>ERZ772879.1060-NODE-1060-length-19896-cov-4.254322_pt1 | contig 19896 bp, 21 predicted proteins | sample MGYA00580582_ERZ772879 | MGnify/ENA primary metagenome ERZ772879 (study PRJEB29015, sample SAMEA2737682) | human gut metagenome | biome: human gut; feature: human-associated habitat; material: faeces | place: China | collected 2012 ... | reverse complement strand
AAACTCAAAGTGAAGATTCCAATGCTACATTTGAATCTTCACTTTGAGTTTTATTATCTGTATCTCCTACTGATTCTTCATTTTCTGATGTTGATTTTTGATCACGTTGTCCATCATAAACTAACTTACCGCCGTTTTTAGCTTCCATCAAAATATCATCTGGATTACCATTTACAAAATCAATTTTATCAATAGCAGCAAAAGCCTTACTGATATGATTTGCGTCAATGTCATAATCTTCGATTTGTTGATAAGTGTCAAAGTTTAATTCTTTCAAATACTTAGCACTCTGTTCTCTTGTTTCATAAACCAACTCAAAGTAATCGTATTGATTACTTCTTCTACGACCACTACTAAATTCAGCAGACATAAATTTCAAAAAAATAAAGATCGTCGTTAGCCTCTGTTGACCATCAACGACATCATAAGTATTATCTGAAACCTTTTTAACAATCAAGGGCTGCAAACAGTACTTATAATCTCTGTTTTGTTTACTATGTGTATAGAGGTCTTCTAGAAGAGTTGTAACCTCATGTTCAGTCCAGCGATATCCCCTTTGATATGAAGGAACATTAAATTTTAGCCCTTTTAGGTCTTCAATTCGTTTTTCAGAAACTACCATTTGATATCTCCTTTTCATCCAAAGGTTGTTATTAGAATTGACAAAATTATCATCTACAATTATAGCACTATTATAAATCAAAATATTGGAAAAAATGTAAAATACTTTCTATATAGTGACCGGATAATGAAAAAAGCCACCATATGGTGACTTCATTCTTATCTATCTCTCCTCACCCTAGCCAGTCTTTTTCTTTGGCAATGCGGACGGCTTCTGTTCGGTTGCCTGCATCGAGTTTGGTCAGGATGGCTGTCATGTAATTTCGGACTGTTCCGTTTGAGAGAAAGAGACTTTCGGCGATTTCTTGGTTGGTTGACCCTTGGGCCACCATAGCCAAGACTTCTTGTTCGCGTTGGCTGAGTGGATTATTGTCAAAGGCGACACCTTCAACCAGCTCTGGCGAGTACTCCTTTTGACCTGCTAGGACGGTATGGATGGTCGCCATGAGGTCACTGATGGAACGCTCTTTGAGCACGTAGGCATCCACGTGGGCTGCAAGGGCTCGTTTGAAATAGCCTTTTCGTTTGAAGGTTGTCACAATAACAACCTTCGTTTCACTTTGATTGGCACGGATCCACTCCAGGACATCCAGTCCTGTCTTGATTGGCATTTCAATGTCTAAAATAGCCACATCGACTTCTTCTTTTTCTAAGAGAGTAATGGCTTCTTGGCCATCACTGGCCGCAAGGACTTCTTCGACATCGTCCTCCAACATGAGGAGTTGGCAGAGGGCATCCCTCAACATTGACTGGTCTTCGGCGACTAATAATTTCATGCTTTTCCTCCCTCTTTCAAATGCACACGAATAATGGTTGGATGCGATTGAGACAGGATTTCCAAGTCTCCATCTACCAAACTAAGACGCTCCCTGATACTGTGTAGCTCTTGCCCAGTGACTTCCTTGAAGCCACAACCATCATCCTCGAACTCAAGCACAATACCATGATCACGGCTTAGACGAATCTGACAGCTATCGGCCTGACTATGTTTGATAACATTATTGGCCAGTTCACGAAGCACCATGGACAAGGTCGACTGGCTAACAGGTGACAGGCTGTCTAAGTCAAGGCTACTATCCACGGTCAGGACGATATCAGATAGGTCAAAGAGCCGCTCAAGTTCCAGTAACTCCTCTGCCACCGTTCGGTATTTGAGCTTATTGACAATCTCACGCACCTCGTACATGGAGTCTCGGCTAATCTGGTTCAATTCTTCCAGATTCTTTCTAGCAGCTTCATACTGCTCCTTGTCCATCTGTTTCAGAGCCAACTCGGTTTTAAGACTCATCATGGCAAAGGTATGTCCTAAGGTATCGTGCAAATCACGACCGATACGATTGCGCTCATTTTCAGCTGACAGGATATTAATGGTCCGATTCTGCTCCGCAAGGGACTCTTCCATCTTTCTCTCCTGACGTATACGGTTTTGAAAATAGTACATTCCCAAAGAAAATAAGGTAATAGCCATAGACATGAGGTGGGTACTCAAATCGTCTGTCAATAGGAAGGATGATGACGTCAAAATCAAGAGGGTCACTAGAAAGGAAAAGAATCGATAAGATGATATGCTATCCTCAAAGCGCCAAACGAGAAGATTGACGTTGAAAAAAACAAACCACATCATGCCACCCTGGAAGGAAATGGACATAAAGATAATGTAAGCTAGAGTGTAAAACCACAGAAAGGGAATCCACTTGCTATAAGCTTTTTTCAAATACACCATAAGGAGATAAGAGATGGTAAACAAACCTGTCAATAACAGGGTCCAGACTGGAAAATACCCGCCAAACACTCCTAATATCGGAAAGACAAGGAAAATCAGACTAACAAAATAAGCGAAATCATTTTTCTGGTAAGTTCTAAACATGGTCACTTTCTCTGTAAGATTTGATAAAAAGGGCTAAGCCTGTAGCTATTGTAGCATAGACCAAGATAAAAATGAGCGATTTCCATGAAAATTCCCCTTTTTTTGCGAAATTGACTACTAACTGATTGATATGATAGATGGGTGTCCACTCCGAAATGTGCTGAACCCATTTTGGAAACATGGTTACTGGCATCCAAGAACCACCGATAATAGCAAGACCAAGAAAGACGATATTTCCGACGATAGCCATGATTTGTTGAGACTTAATTTGGGCAAGGAGCAAGCCAAAGGATAGGAAGACTAGGCTTGACAAGAGTAAAAGAGCCCCTGAACCAAGCCAATGTGATAATGGCATCTTAACATCACGCACAAAAGCTCCCACACAGAAAGTCACTAGGATAGCAACCATAAAGTTCATAAGAACTCGAAAGATTTTAGAGAGGTAATAGGATTGAATACTGATTTTTGAATGTTCGATGTAAGTTAACCAGTGATCGGTTTGATCCTCTCTAAGCATGTAGGGGAAGGTAAAGAAACCAAAGCTAGACATAGAAAATCCAGTCATGGTCAACATATAAGACAAGATAAAGGCTTTTTGTGATTCAGGGTCAGGACTCATTTCCATACCTGAATACAAGAGGAAGAATCCGACGGGCATTCCGATGGACATGATGAAGACTGGCCAACTGCGCCATGTTTTTATCCATTCGATTTTAAGTAGTGCTTTCATGACTTGTCCTCCCTTGTGCTATCAAATAGGCTATCTAAAAGTGTCTTGTTTTGAATTTCAATATCAGAAATGCGACAGTCTAGAGCTTGTAAACTACTCCAAATACTTTCAATATCTTTAGTCATAAAGGTGACAACATCACGTTTTTCAGTCACATCATAAATGGCTGCCAGTTTGTCAAGACTTGGCGCAAAGCGACTTGGTAAGGTGACTTGTTTTTCCTTTTCCTCGCTACGCATAGCATGTGGCGTAGTATCCCTGATGAGTTTTCCCTGATGAAGGACCATGATGCGGTCAGCTGTGTGCTCGACTTCTTCGATATAGTGGGACGAATAGAGAATGGTCACACCTGACTTTTTCAGATCATTGATGATTTCCCAAAAGCGTTGGCGTGTCGTAGTGTCCATCCCTGCTGTTGGTTCATCTAAAAAGAGAATGTCAGGCTTGCCAATAAGACAGAGGACAAAGGCAAGAAGACGTTTTTGTCCCCCTGAGAGTTTGTCTGCGAACTGCTGATACTGGTCGTCTTTGAATTGTAAGAGTGCTTGTATCTCTTCTTTAGATAAGCCATTTTCAGAAATATCTTGGAAAAAAGCAATCAGTTCCTTAACTTTTAATTGTGAGGGAATGGTATTTTCTTGAAGGAGAACAGCAATTTGATCTTGTGCTTTACCCTTTTTGCCCTTGATAAAGACTTGACCGCTACTGGCTTTCTTATCACCAAGAATGCAGGACATTAAGGTCGTTTTACCAGCACCGTTGGGCCCGATTAAGGCAAGACAGTCTCCTTGTCCCACCTCAAAGCTAATTTGGTCTAAAATTGTTTTTCCTTTGATTTTTTTGACAAGATTTGTGACTTGAAGGATTGCTTCACTCATGTGTGTGATTTCCTTTCTTTTGATAGAAGGCTAAAAAAACATAACAAGCTGCAACTGAGACACCCATGACACTGTAGAGAATATCACTGCTGCCATGAAGTAGGACATAGGCAAAGAGGATGGTCCAAATTACCGCTAGGAGCATGATGCTTAGTATTTTCAATAGTTTCATGCTGGGCCTCCTAGTTTTTCAATTCATTAATGACAAGATTGATAAAACTTTTAGCCATAGTGATGAGAATATAAGCTGAGATAGACAATCCAATAATCATGCCCAAATTTGAGAAGATAGCTTCAAAGTTTCCTTTTTCAAAGATGTCAGTAAACATGCTAAGTCCAGCAAAGACAGTTCCGATAACAGCGTAGATAAGGTAAGATGTTTTGATTTTCATGAGATGACCTCTTTCGTTTTTTATTATTTCTAAGTTATGACTAAAGTATATCTTTTTGGTCATTCTCTTTTTAGCACCAGATGTCATGACATGACATGACATTTGTCATGTGACGTAAAGGCAAGAAAAAAGAGCTGACCTTTCAGTCAACTCTAACTTAAGTTATAAGCAAAAGGAGGTTCTTCCGTCATTTTGACACTATCCGTTTCTAGCCAAGAAATTATAATTTCAAGGCCAGCATGTTAACTGTCATACCTGCTGCTGTTCCCAAAAGGTAGACGACATCTCCTTCTTTAACTAATCCATGATCTAATGAATAAGCCAAACCGAATGGAACAGATACAGAAACCATATTTCCGTAGTCAGTAACTATATTAAGGTATTGGTCTTCGGCAATACCCAATTTATCCATAACCAAAGATAAGGCACGGCTAGCTTGATGGGGAATGATATAGTCCACATCGGTTAGGGCTAAGTGAGTTTTCTCTTGGAATTCTTGGAACATATCAGGAAGTTTATGTGCTGATAAGAGGAGAATCTTCTTGCCCTTCATATCAAACATAAAGTCCGTTTTTGTCTTTTCTGAATATTTTTTAGGATGGTAAGAAGTCAAACCTCCACGGATTTCAGTATCATGGGCACCTTCTGACCAGGTATGTTGAAGACTTGCAATAACCCCTTTGTCTTGAGAACTTGCTTGGAAGATAAAGGCTGCTGCTCCGTCACTAAAGAGTTCAAAACTTTCTTTTTGTTTCGGATTAAGCCCCAAACTTCCAACTTCACTGGATACAATCAAAACACTATGGTATTCACCAGCCTCAATCAAATAAGACATTGTTGATAAAGCTGAGATAAAACTTGTACAAGTCGTATTGATATCCATGGCTGGGATGGCAAGTCCTTTTGCCACGCGCTCATGAATCAAGGCTGCTGTACAAGGAATAGGCTGCACACCAACTGCACTAGCTGAGACAAGACAATCAATGTCTTCAATTTTCAAATTGGCATTTTCCAGAGCTCGTTGGATAGCCACTTCGGCCAAATCCAACTGTGTTTCTTCATCTTCTACAACACGATAACGTGTTTGGTTTTTGAATTGTACGGTTTGTTTTGGAAGACAAACGCCATAACCTGCGATTTCAACATGTCTTTTTACTTCTGTCATTGTCATTCATCCTTTCATAAACGCTGAATACGTTTGAGTTTTCGACTGGTATCCCAATGATAATCGGAAAAATGGATTTCCGGAACCTTAAACTGCTTTTGTTGCGCCAAGAGTTGAAACTGAGCTGTGATTGCTGCTTCTACTTGCACGTCTCGTTGGCTGAGACAGACTTCAACAATCTTCTCTGAATGTTGCTTGACTTGATAGTCTCCAACATTTTCCACAAAGAGAATACAACGCCTGATAAAATCAGGATAGATTGTCACCTGTCCTCCATCCTGACCTTCAAAGTAGAAGATGTCATCAGAGCGACCTTCGACCTTGTCAATCCTTGTATAATGAGAACCACATGAACAAGGTTCAGGATTCTCAACCAAGATATCATTAAGTTTGTAGCGGTAAACAGGTTGACTGCTTCGCTTGAAATCCGTTATCACTGGATAAAATCGATGCTCATCCAGATACTCTTTCTCTACAAAAATGATATCCTCATTGAGGTGAAGATGTCCTGCAGAACAAGTGCAGGCTAGAAAACCTTCCGTCGCTTGATAAACCTGGTCAATAATGGGGAGCTTAAAAGCGCTCGAAATGCGAATTCTATCACTATCCTCTAGAATTTCTGCTACAGAGACAATTTTTTGCGGTGAGATAGACAAGTCTCCTGCCTTAAGACGCTTGCTCAACTCTATTAACATGGAAGCTGGTGCCACAACAATCGTCGGTTGATAATGATTAAGACGTTCAATATGTTCATCGGTATTTTTGAAAATATCGAAGTATTCTAATCGTATCAATGACGTATTGATAGTCTGGTAGAGTTCATTATCTGCTCTAAGGAAAAAGGCAATTCGGTGGCCAAAAAGGTGCCTCTTGGGTAACATCTTAGCTAAAATAGCTGCCGCCCACATGCTTCGCTCTTTCTCAGTCGTGATGAAGAGGCCACGATGTCCCGATGTTCCTGAAGATAAACCAACAGCTACTTCACCTTTAAGTTCGGTGAAGTCACGAGTCTTTTCACTCTCAATAGCTAAGGCTAAAGCCTCATCACGATCGATGCCTTGAGTGTTTAACTCATTAAAATGCGCCATCATAAAGGTCTTATCCATATGGTCAAAGTCAGTAGGGACACCATTATTGAAATAAGGAGACTCTCGCTTTAGAAAATCCATATAGTTAGATAATTGCTTTTTCTGATAAGCTTCTAAAGCTGCTCTCGTTTTGAAGTTGTGAAGCCATCTGGTTTGGATAAAGGTTTTAAGAAAGGTTATTTTTTTCATACAAGATACGCTCTATCCTTTCTACAGGGTCATGGCTAACTAGTACTTCCGTCCCATCTTTTAGGATGTCCTCTAGTAACTCAGTTCCCTTAATATAATCCGACATATTATCCTGAACCAAGGACGGAATGAGGTGCATTTGTTTCGTATAAGGTAGCAAATCGACACCCCAGCACAAGTCCGCTGCGATAAAAAGATTATAATCTGGAAAGTAGAGACAAGCCTGACCCTTGGCATGGCCATCAACAGAGGCTACCAAGATACTTCCATCTCCAAATAAATCATAGGTCGGACGATAAGGAAAAGTTGAGTTTTGCTGATCAGCCTTGATTACTGTTACCTGTTTCTCAAAAGAGGCTGGTAAAAATTCCTTAAAAATCAAATCCTTCAACTTAGGCTTCTGATAAACCTCATAAACCTCCTGAGTCAGAAGGAAGCTCGCATTAGGAAAGAAGCCAGCTCCTCCCAAATGATCAGGATGCAGATGGGAAAGCATAACATGGGTAATGTCCTCAGGCCTAATCCCTTTCGCCTTCAACAAGTTTAAAATCTGATCCTTTTCTGTCATCTGCACCGGCGTTCCCAAACGATACAAGCCATAGCGAAGCTTGGTTTTAATATCGTAGTGATAACCTGTATCATAAAGCAGATAGCCTTTATCTCTGTGTTTGATTAGAAAGACACCGGCTGGAAAGGTCATCTTTTTATTCTTGACTTTCTTGAACAAAAGACCAGTATAGCTTGTACAATATCCCGCAGGAAAATAATCAATGCTTTCGATAATCTTGGACATATTGTTCAATCCCTTCTGAAATCGTTATTTTAGGCCTATAGCCCAAGTCACGCTCCGCCTTGCTAATATCCAAAGTCTGACTATAGCGTAGCAAATAATAGGTATAGCGTGTTAGGGCTGGCTCTCCTTTGAGCTTTAGATTCTTATAAATAAACTCCAAAATACTTGAAATAGCAGACACAAGTGGAGCTGGGATTTTGCGATAACGGATGGGATAGCCCAAACCTCTCAAGGTTTCCTCAATCAAGTCTCTAAATACTCTGGGTTCTCCATTGGTAATATTATAAACTTCTCCAGCTGCTTGAGGAGTTTCCAAAGCCAGACGAATAGCCAAAGCAACATTTTCCACACAGGTCATATCCATCAGTTGACGACCATCACCAATCAAAGGAATACCGATCTTCTGGCTAAGATTAAGAACACGTGGCAAAATGCTGGTGTCTCCAATTCCAAAAAGTCCTCGAGGTCGCAATATGACACTAGACACATCAGGATAATCTTTAAATAGTTTTTCTGATGCCAATTTACTTCGAATGTAATTGTTAAGCCTATTTTCCTGAGGGGCATCGCTTTCTTTGATACCCAGCTGGTCTCTAGGCGCTGCATAGATACTTGGAGACGATACATATACCAAGCGCTCGATATTAGCCTCACGGCAGGCTTCAAGGACGTATTTAGTTCCTAAGACATTCGTTTGGTAAAAATCTTCCCAAGGACCCCAGACAGTTGACAAAGCACCGGCATGAATGACCATATCCATTTCCTGACAAGCTTTGGTCAAATCCTCTTGGTTTGTCAAATCTCCTTGAACAAAGGTCACAGAGGCATTTACCAGAGATTGGCCAATTGTATGATTACGACCGAAAGCTCGGACTTGATAACCGTGCTCAACCAGTTCTTCCACAACATATTTGCCTAGAAAACCTGTAGCCCCCGTTACTAAAACTTTCTTCATTGTTTTTTCTCCTTGTCTGCCAGCAGGCGAGCTATTTCACCTTCCACTACTTCTGTAGGATGATATGATTTGGCAGCATGACTTAAAGCCTTTAGCTCTGACCAATCTTTCTTAGCCAACAACGCCTCAAAAGCTTTCCCAATTGCCTTATCATCCTCTCTTTTAACAGTCAAAGCTACACCTGCCTCAAGTCCACGAATAGCATAGTCATACTGGTCATAATCGTGTGGCAGTATTAGGGCTGGCTTGTTATTTATAATACATTGGAAAAAAATACCTGAACCACCGTGGTGAATGACATAATCCATCTGAGGAATGTATTCATTGTAGGGAAGATAAGAAACCACTGAAACATTATCCATTAATTTTTGGCATTGGAATTCTTGCCCTCCAAGACCTAAAGTTACAAAAAACTGGCACTCTGGATGAGACTTAGCTAACAGCTTCGTTTGGTAAATTAAATTGTCCTTTGCCCAATCCAATTGGGTACCACAAGTCACAAAGACAATTTTACGATTTGCAAATGGCGACAAATCAAGAGGATAATCCTCACATCGCTCAACTGAACCTCCAGTTGGACCCACCCAGAGATAATGTTCTGGGAATCCTTTTTTGATTTCCAATTCTTTCATACCTATTCCTAAAATAGAATACGGTGAATAGATGCTCTCTTGTCCATTTTGGTCGTACATCTTAAAACCATAACGTTTTAATCGATTTCGTAATAAAAAAGTGGCGGAATACTTCAAAAAACGTGTCATTTTTCTGCCTAGCCATTGTTGAATCAATTGATTGCGATTCTTCGGACTTCCCATTCCTCCGAAGAAACAAGGAGGACCATCCGTCGTTTCAATAGCAAATTGTGTGGCCATTGTCGTTATCCACGGAATCCCCATTTGCTCTGCAACAAGTCCACCCGACAAACTGACATAATCGGCAATAACTAAATCAGGTCGGTTTACTTCCCATTCCGCTAGTAATTGATCGGAAACAAGATTAATAATATCAAGACCAGCTGATAGCTGACGATAAGCAGAAAAAAGTCCCAATTGCTCCTTATTAATAGCCACCCTTTCAAAGTCTGCCTCATGACCTTCAAGAATAGTAACAACCTTAAAGCCTGCTGCCTCAGCTACTGCACGTTTCTGTTGTCCTGTGAATAAACGAATATCATAGCGAGGATTTTTTAATAAAGGCATTAGCAGATTCATGGTTGGATAAAGGTGCCCACTTAATGGAACGATAACCACATCAATTTTTAGTTTTCCCATAACACTAGCATAGCAAATTTTTTTTGAAAGAACTACTCAAAATCAAATACTACCTAAAATCATTTTCTCTGAATAGATACACTTTTTAAGTAAGATTTTTTATCCATTAATCAATCAAAGCTTGCCACAAATACTTTATCACAAAACTTTTCAATATTCTTTTTAGAATCTCCTAACTCACTTCCATCATAACAAATGTTCTTTACATAGGAATTGAGAAGTAGTTTTCTGTCTCAGTAAAATCTGATAAACTAGAGTTATGCAAACAACAGACTCATTTAGCAAGGCAATTATTTTAGGAGCTACAGGAGGAATTGGACGTCACCTAGCGACTGAACTGGCAAAACATCTTGATTTTCTGGTTCTAGTTGGCCAAAATCCAGACAAATTATCCCAACTGCAAAAAGAATTAGCTGGAAGCAAGGCTCAACTTTCAATCAAGGTTTTAAATCTGTGTGATAAGGAAGCACTGGAGAATTTTGGAAAGGCATTAGATGCTGACCTTCTGGTCAATTGTGCAGGACTAGCTAGCTTCTCCATAGGGAGTGATTTAGCCACAGAAAAGGAACAAGAGCTCTGGCAGGTGAACTACCATGCTCCAGTCCAGCTAATGAAATTGCTAGTGCAGAAAAATCGGAAAATCCGGCTAGTCCAACTTTCTTCACTGGCAGCTCTTTTTCCCCATCCCTATTTAGCGGCATATAGTGCCAGTAAGGCTGCTCTGCAAACTTACGTTCTAGCCCTCCATGAGGAGCTAATAAATGCAGATTCTCAGGTCCGAATTTCGCTTTACCTTCTTGGACCAGTCCAAACCCCCATTTTCTCTCAAAAACTCGTTGATGCTCTAGGAGGTAGTCGTTTTCAGATGAAGCCTGATAGAGTAGCACATCAGTTGTATCGATTATTTGAACAGGGGACTCCCTATGCTGTTGTTGGTCTTCGCTATCGATTGTTGATTTATCTAGGAAAGCTACTCCCTCAAAAATGGATTATACATTTCATTTCTAGATATTTACGAAAGGGACTTAACATATGAAACTAATTTTTATAATTATAGCAGTCGCCTATCTCCTTCTCTTCCTCGTTCGATGGCTACTGTCACTAATCTATTACAAAAAAGGCAAATCTGATGTTACTGACTTCCCAGAAGAACTATTTACAGTGGTCCAACCAATTCTCTCCGGTGACCCTCGCTTGGAGAGTGATTTACGAGCCAATCTGCAGCAAACAAAAACAGTAGAATTTTACTGGTTAATTGACCAGTCTGACACAGAAGCTCAGCGTGTAGCGAACAAAATTTGCCAAGATGAGTTATTTTCTCAGCGCATCCGAATCTTTCTTATTGAAGATGTCCCTCAGGGGATTAATCCAAAGAGTTATAAGATTGAGCAAGTTGTAGAGGATCTGACCCGACCTTACCTCATTGTTTTGGACGATGATAGTGTAATTGATTTTTCTAAAATGGGGGAATCGACTGCCTATCTGGGTCAAGAAGTCATTTTGACTGGGATACCCTATAACCAAGAGAGAAGCAATTTCTGGTCCAAGCTGGTAGCAGCATTCGTCAATGGCAATTCCTTAATCACCTATTTCACAATGGCGCAAGTTGAAGCCAATCACTCTATCAATGGAATGTTTTATATCCTACCAGTATATCTTGTAAAAGACCAAGATCTCTTTACAGCTATCAAAGATTTTCTTTGTGATGATTTGGCAGTGGCTGATTTTCTAAGTAGTAAAGGGGTATCCATTGTTCAAACTCGAGTTACCTGTAATGTCCGTACGACCATCAAGAGTGCCACGCAGTATTTGCTCCAGATGAAGCGTTGGCTTCTCTTTAGTTCCATCTATTTAAAAAAACACCTGGACTTCAAGGTCTTTACCCTCATTGGCTTAACAAGTTTTCTGCCTCTTCCAATCATACTTTTGACTCTTTTTTTAGGTTGGCCTTATCTACTTGTAGCTCTGGTTCTACTACTGATTAAGGCAATCTGGATGCTCCTTTATAGACAAAGCATACTAATGAATCAACTACACTTGGACGAAGTCCTATACGAAGTACTTAATGATTTCTTGCTTCCATGGTTATTTCTTTATGTCCTATTGACTCCTCCTGTGATAAACTGGCGGGGTCGAAAGATACGTGTGACGGATGGGAAGATTCGTTATGAGTAAGATAAAGTCGTATCTAGATCGTTTGTCTGATTTATCTCTTGATCAGACATTGTTGACATCTGATTGCTTAGTCCTCTTTCTTAGTGGGAGCAGTGATTACACTTGTGCTGGACTGACAGCTGGGCAACTTGACCTCCTCCATGCTATTTGTCCATCTGATTATTCAGTAGTAGCCAGTAATTTTCCTTTCAATCAAAGATTTGATCATATGAAGTCTCCTAAAGTATCACTTTTATCGGCTTCTTTAGCAAACATTGTCTACTACCGTCATACAGTTTTGAACCCTTGTTTTCAAGAACTTTTACAACTACACATGTCTCCCTTGTTAGAAACTAAGGAAGTGATTGTTGTCTGTAAGAGTTCAGGGGTCAATATGCTTACCCAATGGTTGAATCATTTGGATAACGAGATATCCCTTCCAAGATTTCGCATAATTGCACTTGGACCTGTCTCCCAAAAACTCTTAGACAACAAAAAGCTAGAGGTATTGGTGATTAAAGGAAAAAAAGATCCATATTCTCAATTCTTGGATTCCCACCAAGCGGATATCCTAGTGGATTCGGATCATTATAGCTATGAATACAAAGAAGATGTGAAAGGAATCATTCATGACTGGATTAGACAAAGTGATAAAAATCGATGTGATAAGCGTTCCATTTAGTGGTCATTTATTTCCGACCTTGACACTGGTGAAACCCTTGTTAGAAGACCCTCGTTTTCAAATACGTGTCATTACAGGTTATCAAAAGAAGAAATTAGTTGAAAAAATTGGCTTTGACTGTGTTGCCTTATTTCCAGATCGTCCGACAGTGATGGAAGATATCGCCAATACCTCAAAGCAAGCAAAACCACATATTATGTACCAACAATTAATCGCAAATAGCAAACTAATTCCAGAAGTTATAGACGAAATCAAGCGAATTTGGGAGTCCGATGGAAAACCAGATTTGATTATTGCAGATTTCATTGCAGCTCCTGCTGGTATTTTAGCAGACCGTTTGGGAATTCCCTGGATTACGACCCTCCCAAGTCCAGTAGCTATTGAGAGTCGCACAACTACTCCTGCTTATTTAGGAGGTTGGAAACCCCATCAGGGAATCCTCTACAAATGTAGAGATGCACTGGGTAGACAGATTATTCGCATGGCAAAAAGAATTGGCTTTGCACTTGTTAAAAGAAATCTTAAAAATTTACAAGATTTCAAACTTTATAGAGAGGATGGTACAGAAACCATCTATTCTCCTTATTCAATTCTGGCTCTGGGAATAAAAGAGTTGGAGTTTAGAGATGATTTTCCATCCCATCTTAAGTGGATTGGTTATCGCTGCCTTTCTTTTGACAAACTACCCAAGGAACAAGAACAGTATTTCACGACCTCTCAAAAACGCGTGTTAGTGACTTGTGGTACCCATTTAAAATGGGAAAAAGAAAGAATGGTGAAATTGGCCAAAATGCTAAGTCAAGAATATCCTGACTATCATTTTTATGTCACACTAGGTAACCCAAGTGGTTTGCAAAATCCGCCACATCATCTAAATAACAATCTTTTACTTTTTGATTATCTGCCCTACACAGACATTCTAGATAAAATGGACTTTGCGATACATCACGCTGGTTCAGGTATTCTAATGGGATGTATCGAACAAGGCATTCCTAGCCTTATTCTTCCTCAAGATTTTGATCAGTTTGATAACGCCTTACGAGCTGAGTTAGCCCAGGTAGGACTTGTCTCTCGAAAAAAAACAGAGTCTGAAGTCTTAGATTTATTCCAAGCATTAATTTCTCAAAAAGATTGGTCTAAATTACATTCTCTAACTCAGATAAGCAAAGCCTATCAACCTACAGAAATACTTTATCAAGAGATTGAAAGACTCTTAAACATAGATCAATAATCTTATTAACAAAACTTAGGTCCTCTCCTAAGTTTTTTTGTAACTTTTAGTCATTATAAAAAGCCGACCAAAGGTCAGCTTTCTATAGTCTAATATCTCTCAGCAAGTTCGTAATAAGTGCGAACGACACGTCCTTTATAATGCACTCTGACTTTCCGTAGCCAAAGGCTATCACCTTTTTCAAGGGTATAGAAGTCATCTCGACTAACGAAGAAGTTACGTTTTGCCTCACCAACTTTAACGACTAGGAAATGATTGGTACTCGTTCTTAGTGCTTTAGCAATTCTCTTTCCAATGATGACACCTACAACCTTAGAACAGTCTTCGCTATAATAGCCCATCTTGGTTAAAATAAAGAGAAGAAATTTATCCGTTAGTACCCAAATACCAGCAGAAAGAGCAAATACAAAAAAGATAAATATTCCTGTCACCAAGCCCAGACTACCACTCTCACGTCCACTGTCAAACCAGAGATGCAAACCTTTCTCATTCCAAAATACAGCAGGGCTAGAAAAATACCTGTAAGGAGGAGAGAGAAGACTCTTTCAATATTTCTCAAAATAAAATCTTTCATGTCTCTACTCCTTTTCTACCGTAGTGTAGCTACCATTTTCACTCTTGATAGCAATATCTGATGACATGGCAACTGATAAAGTAATTGGACCACGAACTTGGCCATCAGTATCTCTGAGTTCCCAATTGCTACCGTCGTTACTTGTAGCCAGACCCTTGTCTTCTTGACCATTTTCATAAACTGGCAGGACATAAACCTCTGTCACCCCCGGTAGTTCTTGGCTCTGCCCTGTTGAGCTATCTTCAATCACAAAGGTTGAACTGGCTTGGTCATAGACCACTTTCTTGGTGTCAGAAATAGGCTTATCTGATTTTTTAGCCAAATCAGATATGGCTGAAGCTGCCTTATCTACCGTTCCCTGTGTAACCAACTCATTTCCTGAAAGCCCCGAAATAACTTGAATCTTCTTAGGCTGTGACTGGACCATTGCTCGTGTGAAAAATCCATTGGCGAGGAATAAAATACCACACACCATGACTAGAAAGGATAAGACAATCACCCCTCCACCTGTCCGTGTGGGCCCTGTCACTTCTGTCATTGGACGAAGAGGAGGTCCTTGCCAAGCGGTCTTTTTGTGTCTCTTATCCAAGAGGTCACAAAGGTAGTCTTCCAACAATGCGAAGCCATAATCCTTGGCTAGACTTTCAATCCCTTCTAAGGTCTCATAACTTAGACCACCTCTTTCAAGTATGGTCCCAATAGTCTTGGTGAAGCGGTAAGAAAAATCCTGATCCTCCAACCAGCCCAAAGCAGCACACTCACTAATATAGTCTTTGAGTTTAGAAATAGTCAGAGTATTATATAGGAAATATAGCTCAACAGTCTGAAGAAAACTATCCTGATTTTCAATAGATAAATCTTCTCTTAAGACAGAATCATTGAGATTACTTTGATAAGGATCACTGTGATTGAACGTTTCATGAGTATCTGATAAAGTTAGCTCATCCAGTTGCTTCTGCTCTTCTTCAGCATCCACCTGCTGAACCTCGTATTCAGTCACTTGCTCGTCGTTGACTTTTTCAGTTGCATAATCTGTAAGCTCAAGTTCATCAATACTTTCCTGATTTTGACTAGATTTGCTAGCATCTGCAGCTTGTTTAAAGGAAACTTCTAGCTGAGAGGCAGACACCATCCCAACCACGCTACCATCAGCCTGTTTATAGCCTATGACAGCACTCACATCCTCATTTCCAGATTTCGATTTTTGCCAGGCAAGGGCCTCTTGATAAGCCTTTTGCAGGCGTTGGAAATTTTCAGGGTCATCCTCAGGGTGGTAGACCTTACTCTGTTTGGCATAGGCTCGCTTGATATCCTTAAGATTTTTAGTTGGTGGAATGCCTAAAATCGACCAAAAATTCATGCGTCACCTCCTATCTCCAGAAATTAGGGTCATCAGACCTATCAAAGGGCTCGCCATTCTCCTCATGGTCGTCTTTTTCTTGACGGAAAATATCCAAATCATCTAGTGACATGATATTTTCAATGCTATCAAGATAAGCTTGGTAGCGTTTCACGATTTCTTTTCGCTTCTTAATATTGTTAATAGCCAACTGATAGCCTTTTTCAAAATCTTCCATCTGCCACAAAAAATGTAGTTGCATCTTATAAGGCATCTCCATGACTAAACGATAGGCACGCTCAGACTGCGTTTTAAAGTCGGCCTCAAAGGACAATTGATCAGAGACAAGCTTGATATTCTCCAGATGCTCACTCTTGTCAACCTCTTCGATTTTACTTTGACTACCGATACGATACGTTTTAGTCTCGCCTGTTGACCCCAGTTTAACCTCTATATAGAGCATGGAATTAATATCGTAAGTAAAGGTGGTCTCAAAAAACTCTGTCTTAGTCGCAGTCCCAGGAACATCGATAATAAACTCATCCAAAAAAAGATTTGCCTCAGGATCGAGCGATTCTCCCTGATAAATCATAAAGCGACATTGTTTCTGTCCCCGGCTGGCATAATAATATTTGCTGGCTGAGATCGGAAGGACAGACAGCTTATTAATAACCTTTGAAAAAATATTTTTATCAAAGTCAGAGTCATAGGCACTGATTCCCAATGAGAAAGGACAAATATCAGTAATTACCAAATCTTTGACCTTTTCCTGACGCTCTTTAACAGCTAAATAAGTCCCCAAACCACGCGCAACCAACTCATCCATATCCTTCAAACGCTTAATAGGAAGATTGAGAAGATTCATGATATAGGATTGAACCAAAGGCATCATGCTAGACCCACCGACCAAGATAAAGGCATCCAGCTCATGAGCCCTGTAGCCGCTATCACTCACCGCTCTACCAATGACTTTCTTAACACGGTCAAGAACAGGTTGAATAATGGACTTAAGCTCAGCTTGAGTGTATTGTTTCATGTAATATTGGTCATCGTAGGTCAAGGATACTGCAGCCAGTTTTTCCTTTTGTAGCTTGAGTTTGCAACGTTCTGCAGACAAGAGGAGACTAGACTTTTGCTTGGTATCTAGCTTCTCCAAATCAATCCCTTGAGACTGACAAAAATCTTCAGCGATAGCCTTATCAAAGTCGCTACCACCCAAGAAATTATCACCTGCAATAGAAACAATTGAAATCACATTATCAAAACAATCAACCACAGAAACATCAAGCGTTCCTCCTCCAAAGTCGAAGACGATGAAAGATTCGTCTTTGCCAATCTTGTGACAAGCAATGGCTGCCGCAGAAGGCTCGTTAATCAATCGTTCCACCTTAATGCCCAATCGTTGTCCGATAGCCTTGGTCGCAGAGCGTTGTTTCTCGTTAAAATAAGCCGGCACACTAATGAGCACCTCATCTACTTTTTCACCTAAGTAACTCTCCGCATCAGCTACTAATTGTTTAACCACCAAAGTTGACAAATCAGTTGCCGAGTAAGCTTCCCCATCAAGGTAAAAGATTTCATTGGTTCCCATTGAACGTTTAAAGAGTTGAGCCGTATTCTCAGGATCAGTCACTAAGCGTTCCTTCGCAATTTTTCCAACCGTCAAGACATCATCTGACACATGGACCACGCTGGGTGTCAAATATTCTCCAAAACCATTTGGAATCAGCTCAACCTCACCTTCACGATAGGTAACCGCTAGACTATTAGTCGTCCCCAAATCAATACCAATTGTTGCCATAACATTCTCCTAAACTGCTTTTGTCCTTCCATTATAACATAGTCAAAAATGTTCTTTTCAAGAAGTAAGTAAACTATTTCAAATGTGCCATGAACTAAGAAAGTCAGCAAAGAATGACAGATGATTCTCTTTGAGAACGAAGTGAGTATAACTAAGACTTTCCGCTGTGATAAAAACCCCTGAAGAACTTAAACTTCAGGGGTTCGGAAGTTTCGAGACCTTAGACTCGAAACTTAGGCATGGAACTTCTTTGAAGTTCGCTAACGTCCGTCATCACCTAAGGAAAGTCTCGAAAAAGATTCTTTATTAAAAAATAAAAGCCAACCTAAGGTCAGCTTTTCATTTTTCTTATTGATTATTTTTTGAATGGTTCTTCCACCATGATGAGAGGATGGAACCTGAGATATTGTGCCAAATACTAAAGATAGTTGATGGGATCGCAGCTTGTGGCACGAAATATTTCATGGCAAGGGTTGCTCCAAGACTTGAGTCTTGCATCCCCACTTCGAAGGTAATGGCTTTTTGTTGTGGTTCTTCCAAACCAAGGATTTTTGAAAATCCAAAACCAAGGGCATAACCACAAAGATTGTGGAGCATAACGACTGGAATGACAAGGGCTGTCGCTGCTGTGAAAATATTAGCATGGTTAGCAGAAACCACTGCTCCAACGATCAAGAGGATGGCAGCTTGTGAAATCAAAGGCATAATCTTGATGATGGCATCAATTTTCTTACCAAAGATTGAGTGAACGAGTACACCCAAGATAATAGGGACAACCACGATACGCAAGGTACTAAGGAAGAGGCTTTGGGCAGGGACACTCACGTACTGACCAGCCAAGAATGACAAGAGGGTTGGAATCATGAGTGGTGCCAAGAGAGTTGAGAGGGTTTCAATAGAGACATCCAAGGCAACATCCCCACCTGAAAGGAAGGCCATAACACTAGATGAAGTCCCACTTGGACAAGACCCAACAAGGATAACCCCTGCTGCTGTCGCACCTTTCAGATGGAAAATCATACAAAGTAACCAAGCCAAACCAGGCATGATGACATAGTGGGCAACAGTCCCAAGGACAACTGGAATTGGACGCTTAGCAATACGTTTAAAATCTTCAGTAGTTAAGGTAAGTCCCATACCAAAGAGAATCAAACCAAGCAGATAAGCCGTATTGGGAATGACCCAACTACTAGTTGCAGGAAGGGCGTAGTTAAAGGCCGCCCAGAGGATAACAGCTACAGTAAACCATTTGCTGAGCCATTTACTAAAAGATACAAGTGACTCCATAATGAAACCTTCTTTCTATTTTCACAGAATAGTATAGCACTTTCATTTTGGATTACAAGATAAATTTCGAATTTTCTGAAATTAATTTCAAAAAATAAATCCTCACACTTAACATGCGAGGATTTTGTGATTTCTATAAACCTTAAGCCTTGTCTTGCGACTTTTCTTCAAATTGTTGAGCCCGTTCTTCTCCCCACCACAGTGGCAACAATTCTCCCAAAGTAATGGTTTGACGTGTTTCGTAGTCAATCATAAACTCCAAGTTACGATTATCAGGATGGAGTTCCATTAGAAATTCTCGACAGGCCCCACAAGGCATGCCAGACGGTCCACCATGAGGTGGCTGGTCACGGAAGGCGATAATTCGCCTAACCTTAGTTTGACCAGTTTCTTGATACATATTGAAAAGGGCAGCCCTTTCAGCACATAGATGGAAAACACCACACGTCCCCTCCATACAAAAGCCTGTGAAAATTTGCCCATCTTCAGCCTCAACAGCAGCCACAACGTGTCTAGCATAGACAAAGTCTGAGACTTCCTGTGGCTGATACAAGGCTTGAGCCTTTTCATACATTTTCTGCCAAATATCCATTATTTCTCCCTTAACCTCGATCACTTTCTCTTTGCGACTTGATAAAGAGTGCAAGCCCTGTTGCTACTACAGTATAAGCCAAAATAAACAAAAGTGATTTCCATGAAAATTTCCCATTGATAGCAAAATTAACGACCAATTCATTGACATGATAGACAGGTGTCCACTCAGAGATGCTCTGAACCCACTTAGGGAACATGGAAATAGGCATCCATGAACCACCCACAATAGCCAAGCCAAGATAGGTGATATTTGCAACCACAGACATAATTTGTTGGGATTTAATC
>ERZ772879.1031-NODE-1031-length-20266-cov-8.776409_pt1 | contig 20266 bp, 14 predicted proteins | sample MGYA00580582_ERZ772879 | MGnify/ENA primary metagenome ERZ772879 (study PRJEB29015, sample SAMEA2737682) | human gut metagenome | biome: human gut; feature: human-associated habitat; material: faeces | place: China | collected 2012 ... | reverse complement strand
GTTGTCTGTACAGAAGTGAAATCATCTGCCAACCATACAACTGAGAAAGTAGAAAAACTCTCTGTTTCAAAGTTTGCACTTTCAATCTCTCCATTGTCGGTTGTACTTACTTCAGCCTGTCCATCGTTGCTCATATTAACAACTTCTGTGACATTACCATTTGCATCCTCCACAAAATGTACCAGAGATACATTCATGTTTTCCTGTGCTGTATCTGTTTCAGCTACATCTTCTGGGATTTCTGCTTCTTTGTAGGCTATAGATACCCTGACACTTCCGTTCTGCGGTTCGATCTTAGTTCCATCGTCATTCAGAAAACTAATATCGTATGCAAGAAAACCTGCTACTGTATAACTCTCATTTTCTGCACCCTCGTGAAGCTGTTTCTCGATATCTGCATACTGGTCAGAACCTTTCTCGATCGGAGTCACAACAAACTGTGCACCTTCCGGAATAACGCCCTTCGCTGCTGTTGCAGTTACAACTACATTACCAACTTCCTGGGAATAAGAAACTTCTTCGCTTTCCAGAACATCCTCAGGCTCTTCTGCCTCATCACTGCTGTCAACAACCTGTGCCATATCACTTCTTATGTAAGCCTCGGTTCCTTCCCAGGAAACCTTGTACCAGGTTGCTCCGTCCTCTGCTGTTACGGTATCCAGAAGTGTGAACTGTGTTCCTGCGTTTACAGTTGCCAGAACCTCTGCCTCGATAGATGGGCTGACGCGAAGATTCGTATCGTCTCCCAGAACCTCGATCAGGCTTGTCTCACCATTCTCATCTGCTGCCGGAACCTCCTCCGGGCTCGCAATATCCTCTGCCGGTTCTTCCACCACATCCGGATCCTCTGCCGGCGCTTCGGTAGGTTCAGCATCCGGATTCTCTGCTGCCGGTGTCTCAGCTGCATCCTGCTCAGGCTCGTCCGAAATATCCATTCCGTCCGTAAGCTCCTCTGATGCGATAGGCACCTCGTCCTCATTACCGGAAACAGCTTCCGCCTCGACATCTGCTGTCTCAGGAGAATCCCACATAACGGCAAAAACAGCTGCGTTGCCAGTCTCAACCTGAAGTGTCTGGATCTGTTTGCCCTCGTTGACATTCAGAACCTTCAGATCCTCGTTGGCCTGTAAGGTGTTAACATCAGTATCACCGGTACTGCTGTTATAATGAAGCTTCTCAACGGTTACACTCGTGCTGGCTGCATCGGTAAGCTCCGGTGCTGCCGGTGTCTTGTACTCAAAAGTTACTCTGACTCTGCCGTTCGGCTCGACTCTGTTTCCGTCGCCATCAGCAAAATACACATCATACGCAAAAAAACCTCTCAGGCTGCTGCCCTTGTCTGTAGCTGCTGCTGAAAGCTTCTGAGAAACTGTATCATAAGATACGGATGAATTCTCGTTTACGCTGTCAGCCTTCAATGCTGTATTCTGCGGAAGAGCTCCGTCCTCCAGTGCCTCTGCTGTTACTTTAACAGAATCATTTTCATATGTAAGCGTCGATTGCTGCGCCTGTTCCGTTTCCTCCTGGTCAGCGCTGCTTACATCCGGTGTCGATTCTTCGGCCGCTGGTTCAGATGTAATTTCGCCATCTGTAAATATATCCTCCGTTCCATCTCCGAACGCCTCACTCGCGGAGATCGTATATGCACTCGGCATACAGGATACCATCAACGCCAAAGCCACCATAAATGCCAGGAGTTTTCTGATCTTATTATTCCTTAATTTTTTCATACCTTTCCCGCTTTCCTATGTGTGCATTAACGTGTACTGTATTTCTTATTACTTTACTTCTGTTTATATTCCTTTCTCTTAAAAAAGCTTCATGTTTTTAGCCGGTGAGTAAACAGGTTACACCTTTTCAATATTTTACCCTTATGTGATTGTAGTGTCAATATACCAGGCATTTTTGGTAAGGATATTGACATTATCAGATGCTATCGAAAATCAGTCTTCAACTCCTCCTTCTTAACTTACTCGTTTACTGGTTCTTTTCGTCTGATTTCTCCGATAAAATCTGACTATTCGTGATATTTATTATACAACACTACCAGTTGTTTTGTAAGGCCCGTTTTTTCAAAAAAAAGTGCCTCTGTCACTATTTTAACATGAATTTCTTCAGCTCATCCCGCTTCTTGACATTCAGCTTGCAAAAGATATCCGTAAGGTAATGCTTGACAGTATTAATGGAAATCCCCAGATGCTCTCCGATCTCCTTATTGGTCCATCCCCCACTTGCCAGCATGGCAATAGAAAACTCCATCGTCGACAGCTCCCCCGTAACCTTTCTCCGGTTTTCTGGATTATGAAGCGCCATCCAGCCCCTGCTGAAAGAAATCACACCCTCCGTGATCCGCTGATACGCCTCCGGATCCCGGTTCCGGATACAAGCCTCGATCAGCCCCCGCAAAAGCCCATGATGCTCAATAAAAGGCTCCAGAAACCCATCCATCTTCGCCAGCTCCCAGCTCCGGAGCATCTCCTCCTGCGCCTCCTGCTTATGCTTTCGGTTTATCGCACACACCGCCATCATACAGTGGATATACGTCATACTGATCGGATACGGCCTCTCCGCCATAAACAAAGCAGCCTTACCCATCCCATAAGCACTCCATATCTCCCCGTTAAGATAAGTATGGTGAGCCATCACATACGTGGCAAAAAGCCTCAGCCCCTCAGGAAGCATCCTGCTGTACTCCCCAAAAGCAGGCATCCCATCCGTAGGCAGATGAAGCAAAACCGCCCCCACATACCCCGCCAGAAGACAGGACGCATAAACATCCTTAGGAACCTTCTTCTTCATAGCAATCTTCACACAGGACTGGATCCCCTCCATCCCCCGCTTAGCCGCCGCCACATTCCCCAGCGACAGATTAGAATACCCATACAAAATACACGCCGAAAGCTTCAGCTCAATAACCCTGCTGGACAGATACCTCCTCGTTATCTCACAACACTCCTCCGCCTGCCCCGTAAAATAAAAAAGCTCAGCCCGCGCAATATTCCTCAAATCCACATCCACAAACCCCTCAACAACCTCCCGAGCCCTCCCAGGCTCAAAAGACGAATTCAAAAGCGGCAAAACCACATAATCACACATACAACCCACTCTCCTCCAAAAACCAGGCAGCCCCCATAAGACCACCCTCAAAACCAAACCAACAAACCTCCGAAGCCCTCACACATGCCACATCCACACACATCCGAAGCCCATCACACAACCCTCATCAATACACATCCAAAGCTCTTCTCTCAACCCTCATCAGCATACATCCGAAGCTCTTCTCTCAAGCCACATCAGCACACATCCGAAGCTCATCTCTCAACCCTCATCAGCACACATCCGAAGCCCATCTCTCAACCCTCATCAGCACACATCCGAAGCCCATCTCTCAAGCCACATCAACACACATCCGAAGCCCATCTCTCAAGTCACACAAAACAGTCACCAAAACTCCGGATATCAATCAACCAGTCAATCAGTCAACCAATCAGGCCAACCATCTTTTTCCATAATTATAATCCAAAACAGCCTCTATCCCCCAATCCCCTCACGACAAATCGCAAAAAACTCACCCCACACACATCCAACGCAGCGCCGATGCCACACCACCTCCCGGCACATCACAAGGAAACTCAGCCCCTGCAGCCACCCCGCTGGCAGACTGTCCGTTCGTCCCTCCATTCATCCCACAAAAAAAGAGCCCCCAGGCCCAAACACCCAGGAACTCTCCCAAAACCAAACAACATCATCTCCTCCGCAGCTTCCTCAGTTCCCTCTCCAGCCGATCCGCACGCGCCTTCTCCCTCAACGTATTCACCCTCTCTTCACTCCGCCCCTGTTCAATCCCTTGAGTGATTCCCTGGCTAATTCCCTGGCTGATTCCTTGGCTAATTCCTTGGCTAATTCCCTGTTCAATCCCTTGGGCGATTCCTTGACTGATCCCCTGTTCAATCCCCTTATTAATCCACATCTGCTCAATCTCAAAACTCTTCATATACGCCACCGTAACCTTTCCATCATCTTTAACAACCCTGACCATCTCCAGCAACTCCCTCAAAACATCATTTACCGCATTCACCTCCCTGGTATCTTCCATAAACCGAAGCAGCGCCACCAGCTCCTCCGGCACACCCGCACCATCCCCCTTCGTATTCAGAAAAACCGTCCTCATCCCATCATCATACTCCATCTCCGGAATCTCCTCACACATATTCCGGATCGTATACACCATCCTACCCCGATCAAACGGATCATACGAACAGACAAAGATCACAAAAACCCTCTTAAGCTTCCCGAAACCCTCACCCTTCTTCAAACACCGGCTGTCAATGATCGCATGGTAAAACCTCACCCGCTTCGGCAGATCCTTCAGACTCACAACATCACCATTATTATCCGGCTCAATATCAAAAACAGAAGGATCCGCCAAAACATCCATCAGCTCCTCCTCAGCCAGAACATCAAGCCGCGCCCCGCGAAAACCCTCATCTCGGCCACCAAAAGCCCTCTGCGCAACAACCCGCAGCCTCCCGATCTCACGCCCCAGCACCACCTGCAACAGCAACCTGCAAAACCTCTCACCAATACCAGGAAACGTCATCACCGCATTAAACAAAAAATCATCCAGAAGATTCATATCCTCAAGCCGCTTCCTCTGCATAAGCTTCCTCCTTTCACTATGATGGCAAAAGAAAAAACCTCACACAACCAACCGGCTCCTCCCCGCCATATTTATACAACCAACCATATGGGGATCAGATAGCCGAACGGCCCAGAATGTTCCCAGATATGTACCTTCAGTATAACCATCCCACCAGCAAAAGTCAACAAAAACCCTTCGACAAAAACCGCCATCCCCACACCACCAATACCACATCCCACAGCATCCACCACAGCGCCGATGTCAACTCACCCCACAACGCATCCAGCGCAGCGCCGATGCCACACCACCTCCCGGCAAACCACAAGGAAACTCAGCCTTTGCAGCCATCCAGCGCAGCGCTGATGGCTCATCCCCTTCCGGCAAACCACCACCCCTCACACCCCCAAAAAAACAGAACGGACAGACTGCCAGCGGGACGGCTGCATGGTCGGGACCCGGTGCGTCGGAGTAAGCCGCTGGTCATACTTGGCGCCTGGGGCTTCTGACGGGAAGGTACTCTGCGGCCACAAGCCGCAGAGTAAGCCCCATCTGTCTGAGCCAGGTACGCATCAGCGTACATGGCGAGTTATGGGGCGCCCTGCACGGCAGAAGACTCAGACGCTTAGTATGACCCGGCGAAACGACCGCACCAGGCACGACCATGCAGCCGCCCCGCTGGCAGACTGTCCGTTCGTCCCTCCCCCCATTCCTCCCACCCACACAAAAAAAGAGCCCCCAGGCCCAAACACCCAGGAACTCTCCCAAAACTCAAATATCCAATTATCATCAATCGTTACCAGTTGTCACCAACCATCACCCAACGCGCAGCCGAAACTTCTGAATCTCCTTCTCACTGGAAACCCTCTCAATCTCAGCCCCAAGACTCCTGAGCTTCTCCTCAAAATTCTCATACCCACGCTGGATATAAACAATATCATCAACAACCGTAACACCCTCAGCAGCCAGCCCCGCAATAACAAGCGCAGCACCCGCACGAAGATCCGGCGCACTCACACGCGCCCCCGTAAGCTTCCTCACACCATCAATAATAGCAGAGTTCCCCTCCACCTTAATATTGGCACCCATCCGGGAAAGCTCATCCGCATACTTAAACCGGTTCTCAAAAATACTCTCAGTAACAATACTCGTACCCTCAGCCAAAGCCAAAGTAACCGCGATCTGCGGCTGCATATCCGTAGGATAACCAGGATAAGGCAACGTCTTCACATGCGTACGATGAAGCACATGCGGCGCACGGACACGAACCGCATCATCAAACTCCTCAACCTCACACCCGATCTCCTCAAGCTTAGCAGTAGTAGCCTCAAGATGCTTAGGAATAACATTACGAACAGTAACATCACCACGAGTAGCCGCAGCAGCAAACATAAACGTACCAGCCTCGATCTGGTCCGGAATGATCGAATACTCCGTACGATGAAGCGTCTCAACACCACGGATACGGATCACATCCGTACCGGCACCCTTGATATTCGCCCCCATACTGTTCAGGAAATTCGCCACATCAACAACATGCGGCTCCCTCGCAGCATTCTCAATGATCGTACGGCCAGTCGCCATAGAAGCAGCCATCATAATATTAATAGTAGCACCAACAGAAACCACATCCAGGAAAATATGGCTGCCATGCAGATTCTCCGCCTTGGCAACAATAGCACCATGACAGATATCAACATCCGCACCAAGAGCACGGAAACCCTTCAAATGCTGGTCGATCGGCCTGCTGCCGATATTACATCCACCCGGAAGCGGAACCTCCGCATGCTTATACTTACCAAGCAAAGCACCCAGAAGATAATAAGAAGCACGGATCTTCTTGATAAACTCATAATCCACGCTGAGATTGCCGATAGTAGAACCGTTGATCTTTACAGTAGACTTATCAATACGCTCAACCTGAGCCCCGATCTCGGAGATCGCCTCAAGCAGAACATTGATGTCCCTAACATCTGGCAGATTCTCGATCAATATAGTTTCATCAGTCATAATGGCTGCTGACAATATCGCAAGCGCCGCATTCTTCGCACCCGCAATATCCACTTCTCCAACCAGAGGATTGCCGCCTTTAATCACATACTGTTCCATAACACACCTCTATTATTTACTCCTCTATGAGCAGAAACTTTCTCTGAATTTACTGCAGGAACAAACGTTCCGCAATACCGTTTTTTAGGTCAGTTGTATATTATAACACATATTTCAGATTTGTAAACAATTTATGACGAAAACCTGTCACAACCCATGACCCGAAACACTCCAGCAAACCGTTTCCACAAGCCAACAGTTACGCCTTATCTCCCCTGTTCTTCAATGCCTCAAGCACAACCTGGAGACTCCCCTCCAGATCCTTATCCTCTTCATCCACCACAATGTCCGCATATTTCTCATACAAAGGAACACGCTCATCATAAAGACTCGCCAGCGTCTGCCCCTCCTTGAGCACAACACCACGCCCCTTAAGATTACCAAGACGCCTGGAAAGAAGCTCCAGCGAGATCTTAAGATACACCACAACACCCTCAGACTTCAGATGCTGCATAGCCTCATCACAGTAAACCACACTTCCACCGGTAGCGATCACCGTATTCTCCACCTGGATCGAAGCATTCACACGATTCTCGATCGCCTTGAAGCCCTCCGTACCCTCATCCTCGATGATCTTACTCAAAGTCCTCTTCTCCGCCTTCTGGATCAGAAGATCTGAGTCAATAAACTGGTACCCAAGTACCTTCGCAAGTACGACACCGATGCTGCTCTTCCCCGCACCAGGCATTCCTATCAGTGTAATATTATTCATACTGTATCCTTTCATTTTAGCATAACAGCTGCCAAATCTCAATAAACCTTACAGCTCCGAGAACCTACCGTTTCTCTCTCCCTGCCTTTCCCGACGTCTTTAATTTCCCTGACATCCCTGGCTTTCCTGACATCTTCAACTTCCCTGACATCCCTGGCTTTCCTGACGTCTTCAACTTCCCTGACATCTCTGCCTTCCCCGACGTCTTCAACTTCTCTGCCATCCCTGCCATCTCTGCTTCCCTGTCTGATTTCTTATCCAACTTCTTCTGCTTCTTCTTTACGCTGTAGCCGAAGGTTCCCACCTTCCGGCCACCCGCCAGATACTCCCCATGGGAATAAACCAGAAGACCCGCATCATTAAGACGAAACCTGTTGTTTTTATCCATATAAGCTTCATCCGCATGGACCGCAAGCACATCCGCAAGAAACATGTCATGAGACCCCAGCTCCTTCACCTCACGCACCCTGCACTCGATCGAAACCGGAGCCTCCCCGATCATCGGTGCAGAAACAAACTGCGCTTTCTCTTTCGTAAGGTTCAGCTTCTGGAACTTGTCCACATCACGTCCCGAACGGACCCCGCAGAAATCCGTTGCATACGCCAGCTTCTCCGTTGTCAGATTGATCACAAATTCACCCGTTTTCCGGATCATATCATAGGAATAACGGGAAGGTCGGACAGAAATATAAGCCATCGCCGGATTGGTACACACCGTACCCGTCCACGCAACCGTTATGATATTATCGTTTCCCTCACCATCGGTAACACTCACCATTACAGCCGGCAGCGGATAGATCATGTTCCCCGGCTTCCATAACTGTTTCGCCATTTTCCGTCACCTCTTATGCATAATCGCTGTTCATCAGCTGAGCAGCCTCCATCATAGCCGGGATCAGCTGCTTCTTTCTGGAAACCACACCCGGCAAACTGAAGGTATCTCCATCCGGTTTCCGCTCAAAAGCGATCTCCGCCATCTGCTGGCTGCCCTCCCCGTAAAACAGAAGCTCTGTAGACTCCTCCAGGATATTCGTCAGCATAAAATAAACTCTCGTGATATCATGACGGCCACACTCACTCACCATAAACGGCATCAGCTTCTCCTTGATCTCCTTAAGCTCCTCGCTGTCCATGGAACTGATCTGACCCACACCAAAGGAAACATTACCCTCACCGATAAACTTCTTGTAATCCTGATAAAAAATCTCCTCCGGAGACTTATCCTTCAGATTACTTCCCGCAGAAAACATCTCTCGGGCAAACTCCTCGATCTTGATCCCCGCGATCAGCGCAAGAGCACTGGCAGCGATCTTATCCGTCTGCGTACAGGTCGGTGAACGGAACATCAATGTATCCGAAATAATAGCAGCACAGAGAAGCCCCGCGATCTTTTCCGGAATCTCCAGTCTCTGCTCTCCGTAGATCTCATAAAGGATCGTGCCCGTACATCCCACCGGCTCATTACGAAAAGCAACCGGCGTCATAGTCTGCAAGGTACCCAGCTTATGATGATCGATGATTTCAAGGATCTCCGCCTTCTCGATATTATCAACAGCCTGATCCACCTCATTATGATCCACAAGAACCACTTTCTTTTTATGCATATCCAGAAAATTACGTCTGGAGATCGTACCGATACACTTACCATGAGGATTGATCACCGGAAACGCCCTGTGACGGTTTTTGATCATAACATCCTGGATATCATCCGTAAAATCCTCGGTATTAAACGTAACCATGTTATCCCGCTTCATAACAAATCTGACCGGAATACTCTGATTGATCAGACGCGCAATATTAAACGTATCATACGGAGACCGGATGATCACGATATTCTTCTCATGAGCAAGCTTTACAACCTTCTCGGAAACCACGATATTCAGACCCACGATGATACAGCTGACATTCTGGCTGATCGCCTGAAGATGATCCTCCTCACGGTCACCCATGATGATCATATCATTCTCCTCAACATAGCCCTCCAGCATCTTCGGGTTGGCAGTACCGACAAGCACACGCCCCTTCACAAAATATCCGTGTCCGTTACCTTCCACCACTTCACCGCCAACAGTCTCGGCAATTCTCTGATACTGCGTCCTCGCATTGGAAAGAAGATAACTGTCTGTAGTATCCATATAGGTCTTTGCGATATCACCAATCGTCACAAGCCCCTCCAGACACCCATCCTTATCCCGGATCGGAAGAGAAACGATCCCGTTCTCCTGCATCAGATCCCAGGTATTCTTCAGCGACATATTCTTATCCGCCTGCGGACTGGTCCGGATATCCATATCCTTGACCTGCGTACCGATATTCCCCAGATAAGCCGGCGGCTGTACGCCAAAACGGTTCAGCACATACCTGGTCTCCTCATTGATCTGCCCCGCTCTCTTCGGGATATATTTTTTATTCTGCGTAGTTCTGTTCTTAATATCCGCATAAGCAATAGCCGAACAGATGGAATCCGTATCCGGATTCTTATGTCCGATTACAAATATTCTCTCCGGTTTTTTCATACACATCCATCCTTTTTCATCCAAAATAATCATAATTTAATATTTGCAAACAAAGCACCCAGGGAAGTAGTAGCCTCTTCCCCCGACTCCGGAAGCTCAAAAGACTCCTCCTCAACCTCCTTAGCCATCAGATCCGATGCCTCTTTAATACTCAGGCTCAGCTTACCATCCTTGATCGCGATAACCTTCACCTTAACCTTATCCCCAACACTCAAAACCTCAGAAGGCTTCCGGATCCTCTTCTCACAGATCTGAGAAATATGCACCAGCCCGGAAACCCCGTTCCCAAGTTCCACAAAAGCACCATACGGCTGCAAACTCTCAACCGTACCCTCAGTCACAAAGCCAACCTGGATATTGGAAATCTTATTCCGTTTCTCCACCTCAGCCCTCTCACGAAGAATCTCCCTCGCCGAAAGCACCAGCCTCTTCTTCGCCTTATCAGCCTCGATCACCCGCACCTGGATCGGCTTATTCAGAAACACCTCAGTGTCCTCAACAAACTCCAAAGCAAGCCTCGACGCCGGAATAAAACCACGGACACCCTCAACATAAGCAATGGCACCCCCGTTAACGATCCCCTTCACAACAACATCCAGCACCTCACCCGAATCCTGAAGCTCCTTCAGCCTGTCCCAGGCAAGCACATCCGCAGCATCCGCTCTGGAAAGAAGAATATTCCCCTGACCATCATCCCTGCGAAGAACCATCGCCTGAACCTCATCCCCCGGCTGAACAGCCTCTTTAATATTAAACCCCGGCACCCGGGAAAACTCCTCCACCGGAATAAAACCCTCAGCATAAAACTTAAGGTCAAGAACAACCCCCGACTCATCCACACTCACAACAGTCCCGGAGATAATATCCCCCTCATCGATCCTCTTAAAAGAAGCCTCCAGCTCCCTCTCAAAATCCTTCATAGACTCCGCCATATCCAGACCTCCCATTCAAACAAAAACCCAACCACCGCCGCCCCAAACCAGACGACAGCACTATAATCCTAATCATTATAGCATGCACACCCCACCCGCGCTATATTTTTTGCACTGGAAATTTCTTAACCCCTTTATTTCTCTCCAACGCACAGGACAGACTCAGATCAGCCCATTTATCACACCCTTGATGCTTTCTTTGTTTCTCTCCAACGCACAGGACGGACTTAGATCAGCCCATTTATCACAACCTTGATGCTTTCTTTATTTCTCTCCAACGTACAGGACGGACTTAGTACGATTCCAGAATTTCTTTGTAGTGCATCCTTTTTGTTTCTCTCCAACGCACAGGACGGACTGCCGGAGGGGCGGCTGCATGGTCGGGACCCGGTGCGTCGGAGTAAGCCGCTGGTCATACTTAGCGCCTGAGGCTTCTGACGGGAAGGTACTCTGCGGCCACAAGCCGCAGAGTAAGCCCCATCTGTCTGAGCCAGGTACGCATCAGCGTACATGGCGAGTTATGGGGCGCCCTGCACGGCAGAAGACTCAGACGCTTAGTATGACCCGGCGAAACGACCGCACCAGGCACGACCATGCAGCCGCCCCTCCGGCAGTCCGTCCGTCCCTCCCCACCCACAAAAAAAAGAGCCCAAAAAAGGCCCAAAAACGAGGAGTGCCCCGGTAGTGGCTTACCGGGGCGATTATTATGAAAAAAATTGTATGTGTAATGATACAGATACACACCATTACAGCGTCTTTCGTAACGTTCTTTCGAACTATCCCTATACTACCAGACAAATATGAACAAACAATGAACATCTCGTAAACAATTAGCGCATTTGCACAATTTTTTCAAAAACACCCTCCCCCAATTTATAAAAACACCACATTCACAAACAAAACCAAGCCCCTAAACATTGTACATATTGTACATCTCAACCAAACAAACCAACAACAACCCCAACAAAAGAGCCACAACCCTCACCCTCTAACAAAAACTCCATGTCCTAAATCTCCATCAAAAGTTCCATCCAAACACCATCACCGCCGTGAAAGCATCCCCTTAATAAACTCAATCGCCTTCTCAAAAATATTCTTCACATCAGACTTCGTAACACCCATATCCTTCAAAGTACTATAAGCATCACTCACATACCCCTTGATCTGATCATCACTCATCTCGATCCCACGGAACTTACTGATAATATTAACCAGCGAACTCTTATCATCCTCATTAAGACTCACCCCAAAATGATCCGCAGCCTCATCGATCCCCTGAGAAATCTCATCATCCGTGATCTGGTTAGAATCAAAAAGCCCCTTCACATAAACAATGATATCCCCAACCTTATCCGGATCAGAAGCAAGAGACCCAACCTCATTATCCTTCAGGATCTCCTCCGCCTGACTCATAACAGAACCGGAATCAGACGCCATAACCATCATCGGAGATGTACATGAAATAACGCCCGCAATAACCAAAGCTGTAACCTTGTTCAATCTTCTCATAATATTCAACCTCCATACGGGCACCAGCCCTTATTAAAAATTTCCTTTTACTATTTTTAACTATCTTTTACTGCCTTTTTATTACCTCATCATTACCTTTTCGACGCCCCTCAGTATACCACACACACCCACCCCTCTGTAAACCTCAATTTTCCCCATTCCCACCCACACCATTCAGACTTTATGTATATCGCCAAAAATATATTCACAATATTTTCATATTTTAAACAAACTTTCCTAACATCTCATCAGTAAAATAAAAAATGTAAATTTTTCATTACTTATGTCTGGCACCTCAGACATAACCTCCTTTCTATGACAAATATATAGGTCCGGACAGGAAACCTCTCCAACATTCCCGTCCGGAAACGCAAAAAGAACCCGGAACAGCTGCCCGGGCTCTTTTTGCATTTATCATATATTAATTTTTCTCATCATAAATACAGTTGGCAAGCATCGCAAACTGCTCCAGTGTCAGCGCCTCACCCCTGATATTCAGCGGAAGATCACACCTGTTGAACACATCCTCGATCTCCTCCTTACTCAGGGAAAAATCTCCGGAATTTCTGATCCCGTTCACAAGCGTCTTTCTCCTCTGGTTAAAAGATGCACGGATCAGACGGAACATAAGCCCCTCATCCTTCACATCCACCGGCGGCTTCTCATAACGCGTCAGCTTGATCACCGCACTTCCAACCTTCGGCCGCGGCATAAAACAGTTCGGCGGTACATTCGCAACGATCTCCGGCTTCGCATAATACTGCACAGCCAGGGAAAGCGCACCGTAATCCTTGGTACCGGGACCAACCTGCATACGGTCTGCAACCTCCTTCTGCACCATGACAGTGATCGAATCCACAGGAACATTCTTCTCAAAAAGCCCCATGATGATCGGAGTCGTAATATAATACGGCAGATTCGCAACCACCTTCACAGGCTTACCGCCGTTTTTCTCATCTGCGATCTTTTTGATATCCGTTTTCAAGATATCGTTATTGATCACGGAAACATTATCCCAGTCCTTCAACGTATCCTTAAGGATCGGGATCAGCGAACTGTCGATCTCCACAGCAGCCACCTCTCTGGCAGCCTCCGCAAGATACTGGGTCATAGTTCCGATACCCGGACCGATCTCCAGTATAAAATCATCCTTCGTGATACCCGAAGACTCAATGATCTTTTCCAGAACATGCTCGTCGATCAGAAAATTCTGACCAAACCTTTTCTGGAAAACAAAATGATACTTTTGAAGGACTTCAATGGTATATTTCGGGTTACCAAGATAAGGTCTGGCCATATTTTTTACCTCTGCTTTTTCTTATTTTCAGCTGAAATCCTTTTCAAAAAGTACCGTGTAGCCATCACGGTCCACACGCTTCTTGGAACGCTTGAACAATCCGCTCTGAGCTCTCTCCATAGCCTTATCCAGCATGGTCTTCACAGTACCAATGCACATCGGCTGATCCTCCTTCTGGTTGATCCCGATCAGATTATACAGAGCAAGCATGCCCATCTGGTCGATACGGAATCCATTCTCCATGGTATAGACCTTAGCGAAATTAACAAGTTCATCGTTTGTAAATACAGGAATGTTGATCATGGATGTAAACTTCTTCGCAAGCTTCGGATATCTTGCGATCAGCTTACGCATACCGATCTTTTCATCCTCCAGGATCACGATCATTCCCTTTGTGTTTCCGGTCATAGCTTCCTCAAGCTCATCTGCTGTTTCCTGGGAAAGCTGGTTTGCATCCTCGATAACAAGGAAACCGCCGGCAAGCTTGGATACGATCTCCGGAATATCCTTTCCGTTGAGATCATCCGCAAATATATAGGCAACCTTGGAAGCCTCGATATTCAGCTCTTTACAGATTGCCGGGATCAGACTTGAGATCAGTCTCGTCTTACCTGTTTCTCTGCCGCCCATAACGATCACATTTCCGGTCTGGGAGGTCTTGTCTGCTGCGCCCATCTGCACATCGCAGAGTACATCAAGCAGCTGTTCCTTCATTCCGGGAACTGTAACAAAATAGGTGAAAAGCTGTTTCTCTTCATCTGTGAGCTCTTTCTTTCTGGAAACGATCTTTGTAGGATCCTTTTCCGGATGGATCGTAGCGATAAATTTCTCAAGCTGCTTTTCCTCGCTGAGCTCCTCTTCCTCATCGTCCTCTTCCATGGCTTCATCAGAATCATCACCGATGAGACTGCTGATAAAGTCATCCTCATCCTCTTCCTGGAATTCAAAGGCGTCATCACTGTATTCTTCTTCCTCATCAAGAAGATTTTCCTCTTCCGCTGAAGCCAGCGGTTCCTCATGATGAAGCTTCGCTGAAGGCTCTGCTGCCGCCTTCTGCACCTGCTCCTCAGATTCCAGTGAAGGAATCTCCGGAAGCACATCCTCTTCTTCCACCGGCTTCTGTACTCCTGACGGACCATTCAGAAACTCTGCTTCTGCAGCCTGAAGATCCTCCTCAGTAACCGGCTCCTCATCTTCATCAAATACGATATCCGGAAGTCTGGTATCGGAAGTCTCCGTTACCTCTTCCTCCTGCTGAGCGGAGATCTGCGCCATGATATCCTCGATATCTGCCGCATCCGGCTCCTCCGGAACAAATTCATCAGCCGCAATATCCAGATCCTCAATACCTGCCGGCTCTTCCGTTACGTCGGACTGCTGGACATCCGGAGATTTCTCTTCCTCCGGGATATCGATTCCCTGCTGTGTAGCTGCTGCCAGAATAGTATCCTCCAGGTTGAAGTCCTTATCTTTATCCTTCCCGGACCTGTCACCTACAGATGCCGCAATATCCTCGATACTTCCGAAAATTCCGGACGCGTCCGGGATCTCTGCGGAACTGCTTGCATTCTCCGGGTCCACATTGATCATGGACTTCGGGATCTTCAGCTCCGGCATACGGATCGTTGCGGAAAAATCAGGCTTGCCTTCCTCATTGAGCGGAACCCCTGCAGGCTTCTCCTCACTTTCCTCATTTCCGGCAGACTTCTCCTTCATGATCTCTGCAACACTCTGGGACAAAGACATCTCTGTAGCTTTCTCAGCCTCAGCTTCTTCCGCTTCCTGATAAGTCTCTTCTTCCTCTTTATCCTGCTGTTCCTGAGCCTGCAGCTTCATACTTCCGGATGACAGGTTCTCAACACCGGATGCCAGCGGGATCTCATCCGCTTCCTGTCCGGAAAACTCTTCCTGCTCTTCAGAAGGCTCATCCGAAGCTTCCTCACTTCCTTCTGCTGCTTCGATCTCCTCAGAATCTGTAAACTCCTCTGACGGTTCTGCTGCCGCAGCAGTCTCAGCCTCCGGCGCTTCCGTCTGTTCCGTCACATCCTCAAAGCCTGTGGAAACCTCATCCGGCTCTTCATCCTGCGCAGCTTCTTTTTCCTCCATATCCTCTTCCGCAGATTTCTTATGTCCGCCAAAGATATCACGGAATCCCTTGGAAAGCTTCTCCTGGAATGTCTCCGCACTGTTCAGATCCCGCTCATCATCTACCTGGATAGTATCTGTGACCGGTTTTGCCTCCTCATACTCGCCGGATGCTTCCTTACTCTCCCTGATCTCCTGCGCCTTTTCCGGCGGGATCAGCTTCGGGATAAAACGCTGTTCGTATTTCTCTTTCTCTTCGCCAGTGAGAACACCCATCCGCTGTTTCAGGTCAAGGGCCTTCATCACATAAGTTCCGTCATTGAACCAAAGGATCATCTCATTGCAGAGATCCAGGCACTTCTGCTTGTCTCCTGCCTTGTAATAGAGCTTGGCCAGCTCATAAGACCAGCGCTCCGTAAATTCCTTCTCCTTATATTCCTCAAGAATACGGATCTGTTCATTCAGAGATGCATTCTTCGCTCTGGCGATCTTATATTTCAGTATATACTGGCTGTTATCATTACCTGCCACTTCTCTGTATTCATCAAAGAATTCTGTGGCTTCACTGATCTGTCCCATTTTCAGGGAAACCTCGATCAGACGGTAAAGTATGTTCTTGCCGATCGGCGCTCTGTGGTAGGCAAGAAGAAAAATTTCCTTGCTCTCTTCATAGCGCTTGTTGGCCGCGTAGATCTCGCCCACTACACAAAGGGTACGGACGTTTTTCACACGACGCCAGTCAATGCTGTCCACAATCTGCATGGCGCCTTTGTAATCCTGGGTCTCGACCAGCTTATTGATCTGTCCCAGCTTAACGCGAAACTCCTCTTTATCCAAAATATTCACCAACTTTCCATAATCAGAATCAGTTTACCATATGCATACGGGCTTGTCAAAACCCTTTAGGCATATAAACATGCCCCTTTACCACCTGAAAAACCCTGTTGATCTTGAACTGATGGCTGACAAAATCATCCAGTCCTGTACAGGTGATTAGAGTCTGTATATCGTGGATGCTTTCCAGCAGATATGTCTGCCTGCTGCTATCCAGCTCCGAAAGAACATCATCCAGCAGAAGAACCGGTGTATCCCGGATTTTTTTCTTCACCAGATAGATCTCCGAAAGCTTCAGGGAAAGGGCCGCAGTCCTCTGCTGCCCCTGGGAACCATACCTCCGGATGTCGATCCCGTTGACCTTTACGCAGAAATCATCTCTGTGCGGTCCCACGGAGGTCAGCTTCATCCGAAGATCCCGCTCCCGGTTCCTGGAAAGCTTATCCTCAAACTCGGCCGCCGTCACACTTGGCTCGTAAAGGATCTCCAGCTCCTCGATCCCGCCGGTAAGCCCTTTATGAAGCCCCCTTGCGATCTCGTTAAGCTCCTCCACAAAGGCTTCCCGCTTCCCGATGATCTTCTTTCCGTAATCGACCATCTGCATATCCCAGACATCCAGGGTACCTTTCAGCCCGGGGTTCATATAACAGTCTTTGAGAAGACGGTTTCTCTGGTTCACGATGTGATTGTAGCCGGCCAGCTCCGTGATATAAACACCATCCAGCTGACAAAGCTCCGAATCCAGAAAACGTCTTCTCTCTCCCGGTCCATTCTTGATAATATTAAGATCCTCCGGAGAAAAAAACACCAGATTCACCACCCCCAGCAGCTCCCTTGCCTTGCGGATCGGCAGCCCGTTGATGGCAACTCCCTTTGCTTTGTTTTTCCGGAGGTGCATGTCTATTTTGTATGAAAGATCGCCCTTCTTCACCATCATTCGGATATGGGATTCCTCATTCTCAAAGCGGATCATCTCCCGGTCCTTGCTTCCCTTGTGGGATTTGCTGGTACCTGCCAGATAAACCGCCTCCAGGATATTGGTCTTTCCCTGGGCATTGTCACCGTAGAGAATATTGGTGCCCTGATCAAAATTCATCTCCAGCGACTCATAATTCCTGAAATTATTCAGTCTGATGGATTCAATGTACATTCCTTCACCCGATCACATAAATATCTTTTCCATCGTAGGAAATGGTATCTCCAGGATGGATCTTGCGGCCACGGCGGTTCTCCACCTCACCGTTCACCAGTACCAGACCATCATTGATGGCATATTTCGCCTCAACGCCGTCCTCCACAACACCGGCCAGCTTCAGCGCCTGACCAAGCTTGATAAATTCGTCTTTAATTCTGATCTCCAATTTTTTCTCCTCTTATCTCCGGGGTATTTTCTCCGTCAGATCGATCTTTTCTGATCTTCTGGGGGTATTTAAAATTCCCCAAAATACAAATTTCACCGGAAGGCGGTAATTTAAATACCCCCTTCCAGCAGTTTACGCATGAAACAATTCTCAGAACACGATCGCATTCCCATGCACAATCGGTCAAAAACGGTCACATTACCCCAGGTCTTATCTGGCCTGATTCTGATTGATGTTTACAGGAAGGATCAGGTAAGTATAGTTCTCCTCATCGTCACGGATAAAGCACGGGGCCTTCGGATTTACAAGATAGATCGTCACGGTTTCATCATCAATAACACGAAGCGCATCGATCAGGAATTTCGGATTGAAGCCGATCATGATATCCTTACCCTCTTTTTCAATATCGATCTCCTCATTCATGGAACCCATTGCAGAATCAATGCGCAGCTCCATATCATCGTCTGTGATGTTGATGATGATCGGTTTTTTATCAACCTCACGTACCAGAAGTGTGGCACGGTCGATACAATCCAGGAACTCTTTTTTGTTGATCTTCAGTTTTGTCTCATAATCACTGGAAAGCATCTGGTCAATTCTGAAATATTCTCCCTCGATTAGTCTGGAAACTACCATAGTCTGATCAAATTCAAATAAAATATGGTTTTTTGTAAAGTAAATGCTGACCTGATCATCCACTTCTCCGGAAAGGATCTTGCTGACCTCGCTTAAAGTTTTGCCCGGAACTACCACCTTACGGTCAGAATAATCTTTCTTAAGAGACATTTTGCGGATAGAGATACGATGTCCGTCCAGAGAAACTACCTTCAGACAGTTATTTTTGATCTCAAAAAGTTCACCGGTCATAAGCTTATTGTTTTCATTCACAGCAATCGAAAAAATAGTCTGGCGGATCATTTCTTTCAGTGTGTACTGAGAGATCGTCAGCGGTTCATCCTTCTCGATCATCGGCAAATAAGCAAAATCTTCTCCTGATTTTCCAGGGATATTGAATTTTGCTTTTTCACAGGTAATGGTTGCTGCATATTTATCATCGGTCTTAATGGTAACATCATTATCCGGAAGTCGTCTGATGATTTCATAGAAGATTTTTGCATCAAGAGCAACTTTACCTTTTTCTTCAATAGTACCCTCAACGATCGTTTCAATTCCCAGCTCCATATCGTTGGTGGTAAATTTGATCTGGTTTGTGGTTGCATCCATGAGAATACATTCCAGGATTGGCATTGTGGTTTTTGATGGAACTGCTTTGAGTGCGATACTTACACTTTTTAACAGACTTGATTTGGAGCAGATGATTTTCATAGTGTGTATAACTCCCTTTCTGAACAATTTGTGGTTTTTATAAATATATTTATAGAAAAAATCCGCAGTAACCGCCGTAGGGGGCCAGATTTTGTGAAAAACTCCCGCAGGCCTGATGTTTTCAGGGGTTTTCCGTTGGGATAACTTTGTGTAAAAGTGGTATTTTCGCATGTGAATAACCCGGGGATAAAATTACCGCCGCGTTTTGGCAAAAAAGTTGTACACATCTCTCCACATACAATCAACACGTTATACACCAGTAATGTGGAAAACTTCCCTAACCTTGTGGATTAATCTTCTTTTTCAATATATCAATGGTATTTTTTAAGTTATCGTCGTTCTGCAATTCGTTTTCGATCTTTTCGATACCGTGCATAACGGTGGTATGGTCACGGTTTCCGAGCGCTTTTCCGATATTTTTCAAAGGTGTGGATATGATCTCACGGCAGAGATACATGGAAACCTGGCGGGGCATGACGATCTTGGAGTTTCGTTTGTTTCCGCTTAAGTCCGCAGGTGTGACTCCGTAATGCTCTGCAACAACGGAGATGATGTATTCCGGTGTGATTACTTTTTTCTCATCCGGAGAAATAATATCCTTCAGTGCCTGCTCTGCCAGCTCCAGAGTTACTTCCTTTTTCTCAAGCTTGGCTCCGGCCATGACCTTGTTGAAGGCACCTTCCAGCTCACGGATATTGGATTTGATATTGGTAGCGATATATTTGATAACATCTTCACTGATGTTGTAGCCGTTCATTTCTTCATTTTTATGAAGGATCGCCATTCGGGTTTCGTAATCAGGCAGCGTGATATCTGCGATCAGACCCCACTCGAACCGGGAACGGAAGCGCTCTTCCAGGATTTCCATATCCTTCGGTGGTTTATCAGAGGATATGATGATCTGCTTTTTGGCACTGTGAAGACTGTTAAATGTATGGAAAAATTC
>ERZ772879.1029-NODE-1029-length-20296-cov-2.926387_pt1 | contig 20296 bp, 18 predicted proteins | sample MGYA00580582_ERZ772879 | MGnify/ENA primary metagenome ERZ772879 (study PRJEB29015, sample SAMEA2737682) | human gut metagenome | biome: human gut; feature: human-associated habitat; material: faeces | place: China | collected 2012 ... | reverse complement strand
CATGTCCATCCACCACTGTAGTGCCACGCATCACCAGATTGGAGGCATAAGTCGCTTCTTCATCAAAATCAGCTTCTACAGTAGTTTTATTAATAACAGGTTCTCCGGTCAGATTGGATTCGTTCACTTGCAGAGAAATAGCTTCCAGCAACTCTCCATCAGCGGGAATTTCTTCACCTGTTTCCAGAATGACGATATCACCTACCACTATGTCTTTACGAGGGATTTCCTGTACGCGTCCGTTTCGGACCACTTTTACCAGGGTTTCTTCATTGACTGCATTCAGCAGATCGAACTTCTTACTGGCATCATATTCGAAGAAGAAACCAATTCCGGTAGCCAATAAGATAGCGGCTATGATTCCGATTGTTTCGGCATATTCGTTTTCGATGATGGAGATAATTAATGAGAAAGCGGCTGCTACTAATAATACACGGACAACCGGGTCTTCAAATTTTTCCAGATAAAGTTTCCAGAGAGAAGGACGCTTGGGGGGCGTTAACAGGTTAATACCATTTTTCTCCCTGCTTTGTAGGACTTCGTCATCCGTAAGTCCTAAATGATAATAGTCATTTTTATTTGTACTCATGCAGATACATGCGTTTAGTTTGAACCGCAAAAATACAACATAAAATTGTGATAAATTGTTTAATTAAAACTTTTTATGAAGTCGAATTTGTTATCGTGGTTTACCACATGTGCGATAAGGAATTGTAAACCAGAATGTAGAGCCTTCACCTTCTACGGAATCCGCACCGATCTGACCGCCTAGTTTCGTGACAATCTCGGCTTTCTGTCCGGCGTGCATCAAATCGATCAAGTCCTTCCTCCGGTTTATTTCGATAGAAGGGACGAGCGAGTCGGGCATGGCAATGAATAATTGCGCCACCGGTTCTATTGCCGATGATGTCAAGGTGACTATCGAGCATAAACAGAATAACAGATTCCTTAGTTTCATAACGATCGTTTGACACAAAAGTAATCATAATTGCTTCTGTGAGCCAAAAAAACAGCCGTAAATATTGTTACCGTCTTTTATTTTGTGCCGAGATAAAGGAAGAACATACCCAATAGGACGAGTATCAAATCGAACGATTTGCTACGGATATTTTTTTCTCGGAACAGGAATGCGCCGGCTATGAAGCTGACGACGACACTGCTGCGACGTACCATAGAGACGATAGAAATCATGGAGTCGGGGTAGCTGAGGGCGTAGAAATATACGAAGTCGGCACAAACGAGAAACAGGGAGATGAAAAAGATAGAGGGTTTCCAAACAAAAGGTGTGGTATGCTTACGTTTGGGATACCATAATACAAAGAGAATAACGGTCATCATCGCCATTTGATAGTAGGAGTACCATACTTGTACGGTCATTCGGTCGAAGCCGTGCGACATGAGATATTTGTCGTACAACCCGCTGGCCGCACCGGTGATTGTGGCGAGGACTATAAAGAGAATCCAGATATTGTGTTTGAAATTGATGCCTTCTTTTCTTCCGGAGAAGGATAGCATAATGAACGAGACGATCGCCAGAATGACTCCGATCCATTGATAGAGATTCAGTTGCTCGCCGAAGATGAGTAATGCTCCTATGAGTGTGAGAATGGGTTGGGAAGCCTTGATTGGCCCGGCTATGGTGATGGGCAAATGTTTGGTGGCGAAATAGGCGCAAGTCCATGATGTGAGGACGAGCGCCGCTTTGCCTATGATATAAATATGCTCGTGACCGGTGGAAGGGGGCACATAGAAGAGTGAATTTCGCATAAGTTCGGGAAACCCGTAGGAAAGGACAATACACGGGAGGAACAACAGACTGCAAAAACAGGTATTGAGAAAGAGTACAGGAATGACAGCGTTGTTGTCGAGCGATTTCTTTTTACAGACTTCGTAACAGCCTAATAGGAAAGCCGAGAGAAAAGCGAGTGATAACCACATCTTTTGTATCTTTTAGTTATATCTGTAAATCGCCTGCAAAGTTAGAAACTGTTTTAATTTTTACAAATAGATGTTTGGTGCAAGTGGAACGGGTGTCTGACTGAATGGGTCTCTTCGCCCCATCTTCTCTTGCTTATTTCCGATGAGATTGGGAAAGAGGCAGAAGATGGTAGATTAGGACTTTGTTTGTGTTGTTTTTTTGAAAAGTCTGTTGCAGATAGGTGGTGATTCGAAATAAAAAAATGAACAAGTCCGTTTTGCCCTTTTCGTGCCTTGCGTTATCTTTGCATTTTACGAAAATAGATTGTGCCCCGGTGTAACCAAGTGAATTTGTTTCCACTCTCGGCTTGTACTATTCTTTAACATACATCGTTGTAAATTATGGCGTTGCTATATATCCATTGGAATCCCGATCCCATATTGTTTTCGATTGCCGGCATTGCGATACGTTGGTACAGTATCTTTTGGGTTATCGCCATTTTGGCGGGTAGTCAGGTGGTTTATAAATTGTATCAATCGAAGGGTTTACCTGTCGATACGTTTCAGAATTTGTTTTTATACAGTTTCTTAGGTATTTTTATCGGGGCACGGTTGGGACATTGTTTGTTTTATGAGCCTGACTATTACCTGAGTCACCCGTTGGAAATCGTTTTGCCGGTGCACTTTTATCCCGATGGCGATTGGAAGTTTACGGGATATGCGGGATTGGCAAGCCATGGTGGAACGTTGGGGTTGATTATAGCCCTTGCTATATTTTGTCGCAAGACCAAGATTCATTATCTCGATATTCTCGATATGATGGGTATCGCCGCACCGTTGGCGGCGGGTTTCATACGGCTTGCCAACTTGATGAATTCCGAAATTATAGGTTTGCCCACCGATGTGCCGTGGGCTTTTGTATTCGAGCGTGTGGATATGCTCCCTCGTCACCCGGCTCAGTTGTACGAGGCTATCGCTTATTTTCTGTTTTTCTTGATTATGGTCGGGGTCGCTCGATATAAAAAGGATAATTACGGGCGAGGTCTTTACTTCGGGTTGTGTATTACTTTGATATTTTTGTTCCGCTTCTTTATCGAATTCTTGAAGGAGCGGCAGGTGGATTTCGAGAATGTATTGCCTATCGATATGGGGCAGATATTGAGTATCCCGTTTGTCTTGTTGGGGCTATATTTCGTAATCACGAAGCGGAAGAAAGCGGTTCGATAGGTGGTCGCGCAAGAGTCGTTGTCCGGGAAATTTCGAAAGAATTTCTCAGAGTTCTTTTCTCAAATAGATCATATCGACTAGTTGTTTCCCTCCTTCGAAGATGGGGTGCGGATAATTGTCGGTAAAGAAACGAGGAATACGATGGGAGTAGCGGAACCCACAATGCTCGTAAAAGGGTATCGTGAGAGGCGAGTCGCCTGTGCCGACTTGCAGTATCGTGCTGGGTGCGTTGTAGCGATTTTCTATGTATTCGATTAGCCGACGGGCATATCCTTGTCGTTGAAATGGCGGATAGGTGGCCAGATTTTTAATTTCGTAGAGATTTTTCCCTTCTTGTGTGACAACGCAGATACTTTTCAAATCGTCATCATACAAGGCGAACATTTCGCCGCGGTCGAGATAGCGGGCTATCATAGTTTCGCTTTCGTCTGCCAATAAAAGCAGGTCGAGGAAGTCGGCCTTGTTTTGTGTGATGTGTTTGATTTCCACAAGATGTGAGAGGGTGGTTAACGGGGTAGGAAAATGTGGTCGGGGTAAACGATGTCGTGAAGAAAGAGCGCTTTGCCGGGGACCGAAGTTCCAGCGGCGCAACGGTTTTTTTGCTCGATGATACGGCAGAAGTCCTCCACCGAAAGTTTTCCCCGTCCTACATCGAGCAGCGTTCCTACGATGGCCCGCACCATGTTACGGAGGAAACGGTCGGCAGTGATGGTAAATACCTGTCGTTCGCCTTCGGGTTCCCAGCGGGCGAATGTCACTCGGCAATTATTGGTTTTAACATCGGTATGCAGTTTGCTAAAACTGGTGAAATCGGTATATCGGTAGAGCTGTTCGGCCGCCGTATTCATTTTGTCAAAGTCGAGATTTCCCCGATAACGGCAGGCGAAGGATTCGATAAATGGTGATTTGTGATCTATTATGTAGTATTTGTAGGTGCGACTCAAAGCATCGAATCGACTGTGTGCTTCGGCAATGACGGGACGTATTTCGTAGACAGCTATGTCGGGCGGCAGAATACGATTGAGCTTGTCGGCCGTTTCGGTCGGATTGTCGAGGGGCATTGGAGCGTCGAAGTGGGCAACCATGAGCCGGGCGTTGACGCCGGCGTCGGTTCGTCCCGCTCCTGTCACCGGAGTTTCACGGCGGAGCAATGTGGCTAACGCTTTTTCGAGGACTTCTTGCACGGTGATTCCATTGGGCTGTATTTGCCAACCATGATACTGCGCACCGTTGAAAGAAAGGTAGATGAAATAGCGTTGCATTTTTAAATAGGAATGGATTACCGGGAAACTCGTGTCCCGATAATCCATGTGAAAAGTTAGTCGTTTTCTAAATAGGTATATCCGTACAAACCCGATCGGTAGTTGGAGAGAAATTCTCTACCTTCTTCGGGTGTGATGATGCCGGCTTTCATAGACGAAGTTACCCATGTTTCCACGCTGCGAACCAGTTTCTTGGGTGAGAACTGCACGTAGTCGAGGACTTCGGCCACCGTCTCGCCATCGATGACTTGGTCTATTTCGTAGCGGTCTTTGTACACGCTGACGTGCACGGCATTCGTGTCACCGAAAAGGTTGTGCATATCTCCCAATATCTCTTGATAGGCTCCCACGAGGAATACGCCTATGTAATAGGGCTCCTTGTTGTTGAGCGCATGTACGGCAAGGTGCGAGTTCGCTCCGTGCGACGAGATGAAATTATTGATTTTTCCGTCGGAATCGCAAGTAATGTCTTGTATGGTCGCTGTGCGGTCGGGACGCTCGTCGAGCCGACTGATGGGCATGATGGGGAAAAGTTGGTCGATCGACCATGAATCTGGTAACGATTGGAACAGAGAGAAGTTGCAGAAATACTTGTCGGGCAGAAGTTTGGAGATTTTCCGAAGTTCTTCGGGAGCATGCTTCATGTCGGAGGCGATTTCGTTCACTTCGCGAGCCACAGACCAGAATAGTTGCTCTATCTGGGCACGGGTACGTAAGTCGAGCAGACCCAACCCGAACAGGTCGAGCGCTTCTTCCCGGATTTGCAGGGCATCGTGCCACGATTCGAGTAACCGGGGTTGATTCATGTTGTCCCATATTTTATAGAGCTCGTCTACCAGTTCGTGAGGATTTTCACCGAGTTCTTCTTTCTCGTCCCATATCGGGAGCGAGGTAGTTTCCAGTACTTCGAATACCAATACGGAATGATGGGCGGTAAGCGACCGTCCCGACTCGGTAATGATGTTCGGTTGCGGCAAATTGTTTTTAGCGCAAGCATCGACCAACGCCGAGACGGAGTCGTTGACATACTCCTGTATAGAATAGTTCATGCTGCTCTCGCTCGATGAGGAACGGGTTCCGTCGTAATCGACACCCAAGCCTCCGCCGATATCGACAAACTCTACGTGGAATCCCATGTTTTGGAGCTGGACATAAAATTGCGACGCTTCTTTGAGTGCATTTTTGATGCGTCGTATTTTTGTGATTTGGCTGCCGATGTGGAAGTGTATCAGTTTGAGGCAATCGGTCATCTTGGCTTTTTCCAAGAAATCGAGAGCTTCTAACAATTCGCTGGAATTGAGCCCGAATTTGCTTCCGTCACCTCCGCTTTCTTCCCATTTGCCGCTGCCTGAACTTGCCAGTTTGATACGAATCCCGATATTCGGACGTATTTTCAAGCGTTTGGAAATGTCGGCTATGAGACGTAGTTCGTTCAATTTTTCCACGACAAGGAAGATTCGTCGTCCCATCTTTTGAGCTAAAAGTGCCAATTCTACGTAGTTCTCATCTTTGTATCCGTTACAGATGATGAGCGAGTTTTCATCGGTGTTGATTGCCAATACAGCATGCAATTCGGGTTTGGAACCCGCTTCCAAGCCGATGTTGAATTTTTTACCGTGACTGACGATCTCTTCTACCACTTGTCGCATTTGGTTGACCTTGATGGGGTAGATGATGAAGTTTTTGGCCGTGTAACCATATTCGTCGGCCGCTTGTTGAAAACATTTGGATATTTTCTCGATACGATTATCGAGAATATCGGGAAAACGCAACAATACGGGCGACGTGACATCGCGGACTTGTAACTCGTCCATTAATTCTTTCAAATCGACCGATGCGCTTCCCTCCCGGGGCGTTACAGCAACGTGCCCTTTGTCGTTGATCGAAAAATATTTCAGGCCCCACCCGTTGATGTTATATAGTTCGGCGGAGTCCTCAATACGCCATTTTCTCATTTTTTATAAACGAATTGAATTTAAGGGGTTATAAAAAATATACGGAGGGCAAAAGTACAGATAATAATTGAATAGAGAAAGCAGAAACGGTTTCAAAATGCAATAATGTGCGATTGTACAAAGATTTAACCTTTTTCTGAGTATATTTATTGAACATTTTGCAGGTTATATCGATATAAAGAGAGTGGAATGCCACATTTTCCGTTATGTAAAATTAGTAAAAAAGTATGCGGTATGCATGTTTTTTATACTTGTTGATAAAGGGAGTCGGCAAAAATGTTTATCTTTGCAACGATTGTCGAAAACAAGTCGGACTAGCTGATAAGAAAAAGTCCTATTGATTTTTTTCGCAATCTTTTCACATGAGGAATTACTAACATTAATTTATTATAAGATGGTAAGCTACAAAGAATTAGGATTGGTAAACACCAAAGAGATGTTTGCTAAGGCTATCAAAGGCGGTTATGCAATTCCCGCTTTCAACTTTAACAATATGGAACAGTTACAGGCTATTATCAAGGCTTCTGTTGAAACTAAATCGCCGGTAATTCTCCAAGTTTCGAAAGGTGCTCGTAACTATGCCAACCAAACATTGCTTCGTTATATGGCACAGGGTGCAGTGGAATATGCCAAAGAGTTGGGTTGCGAACATCCTCAAATCGTTCTGCACCTCGATCACGGCGATTCGTTCGAATTGTGCAAATCTTGTATCGATATGGGATTTTCTTCGGTAATGATCGACGGTTCTCACTTGCCTTACGAAGAGAATGTGGCTCTGACTAAGAAAGTAGTGGACTATGCTCACCAATTCGATGTAACAGTAGAAGGTGAGCTGGGTGTGCTTGCCGGTGTAGAAGACGAGGTAAGTGCAGAACATCACACTTATACCGACCCCGAAGAAGTAATCGATTTCGCTACTCGCACAGGTTGCGATTCTTTGGCTATCTCTATCGGTACTTCTCACGGAGCTTATAAATTCAAACCCGAACAATGCCATGTAGATCCTAAGACGGGTCGTTTGGTTCCTCCTCCTTTGGCATTCGAAGTATTGGATGCTGTAATGGAAAAACTTCCGGGATTCCCCATCGTTCTTCATGGTTCTTCATCAGTTCCTCAGGAAGAAGTTGAAACAATCAACAAGTACGGAGGAAAATTGGATGCCGCTATCGGTATTCCCGAAGAGGAATTGCGTAAAGCCGCTAAGTCGGCCGTTTGTAAAATCAACATCGACTCGGACAGCCGTTTGGCTATGACAGCCGCTATCCGCGAGGTGTTTGCGACGAAACCCGCAGAATTCGATCCTCGTAAATATTTGGGCCCGGCTCGTGACAACATGGAAAAATTGTACAAGCACAAAATTGAAAATGTATTGGGCAGTGCCGGTAAATTGTAATTAAGGATTTGATTACATACATAATGCCGCCGAGTTCTGAACGAGCTCGGCGGTTTTTGTTTTTAGGAGATAAAAATGAGATTAATTTAAATAGGTTCGGTAGGAAATCAGAAGGAGTAGTGTTTTTATATATCTATCCCCACGAATTTTCTACTGAGCCTTTAATCGGTTTTAATTGGTCGTATCGCTATTATGCTTTATTGCTTTCCGGTAAAACTCGATAAAGGCAAGATTGTGTTTGTTGATGACTTTTCTTGCACCGTGGGCAAAGAGGTTAATGTTTATTTGTTTGGTCTAAGGATATAAAAAAGGAAAGTTCTGCCGGAATCTCGATATCATAAAAAAAGGGGACTGATAGTATAACGATTCACATCGTTGTTTTTTTCCGGCAGAACTTGTTCGTAATATCAAAGATGTCTCTTGTTTCTTTTTCCCTTGAAACAAGAGAAAATGTAAATCTGAATACTCGGCAAAGGTAGTGTTTTCGGAATTAAAAACAAAATTATAATTTTTATTCTGCGTGCTGAAAAAAGGGGGGTCGTTTATAAAAATATGATTAAATAGAGGTATGTCGATAGATGGGACTTTCCGTATCTGGATAATTGTCATATTATTATGCCTATGTTACCATTCGTGACTATGTCTAATAGGCGGTTGCGGCGAGTTAATAAGAAAATACAAGTCTTGTATAATTTTATATTTTCAGTCGGAAGCAAGGGCGTTTTACGACCTAATACCGGCTATTATTTTTTCGGTTTCGTTTTGCAACCATAGGGCTTGCCGAGACTTTCTCCATTTAGCTGGGATAGGGGTATGGCGGTGTTTTGTGAAAATTTCGCCTGTAATGTTATCCGTATCCGGCGCACTCGCTGCATAGATCGCTCCGATCGCTCCTTTTCGGGGTGAGCTGATAAAGGGTCGAAAAAAAAGATTGGCTAACGGATCGACCCAAGAATGCATGGTGATCATGTCGGAATCGACGATACCGGGGTCGGCCGCATTTGATATTCCTTTATCTCGAATTTTCGTGGACAAATGTGCCGTGTACATGGTAAGGGCGAGTTTCGATTTTCCGTATGCCTTGAATCGTTTGTAGGTTCGGGGTGAGTCGGAGAAAAAAGAGGAATCTATTTTCCCAATATATCGGGTTAACGAAGTGGTCATGACAATGCGGCTCCCCGGGTGCATGAGCGGTATTAGCGACTCGGTGAGAAAAACGGTTCCTATGTAGTTGACGCCTATCGAGGTTTCGAATCCGTCGACGGTTTTACCGAAGTCCTTACACATGACTCCTGCATTATTAACGAGTGCTTTTATGGAGATGCCCGTTTCTGCCAGTTGTTTACAAAAATGGGATATGGATTGGAATGAGGCAAGGTCGAGCGGCAGGAGGAGAATATCGGAATTACCGGTTTTCTCTATGATTCGTTGTCTGATAGGTTGTGATTTGGCTATGTTCCGGCAGCCCATGACGACCGGTAGGTTTTGGGCGGCGAGAGCTTCGGTAATGGCTTGTCCTATGCTACCGTTCGCTCCGGTAACTATGTAATAATCTTTATTCATCGAGCAGACGGTGTTTTACAAATAGCCGTATGGAAGTGGGCATGACAGATGCCAAAGGAATCAGCAGACGGTTGAATACTCCGGGGATAAGTTGTTTTTTGCCTCGGAACAGGGCTTTTAATGCTTTGCGAACCAAGCGCTCGGTTGTCATAAGGACTCCTAACCGAACACCCAATTTCAGTAGCCCGGGTTTTAATCCGTATAATCCGGTGGCAACGCCTCCGGGACAAACGACTGTGGCTACGACTCCGTAGTCGCGCAATTCGTAGCCCAAAGCCCGGGTGAATACTCTGATATAGGCTTTGGTCGCTGTGTAGAGCGCTATGCCGGGATAGGGCGTCCAACAGGATAAGGAGGACATGTTGAGTATGTATCCGTGTTTCCTGTTACACATGTCTGCGGCGAAGAGGCGGGACAGGCGGGTGACTGTACCGATGTGCAGTTGGAGCATCGTTTCTATCTTCTTCGGATCGGTGCGTGTTATTTCCTGAAAAGAGAATATGCCTGCATTGTTGATGAGAATCTCTATTTGTATTCCTTTTTGTCGGCAGTGGTCGTAAAGTTTGTTTGCCGCCTCGGGTTGGGCCAAATCCATGCAAATGGTTTCGACCGATACGCCACTGGTGTCGACAATCTTTTTTGCTTCCCGATCGAGGTCTTCCCGGTCGATACTCACCATCACCAAATTAGCTCCCCGCGCAGCCAGCTGTCGAGTATATTCGAGCCCGATTCCCGAACTCGCTCCGGTGACGAGAGCCGTGTATGCCGAAAGATCTTTATTTCGTGGCATGGTGCATTTTCTCTATTTCCCGTGCGATACAAGGGGGAAGCTGTCCTTCCAAATGTTTGTGGCAGGCCATTTCGATGGAATACATGCGGGCGATACAATAGTTCGTATGATCGCACCCGCAACGTTCTTCGCCTTCGTTTTTCATGCGGTTGACAAAATCGGGTTCGTTGATGAGCGCACGTCCCATTTGTACGAATTCGAATCCGTGGTCGAGCACCTTTTCGATTGTCGGACGAGCTACCAAACCACCCACATAAATGAGGGGAAGTTTCAATGCTTTTCTAAATTCGAGCGCATCGTCCAGAAAATAGGCCTCTCGGAACGGGGATTTGGGTATCATGAATCGTCCGGCCAGTTTGACACCGTATTTTAGCCACCATGTTTTCATGTAATAAGTCATGGAGGTAATGGGCATTTCGCCTCGCATGACATACATGGGGGCTTTGCTGACGAACCCTCCGCTCAATACTAAGGCATGGGCTCCCAAGCGTTCGAGTTCTTGTGCGATGAGTATGCCTTCGTCGATTTCGATTCCTCCCTTAAACCCGTCTCTCATGTTGGTTTTTACGATTACCGCCATATCGCTGCCGGCCGCTTTCATCACACTTTCCATGCACATGCGCATAAATCGCATGCGGTTGTCGAGCGAGCCTCCGTATTCGTCACGCCGCCGGTTGGTGTACGGGGACAAGAATTGGCTGATGAGATAACCGTGTCCGGCATGGATTTCTACTGCGTCGAATCCGGCATCACGTGCTGTATTGACGGCAGTGCCAAAGGCTTTTGCGACTTCCTCGATTTCGTCTTTACGCATTCCTCTCACAAATGTGGGGGAATAGAGGTTGAATCCGGTCGATGCCGATATGGGAATCTGGCCGGCTGTGCTGCGGTGCGACATATTGCCGCAATGTCCCAGTTGAATGGAGGCTTTGGCTCCCTCGTCGTGAATGGCATCTGTAATGCGTCGCAGCGGTTCGACGATTTCGGGTCGCATCCATAATTGATGTTTGAACGAGAGCCCGTTTCGGGTTACCGAAGCATAGGCCAATGTGGTCATACCGATACCCCCTGCCGCTACGCTGCGATGGTAGTCATAGAGCATTTCGGTGGGTGCGTTATGGTCGCACATGCCTTCGAACGCCGCTGAGCGGATTGTGCGGTTTCTCAGGGTTATCGGGCCTATCGAAGCCGGAGTGAACAGTATGGACTGTTTTTGGGAATATTCGTTATCCATGTTGTCAATAGATGAAGGGTATTATTTTTTTTCGTTTTTCTTTTGTAAATTCTTCTCCGAACTCTTCGCTGTATCGCTTGTAAAGAGCCGCCGACCGTGGGGCGAGGTTGGCGAATGTCCACCAAGCGAATACGACTCCGGCCCATGACCAAGTGAGGATAGCGAAACCTACCCATTCGAGCCATTCTCCAAAATAGTTTGCCGACGATACCCATCGGAACATTCCTCCCTGCGGTATGTAATGCCGTCGGTCACCGGGCTTGCGCAGGTGGCGTATAATGGAGTCGGATTGAATGTTGATAAACATTCCCGCAAAGAAGATAATAACTCCGATGATGAATTGCGGAGAATAGAACCATTCGGCAGTGTAGTAGTCTAGGGGTGAGATATAAAAGATCCAACCTCCTTGCATGAGTGCGTTGAGCAGGTTGAAGATGATACCCATACTCACGATACTGAGTGGCATGCGGCTATTCCCTTTAATGAGAAAGGGGAATATGAAAGAGCGTTGGAAATAATGAATTTGAAACAAGACGAGGAATGTGATTCGAATCGGGTCGAACCGGTATTCGTCGGTGGCGAAAATCCATAAGAAAATCATGGCGATAAATACCGGAGCTTCCATGACGATCCAGCCTATGCGATTGGAAAGTGATGCTCCCCATTTTTTATCGAAAAGCATACCGTAGCCCGCATTGATAAAATGTAGCGCGATGAAAACGATAAGTGCCGTAACGGCCATGACGACGAGGAATGTATTGAATGTAGCCGTGTCCATTGTGTTTTTTCGATATAAGATAAATGAATAGTAATGTTTTTACAAAAATAACGCATGATGGGATAGGGGCCGAGTAAGACGAATATGTTTTTTCTCGTGTTGAACCGCTTCTATTTTCATACGTATTGCAAAAGTAATGAAAATTAAAGAGATCGTTCCCGATTTAAATACTTTTCTGAAACCCTCTGTATTTTTACATAAAGAAACATTTTTTGTTTCGAACAAAAAGCGGAATAGAAAGGTTTTATACAAAATGAGGACCTGTGAATATTTAAAAATAGATAATTGTCCACAATAAATCGAAGGAGGATTTAATTTTGTAACGTCTGACTTTGTGAAAATTAAGATGAAAAAGATGCGAAAACTAAGTTTGTTTATTATTTTGCTCGGTCTTTTGGAGCCGGTGAGTCTGAGGGCTCAACATGTGGAACCGATAGCTTTCGGCGATTTTGAACATTGGGTAACTCGTGAAATCAAAGAATCTGCTTTGTTGGGAGGAAAAACGAAGACAGTATACGCCATCGCTCCGACACAGTATATCAAAGGGAATAAAGCGTATAGGAACATGGGCGGTTCTCCCTGGGCATCGTCGAATGTGATGGCGAATGTAATGGGGATAGTGAAAACCAGTAATACCGTACGACCGGAGAAACGTCAAGATGGCGGGACATGTGCTTGTATGGAGACCGTCATAGAGGATTGTCGTGTGTTGGGTATGATGAATCTTCACGTGTTGGTGAGCGGAAGTATTTTTTTAGGAGAGGTGAACGAGCCGATTCGTTCGACGAGTAATCCCTATGGTAAAATGGAAATGGGTATACCGTTCACCAAACGTCCCGTGCGATTGATTTTCGATTATAAATATAAGGCTTCGCCCGATGATTTCCGTACGGAATCGACCGGATTCAGTTCTCGGAAACAGTTGGCCGGAAGAGATAGCGCGGAAGTATATATTTTGTTGCAGCACCGGTGGGAAGACGAGAACGGAAATGTGTATGCTCGTCGTGTGGGCACTGGGAGAGAACGATATGTAAAGAGTACACCCGATTGGGTTAACGGTCATAGTGTGCCTATTCACTACGGGGATATTACCGATAAGCCTTTTTACAAATCTTATATGGGGCTTATTCCCGAAGATAAATCGTATTATTGCCGAAACAGCAAAGGCGATATGGTTCCGGTGGTCGAAGTGGGTTGGGGAGAAGCCGACGAACCGGTAACGCACATGTTGGTAATGGCTTCGGCTACTTGTGGAACGGCCTATATAGGAGGATTGGGCAATACTTTTTGGATCGATAATATGGCGTTGGGGTATTAGACGGCGTAAAAATTATTCTCTCGCTATTTCTCGTTTATTGCACTATCCTTTTATTTAGTAGGAAAACTGTGGGGTAGACATGAATTTTAGCGATAATCACATTTCGATCTTTTCAGAGAAGGATTGAGAAGATAATAAATTATGTTTTTGAGAGTTTAACCCCCTCGCCCTGCGGGCACTCCCCCTATCTCATCTGTGGTGAGCAGAGGGAGAGTGTTGATACCTTGATGCGTTTCCTCTGTTGTGGATATTTATTTAACCCTTCCGTCCTTCGGACACCTCCCTCCCCTATATTTTGCGATGCAAAACACCCCGTAAGGCTACGGGACACGACAGTGGAGGAGTGAGTGGCTGCCTTGTAATGCTACGGGACAAGCCGAAGGTGCGAGGGTCAAGAGGAAAGGAGTCGGGAGGTTTCTCCTTTCGACTTTCATTCCGTAGTAAAGAAGTGCTTAATTTTGTTTGAAGATATAGATGATAACTCCTGTTTGATTGGAGGAACCTGTGCTGCGCTCGAATAGCGATTTGCGGGCGGCGGCTTCGGCGGATGCCCGCAACTTCGGGTTGGAGAATGCCGTGCCTTTGCTGCCGTTAACCGTAGCAATAGCACTGATGACTTTTCCTTGCGGATCCACGGTTATGGATATGGCGATGATACCGGCATCGTTACTGTTGTCGTATTCGGGATATGGCAATGAACCTACGAGCCCACGTCCGCCGAGGTTGTATCCTCCATATCCTCCCACGCCGGTTATTTCGCCGGTCGAAGAGTTACCGAACGGATTGCCCTGCGTGCCGCTTCCTTCGTCGCTATCGCCTCTGCTGCCGTCGTTGGAAACTCCTTTCCCGAAAGCATTTTTGACTTGATTGGCTATGCGCTCGTCTTTTTTATTCTCTTGTATGGTTTTATCTTTTTTCTCTTCTTTCTTTTCGATGTGTATGCTTTCCTCGTCGGTTTGAGTCAGTAGCTCATCTTCGTTTTCACGGGGACGTTCCGCCTCGGTTTGTTCGGGACGATCGGCATTCGATTCGAACATACCTGCTGATTCGTCTACAAAACCTACTTGTACCAATACGCCGCTGCCTGTGCCGATGGGTTCCTTTCCTAAGAAAGTGAACCACAAGACAAACAGGACAACTATGTGCAAGACGATTGTCGTGACAAGTGCCAGTATTTTATCTTTTTTCTGTTGTTCCACGGAAAAACGGAAAAGGGTTATGGGTTGTGTACGGGCTTGGCGGCCAGTACCATTTTCAATCGGTTGTCGTTGGCTATATTGAGTATTTTGACGATTTCGCGATAGGGGACTGTTTCGTCGGCATAAAGAGCGACGAATCGCTCGGTATCGTGTTGCGGGGTTTCTGCCAATTTCTGTATCAGTTGGTCGTATGTGACAGGTTGTGCCGCTTCGTTTCCGAAAGCGATGTAATAGTTCAAGTTTTCATCGATCGTTACCCGTGTGAGCGGTTTGGCCGCCGCTTGCTGATTGCTTTGCGGAAGGTTTACCTTTATGGAGTTGGGAAAGACGATCGTAGAGGTGATCATGAAGAATATGAGCAACAGGAATATGACATCGGTCATCGATGCCATACTAAACGTCGCATCTATTTTATGTCTTCGTTTGAGTGCCATGATTCCGAGTTATTCTGCCGGCTCGTTGAGCAAATCCATAAATTCCATAGTCTTCGCTTCCAACTGATTCATCACCCCGTCTACACGTGATACGAGATAGTTATAGGCAAAGAGTGCGATAATTCCGACGATGAGACCGGCTACGGTCGTTACCAGTGCTTCATAGATACCTCCCGACAGCGTGGAGATATCGGCATTGTTTCCGGCCGATGCCATGTTGTAGAAAGCCCTCACCATACCAGTGACGGTCCCGAGGAATCCCAACATGGGTGCTCCCGCGGCGGTTGTTGCTAACCACGGAAATCCTTTTTCGAGTTTGGCGATCTCGATGTTTCCCACGTTTTCGATGGCTACTAAAACATCGTTCATGGGACGACCCAAGCGAGAGATACCTTTGGCGATAAGTCGGGAATAGGGCGTATTGGTTTTTTTGCAGAGTTTCAATGCACTATCTATATCGCCTTCGTGGATATAGTCTTTGATCCGTTCCATAAACGTATTGTCTTCGCGTGCGGCTCGTCTGATGACTTGCAGCCTTTCGAAGAAAATGTAGATGGATAACAAGGAGAGCAATAAAAGGGGAATCATGATGATTCCTCCCTTGCAGGCGAGTTCCCAAAGATTCAAATCACCTGCGGTTTCGACCGTGGGTGTCAGAACAGGGGGAGTCACAAGCGTGTCGGTAGTCTGCAAAAGCAATGTCAATAAATTCATGGCGTTCGGTTTAATGGATTATTTCAGGCATTCTTTATATTGTTTGATGGTTTCCCGCAGACCTAAATACAGAGCATCGCAGATGAGGCAATGCCCGATGGATACTTCGCTTAGGAAAGGGATTCTTTCATGCAGGAACCGGAGGTTTTCAAGGCTTAAATCGTGCCCGGCGTTTACGCCCAATCCTAAGCCGCGTGCATGCTCGGCTGCTTCGACGAATGGTTTTATCGCATCTTCTTTATCTTGTGGATAGCGAACGGCATAGGGCTCAGTATATAATTCGATACGGTCGGCTCCGGTTTTTGCGGCGTATTCGACTATCTCTAAATCCGGTTCTACGAAAATGGAGGTTCGTATATTCGCTGATTTACAAAGGTCGACCACTTTGGAAAGAAAATCGAAGTTGTTTTTGGTGTCCCAACCTGCATTCGATGTAATGACATCGTGTGCATCGGGAACGAGCGTCACTTGCGTGGGTTTCACTTTGAGAACCATGTCGAGAAATTTTTCGGAGGGATAACCTTCGATGTTGAATTCGGTGCTTACAGCAGGTCTTAATTCATACACATCGGCATAACGTATGTGGCGTTCGTCGGGACGGGGGTGAACCGTGATACCTTCTGCTCCGAATGATTCACAGTCCAAAGTGACTTTTAACACGTTTGGAATATTACCGCCTCTTGCGTTTCGCAAGGTGGCTATTTTGTTGACATTTACACTTAATTTTGTCATTTCTCTTTATTAACCTTATCTCGCTTTGGTGTTGAAACCTTCGGTATTGTCGGTAATAATTTTAACTCAAACAATCCGACGGGTTTGTCCACCGAAAAAATACCTATATTTGTATAGTGTAGGACTCGTTTCGGCAAAGCCAAGTCGGAAATATGATTTCCGTTTGCCTTTGCACTCACCTTTCACTATATTTGTAAACACGAATACAGGATTCGGTTCGGCATAGTCAAATCGGAAATATAATTCCCTCTTGTCTCTGCACTCACCTTTCACTATATTTGCATAAAATGCGAAAAGAAGGTGCAGTCCGGCGTAAAAAGCAAACGGATTTGTTTTATCCTGCACACACCTTTCATTATTTTTGTATAATCTTTACCGCAAAAATAATACGAATTACAGAAATATGAGCAAAAAATGAAAGCAAAAGATATGATATTGCCCGAAATACCTCTTTTAACCCCGGGAATGTCGGTCAAACAAGGGTTGGTGACGATGCAGATGTCTGGATTGTCGAGTTTGCCGATTGTGGACGAGGGCTCGTATGTCGGAGTCGTTCATGAGAAAGAGCTGCTTCGGGACGATGTAGCCGGAAAGATCGGGCGCGAAAACAGGCGTACTCCGTCTGTTCGGGAAGAGAGCCATTTGTTCGATGTCGTCAATCAACTTGCTCAATACTCCGACGATATACTTCCGGTGGTAACGACCGATCGCCGTTATGTGGGCGCGATATCCATTCATTCGGCTTTGGTTGCGGTCGCTCATTTGTGCCAAACCTCTTCTTCGGGAGCGATTGTTGAATTGGAGATTCCGCGAGAAGATTATTCGGCTACCGAGTTGACTCGATTGGTGGAGGATAACGATTGTCGAGTGATGAATTTGATGATTCGTCCCGATGAGAAAACAGGTATATGGAAGGCTTGTTTGCGAATAGACAGGGAAGATGCCACCCCTGTGCTTCGTTCGTTGGAGCGGTTCGATTATCGGGTAGTGAGTTATTACCAGTTGCATGGAGTCATGGACGAGCGGATAGAACAAAGGATAAAAGAATTGATGTATTATCTTGAAATGTGAAGTAGAAATATATGAGGATCTTATTATTCGGGCATACTTATCAACCATCTCGATCGGAACAGATTCGGCATGTGTTGCAGACATTGTCCCGTACCGAGGCGGAGCTTGTAGCGCACGGGGATTTTTATGATTTTTTATCGAAAGAATTTCCCGATGTTTGTCATAGAATCGGGGAGATCGATTGTCGAAGCGATTATACTGCCGATATGGCATTGAGTATCGGCGGGGACGGTACTTTCCTGCGGGCTGCCGAAAAAATAGGCGACAGGGGTATTCCTGTTTTGGGTGTGAATATCGGTCGTCTGGGCTTTTTAGCCGATGTCCCTGCCGAAGAAGTAGAACCGGTATTGAACGAAATTTTAGAGGGAAAGTATAAAATAGAGGAGCGATCGTTGCTTCAAGTCGAGTTTAACGGTTTGTCGGAGAATTTTTGGCCTTATGCTCTTAATGAGGTCGCTGTCTTGAAGCAGGATACTTCATCGATGATTTCCATTCATACGACTGTGGGAGATAGTTATTTGAATACCTATCAGGCCGATGGTTTAATCGTGGCGACACCTACCGGCTCGACCGCTTATTCGATGAGTGTAGGAGGCCCTATTATTATGCCTCGGGCTGCCAATTGGGTTATTTCGCCTGTGGCGCCGCACAGTTTGACGGTTCGACCGTTGGTCGTGAATGACGATATGAATATTACGTTGCGTGTGGATAGCCGCAACCATAGTTATTTGTTGAGTCTCGACGGTCGTTCGGTTATGTTGGATACAGATTCGCAAGTCGTGTTGCGAAAGGCTCCGTTTTCCATAAAAGTGGTGAAGCGATTGGGCCATAGTTTTTCGGCAACGCTCCGCGCGAAATTGATGTGGGGGGTCGATAAACGGGAGTGACCCGATTTTTTTATAAAGCAAGAACGCCACAAACTGGGGTTTCCCGGCAGTTTTGTGGCGTTCTCTTTCTAATTATGGAGCTTTATAGGTTTAATAATGGATATTCGGGCATGTAAATGAAGGTGGAGACGAATAGCCCGACCAGAGAAAGTATCCAAAGAACCAGCAGGAAAATGTTGAGTGCCGACGATTGGGCTTTCCAGTGGAATATAGATCCTAATACGGCTCGAAGTATGGCATACAAAGGGATACCGAAAGTAAAAAATAGCGAGAGTGTGAATACCACCAGTTCCCAATGTCCGTTAAGAACGTGCATCCCTCCGGGAAAAATCGAGAAGAAGGGGGTCGTTATGGTTGCTGTCCCTAAGAAAAAGAAACCTAGAATACTGATGATGCAGGTAACTAAGGCTCCGATAATGGATATGGCGATAAGCCCGCCGATACAAATAAATATGAATTTGAAAAGTCCACGGAATATACTCCCCATGCTTCGCCAAATCGAATTGGCGACACCTCTGTTTCGGGAGACATTTTCTTTTTCTTCTTCTACGGCTCTTTTGATATTGTCGACAGTGGGTGTTTCACCTCGCATTTCGAGTTTTTGAGAGGTCGTGCGGGCTTCGGGAATACATATCCAAAGCAACAGATATATCCATACCGATGAAGCCCATAAGGGTAACAGCAATACCATGATGACGCGAATGGCTACCGTGTCTATACCGAAATAGTAGCCCATACCGGATGCTACACCTCCCAATATGCGATTGTCGGGGTCGCGGTACAACCGTTTGGTCGATTTGTGAGATTCGTTGTTCGGAGTATCGGTCGTTTGCCCAGAGTTATCGCCTTCCGCATTATTGTCGGGAGCCGTTCCCGAATCGAGTGGGTTTTCTATTTCGTCCGGTTGGCCCATTATGGCGATGACTTCGTTGACCTCTTGCAGGGTGATTACTTGCATGCCGAACCCTAACCTTTCCTTGAAAAGTTCGGAAATGCGGCTTTCGATGTCGTTCATGATTTCTTGCCCGCCTTCTTCTTTTTTGAAATGGTCGTGTAGTGCTTCTAAATAAGATTCGAGGACGGTATAGGCATCGTCGTCGATATTGAAAATCGTTTTGTCGAGATTGACGGTTACGGTCTTTTTCATATAAAAGTGTATTTGGTTTATTGTTCTTTGATGTGGTCTATGACTTGATTCAATTCTTTCCAAGCGTTGTCGAGTTCGTTTAGAAAAACAGTTCCTTCGGGAGTAAGTTCATAATACTTCCTCGGGGGACCTTGCGTGGATTCTTCCCAAACGTAAGTAAGTAATCCGGAGTTTTTAAGGCGGGAAAGAAGCGGGTATAGCGTTCCCTCCACTACAATGAGTTTCGCTTCTTTGAGCGATTGGATAATATCAGAAACATAGGCTCTTCTTTTTTGAAGAATCAACAGGGTACAATATTCCAGTATCCCTTTTCTCATCTGAGATTTAACGTTGTCTGTATTCATGTTTAGTACCTTTTACAACACAAATATAGGTATGGTTTAGTAGTTTGTATCGCATGGTACTAAATAAATATGATTTTTTAACTAATGGGGTGTTATTTCGGTTTTGTTGTGGAGCGAAACTATTTTTGGGGAACCGGTGGTAAATAGATTTTACCGACAATTCTTTTCGTGGGGGGAGCGTTTTTGGATTCAATGGAGAATTCGGGGATAGACATGAATTTTAGCGATGACTTGCTTGGCGGTAGCTATATTTTAGGCTCTTCGGAGAAGGATTGGGAAGATAATAAATTATGTTTTTGAGAGTTTAACCCCCTCGCCCTGCGGGCACTCC
>ERZ772879.1027-NODE-1027-length-20325-cov-24.172521_pt1 | contig 20325 bp, 24 predicted proteins | sample MGYA00580582_ERZ772879 | MGnify/ENA primary metagenome ERZ772879 (study PRJEB29015, sample SAMEA2737682) | human gut metagenome | biome: human gut; feature: human-associated habitat; material: faeces | place: China | collected 2012 ... | reverse complement strand
GTTCTTTGTATTTAATGTTTTGATATGTTCCATTATATATCCCTCCTTATGTATAATTATCTGGGCATAGTATAGCATAAAATCAGCCTAATTAAAAGCATTTTTTTATCAGGAAAGCATCCCTCCAAGGGTTCCTCCTCCAAGACACATAAAAAATGTAGTCACCAGATGTTGGAAGCTCATATCCCACTTTCTCTGTACTGCAAAAGAAACAGCTGCAAGTAACACAAAATAACATAAGCCTACCAGAAATCCCCACCGATATTTATCCTGACGAAGTATCTTTCCTGCCAAAAATCCTCCTGCCAGGCAGGACAGCACATAAATCACTAAAATTCCTACCGTAACCGGCCCTTTCCCTATGTCAAGTTTGAATACCAGTAATGCCAGCAAGAGCAGGCAGACACCCGACAGAAGATATGCCAGAAACAATGATCTCAAAATTGCCTTTACCTTCATAAAAAAGCCCTCCCATATTGAAATATATGGAAGAGCTTTGCTTCATATGTGCAAAATGCTATGCAAAATATTATTTTTTCTTCTTAAGATAAACGAGTACTGCTACAATTACCGCAGCTGCGATGCCAATGATCACAAACGGAAGGATCGGAGTATTATCTCCAGTCTCAACTGCTCCTACAGAATTTCCCTTACTGTCTGCTTCACTCTGGTCAGCAGAGTCAGAAGTACTGTTCTGATTTTCAGATGTGGATGCCTGAACAGATGTATTATTCGCAGAAGTGGATGCTGTATTACTTGCATTATTTGCAGTAGTGCCAGATGTACTGCCTGTATTTGTAGAAGCTGCGGCTGTTGCCTGCGGAGTCGTTGTCGCGGTAGAAGTTGTACCTGAAGAATAACTTCCATCTTCAATTTCTTCTCCTACAAGTGCCTTGCTTCCTGCAATTCCAAACGGGCTGAAAGAATGTGTACTGAATACCATTGTACTGCCCTCAACACTTGGCACGATTGTTTCCATAGCACCACTGTCCAGAAGATGCTCAATTGTATAATCATATCCGGCCTTAACAGGAACTGTCACACTCAGATATTCACCATCTGGGATCTCATACTCAGTATTGTTTCTCAGATCACATAATTCAAATTCATAAGATTTGAATACATTTGCTTCTGCTTCATTGGTAAATTCATAATTTTCACCACTTGCAACCCTGAACTGTACGTACCATGGAAGATTGATCCCTGATACAGAAATGCCATTGCATGTGTGATTTTTTTCTGCTATCTGTGCTTTTTCTTCATCAGACGGCTCTGTGTCCTCCTCAACCGACTGAGCTCGGTCATCTGCTGTGATATCTTTCTCTGTTCCATCAAAAATATTGTCTTTATCAGCCTCCGGAGTCACTGTAGGTTCCGGTGTATCTGTCACTGATGGTGTCTCAGTAATTTCTGCGATATCTGCAGGTCCCGGTGTCTCAACGGCCTCTGGTGTATCTTTATCTTCTGACGGAGTTACTGTTACAGCCGGTACTTCCGTATTCTCAGTAATAATATTGTCTGTATTATCATTATCCGGTGTTTCCGTCACTTCTGTGCTGTCTGTATCTGCGTTATTCTTGTCCTCCGTGGACTCAGAGTCTGCTGTGTTCTCGGTATTTTCCGGGTTTTCCGTTACTTCCGGAGTCACTTCCGGAACAGTAGTTTCCGTATTTTCTTCAGTATTATCTGTCGTGCTGGCCTCTGTGTTTTCTTCTGTGTTTTCTTCTGTATTTTCTTCTGTGTTTTGTGCAATATTCTCAGTATCTGCAGTTTTCTGCTCTGTCTGAGTCTCCTCATAATCTGAATCCTTACTGATACTGCTTACAACAACTGTCACACTGCTGTAAATTGCATCTGACTGCCCATCCCAGCCAGAAATCTTCGCCAGATCAGCAGCATTATACGGGCGAAATACAACATCATAAGTCTGCACTCTCGCTGACGGTACGCAAGACCCATCTGCCCAGGAAAGTGTTCCATAATCACTCTTCGGAAGTGAAATATCTGAAAGAGGAACCGGCTGATCAATCGTAACATTATTCGGGATCAGACTGCTGACCTGTACGGTCGATGTATCGTCTCCCATTACTGTTGCAAATGAAAACTGACTTGTTACAAGTGCTGCGGTAAGTGCTGCAGCAGCAATAAACTGCACATTCTTCCTCTTTTTCATCATAATCCTCACACCTCAATCTATATTCATTACTGCCAGACAAAGCCATTATATGCCGGCAGTTCCATCTAATTTACGTAATCTTTAAATAAAAAATGTAACTTGTTTCTATATCATATATAATTCGAATTTAAGTACTGTAATATAAAAATATCTATTTTGTCGTATATGAAACTTTTATCTTTTCGTAACTAATTTGTAACACAATATTTTATTTTACGACACAAGCATTATATCACAGTTCTACTTTTTTCGACACCCCCAAATTATTTTTTTTATATTTAACAAGATTACATCATTAGTGAGAATTGAGTGACTATTCTGTTTACTTCTGCAAGAACTTCTTTTATTCCTCTCTCAGACTCTGTCCAATTATCTCTGGTAATGCCATCAACGCAACATGGGCATACCCGAAACTCAGCGTCTGGATATGCCCTCTGATAATACATCAAAGCTCTTCTGGCATGATAATTTTTGCAACAAATAATTGCCTTCCTTATATTAATACCAGCCTGATCTGTAACTTTTCTGGAAAACTTTGCATTTTCCCAGGTAAATGTCGCCTGGTCTTCCTTCAGAACAGCATCCGCCGGCACACCATTCTTCATCAGTACATCCTTTAAAAATTCCCATTCCGTCTGATACTCTCCACTGTACCGTTTCTGACCAGTCAGTACTCCGCCAAATCTGCCTGTAGAAATACTGTATTTTCCACTTGGCAGTACAAATAGAGCATATTTTTTCGCATACAGCTGTGCCGCTCTCTCTGCCATCTGTGAATAACCATTGCCGGGTACAAAAATAATATCCGCTTTCTCTGGCTTATTTTCTGCAAAAATGAACTTACTTGTTTCTTTTATGAACTCTTCGTACATATTCGATACCTTCTCTTTTGGTTTATTTTGTTACAATGACCGTACTATATCCTGCATCTCTGAGGCGTTGTTCCATATTTATTGCATTTCCAATCTGCTGAAATGCACCAACCTGTACTTTATATAAATCATTTTCATTCAACAGAAATGCCGGATATCCCTGATCTGTCAATTGATAAAGCATACGGTCTGCATTCTCTCTGTTCCGAAATGCGCCGGTCTGTACCCGATAATACAAAGGAGCTTCTATCGTTTCTTCCGATAACGTTCCTAGAATTGCGCCTGCAATCGCCTGTGCTATTTCATCTTTTTTCTCATCATATAATGCATTATCCGCATCTGAGTTTATAAATCCGGTTTCAATGAGAAGAGCAGGCATTCTGGTTCTTCGCAGAACGACCAGTCCCGGACGTTCTTTTACTCCTATTTCTCTGAATCCAAGTTCCCCCAGTGCTCCAACAATATTTTGTGCCATCTGATACTTAATTCCACTTTTGTCATATACCAGAACTTCTACGCCCTGATATTGATTATCTTCAGGGCTGCTATTCCGATGAAAAGAGATAAAATAATCTGCACCTGACTGATTTGCGATTCTTGCCTTCTCAAATGGCGTCTGGTAAATATCTTCTGTTCTAGTATATACCACATCCACACCATTGTCTTCAAGGATTTTTCCTACCGCTTGTGCAAGTGCAAGATTATCATCTTTTTCATTTCTTCCATTATATACAGCACCGGGATCCGTTCCGCCATGTCCCGCATCCAAAACAATTTTATAAGCCAATTTTGTATCTCCTGACTGCTTTTTAATTAGTATATGCACACACTGATAAAAAGCATACGGGATAATCAGATTGCTTCAATAATAGCTGAATTGACCAGTTTCCGCATTGTAATGGTACACATAATAGGTAAGAAAATCTTCTTCCGGTGTCGTTTCCTCTACAGTCTCTGCCAGAACCTCTTTTAGCTTTCTTGGATCTGCACTATCTTCGCTGTGTATCATTACTTCATGAATACTTGTAAACACCATATAAAAACTGCCACCAATAAGTTTCCCCAATCGCTGCGCAACTCCGGGTAAAAAAACAGCCACTGCTCCATTGGTCCGGACAGATGTACTCAGACAATTTCCTATTGCATCTTTCTTCAAAGACATATCAAACAGCAGATTCATAAAATTCTCGCCTTCATAATCCAAATTATATAGAAGTTTCTCCCAGCAATAAATTCTTGGTGGCGAAATAAAATACGTATTCAAAAGTGCCTCATTAAACACTGACTGTTCATCCTGCTCCCATTTCTGTAACATATGTTTTTTTATTTTAATGCTGGTACTGCATCCATCCAGTTCTCCCATCCGGGCATATAATACCAGTGCAATATCCCCAACGGTTCGAAAAATTGCATTCTTCAGTTCATCTCGATATTTAACCACATTCATCAGGCGGATAAACAGATCTCCCTTTACCTTTTCGTAACTGTCCAGATTTTTACTTTTCTCAAAACACTCGGAACGAGCAAGCGTATCTAATCTTTTCATAATTTCCTGTATGATATTCTCCATGCTCCATCCATTTTGAAATTCATCATACAGATCTCGCACATAAAGTGCACAGACTTCATAAACGCCTTCCTTCTGTCTATTTTTCAAAAGCAGTCTGTCACCCGAAGTCGGAGGATATTCCTCAGCCTTCTTATAACAGATCATTTCTTCTTCATAAGAAGTTTCCTTAAGAAGACTCTGTCTCAAAGTGTCCACGAAGTTTTCGTAACCGTTTTCCATATTCAATTCCTCATCTTTCCTGAATTATTCGGGCGATCTGCCCATGACTTAAATAGATTTGAAAAAAAGAAGGAAGCAGATGCTCCCTTCAAGAGTTGCTGTATCTAGAGGATACCGCATAATATTGTTTATGTAAAGAAAATTCGTTCGACAAAATTCGTGGATATCGACAATTGTTTTTATAACATTTCTTATTATAAAATACTTTAGAATAAAATTCAGATCAGGTCAGTTTAATTCATAATAATCTGCCCTTTGCCTTCCAGATATGTCAGAAAGCCCTCGCATCCCCTGACTACGTCGCGATATGTAATGTCAAAATTTCCTGTGTACCATGGATCTGCGATATCCCCGTGTTCGTCCGCATAATCCAGCAGAAGGCTCACTTTCTTTTCCGGATCTTTGCCTAGAATTCGAAGCATATTTCTTCTGTTTCGCTCTTCCATTCCAATCAGATAATCATATTTATTATAATCTGATTTTTTAAGCTGTACTGCCCTTTTCCCTTCACATGTAATCCCATGTTTCGCCAGTTCACGCTTCGCCGGTGGATATACCGGGTTACCGATTCCATTCCAGATTTCCTCTGTACTCGTCGCCGCAGAGGCGATGTAGAACTGGTCACTAACCCCACGGTTATTGACCATGTCCTTAAATATAAATTCTGCCATTGGAGAACGACAGATATTGCCATGGCAGATGAATAATACTTTTATCATAGTTTTATTTCTCCTTGTTTTGCCCCGGAATGCCCTGTTTCGCAAGGGTTTCTGAGGTTATGATGAAATGCTCTGAAATTACAGATTGTGGCAAATCAGAGCAGAATTGAGCATGTTATTACTACCTGTTAGTAGTAAAATTGGTAGTAAAATGAAGATTCTTACTACTAAGGCATTTTTAGTCTCCCACTGTAACATAATTTCCAAATATATTACACAACTCCTCTGAAGCACTATCTTGGATTCCAAGCAACCTAATTACATAATCAATATAACTTTGCTTTTTCCATCCAAACGCATTTGACACATTTGTAAAAGGCAAAAGGCCTTTATTATTTATCACTCTAAGCGCTGCAAGATAATCTTTATCATCTACAATTTTCTGTAATTCCTTACATGCCTTACTGTACTCTTCTTGCGGTTTTACCTTATCTACTATTTCATCTAAAGATGTTTTATAATCATCAATTGTTTGTGTTGATTGGTTACAAACATTATTAATTGTATTTTGACACCTTTTCTTTGTAAACAACAACGCTTGTTCTTCTAAATGTAACTTCAAAAATTTTATTGTTTTTTCTTTCGTTTGTTCTAACAAAACATCTACATTCTCAATACTTTGCTTTCTAGCAACCAGTTCAATAACTTGTGGAATCAAAAATAAATTTTCAATCTCCGCAACAGAAGGTACATATATTTTATCCTGCAATAGCGAGTTTATCTCACCTTCAGTTCTTCTATCTCTATCAACAATTCCTTTTATTGTCTTGTAATGTAACATTGGCAATTTGTTATATGCTTTTGTAGCTTGTATAACTGACGCACACCCCTCTAAGGGAATAATGTTATATTTAGGGAATAACCTAGAATACAATTTTCGATCAATACTTTTATCCGGTGTTCCTTCCACAAACAATACTCCATGCCTATTACCTAATATCTCAAGTAATAAATCATCTGAAAAATCATTTGAATCTAATAATTCATAATCCCACTTTTGTTTATCAATCATATTTTTTATCCAAACAATTTGTGTATTATTCCTAGTTCTGGCAAAATCCAAATTATGTGTTATATATAAGTATACACAATCCTGTCTTTCAGCCTCTATCTCATTCCAAAGTCTTTCTAATATTGAATTATGCAAATGATTTTCTGGTTCATCTATAATAATTAAAGAATTATCTTTTGCTGAAACTACTTCAGCAATGTAATGAAAAATTGCTCTTTCGCCATCACTCATAGCATTACCATTATATTTATCCGAATTACCATCTACACTTTCAACCTCAATCTTTCCAGCAGAAATTTGTAACCTTCTGTGTGTTATCACCTTTTCCCATATTTTCTTTATCTTTTCCAATTTCGTCTCATTATCAAATTCTTGATTACCTTCCTTGTGTTTTTCTCGGTATTCAATACTTTTTTCAAAATTTTCTGTCATCAAAAATTCCATGAGGGGCTGATAATCATTCAACATATGAGTTTCAGGATTATTTCCCCATCGATTATATCTTTTTCCATCCTTTTCAAGCCATCTTCTATTATCATCAGTAGTTCCATATAAAAAACGATCCTCCGCCTTTTTTAGTTCAGTTGGGCTTACATATTCTGGCATATCAAGCGATTTTTGTGCTGAAATTCTATGTACATTTAATTCTGGGTTATTTTCATCAATCCACACACTCATTCTAGTTTTTCCCGCTCCATTAGCTCCTAATAAAACTATTGACTGCTTACCTTCAATGAAACTTTCGTTATCATTTATATCGGGAATTCTAATTTTCATAATTGCACCTCCATCAAAGACTCATTTCCTTTATTTATTATTATATCGTCATTTCCACTTCTTTTCCATAGAAATAACGCCCCAGCCTAAGCCGGAGCGTCATCTCTTTTTCATATTAAACTACCTTAAACATCTTCTGCGACATCGGTTTTTCTTTCTTCTGTTCAACCTCTGCCTGTGCCTTCCTAAATTCTTCCATCCGCTTTAATTCTTCCTCGGCATCATCGAATCCGATATGTGTGTACACATTCATTGTGACCGATATATCCGAATGCCCCATGAGGTATTGTAATGTCTTTGGATTCATTCCCGATTTTGCCATATTCGAGCAATAGGTGTGTCGGCATACATGAGGAGTGATCGTCGGCAGCGGGATCTTAAATAGGCTGTTGTATTTTTCTCTGGCGTGCTGCATGTACTTCTCCCAGTGAAGAGCAACCATCGGCATACCATTTTTGTCTATGTACAGGAATCCACGATAACCGTCAATTACTGGTTCGATTTTTCGTTTTTCCCGTTTTTCCAGGATAGTTTTGAAACACTGGTAAACGTCCTCTGTCATGGGGAGCTGTCTTGTACCAGCATTTGTTTTTGTGCTCTCAATCCCGTACTTCATGTCAGACCAACGGATTAATTGGTGGTCAATATTGATTTTCCGCTCCTTCATGTCAATGTCCTTCACGGTCAGTCCGCAGAATTCCGAAATACGCATGCCGGTATGGAACAGGATATAAAATGCCTCGTAATATCGGGAGAAATGAATATCATGCTGCACAAATCGTAAAAATCGCAGCATGTCTTTGTTGCTAATTGCCTCCCTGGTGACAGAATCATTCACAACCACAGAACTCAACGGAAAATCAATTGGATTTTTTAAAATCAGATTGTCATCTACCGCCATCTGGAATGCCGGACGCAAGATCCCGCGTACGGACCGGATAGAAGCAAATTTTTTGCCCTCCTCCTGCAATTTCAAGAAAAACAATTTTACCTCCGACATGGTCACATCGCCAATTTTTCTGTTGCCAAAAGGATATCTTTTTAGCAACTGTAGTGCTGTTTTATGTCCTGCCTGAGTTGTTTTTTTTAGGGATACATCCCGGATTTTTACATAACGTTCTGTTAACTCCATTACCGTCATATTTTCCTGTCGGATTCCCTGAAACTGCTGCAGCTGCAGCTCCTTTTCCTGTTCCCGGAGTGATTTGCACTGCCTTTTTCCAGCTGGTAATTTGTCGTGCAGCTCCAATTTCCAACTGTAAAGATTCTTCTGTTTACCGTTTACATAATAACTGTAGCGGTATCTTCCATCCGGGGCCTGGCTTTCGCCATTGCGCAAAATACGCCCTTTACTATCTCGCCTCTTTATGCTATCATTTTTCATATAAACACCCTTTCAAAAATAAAAGGGCACCAGTACAATTATAATATCATACTGGTGTCCTTTTTATCATCGTCAAATTGTATTCGTCTCGTCTAACCATTCAGAAAACTTTCCCTTTTAAACAGCAGTTTTACGCCATTGTAAATCACGATCCCAGAATCCTGATTTTCTTCTGCGATCTGCTGTAATTTCCGTTCTCCAATTCCAAAAAATGCAGCCGCTTCTGTTAATGTTAATGCGTACCTGTGCCAGAGCGGGACTTCGCTGTTTTTCGCCATATTGATACCTCCAATCTTCTTATTTCTGTATTAATATGTTATTTTTTCCATAAAACAGCAAAAATCAGATGATATTTTGTAATCTATCCATTTCTCTCATATTTTATCTATTTTTCTTCTGTTTCTGATTATTTACTCAACAAATAATAATCCCTTCTATTTTCAATTCTAATTTTTATGCTATACTGTTTATAGCTTAATTTATTCAAAGGGGGATTTTGATGAATTATTGTATAGTAATGAAATATTCAGCAAAGGGAAATTGCTATATTGTGACCGTTCCAGATCTGCCGGGTTGTATGGCTGATGGAAGAACGCCTAATGAGGCATTTGAAAATGTGAAAAATGTGATACAGGAATGGATAGATACGGCAAAGGCAGCAGGGAGGGAGGTACCGGAACCATCTTTTGGACAGGATAATTTTTAAGGAACAGCTGATTGAAAGCCGTCCCTTTTCTATGTTTCTTCTTAATAATAATAAGAAACTGACTCGGATTTCCGGGTCTTTTCCTTTACTTCAAAACGCCTCCTTAAAAAAAATCAAAACTTTGAAAAGTTATCACCTTTTCTTACTGAACAACACTTTTATTTTTGATAAAATGTGTATCAAATACAAAAAGTCCATACCAAAACATACACGACTTTCTGTTAAGATAACTGTATAGTAATTATAAGGAGGTACACAATATGTACAAATTCAGCAACCCAAAATTAGCTCTGAGAATTATCGATGAAATTATTATTCCCGGACGTTTTCCAAACTATATAAATCTTGACTCTGATGAGTATGATGAGAACGAAGTGGATAAAGTTTTGAATGAGGTCCTAGACAGTCCTCTCGTTAAAGTTGCTGAAACAAACTCTGAGGAAACTATAGCATTCGTATCCCAAGGAGTAGTTAAACTGGAAGCAAAGAATGATAAGGTTATATTATCCGCAAAAGTTATCGACTGGGATACTTACAATGAATTAAAAGAGAGTGTCAAGTAAAAAAAATAAGGTGTCTCGTCTGAAGCGCCGAGAGCGTTTCAAGTTTTGTGTAAACAGAAAAAACTGATATAAGATATGTCATTAGTTATCGAGGACAGAACCTGTTTTTCAGGGTTCTGTCCTTGTTTGTATTATAATGTAGTTTTAGGGCATGTCAAGCAGGACTGGCTGTGCCAGCCCTGCCTAGCATGCATTCTGCTTATAACCTTTCCAATCTTTCTTCGAAGAAAATTTCCAGCTGAGAATGGATCTGTCCCCAATCCTGACGGTGTCCCGTCCATTTCTTAGTGATATCTATCATGGCCAGATACAGCATTTTCAGGAGACTGTCATCGGATGGAAATACCGTCTTGGATTTGGTGACTTTCCGAAGCTGACGGTTAAATCCTTCAATCGTGTTCGTGGTATAGATCAGACGTCTGACAGCTTCCGGATACTTAAAATACGTTGAAAGATTTGCCCAGTTATCTTTCCATGACTTTGCAATCTTAGGGTATTTCCCGCTCCATTTTTCGTCAAAGCTGTCCAGTTCTGCCAATGCAACTTCTTCTGTAGGAGCTGCATATACACGCTTCAGATCTGCCATAAGTGGTTTGATCTCTTTGTAAGAAACAAATTTCGTGGTATTCCTGATCTGATGGATTATGCACTGCTGAATCTCGGTCTGGGGAAATACTGCTTCAATTGCCTGTGGAAAACCGATTAGTCCATCCACACACGAAATCAATATATCTTCTACACCCCGGTTTTTCAGGCCATTCAGGATGGAGAGCCAGAACTTGGCACTTTCATTTTGACCAACATACATTCCGAGGACATCCTTACGTCCTTCCATATCGATCCCAATCGCAATGTAAACAGCACGTTTTACAATCCGCCCCTCATTACGGGCATGGAAATGGATTGCATCCATAAATACAACCGCATACACACTTTCTAATGGCCTTTCCTGCCATTCTTTTACTATTGGCAGAATCTTATCAGTGATCCGGCTGACAGTACTGTCGGAGATCTCAATATCGTATAATTCACGCATGTGGCTTTCTATATCGGCAGTAGTCATTCCTTTTGCGTACATGGGAAATGATCTTTTCTTCCATGTCCTGCGTAATCGAATTCTGATACTTCTTTACAACCTGTGGTTCGAAGTCACCTTTTCGATCCCTTGGAATATCAATCTCCATATCTCCGCAACTGGTATGTAACGTTTTCTGGGAATGTCCATTCCTGGAATTATCGGTTTCTTTATTTCGATAATCATATTTGGAATATCCCAGTTCTTCATCCAGTTCCTGATCAAGGGCGCCTTCCAAAATGATAGACATCATATCCCGCATAATGGAATTAATATCTGTTCCATCTTTTACTTTTACATTGTTTTCTTTCAGGTAGTTTCCCATGAGTTCTCTAAGCGCTGCTTTTTGTGGTGAATCCTTTTTTCTTGCCATAAAATAAACCTCCAAACTGAGTAATTCTATCTTACATCAGTTTGAAGGTTTACACAAACTTTGGGATACTCCCTTCCAGACAGACTATTTTCCACAATCTGCCTGGAAGTTTCCCCTATACGATTTCTCTATCCTGTTTCAGGATTCTCTGTGAGTTCCTCTTACCACCTGGATTCCCCTGGATTCTATCATCTCACAGATTTTGGCAATTCGTGGGCACTCTTTTTTCTCCCTGTCCAGACGACAGGCTCCCACATGCACTACCTTAATTTCTTCGCTGACCAGCCTGTCTATTTTTTCTAGAATTTCCTCATCTACATCCGGTTCTTTGGGATTTACACTTTTGCATCCATTACAGGTCATCATTGCTCCCAGAAGTGTGTCCGGAGAATATCCATCAAAAAAGTCACTACGATTCTGAAAGGCCTTCAGGCATCCCACTCTGGCACATACATTATTGGAGTGAAGGCAGGTCAGTGTTCCAATTTTAATCATACCGCTTCCCTCGCATGTTCCACAAAGAGTTTTCGAATACTTTCATATTCCCCCAGTCCCTTCAGAACTGTCTGCACTTCATAACCAGCTTTGCTGATGATATTTTTCCAGGAGTCTTCTTCCTCTCCTGCCATGTCATTTTTCGCATGGTCACCGGCAACGATCATAAACGGTGCGATTACCACTTTTTTTACCCCGCATTTTCCAAGCTGTTTCATGACCTGGTCAATTTCAGGATAACCTTCCACAGTTCCTACGATCACATTTTCATATCCCATATCCTTGAATCTGTAATCCAGTGCGGCATAAACGGCATTTGCGTAGTGCTCGGTTCCATGCCCCATAAGCACAAGTGCCGTTTCCTTATCCTTAATTACAGGGAACTCATCTGCAACCGCTTTCACCACATACTCATTATCTTTTTCTGTTGTAAGTAGAGGAGCTCCGAATTTCACAGACTGAAAATGATCTGCATACGCCAGAACATCCTTTTTCATAAGATCATTTTCCACACCGTTCATTACATGAGTAGGCTGAATGATCACATCTGTAATTCCATCCTTTTTCATACGCTCCATTGCTTCTGCCACATTGTCATAGTGAATATGATCTCTCTTTTCAATTCTGGCGAGAATCATTTTGCTGGTCCATGCGCGATAAATTTTACAATCTGTAAAAGCAGCTCCAATTTCTTTTTCAATCGCATCAATGGTCACTGCTCTGGTATCTTCATGACTGGTACCAAAGCTGACTACAAGAATTCCTTTTTTTGCTGTATCGCTCATTCAGCTTTCCTCCACTTTTTCTTTATTTTTTCACATGCAAAGGATGGTATGTAACATTCAGCATGCCGTATTCATCCTTTTTTACAGTTGCATCTACTTCATATAACATATGTATAAAATCTTCTGTAATGACTTCTTCTGGAGTTCCGCAAGCCACCAGACGACCGTTCTTCATGGCATAGATCCGGTCGCAGTATGCTGCTGCAATATTCAGATCATGCAAAGCACCGATCACAGTGACCCCAAGACTTTTTACAATATCCAGAAGCTGGAGCTGGTATTTGATGTCAAGATGGTTGGTAGGCTCATCCAGGATCAGACAGTCAGTTTTCTGTGCCAGAGCTCTTGCCAGAATGATTCGCTGCTGCTCACCGCCAGACAAACTTGAAAAAACACGGTGCCGATAGGGAAGCATTCCCACTTTTTCCAAACATTCTTCCACGATCTTATAATCCTCGGCATTATCCCGTTCCATGGTTTTCTTATGAGGAGCCCTTCCCATCATTACAATTTCCTGTACGGAAAATTCAAAATTATAGTAGTTGTGCTGGGACACCACTGCCAGTGCTTTTGCAGAATCCTTTACCTTATATTCGTTCAGCGGTTTTCCATCCAGCATGATCACACCGGTATCTGGCTTCAGTACACGGTAAATACATTTCAGCAATGTACTTTTTCCACTTCCGTTTGGTCCTATAATTCCTACAAATTCCTTTTCCTTTATGGCTGCGTCAATTCCCTTAAGAATCTCATTTCCGCCAAGCTCCACATGGATATCAGAAGCTGTCAGTTTCATGATTTCTCACCTCCGAATCCATAAGATCTGCGTACCAGCAGATAAATAAAGCAAGGTGCTCCGATCATGGATACCAGGATTCCGATTGGGACTTCACTCTTGGGAATAATGATCCTGGAAGCAACATCTGCCCAGATCAGGAAAATGGAACCGCTAAGTGCTGACAGTGGAAGCATTTTCTTGTGATCGGTTCCAAAGAACATTCGTACCACATGAGGAATAATGAGTCCTACAAATCCAATGATACCTGCAGAATATACCACAAAACCGATCAACAGTGCTGTCACTACAAGATACACCTGACGATATCTGTGCAGGTCAGTTCCTAATGTGATGGATACCTCATCTCCAAGTAGCATCATATTGAGAATACGGCTCTGGGTGCAGAAAAACAGGGTTGCTATAAAAACGCAGGGAATAATCACAGCCAGATTTTCCCATTTCGCACCTGCCAGACTTCCCATCAGCCAGAAAGTAACTGTCTGGATTCCATCTCTGTCGCCCGCAATATAGACAACAAAGTTTGAAAATGCACTGCACACACTTCCAAGTGCTGTACCTGCAAGCAGAAGTCGGACTGAATTTGCCCGGCCTCCTATATTTGCAGTGATCTGTACCAGTACAGAAATAAGGAAGGCTCCGATAAATGCGCAGATTCCAATAGAGTTGGAGCCAAATACGGCTCCAACTCCAAGAAAGATTGCCACTGTTGCACCAAGAGATGCACCAGAGGAAATACCCAGAATATACGGATCTGCAATCGGATTTTTCACAATGGCTTGCATTACCACACCTGCAACTGCCAGACCCATGCCAACGGCTGTTGCAAGAAGAATACGGGGAAGGCGGATAAACCACACAATATCAGACATGGCTCCTACACCATAAACCTCCGGATCCCCGATTCCAAACACTTTATACAAAATTACACTATACACATCTTTCACAGAAAGATCTACAGAACCAATGGTAACTGCAGTCAGAATGGATATCACCAGAAACACAGTCAGTAATATCACCGCCAGCACATAGATCGGCTTTCCATGAAAAATTCCATTTTTAAAATCCGGTTTTCTTTTCATTTTATTCGTACAGATCCGGATATAATGCTTTTGCAAATGTCATAATTCCGTCATAGGTTCTGACACCGCTGCAGTATACTTCATTCAAGTTTACAGAGAATACTTTGTTGTTCTTAACTGCTGAAAGGCTCGCATATGCAGGGTTATCTGTAATATCAGCGATTGCCTCATCAGCTGTCATAAATCCATCATAGTTGATCATGAATAATACGTCCGGATCAGCTGCGATCAGATCCTCTGCACCAACGTTTTCAGAGTTCTCTGCACCAAGCTTCAGCTCTGCACCAAGTGTCTCCGGAATATTTCCGCCAAGTGTCTCTGTTCCATATACACGGAAGGAATCTCCCTCATCCTCAAGAACTGCTACGGATAACGGGTCTGTTCCTTCTACATGCTCTTTTACTTTATCAATCTCACCCTTCATCTGATCAACGATTTCCTCTGCCTTGTCTTCGCAATCAAAGATCTTGCCAAGGTTCAGGATATCCTCATATTCGTCTTCAATTGTACGTGGGAACTCAGAAGCCGGTCCCTTTGCAGCACTGTTCAGGGACATGTATGTATTTACATCTCTCTCCTGCCAGAAGCTTACATCAGAAAGCCAGTCATCATCGAAAGAAGAATACCATGCCGCAATAAAATCAGGCTCCATTGCAACAACTTCCTCTTTGGATGGCTTGGTATCCATATACTGAATCTTGTCAAATTCATCTTTTAAATCCTCACGCACATCACCGTCCAGACCGCAAGCAGCTACGATCTTATCACCGAGACCAAGTGCCAGAAGCTCTTCGATATTGGAGTTTGCATATGCAAATACTTTCTCCGGAGCTTTCTCAAAAGTCATTTCAATCGGTTCGTTCTCATAATTGTAGGTTGTGATTGTTACGGGATAATGGCTGTCTCCATCCTCCGCAAATACAGTTGTTCCCATTCCCAGGCTGAGAATTCCTGCCAGACATAACATTCCTGCTACTGTTTTCATGTTTTTCATGCTTTTTCTCCTTATTTTTTCTTTTGTTTTTTTGCTTTTAAAAGAAAAAAGTCCGCTTCCATAAAAAAGCGGGCATCACAAAAAAACATGATACGAAAGACAGCACTTTACACGGAAGTTTCTTTCTATGAACCAAGCAGGTTTCCTGGCTTACAGCTTAAATCCCCATTCCCTTCTCACATAAAAATGCAATGGATATGAATGTGGCATAACTGAATACAGTGACCGGATCGTTCAGGATTCTCACCTGATTCCCTCTTCTGAAAATAGTGTAAATTTTATATATTTTTCAGCACTTGGCACATTTATTCTTTTAAGCAAAGCTATTATAACTTACGCTTTAACCAAAGTAAAGAATTTTCTTTAACAATATTTTTGATAATTTTACTTTTTTGTATTTGCTGGAATTCCCAGAGGTTGACCGCCCCTGCGGGGGGGGGATAAAGTTCGCGCACCACTCATATAGCATGTCTTGCAATCCATAGAACATTGAATTACATTCGTGCTATTCACAGAGAGATACAAAAGATGACATACACAGCACTCTTTCCTATGATTGTTGAGGAAATATTATCCCTTAACGCCTTATCTCATCACCATATCAAAAAGACTCTGATAACTATCCACGACATCAAAAACAACGCTGTCACTACTGATAGCCTTAAAGTCTTCCCGTGCGCAGTGTATCTTAGATTCCTCAATCGAACGCGGCTGCATAGAGGACATAGAGCCCTTGGTTTCAGCTGCAAAATAAATATGCTTTACCTTTCCCTTATAGAAAGCAATTGCCCAGTCAGGATTATAATTTCCTACCGGTGTCGAAATATAGAATCCATTCGGCAAATCAGTAAATACCTTCATACTGTAATACTTATCCAAAACGGCATAAGTAATGTGCTTGATAATGGCTGCTGCCTTTTCCTCATTAATGAGTGCAGCTGCCTTGATAATGAACTCTTCAGGATTATCTTTAAACTGATTAAAAACAGTCTTTTTGATACCACGCAGAATAGCAATAACATCCTTACGAGTCAACTTTGTCTCTTCCACCAGTTTGCCAACCAAATCATATTTCACGCTACTATTGACAGGAATCCGTGTCTGCGTACCGTAAGCAGAAGTTTCCTTTGTAAAGGCAGCTCCACATTCCAAAGCTTCTTTCGATTTAATTTCTTCCATTGCACCTGATTCAATCTTGAAGAAAATCTTAGCAACTATCAGCTTAGCATCCAGAGAAGCTATTGCATTTCGGATCAGTTCATCAATATCAAAATCTACGATATAAATAGACTTTACATTTATCTTTGACCAGAGCGCTTGAAACTCAGGCATAGCAAATTTTTCTTCATTAACCTTAAGCTCAACATTATTACCACGAACATTTTCCGGCTGCACTGCCCTCGGGTTGTAAACCGAATCGATGAGTTCCACAATGGATGCTGCAAAATTATTCACTTCTTCAGCAATTTGTAAAATGCCATTGAATTTGTCTTCGTAGTATTTATCAGTCAATACACCCTTCTTATCGATATAGCGATTAATTGTCAAATCATACATGATGGCATAGGCAGTATCCCTATCAACCACCTGTTCATGACCATCCAAATCGTTGATGACCTTTCCTACAAACAAATCAGCTGTAATAGTACGTGGCCGATCTGCCACATTCTCTGCGATTTCACTCTGTAAACCTTTCGCAAAGGAATCATAACTTTCACTGGCAATGACAGTCAGAATGTTGACATTATGAACATCATTTCCCAAAGCATTCGCATCCTGGCGTTCACCATCCTGGTTGACGCACAGACGTAGACCACGATCAACCTCCTGACGCTTACGAATATCACTGCCGCTCTGTTTCAGTGTACAGATTTGAAAAACATTCGGGTTATCCCAGCCCTCACGTAACGCTGAATGCGAGAAGATAAACCTAACGGGGGAACGCTTCGGATCTCTGTCCAAAAGCAGCTCTTTGTTTTTCATAATCAAATCGTAGGCGTCAACATCATGGGTAAAACAAAAGTGTTTATCCCAGATACAACAAACCAGCTCTCGGCGGAATTATTGATGAGCATATATTATTACGGATCAGGGGATTACAGGATACCGAAAAATTAGAACATTTAGACGTGACATATTTTGATGAAGCCAAACAAACTCATCTTCAAGAAGTACTTGACGAATGCCAGATAAAAAAATACCGTCTGATAAAGTGCCAAGACTTTAATTTTCACATTTAATCAAAAAGGACTACATTCTTATATCACAAGAACTGTAGTCCTTTATTTTTCTGCATTGGCAGTAATAAATGCTCACAATTATTTATTTTCCGACGGAATATATTCCAACAGGTCTTCTATTTTACAGTCTAGGGCACAACATAATCTTGCTAAAACAGCCGTATCTAGCCTAGTCACACTGCCTTTACAGTACTGATTCAGCTGTACATTTAGATCCATGACTTTATCAAAAGTCTCCTCTGTATAATCCATAAATGAGGTGTTTTCTGAAATCCCTGCATTATTTACCAGTATGTCGACACATCCATATTTTTCAGTTGCCTCTTTAAAAGCCTTTCTGACAGACTCCATGCTTGCCAGATTTGGACTAATTCCAGCAACTATTGCATTGGGATATTTTTCTTTTAATTTATCTACAGCAGTATCTGCCGATTACTTTGAACTTGCCGCCAATACAACTGTAGCGCCTTCCTTCAAGAATTTATCAGCTGTAGCAAATCCTATGCCACGGCTTCCACCCGTAATGATTGCAATTTTATCTTTTAATCTCATTTAGACTACCTCCTCACTTAGTTTCTAGCCACATTATAAGCAAAAGGTAGATTATTTTCTGTGATATCATCACAAAATATCGCAATAAAAAACCCTGTTGCTCACGCACCAGGGTTTTGGTTTATCCATCCGTATTTAACAAAAGATTAGGCTTCTATTCAACTTCTGAAAACTCATCTTTTCCAACATTACATAATGGGCATTCAAAATCTTCCGGAACATCTTCCCATTTTGTTCCTGGTGCAATACCACCTTCTGGATAGCCCTTCTCCTCATCGTATTCCCATCCGCAAACATTACATACGTATTTCATTCGTTGTTCCTCCTTATAAATATATTAATACACAGCCTATATTACTGTTATATTTGTGTTGTTCTGTAACCTTAATATGTATAAATGCTTTTAGCATTTCCATAATCCATGCAGGTTACAATATGCATATACTTCTTCTACCTGTTCACCATCGCAAAGACAAAAATCTGCTACCGGCTCCTGCCCTGGATTTAACTGTTTTCTGTATATTCCCTGGTTTGTATTTAATGTAATCCACTCAATGAAATGCTCTTCAAGCATTGGATGTTTTGTCTCTCCGACCACGACATGAACATGACTGCCTTCTATCGTATATACAGGTACATGCTTCTCGACAGCAGCATCTGTCACTCCGGCTTTTAATTCCTGCATAGGTTCTCCGCAACAAATTACAGGTACACCCTTATCCTTTACCTTTTCAACAATGTTTCCACAATGCTTACAAATATAATACCTTACTTCCATGTGTAAAATTTATAATTCAATTGTCTCCATAATCTTTTTCAATGAATCTGCAGATTCCTTAAGCTTTAACGCTTCCTCGCCACTTAAATTAATAGGTATATCAGACTCAATACCATCTGCACCTACAATAGCTGGCATACTTAACGATACTTCGTCAATATCATATACTCCATGAATCATGTGTGATACAGGAAGTATTGATTTTTCATCTCTCATAATCACTTCGCAGATTCTTTTTACAGACATTGCAATTCCATAATATGTAGCGTGCTTTTTGTTTATAATCTCATAAGCACTGTTCTTGACTGCTGTAGCTATTTCTGCCGTGTTTTCCTTGTGCTTGTAATGTCCACGCATTTCACACATTTCACTTAATGGAACACCAGATACATTGGCTGATGACCATGCTACAACTTCGCTGTCTCCATGCTCACCTACTATAAATGCATGAACACTCCTGCTGTCCACAGATAAATGCTCACCAAGCTTATATCTTAATCTGGCACTATCTAACACAGTACCCGATCCAATAACCCTGTTTTCTGGAAGTCCTGATAACTTTATGGCTACCTGAGTCAGGATATCTACCGGATTCGCAACTACAAGCATGATACCTGCAAAATTTCTCTTTGCTATTTCAGGAATGATTGACTTAAATATTGCTACATTTTTATTTACGAGATCAAGCCTTGTCTCTCCCGGTTTCTGTCCCGCTCCGGCAGATATGACAACAATTGCAGCATCAGCCACATCATCATAATCTCCGGCATATATTTTCATCGGACTTGCAAATGGAATACCATGACTGATATCCATTGCTTCTCCTTCTGCCTTGTTCTTATCTGCATCGATAAGGACAATCTCTGTAAACAAGCCACTCTGCATCAGAGCAAATACCGATGCAGAACCAACAAAGCCACAGCCTATCATTACTGCTTTTTTTGAATTAATCACTTTCTTCATAATAATCTCATCTCCTTAATAATTCTCTTCATGTACTTCAAAATAGCTCTGTGGATGATTACATACCGGACATACTTCAGGCGCCTTAGTTCCTACCACAATATGTCCGCAGTTACGGCATTCCCATACCTTAACTTCGCTCTTTTCAAATACCTGTGAAGTTTCAATATTCTTAAGAAGTGCACGATATCTTT
>ERZ772879.1011-NODE-1011-length-20480-cov-5.150698_pt1 | contig 20480 bp, 16 predicted proteins | sample MGYA00580582_ERZ772879 | MGnify/ENA primary metagenome ERZ772879 (study PRJEB29015, sample SAMEA2737682) | human gut metagenome | biome: human gut; feature: human-associated habitat; material: faeces | place: China | collected 2012 ... | reverse complement strand
GCTTGACTGCATATCGTTCTCTCCTATCTGCAAATCTATGATTATGATAATGTTAATTAGATACTACTCCATGCTCCCTCATATAGCGAAGAACCGTCTCCGGTACATAACCGGAAATATCTGCCTGATATCTTAAAAGCTCTCTGACTGCACTGGAGCTGATATAGGAATACTCCGGTGCAGATGCCAGAAATATGGTATCTGCCTGAACAGACAGTTTATGGTTCGCCTGTGCAAGCGGAAGCTCATACTCAAAATCTCCCGGCGTTCTCAGTCCCCGCACGATCGCATCTGCATGCTGCTCCTTCACAAAATCTACCAGAAGCCCCTCAAAAGAAGACACCTCAATATTATCCTGATCCGCTGTAATCTCCCGCAGCATCGCCACCCTCTCCTCTTTGGAAAATAATGGCTGCTTTGCACTGTTGACTAAAACACCGACCACAAGCCGGTCAAACATCCGTGAAGCACGCCGGATCAGATCAACATGACCCGTTGTCACCGGATCAAAGCTTCCCGGAAATACTGCTGTACTCATCGTTATTCGTCCTCTCCCGCCACGGCTGTTTTATCCCGGCAGATAAATATATGACAATTGTTCTTGTATTCCTTGACTCTCTCCACATACCATCCACAGGTTGGAGGAAGCACGATCGGATCGTCCTCCATGGATGCCTCAACAATGATCCTTGTATCATCATGAACCAGCGATGACTCAATCAGATAAGGAATTATCCTTCTCTCCAGCCCCATGCTGTACGGTGGATCCATAAAAATATAATCAAACTGTTTTTCTCCTTCTAATTTATAGAGTGCTGTCATCACATCCATCTGCATGGTCATCCCTTTTCTTTCAAAATGTGTCTTCTGAAGGTTCTCTTTGACACATGCCATAGCTTTTGGATTTTTCTCTACAAATACAGATTCCATTGCTCCCCTGCTCAGAGCTTCAATCCCGATTCCGCCGCTTCCGGCAAACAGATCCAGAAAGATGCTGTCATATAAATATGGAGCGATCATGTTAAACAATGTCTCCTTGATCCTGTCTGTCGTTGGTCTGGTATCCATGCCTTCTAACGTCTTTAACTGTGTTCTTCTTGCACTTCCGGCAATGACTCTCATATTCTATCCCCTCTCTTTCCTGTCTGTTCCAAGCTTTCTGTAACGGTTCATACAGGCATAGATTTCCTGTATACGCGGTCTTGCAAGATTGCCCGGTACAATGTTTCCTTCACACATTCCGGCCGGTCCCCTTTTATCCAACAGCTTCTCCGCCTGTTCCACAGCCTGTCCAAGCGTCTTCTTTCCATCAAATACCTCCTCTTCCAGAAAGCGCACAATCTGCCCCAGCGTATTCAACTGTTCACTGTCCACGAGCTGTTCCACATACCGCAGATCGATCGTCTCATGACCGATCATGATTGCATCACGCCCCATTGTTTTCAATTTTACTCTGCCTTTCTGTCGAATACCCGGATTTCTGCGTACTTTCCGGTCATAGGATGGCTCTTTTGGCTTTTCTTCCGGGAACTTCAATGCCGGATAGTCTGCAGCTGCTTTCTTTGCAAGTTCCGTAATTTCTTTCGGAACATACTTATCCATCTGAACGATCTGATCCGCAATCTGGAAATAGGATCCGGAACTTCCCGCTACCAGCACGGTCGATATTCCATATTCCCGATAAAGCTCCCTCACTCGCTCAATAAATGGTGTGATCGGCTCCATATCACGGTGGATCACCTGCTGCATCAGTTCATCCCTGACCATAAAGTTCGTTGCACTTGTATCTTCATCAATCAGGAACACCTGTGTTCCCGCTTCCATGCTTTCTATGACATTTGCCGCCTGTGATGTACTTCCGCTCGCATCTTCTGTATCGAACGCATAAGTATCTTTTCCATTTGGCAGATCATTGATAAACATGGAAATATCTGTATGCCGGATACTTCTTCCGTCTTCCGCACGGATCTTCATTGCCGTATCATCCGTGACCACATATTCTCTTCCGTCTCCCGCAACATGTGGATATACACCACTTTCTAATGCTTTCAAAAGTGTAGATTTGCCATGGTAGCCGCCACCTACGATCAAGGTAACCCCCTTTCGGATCCCCATTCCGGTAAGCATACCTTTATATGGAAGCTTCATAGTAATTCTCATAGAATCCGGTGAAGCAAACGGTACCGCATCCTTCATCGGTCTCTGGGAAACCCCCGATTCTCTCGGAAGTATAGATCCGTCAGCAACAAATGCGACCAGTCCTTCTTTTTTCAACTGTTCACGGATATATTCCTGATCCACGGAAAGTTCTGCTGCCTGCTTTACTGCATTGCGGTCCATATTTTTATAATATAATGCTTTTTCCACACATGCCGGGAGATATTGATAAAGAATTTTAACCAGCTCTCCTGCCTGTATCGTACGTCCTCTTGCCGGAAATCCGACTTCAAAGCGGACAGTCACATCCCCTGTCTTTTCATCTATCTCACACGCCGTACGTTCCAGCACTTCCTGACCACATCTCGTCACCTGAATAATTCCGCTTTTTCCGGAACCATGTGCCTGAAACGAATGCCGTTCCAGCTGCTTTGCAAAATTTCGCAGCAGATAATCTGCCACCGCCGTCTTTTTATGTTTGCTGTCATATAGTTCTTTCGGAATCCGTACTGCTCTTCCGGCCACCTGTATATGTAACCTGGACGGTGCTGCAAACGGATCTCCCTGTACATGATCAATTCCCAGTATATATGTTCCAAACTGGTATACGCCTCTTGTATCCTTATATGCCGGATATCCCCTGTGATCAATGCGTTCCAATATCTGTTTTAAATCTTCTGATGTCTTCATATTTTTGTAACTGCTACTATTCCTTTTTATTTTCTTCTCTTTCTTTTAGAAGTCTGCTTTTGCGTTTTTTCTGCACTCTACAGATCCACAATCCTTGCTCTGTGATGAATCGCCGGAAGATATTTCTGAAGCAGATCTTTTGTCTTGAATTTCAAATGGCTGGTATTGATCCCCGGATTGCATCCGAACCATTCTGCCTCTGCAACTTCCTTATCTATGATCACCTGCACATAATCATCTTCATCCGTCAGAAGTCCCGCAACACTTGCAGATCCCGGTGTTGTACCAAGATGTTCCAGCATCTTCTCCGGTGGTGCGAATGACATATGGGATACGCCCAGCTTCTTACTGAAAGAAGACGTGTCAAACGCTTTATCGGCCGGCATCACCAGCAAGAAGAATGTCGTCTTCTTCTGATTACATAGGAACACATTCTTCCGTATCTCCGTTCCGATCGCCTTGTCTACTTCCGCACATTCTTCCATAGAAGATGCCGGATCATTGTCTACCTGTTCATATGGGATTTTTAATTTTTCCAATGTATCGTAGAATTTACGCTCTAACGGCATTCTCTCGTCTGCCGGTGCTTTTGTCCTTATTTCACTGATATACATAATACTAAACCTCCGTTTCTGATACTTATACTTGTTAACATTATATCGAATCTGCACAGCGATTGCAATTTTTACATTACAAATTTATTTCTTATAAATTTCTGTTTTTTTCATTTTATGCTATACTATAATTGATGTTGTCGGGGGATCTCTGTCTCTGACACCTTTATATCTAAAAAGTCACAAGGAGAAAAAGTCATGAAATACGTATTAGCCTCAGCTTCTCCCAGACGGCAGGAGCTGCTTACCCAGGCAGGATTTTCTTTTGATGTTATCCCGTCTGCAGTTAAAGAAAAGATTACAAAAGATATTCCATCCGATGTCGTGATGGAACTGGCACATCAAAAAGCTCTTGATGTATACGAATCACGGATAAAAGATAATCCTGCATATCAGACAGAAGACTGTATCGTGATCGGTGCTGACACCATTGTATCTTATCGCGGTGAGATTCTCGGAAAACCGGCTGATAACGAGGAAGCCTTTGATATGCTTTCCATGCTCGCGGACCGCACACATCAAGTCTATACCGGAGTCACATTCGCAGGACATATCAGCGGGAAGCAGATCCTACATACATTTTACGAAAAAACGGATGTTACATTTTATCCAGTCACAAAAGAGGATCTTCATACTTATGTTGACAGCGGTGATTCTCTTGACAAAGCCGGCGCTTACGGCATCCAGGGCGCATTTGCCATCCACGTAAAAGGGATCGAAGGTGATTATAATAATGTAGTCGGCCTTCCGATCGCACGACTCTACCATGAACTTGATTCCATTTTGCCAAAGGAGAAGATACATTATGCATTCTAGCCGGAATAAACAGAAATACGAAAAATCCGCACTCCGTATCTCCATCACAGGAAGTACGATTTTCGTAATCCTGGAGATCGTTATGGCGGTCATCACAAGGTCGCAGGCCGTCCTTCTGGACAGTGTCTATGACGGTGTGGAGATTCTGATGGTATTCGTATCCCTTTCACTGGTTCCGTTAATGTATAAACCATCCAGTGAAAGCCATCCATTCGGTTACCAACAGATCGAATCCCTCTTTGTTGTCGTAAAAGGTGCGATCATGATTGCAGTTACCGTCGGGCTGATCATCAACAATATCCAGATCATCTTTCACGGAGGTCAGCATGTGAATTTCTCCATGGTTGCATATTTTGAAATGAGCGCCACTTTAGTCAGTATCGCTGTAATCCTTTTTCTCCGCAGAATGAACAGCAATCTGACCTCCCCGATTGTGAACATGGAAATTCAGGAATGGCAGATTGATTCTGTTGCATCGTTTGGTATGTGCATTGCATTCTTTCTCCCCCAGATCATAACCGGAGAATGGTTTCAGCCGTTGATTCCTTATCTTGACCCGGCACTGGCAATCATTCTGTCACTTTTCATGCTTCCGGTTCCGGTAAAAACCGTGATTACGGGACTTAGGGATCTGTTCTTACTCCCACCGGAAGAAGAAACGGTTCAGGAAATCAAAGATATCGTATCTCCGATCCTTGCCACATACGGGGACACAAAATTATATTATGATATCCTGCGTACCGGACGAAAATTATGGATCAGCGTGTATATCACCATGAACCGTGATATGATTTCTATTTCCAAATTCAAATCTGTGCAGAAAGAGATTATCCAAGCGCTTTCAAAAGAATATCAGGATTTTTATTTTGAACTGCTTCCGGACATTGAATACAACGGGGATACAGAGGTTCCCGAACCCGTTCCCGCTGAAGAAGAAGCATAATACGTAAGAGGCTGCCAGCATAATTGCCGGCAGCCTCTTTTTAAAGGTAGTTTTATGAATCAAAATTGTGGTATTGTCTGAATTAGTATTTTGCAGCTGCATCTTCGATAGACGCTCTCATGATCAACATCAACTCATCAATCTGTTTCTTTGTTACGATAAGTGGCGGGATCATACGGTTTACACTGTCTCCGATTGCTGTGATCAGTGCCATTCTGTCAAGGCATCCGTGTTTTACCTCTACAGCGATCGGAATATCATATTCGCATCCGACCAGCAATCCACGTCCTCTTGCTTCTTTCACATGCGGGAGTTTTGCAAGTTCCTGTTTCAGGTATTCTCCCATTTCTTTTGCATTTTCACTTAAGTTATTATCAAGAATTTCTGTTACAGATGCAAGACCTGCTGCACATGTTACACAGTGTCCGCCATATGTAGAACCATGTGTTCCTGCTGTAAATTCTTTTGCTACTTTCTCTGTTGCACAGCATGCTGCTAATGGCATTCCGCCTCCGACTGCTTTTGCCATGGACACTGCATCTGGTTTCACGCCATATCCCATGTATGCCATCGGTGCTCCGGTACGTCCCCATCCTGTCTGAACCTCATCAAACAGGAGTAACATATCTTTTTCATCACATAATTTACGAAGTCCTTCAATGAATTCCTGTGTTGCAGGATGCACACCACCTTCACCCTGTACAGGCTCAATCATGATTGCGATCGTATTCTCTGTTACCTTAGATTTGAAATCTTCAAGGTTATTATATTCTGCATAATCGAATCCCGGAAGCATTGGTTTGAATCCCATCTGGATGGCATTGTCCGGCTGTCCTGTTGCAGACATTGCTCCGTATGTTCTTCCGTGGAAACCATGTTTTGCTGTAATGATGTGATATCTTTCCGGTCCAAAGTTATCCACACCGTATTTTCTTGCCATCTTGATCATGCACTCATTGGCTTCTGTTCCGGAGTTTTGATAAAAGATCTTATCCATTCCAATCGTATCACAGATCTTCTTAGCCAGTAATGCCTGTGGAATTGTGTATGGGTAGTTAAATGTATGCATGATATCATCTAACTGATCCTTGATTGCTGCAATGACTTTTGGATTTCTGTTACCACAGCTGTTAACGGCAACTCCACCGTAGAAATCAAGATATGCATTTCCCTCTTCATCATACAGATACATGCCCTCTGCTCTCTCTGCAATGAAATCATATCTTTCATAAGTCTCCACCATATACTTATTGACCATGTCCTTCAACTCTTGTGCTGTAAGTCCCGTATCCTTTAATCTCATAATAAAACTCCTCACTTTCATTCATTTTCGAATTTGTTGAATTATGATCTCGTTCGTTTTCCTATCCTTTTATCACTCTGTCATTAGAACGAAAAAAGGCACCACACCCAAACGGGTATGGCGCCTTTGCCTTTCAACGATTCACAGTATATACCTGTGTTTTTGAAACGTCAATATGTTTTTTGAAATTTTTTTTAAATATTTTTATCATGAACTTTTCCGACATACACAGGTATAAAAAATAGAGTGTCATACGACACTCTATTTCTGCACATATTAGTTATACTTACGTTTTCTAGCAGCTTCAGATTTCTTTTTGCGTCTTACGCTTGGTTTTTCGTAATGTTCTCTTTTACGAATTTCCTGCTGAATACCAGCCTTTGCACAGTTTCTTTTGAATCTGCGTAAAGCGCTATCTAACGATTCGTTTTCTTTAACGATTACATTTGACATAGTCTCACACCTAACCTCCCCTCCAGTCCTATATTGTGCATCATACGACTGTTCGGGTATTTTTATTGCACTACATATGATTATAACATATTTTTTTCTCACGTCAACAACTTTCTTCCACTTTGGAAAAAATTGCAAAATTTCGCGAATTGACAGTAAAATTTTATGCAAGCTGTCCTTCTAATGCTTCTTTTGCAGCCTTCAGAGCATCCTCTACACCTGCCGGATTCTTACCGCCGGCCTGCGCCATATTCGGACGTCCGCCGCCACCACCGCCAACTAATTTGGCAACTGCTTTGATCAGGTTACCTGCATGAGCTCCCTGTTTCATAGCTCCGTCTGTAGCGGTAGCCATCAGGCTTACTTTACCATCATTAACAGAAGCAAGCAGGATCACACCTTCGCCCAGCTTCTCTTTTAACTGGTCTCCAAGATCACGAAGGCCGTTCATATCTACACCTTCCAGGCTTGTAGCAAGGAATTTCACACCTTTTACTTCTTCTACCTGGTTCATTACATCACCCATGGCATCTTTTGCAAGTTTGCTCTTCAGGCTTTCTACCTCACTCTTTAATGCCTTGTTTTCATTCATCAGATGAGATACTTTCTCTTCGATGTTTTCCGGTGTCGCTTTCAGTAATTTTGCTGTCTCGTGAAGCCTCTTCTCCTGAGCGCTGTAATATTCCAGAAGTCCCTTGGATGTCAGGGCTTCAATACGGCGCACTCCGGCAGCAACACCTGTCTCAGACAGAATCTTGAATGCCATGATATTGCCTGTATTGCTTACATGTGTACCACCACAGAATTCGACAGAAAAATCACCCATACTTACAACACGTACAATGTCACCGTATTTTTCTCCGAACAGGGCAGCAGCTCCTGTCTTCTTCGCTTCTTCGATCGGCATATTTTTGATCACAACCGGAAGATTCTCACGGATCTTCTCATTTACGATATCTTCAACCTTCTGCAGTTCTTCTGCTGTCATGGCAGAGAAGTGTGTAAAGTCGAAACGCAGTCTCTGTGCATTGTTCAGAGACCCTGCCTGTTCTACATGATTTCCGAGTACCATGCGAAGAGCTTTCTGAAGCAGATGCGTTGCACTGTGATTGTTCTCAGCAAGTGCACGATTCTCTTTGTCAACTTTCAGCATTACCTTGTCACCGACTTTGACCATACCTTTTGTAACCTGTCCGATATGGCCGAATTTATCACCTGCAAGCTTCACAACATCTTCCACTACAAATTCGCCGTCTTCTGTACAGATCACGCCTTTATCAGCTTCCTGTCCACCCATCGTCGCATAGAACGGAGTCTTAGCAGTAATGATCGTTCCTTTATCTCCGTCTGTCAGTGCATCTACCACTTCTGTCTCACTTGTCATAGCTGTTACTTCAGATTCCACTTCCAGCTGGTCATATCCAACAAATTCAGAAGATAATTCTGCCTCCAGTTGGTCGTATACACTTGCATCTTTACCACTGTAGTTGTGTGTACCGAATGTTCCTTCGGATTTTGCACGCTGTTCTTTCTGTGCTTCTTCGAATCCTTTTTCGTCATAAGTCAGACCCTTTTCTTCCAGAATCTCACTTGTCAGATCGATCGGAAATCCATAAGTATCATAAAGCTTAAATGCGTTCTTTCCAGAGAGAACATTCTCACCATTCTTCTTCATCTCTTCTTCCATGTCTGCAAGAATAGAAAGTCCCTGGTCAATTGTCTTGTTGAACTGAGCTTCTTCTTTGGCGATTACGTTAAAGATAAAGTCTTTCTTTTCTTCCAGTTCCGGATATCCGTCTTTCGATCCGTCAATGACAGTCTGTGCAAGTTCTACAAGGAATGCTCCCTTGATTCCAAGAAGTCTTCCATGACGGCATGCACGGCGGAGAAGACGTCTCAATACATATCCACGTCCGCTGTTTGATGGAAGGATACCGTCTGAGATCATAAATGTTACTGAACGGATGTGGTCTGTCAGTACTCGGATTGAAGTATCTGTGTTATCATCTTTCTGATATTCCACACCTGCCATGTTACATACATGGTCTCTTAAAGCCTTTAATGTATCGATATCGAACATGGAATCAACATCCTGCACGATACATGCCAGACGTTCCAGTCCCATACCTGTATCAATGTTCTTCTGCTCTAATTCTGTATAGTTATTATGTCCGTCGTTGTCAAACTGTGTAAATACGTTGTTCCAGATCTCCATATAACGGTCACATTCACATCCGACTGTACATCCTGGCTCTCCGCATCCATATTTTTCTCCACGGTCATAATATACTTCTGAACACGGTCCGCAAGGTCCTGCTCCATGCTCCCAGAAGTTATCTTCCTTTCCGAAACGGAAGATTCTCTCCTCCGGAATTCCAATCTCTTTATTCCAGATCTCGAAGGCCTCATCGTCATCCTGGTAAATGGATGGATATAATCTATCTGGATCCAGTCCCACTACTTCTGTAAGGAACTCCCATGTCCAGTGAATTGCTTCGTTTTTAAAATAGTCTCCAAATGAGAAGTTACCAAGCATTTCGAAAAATGTACCATGTCTGGCTGTCTTTCCTACGTTCTCGATATCTCCTGTACGGATACATTTCTGACAGGTGGTAACTCGTCTTCTCGGTGGTATCTCCTGTCCTGTAAAATATGGTTTCAATGGTGCCATACCAGAGTTGATCAGTAACAGACTCTTATCGTTATGAGGCACTAACGAGAAACTCTTCATTGCCAGATGTCCCTTGCTTTCAAAAAACTCAAGAAACATTCTTCTTAATTCGTTTACGCCATACTTCTGCATAATTTCCTCCTGCTCTACATTCATGTATCTAATCAGTATAAATATTTTTATCAATACTAACTTTTAATTATAAAGAGAGACAGGCGTTTTGTCAATCTTTACGCCTGTCTCTTTTTTGGTCTCTTTTTTACTTATTTCAGCTCGATTTCACCGAGTTCTTTTGGCGGAAGCTGCTTGCTGGATGCTTTTACAAATTCTTTCACTTTCTTCTGTGCTTTTGGCACCGGGATGTTCGTTCCCGCACCGGCTACACATCCGCCCGGACAGCCCATTCCTTCGATCAGACATCCGTTCATTCTTCCGATCTTCGCCATAGAAAGAATCTTCTTACAATCTGCAAGACCTTCTGCATGCTCAATCTTTACTTCCACACCCGGATAGTACTCATTTACACATTTTTCAATTGCAGATGCCACGCCGCCTGCAACCGCATAGCCGCGTCCCGCACCTGTTGCATTGTGGAAGGAGGACTCTGCCTCATATTCGGAAAGGTCGATTCCTTTCGCATCAAACATTCCCTGCAGTTCTTCAAATGTCACTACAAAATCAACATCACTTCTTACGGTTCTGCGCATCGCTTCCAGTTTCTTGGCCGCACATGGTCCGATGAATACTACTTTAGCATTCGGATGTTCTTTCTTGATCGTACGTGCAGTAGCGACCATAGGAGTCAGTTCCTGAGACACTTCATCGATCATATCCGGGAAATATTTCTTTGCCAGCATTGCCCATGACGGACAGCAGGATGTCAAAAGGAACGGTAATTCTCCTGTCACAACCTTCTCTACATAATGATGTGCCTCCGCAACAGCTCCGATATCTGCACCAAGCGCCACTTCATACACCTGTGAAAATCCAAGTTCTTCCAGTGCTGCTTTTAAGTTTCTCGCATTGATATTATCTCCGAACTGTCCGGTAAATGCTGGTGCGATCTCAGCAATAATCTGCTCGCCTTCCGACAATGCTCTTGCAAGCTGGAAGATCTGGGATTTGTCTGAAATTGCTCCAAACGGACAGCTTACCATACACATACCACAGGATACGCATTTGTCCGGATTGACATAGGCGCGTCCCATTTTATCCGATTCAATTGCATTTACACCGCATGCTTTTGCACACGGACGCTCTTTTTTGGAAATTGCATCATATGGGCAGACACTCTTGCACTTTCCACATTTGATACATTTTTCCTGATCAATATGGGATTTGCCGTTTACCATGGAAATCGCACCCTTCGGACAGACTTCCATACAAGGATGTGCCAGACATCCTTTGCACATGTTGCTGACCTCATATCCTTTCGCTTCGCATCTCATGCATGCGGATGGAATCACCTGCATAAGCGGCGGTTCATAATACTTATCTGATATGTTACTTGCTTCCACCCCCGCTGTCAGATGTACCGGTTTGTCTTCCGGCCGGAGTGAAAGTCCCATTGCAAGTCTTACCTGTTCTCGTACAACTGCTCTTGCGCGGTAAACACTGTCACGGTACTGCTCTGTCTCATCATTCACCAGTGCATATGGGATTGCTTCCATATCATCGCACAGAGTATCTGCATCTGCTTTGAAGCCAAGTGCTGCAACTTCTTCAAAAACTTTTCTTCTCAACCGTCTTACGGTTGTGTTAATGCCTCTCATCATAGTTGGAGTTCCTCCTGTTTTTCCTTTGTCATTTTTATAACAGTCTATAGTTCTATTATAGACACTTGAGAAAATGTTATCAACTAATTTTGAAAATCAATTTAAAGCAGAATCATATTGTGTTCTTTGCAGGTTTTCCGCATCTGCTCCGGCCACAAACTTGCCTGTACTTCACCGACATGTGCGCGGTCGAGAAGCAGCATGCACAGTCTGGACTGTCCGATACCACCACCGATGGTGTACGGAAGTTCGCCGTTTAACAGCATTTTGTGATATGGAAGATTCTTTCTCTCTTCGCAGCCGGCTTTTACAAGCTGCTCTTCCAGCGCTTTTTCATCTACACGGATACCCATGCTGGAGATCTCAAGTGCACAGTTCAGTGTCTCGAACCAGAACAGGATATCTCCGTTTAACTGCCAGTCATCGTAGTCCGGTGCACGTCCGTCGTGCGGTTCGCCGCTTGCGAGTTTGTCACCGATCTTCATCAGGAATACACAGCCGTGTTCTTTTGTGATCAGGTTTTCTCTTTCCTTCGGAGTCTTATCCGGATACATATCTTCCAGTTCCTGGGAAGTGATGAAATAGATGTCCTCCGGAAGTTTCTTTACTGCCTGTGGATATTTGTACCATACTTCATGTTCCATATGTTTGATGATCTTGAAGATATTGCGTACGGTAGCTTCCAGTGTCTCAACGGTACGTTCTTCTTTTTTGATCACTTTTTCCCAGTCCCACTGATCCACGTAGCAGGAATGTAAGTTGTCAAGTTCTTCATCTCTGCGGATCGCGTTCATATTTGTATAAAGTCCTTCACCCGGCTGGAATCCATATTTGTATAATGCCATACGTTTCCATTTTGCAAGGGAATGTACAACTTCTATTGTCTCTCCCGGAACGCCTGCGATATCGAACTGTACCGGTCTTTCCACACCGTTCAGGTCATCGTTCAGACCACTGCTTTTTTCTACGAATAACGGTGCAGAGATTCTCTCCAGATTCATCTCTTTTCCGAATTCCTTCTGGAACGTGTCACGAATGTACTTGATTGCTTCCTGTGTCTCTCTTACGCTTAAGCGAGGGTCATAATGTTCTGGTAATATTAATCCCATTTTTTCTGTCTCCTTTTTGTCTGCTGTATATTTTTATGAAATTCTTTGCTCACTGATTACTCTTCTTCAAATACTCTCTGTGCATAATATACGGACTGCATTGCATCTTTGCCGTAAAAATCTGCCCCGATCATATCTGCATAATCCTGATTCAGCACAGCTCCCCCTACCATGACTTTACATTCAGGTTTACGTTCTCTCAATAACTTGATGGTCTCTTCCATGCTTACAACCGTTGTCGTCATAAGCGCGCTTAGACCTACCAGCCGGATATCCTGCTCCACTGCAGTATCTACGATCACTTCCGGTGGTACATCTTTCCCCAGATCGATCACATCAAAACTGTAATTCTCCAGAAGGACTTTTACAATGTTCTTACCAATATCGTGAATATCTCCTTTTACCGTTGCGAGAATGACCTTATTCTTCGCCTGGACTTCCCCGCCTTCCTGTGCGAGTACATCCTTGATCACTGCAAATGCGATCTTTGCCGCATCGGCACTCATCAGAAGCTGCGGCAGGAAGACAGTTCCCTTTTCAAATCCTTTTCCTACCGTATCCAGTGCTGGGATCAGATGTTCATTGATGATCTCCAGCGGTGCCTGTTCCTTTAACAGTTCTCCTGTTGCATGATGTGCTTCTTCTTTCAGACCTTTTTCGATGGCCTCTTTTAAAGTCAGTTCTGCCTTGGCTGCCGGCGCAGGTGTTCCTGCTTTCTGACTGCCATATACACGGATATACTCCTCGCAGTTCTTATCGTAATTCATCAGCGCACAGAATGAATAATACGAGCGCATCATATCCTCAGAAGAAGGATTAATGATCCCCGCACTTAATCCATTCTGCATGGCCATCGTATAGAAATTTGAATTAACTGCCGGACGGTACGGAAGACCGAACGAAATGTTCGATACACCAAGAACCGTACAGACACCATAAATCTCCCTGACTTTTTTGAGTGCTTCCAGCGTGACCTTCGCACCTTCCGGTTCAGAACTGATCGTCATTGCCAGCACATCGATCACGATGTCTTTTTTGTCAATGCCGTATTTCTTCGCTTCTTCGATGATTTTTCCTGCCACACGGACTCTTCCGTCTGCGGTTGCCGGGATTCCGTCCTCATCGATCGTAAGACCGATCACAACACCTCCGTAACGCTTAATAAGCGGGAAGACAGCATCCATATTTTCCTGTTTTCCATTTACAGAGTTCACCATCGGCTTACCGTTATAGATACGCATCGCCGCTTCCATTGCTGTGATATCAACGGTATCGATCTGAAGCGGCAGGCTTGATACGCTCTGAAGCTCCATGATGACTTCTTTCATCATCGCCGGTTCGTCAATATCCGGGAGTCCTACGTTGACATCCAGAATATGTGCTCCCTTATCCTGCTGCGTAATCCCCTCTTTCAGGATATAATCCATGTCGTGGTCTTTTAATGCCTGTTTGAATTTCTTCTTACCGGTCGGATTGATTCTCTCTCCGATGATCATCGGCTTGCCGCCAAGGATGACCGCATGTCCGTAAGAAGATACCATTGTGATATCTTTCTTTGTTGCCGGCTTTACGCTCATCTCTCTGGTCGTCTCAACCATCTTCTGGATATGTGCAGGTGTTGTTCCACAACATCCGCCGATCACATGCGCTCCCATCTCTACGATTTTTGCCATATATCCGGCAAACTGTTCCGGTTCTACATCATAATAGACTTCCCCGTCACGCTGCTTCGGAAGTCCTGCATTCGGTTTTACGATGATCGGAACCGATGCGTATTTCAGAATATCCTCCAGGATCGGAAGCATCTGTTCCGGTCCCATACCACAGTTGATTCCAAGTGCATCCACGCGGAGTCCCTCCAGCATGGCAATCACTGCCGGGACATCTCCACCTGTCAGAAGTTTTCCCTTTTCATCAAAGATCATGGTTGCAAATACCGGAAGTGACGTATTCTCTTTTGCTGCAAGTACTGCTGCTTTCACTTCGTAACTGTCACTCATGGTCTCGATATGGATCAGATCTGCTCCTGCTTCTTCTCCATAGATCATGGTCTCTTTAAATGCCTCATATGCATCTTCAAAAGAAAGATCACCCATTGGTTTTAATAATTTACCCGTCGGGCCCACATCTAACGCTACATAAGTCGTTCTTCCATCATGCACGCCGAGCTCTGCGGCCTTTTTCGCATTTTGGATCCCGGCCGTCACGATTTCTTTCAGTCCATACTTGGAATCATGAAATTTGATCGCATTGGCACCAAATGTATTGCTAAGCACGATATCACTGCCGGCTTCGAAATATGACTTATGAATATCAACGATCTCTTCTGCATGCTCCAGATTCCAGACTTCCGGAAGTTCTCCTGGCTGCAATCCTTTTGACTGCAGAAGCGTTCCCATGCCGCCATCAAAGTATAATAATTCTTTTCCCAGTCGTTCTAATAACATCTGTCTGCTCCTATCCTTTTCCTGTATCTTATGACCTGCGATATGCGCAGTCCTTCTTCTGACACACTTCACAACCTTTGATATGGCAGGAAGTCTCTGTTTCACTGAGACCGATCACTGCCGTCACCGATTTTGACGGTGTCAGCATATTGCCGCCGGTAAGTGTCAGCCCGATCTTCTTTGCCGTATCCAGCATACGGAGGATCATATCCTGATGTGCAATATCAAAGTCTCCATATCCAGGACTGAATCTCGGTCTGATATAATAACCCTCTTTCTTCATATCTGCTTCCAGAGCAGTCTGCCATTCATCCAAATATTCTTCCAGCATAGCAGCCGCACACGCCTGAAGTGTTACCACTCTTGCCATATCTCCGATGGAATATTTCCGCAATAGCAGATCAACTTTCGGTCCAAGCGTTGCACCCAGCAGCACTGCTTTTTTACATCCCGTCAGATTTTTATAAAGATTTTTACTGTGGATATCCAGATTTCCCAGAAGGATTCTTCCACTCTCCGGGAATTCTAATTCAAAAATGCGGTAGACGATCCTGCCGCACGCCGCCTGGGAAAGTTCTTCAAAACAGCTTTCCACAAGCTTCAGCGTATGATCATCTACCGCATGTCTGCCATATCCCAAGTAACGAATTGCTTCTTTCGTTCTTGCGTCCATTTTGCTTCCTCTATTTATTCAGAATCTCTGAAAGATTTGCCTGGATTGCCGCAGCAACCTCCGGTTTATTCATAGAATATACGTGAACATGGTTAATGCCATTTGCGAACAGATCGATGATCTGGTCTGTCGCATACGCAATACCTGCCTGCTGCATTGCTTTCGGATTATCTCCAAAGCGATCTACGATTGCTTTGAATCTCTCCGGAAGGTTGGTTCCGGACATAGACAGGATTCTCTTTACCTGACTTGCATTTGTTACCGGCATGATTCCAGGGATTACCGGAACTGTCACGCCTTTTTCTCTCGCTCTGTAGAGAAAATTATATAAGATATTATTGTCAAAAAACATCTGTGTAGTCAGGAAATCTACACCACAGTCTACTTTCTGTTTCAGATGTGCAATATCATCCTTCTTATGTTCGGACTCTACATGTCCTTCCGGATAACATGCAGCCCCGATGCAGAAATCTCCCTGACTCTTGATATCCTCGATCAGCTCATATGCATACTGATAATGATTCGGAAGTGGGAATTCACTCTCTTGTGGAATATCTCCTCTGAGAGCAAGGATATTCTCAATTCCTGATGCCTTTAACTGATCGATTACCTGATGCACTTCTTCTTTTGTTGATGATACACAAGTAAGATGTGCAAGGCTTGGTACATTATATTTATCTTTGATATGTGATGCAATCTTTACAGTATTCTTACTGGTACCGCCGCCTGCACCATATGTAACACTCATATATGACGGTTTCAATTCTGCAATTGCTTCTGTCGCCTTTAATACTCCTTCATATGCTGCATCTGTCTTCGGAGGAAATACCTCAAAAGAAAGATGCGGTGTCTTTTCTACTAATATATCACTGATTTTCATATTTTTTCTGTCGTTCTCCTTTAGTCTGTTTTTACATTCCTTCGTATAATTCTTCGTACTGTTTTGCAGAATTCTTCCATGAGAAGTCTTTATTCATGGCACGTTCAACAATCTTGTTCCAGTCACGCTTCTTATCGTAATAGATCTGTTCTGCATAACGTACAGTTGCCAGCATCTCATGTGCATTGTAGTTCATGAAGCTGAATCCTGTACCGGTCTTTTCATACTCATTGTATGGCTCTACCGTATCTTTTAATCCACCTGTCTCGCGTACAATCGGGACTGTTCCGTAACGCAGACTCATCAACTGGCTGAGTCCGCATGGTTCAAACAGGGATGGCATAAGAAATGCATCACAGGATGCATAGATCTTATGGGACATTGCTTCTGAATAATAAATGTTTGCAGATACTTTTCCCGGATATTTCCAGGCAAAATGACGGAACATATTCTCATACTGCTCTTCCCCTGTACCAAGGACCACGATCTGTACTGCATCCTGACACAGTTCATCCATTACATAAGCAACAAGATCAAATCCTTTCTGGTCTGTCAGTCTGGAAACCACACCGATCATCATGGTCTTCTGGTTTTCCTCCAGACCAAGTTCTTTCTGAAGTGCGATCTTATTCTTGATTTTTTCTTTACGGAAATTGCTGACATCATAATTTCTCTCAATCTTATTATCTGTCAGCGGATTATAATCTTCGTAGTCAATTCCATTTACAATTCCTGACAGACAATTTGCCCTTGCATTCATAAGACCATCCAGCTTTTCACCATAGAATGGTGTCTTGATCTCTTCTGCATAGGAATTACTTACCGTCGTCACTCTGTCTGCATATACAATTCCACCCTTCAGGTAGTTTGCATCCTTATATGCCTCCAGTTTATCCGGTGCGAAATAATACTGAGGTAATCCGGTAATATCTCTGACACGCTTCGGATCCCATGTTCCCTGGAATTTCAGATTATGTATGGTCATGACCGTCTTGATTCCACGGTAAAATTCATTGCCATATCTGAAATTATCCAGATAGATTGGAACCAGCCCTGTCTGCCAGTCGTGACAGTGAATGATATCTGGTCTGAAATCAATCAATGGAAGTGCGCTTAATACAGCTTTTGAGAAGAATGCAAATTTTTCAATATCCGCATATATATCACCGTACGGTGCATATCCGTTAAAGTAATACTCGTTATCTATAAAATAAAACCTGATTCCGTCGTATTCCATTTCAAGAACACCTACATACTGCTTTCTCCAGTTCAGATCCATATAAAAATGTGTGTGATACTGAAGTTTTTCTTTCCATTCATCTTTCATGCACATATACTTCGGAAGCATTACACGCACATCGAATTTTTCTTTATCAAAATATTTTGGTAATGAGCCGACAACATCAGCAAGTCCTCCTGTCTTGATAAATGGGACTGACTCAGATGCCGCAAATAATATTTTCTTCATTGCATTTTCCTCCCAACCTTAGAATACTTTATCATTATAACGTATTTTTATTCAGAATAAAAGGGTTGTTTACCGGTTTTTATTTTCCAGACGGATCGTATCTGCGATCAGTGCAATAAATTCCGAGTTTGTCGGCTTACCTTTTCCGTTGCTTACTGTATATCCAAAGAGTTCATCCAGTGTATCCAGTTTTCCTCTGCTCCATGCAACTTCGATTGCATGGCGGATTGCTCTTTCTACTCTGCTTGCCGTCGTCTGGTGCATCTTAGCGATCGTCGGATACAGAACTTTTGTGATTGCATTTAATACATCCATATCATCCACTGCCATGATGATCGCATCTCTCAGGTAATGATATCCTTTGATGTGTGCCGGTATTCCGATCTCATGGATCATATCTGTCACCCTCGTCTCCAGATTATACTCCGGCTTCTTCTGCACTGTGCTTCCGGGTATTGCTTCAGAACTATTCCGCCTCTCTCCTTTTCCTGCATCTTTGATCCGGCTTAAGATCATATCATTGTGAAATGGTTTCATCACATAATAACTTGCTCCTTTTCGGAAAGCATCTTCTGTGATCCGCTCCTGTCCAACAGCCGTTACTATGATAAATTCCGGACGCTTGGTGATCTGGTCATCTGCATTTATTTTTTCCATCACACTTAAACCATCGAGCTTAGGCATGATCAGATCCAGTAGTACTACATCCGGTTCTTTTTCTTTGATCAGACGATACATATCTTCTCCATTATTGGCTTTGCCTATCAGATTCAGATCATGATCCTGCTCTATGATTTCCCCCAGCATATCCAAAATTCTCTCATTGTCGTCAGCGATTGCTACATTAACTTCTCTCATTTTACGTTATGCCTCCTTGTCCCTTAATAATCATGTCGAGTTTTATTATATAATTCCTGCAATTTCCGAACAAGAAAATGTTGTCGTAAAAACCTGACCTGCATCGACAATATTCTGATTATTCTACATGTTTCAGCATATTTTCGATAAAAATCCCATATCCCCTTGCAGGATCATTGACGAATACATGGGTGACTGCACCAGCGATTTTCCCGTTCTGAAGGATTGGTGCCCCGGACATTCCCTGTATGATTCCGCCTGTAATCTCAAGAAGTTCCGGATCTGTCACCTTGATCTCCAGACCTTTATTTTCTTCTTTTGTATGTTTGTCGGTTTTTGTTATACGAATTTTGTATTCTTTTACTTTTCCTTCTACACAGCATCGTATAACCGCATCTCCTTTTTTGATCTCATCCGTTGCCATAATGCCGACCGGCTCTGTATTCCGGAACAGGTTGTCTGTACGTTCAAGGGTTCCGAATATCCCACAATCTGTATTTTTATCAATAGTTCCCAGAACATTATATCGGTTATAGACGATGATTCCTTCTATCCCGCCCGGTTTCCCTCCTGCTCCTTTCTGGATACTGCGAATGCTGGTCTCGTAGACCCTTCCGTCTTTAATCTCCATCAGAGTGTTCGTATCTGTGTCATGGATTCCATGCCCCAATGCTCCAAAACGACTGTCCGTGTTCAGAAATGTCACAGTTCCAAGTCCCTGTGCATTGTCCCTTACCCATATTCCCAGCATATACTGATTCTTTTTATTCCGCACCGGTTTTATCTTCACATCCAGATATCCGGAATCTCTCCTGAGCTTTAGGACCACTTCTTCCGCATCCAGCTTTTTTAATGTGTCCTGCAGCCTCTTTTTATCGGCAATCTTCTTTCCGTTACATTCCACTATATAATCCCCGGCTTTCACAAGATGCCTGGCCGGTTCTGTCATTTCCCCATCCGCTCCGGTAATCTTCTCTGTACCTAAGACCATGACACCTTCCGTCTCCAGATAGATCCCAACCGGCATTCCTCCCGGGATCACAGTGTCCGAAGAAACCGTATCTGCACTTACTTCTTTTTTTCTCCCCTGTTCCTGCCGCTTTGTAATTTCATATCCTGCATAACCAAGGACAGATAACACAAGCAGCACAAGCAGGAATCTACGATACCAGTATTTTCTCATATCCCACACTCCATCCTGTCTTTTGTCTGCGCAGCAATAAAAAAACAGACACTCTGTTACAAATGTCTGTCTTAGTATATGGTATTTCAGAAAAAAATACTCTGGATCTTTACGTTTTTTATTTCATCTGTGATGCCAGATTTTTCATCTCTCTGGCACTTTGCATCACCGTATCTGTGATCCTGGCTCCGCCAAGGATCCTTGCAAGTTCTTTCACGGAATTTTCTTCATTCAATGGATAGATCTGCGTTCGTGTCACGGCATCTTCTGTCTTTTTTTCAATCAAAAAATGCCGGTCTGCCATAGCTGCGATCTGCGCCAGATGCGTAATACAGATCACCTGGTGTTCTTTTCCGATCAGTGCCATTTTTTCCGAAACCTTCTGAGCAGTACGTCCACTGATCCCGACATCAATCTCATCAAAGATCAGCGTCTCGATC
>ERZ772879.1006-NODE-1006-length-20529-cov-3.041370_pt1 | contig 20529 bp, 18 predicted proteins | sample MGYA00580582_ERZ772879 | MGnify/ENA primary metagenome ERZ772879 (study PRJEB29015, sample SAMEA2737682) | human gut metagenome | biome: human gut; feature: human-associated habitat; material: faeces | place: China | collected 2012 ... | reverse complement strand
GTAGTAGAAGACGAGTGGAGGAACGCAATGGCATTAATAAAATGTCCAGAATGTGGACGAGAAATATCGGATAGAGCCTTAAGTTGTCCGGGATGTGGAATAGCAAAGGATGATATACAAAAAATGTTTGTAGAGCAAAATGCTAATGATGCAAAATTGCATATAGACTATGATAAACTTAAAAAGAAAGAATTTAATTTCAGAGAGATTGCTGATTATCCAACTATATCTATTGTTCCCACTTCAGATAAAATACTTTATGCTAAAAACCAATGGGTTAACGGTGAAAGTGCATGTGGAATGAAGTATGGTAAGTTTAAATATGCAGCTTGTGAAGAAGGCGATATTATTAGATTTGGAAATTATGCGAATAAGCCTATAGAATGGATTGTATTAAAAATTATAAATAATAAAGCTCTAATTATATCAAGAAATATTATTGATTTATTACCTTATAATGAGAAACGAGAAGATGCAATATGGAAAGAATGCTCGTTGAGAAGATATCTGAATAATGAATTTGTTGAAAAAAGTTTTTCAAAAGAAGAAAAACTACTAATAGAGCAGGTTTGTGTAAAGGATACGAGTAATAGAAGTGGTGAAATGTCTAAAAAAAAAGAAACAGTAGATATGGTATTCTGCTTAAGTTTAAGTGAAGTTTTTAAATATTTTGAGTTTTATAAGGATAGAGTAGCGATTCCGACAGAATATGTTAAAAGAAAAGCTTCGGAATATAATATAAGATATCTTTTAGATGAAAAGCGTGGTGGCGGTGACTGGTGGTTGCGCTCAATGGGAATTGATGGTTTTCTAGCACCAGCTGTGGGGGGGAACGGTTTCATTATGGAGCCGGGAAATTTAGTGAATAGCATTTCGTGTGGTGTTAGACCAGCGTTATGGATATGCATTAAGTGAAAATAGTTACTGTTTATTTTAAATTATCGAGTAGTACGTATATAAAATAGTGATAATTTGTAATGAATTTGATTATTAGTAGAAAGTGGGAGAGGTATGTTGTTAATAAAATGTCCAAAGTGTGGACGAGAAATATCAGATCGGGCATTAAAATGTTTTGGGTGTGGTATGGTAAAAGAAGACTTACAAGTAATGATTGAAAAAAAACAAAAGAACATCCAAATTGTGAAGGAAACGATATGTGATGCAAAGCCGAATATAGATAATGAGAAAATCAATAGTAAAGAATATAGTATTGAAGAAATTGTTGCTTACCCAACATTATCCTTAGTATTTGATTCGGATAAAATAGATTATCCTCGAAGTGAGGTTGCTAGGGGAAAAAGAATATGTGGTGAGAGCAGAGTGGAAGATGGCAAGTCTGAATATGATACATGCAAAGAAGGAGATGTTGTTAGGTTTGGAAAATATGCGGATCAGCCGATAGAATGGCTTGTATTGAAAACAGAGAATAATAGGATGCTGCTTATATCTAAAAATATTCTTGATATTATTCCTTATAATAAAACAAGACAATTAGTAAAATGGGAAGAATCCTATTTGCGAAGATATCTAAATAGCGAATTCGTTGAAAAAAGTTTTTCTAAAGAAGAGAAATTATGCATAGATCAAGTTTTTATAAAGAAATCAAGAGACAATGTATGTAGAACAATGGATAATAATGAGACTTTAGATAAAGTATTCTGTTTGAGCTTAAGTGAGGTGTGTGAATATTTTGAATGTTACAAAGATAGAATGGCTATTCCAACAGATTATGCTAAAGGTAAAGTTACAGCAGAAAGTATGAAAAGATTCATGGGAAAAAGAACTAAAGGCGCTAGTTGGTGGCTGAGATCGATGGGTTTGAATGGTGTTTTGGCTGCGTTTGTCTCGGGGGATGGCTTCGTTAAAGAATCTGGAATTGACGTGAATAGTGATTATTGTGGTATCCGACCGGCATTATGGATCAAATTAAATTGTTAAATCTAGTAGTGAAAGTTATATTATAAATAGTAAGGATTGTCTGTGCATTAGCGTTGCGTTTCGTATTGGAAAAAATACATTTTCTAATGGTGATTGGCGGTTACTTTCACCTAGAATAGATTGTAGTGTAGCAATGGAAGTGGGGGGGATACGTTTCAAACATATTATTGATGTTCAATTAGCTAATTTTGAGTTTAAGAAAACAGTTGTAACGCTAGGAAGATATAGGTGATTCCCAATAAACTGGATTATCTTATGTACAGACCGTATGAATGTTAAGGTTCTGTTGATATCTGAAAAAAACGCTTGGACTGGTTCAGTACAAAGAAAGCTTTGAGAATGTTACATGGAGAGAATGTACGTTGATAAATTGGCTTAATGAGAGCTTTTTTGATATAGCATTTAATACACAGGAGAAAAAAGTTATCAAGTTTACAAATGTTGTAAATAGTGTGGGACAAAACACGAAACATAAATGCACGGAGGATTTTGTATTTTGTTTAACTGCTGATGAGGCAAAAGGTTATTTTGTAAAAGACAGTTACAGAAGTGCGCTGGGGATAGGTGGAGAAGCATCCAGATGGTGGCTTCGTAATCCTGGGTACGGAAAAGTGTCAGCGGATGTGACTTTTGATGGGACAATTGATGAAAGTGGGTGCCAGGTAACTGATTTGTGCTCTGTTCGTCCAGCATTATGGGTGGACATGTCATATGTAGAAGGATAAGTGATAAGAGGTATTTGTTAGCAGAGAGGTGTAAGGATGGCTTTATTTATATGCCCCAGAATGCGGGTGTGAGATTTCATATTTTGCATTAAGTTGTCCTGGATGCGGAATTACGAAGACTGATATAGAAAGACTGCAGCATAAAGAACGATGCAGTAGACCAACCATTGCAGTACTCCAAAATATGGATAGAAAATATAGCATGGGATCTGAAGAAAAAGGTAAGTGCCCGAAGTGTAGAATAGAATATGACAGACGGATTTACTCATCATGTCCATTATGTGAAATGCGACGAAAATTGTTGGATAAAACAAAAGAAAGCATGCAGCAGTTGCAAAGAAATCAGGATCGCACTGTAAGCTATTTAAGAAAAGGCGATGAGATTGAGTTGGGTGAACTTAACGGAAATGCTATAGCGTGGATTGTATTAGACACGATGAGGGACAAGGCATTGCTATTGGCAAAATATGGACTGTCATATATGTCATATAACAATAGAATGTGGTCAGTAAGCTGGGAGAAAAGTAGTTTGCGTAAATATCTAAATGATGAAATTATTTACTATTTTTTTAGCGAAAAAGAGCAATCAAGAATTATAGAAATAAGCGTTGAAAATAAAGAAAATTTTAGGTAGTTGTGGTGACACAAAGGACAAGGTGTTTTTACTTTCTTTGGAGGAAGCAAGAGATTTGTTCACAAGTGATACAGAGCGGTTGTGTACTGTTGCGGAATATGCACTTAACAATGGGATTTTCAATGGTGAGGTTGAGTCGGGATGCTGGTGGCTTCGTTCGCCAGGAAATTATGATTACTATGCATCCTATGTCAGTGGTGATGGCACAATTGTTGTTGGAGGAAATAATGTCACCAGTGAACGTGGAGTTGTCAGACCTGCGATGTGGATAAAGTATTGTTGATATACATTCGGTGATATGTATAATGTCATCAGTTAAAAAATGAGATGTAGGGAGGAATAAGAGAATATGTCATTAATTAAATGCCCAGAATGTGGAAGAGAAATATCGTCTAGGGTTTCCAAATGTCCGGGTCGTGGGTTAAGTAAAGAAGAAATAGAGGATACTGTTACTGAGCAAAAAAGAATTGAAATTTCTAGTTATCCAACTATTTCATTTATATGTACAGAGGATAAGAAAAAAACTATAAATGGTAATGTGAAACAGAGTGTTGGTAATAAAACAACATGTCCTACTTGTGGAATGGGTTATGATAAGAAAATTTCTTTGACATGTCCTTTATGTGAACTAAGAAACAAAAATTTACAGCTAGCATTACAATGACGATGATAGTATTTTTCGAGAGTATAGCAATAATTACAATTTTTGGGAAACTATTTTTTGATATGTTTGATAATTGAAAAAAATGCAATAATTTTGGATGAAAAGATATTCTTTCTAAATTGCAATAATAAGTTGGACACTGGCTATGCAGCATCCACATGATAGATTTTATCTAGTTCTTCTTCGAATAGTTCATCTGAGGTTTTGTATCCCAGAAGCTTTCTTGGAAGGCTATTTATCCAGGTTTCAACATCAATGATAGCCTGAACATCGAACTGGTCAATACTTAGAATATCCAACTATTTCAAAAGTTTGCAGGGCAGATATTGGATGAAGGATAAAATAAGAAAAGAAAAATCGGTCAAAAAATTACGTTGCGTGGGCAGGATTATATAAAATCAAATAAATTTAATTATTATATGGAGAAAAAACTGGATGTATTGTATAATTTTATAATGATTTTATAATTATTAACAATCATGCTGGAGGACTTGAAATGAACTTAGGAATAGATTTTGGAAGTACATATACAACGGTTTCAAGATACAGGACGGATCATGAGGTACTTGAAGCGTATGACACTGGTGATGGAGTTGCCATCCCGTCTGTTGTGGCAGTAAATTCGAATAATAACAAAACATCAACAGGATTTGTGGCCAAGGCGAGAACCGGAAAAAAGGGCTTTAGATCGTTTAAGGCTTTTAAGATGCTGATGATGGAGCCGGACAAATCGCTTGTGGAATACAGACAGTATGATGATGCATTCACTCCAAAGTGGGCAGCTGAGACATTCTTGAATGAAGTTGTTTTTGAGGCCGAGAAAACGTTTGGAGAGAATACAGTAGAGCAGCTGGTTGTGGGAGCTCCGGATGTCTGGTTTCACAATTTTGAAACGCTCAGTGGCAGGGCGATGGTCCGCGATATATGTAGTTCTATAGATACAGTCCAGAATGTGAAAATAGTAAGTGAACCGGTACTTGCAAGTGCTTACTTCGCTTATAATTTTCAGAAGGCCACAGGACAACCGTTTGATGGCGCAATCCTGATAATTGATTATGGTGGCGGAACTCTTGACCTGAGTCTTACAGAGATAAGAAAAGGCAGAAATTCTGCGTATGAGATAAAGATGCTTGAAAGTAATGGCGCTGGGGAGAACACAGATAAGCACATAGGCAACGCCGGAATTGTATATATGGAAACACTGCTTGCAGATTTAATACGCAAGGAACTTCCGGAAGAAGAGGCTGAAAAACTTATAGGTACTTCCGCATTTTATGCCGGAGTAAATGAGCTGGAGAAGATTTTAAAGCAGGGGCATAAAGCAGGAGAGATTGAAGATACATTTGAGATGATGGGTATAGATGATCTGGATTCCTTGGAGGACTGTGTCCTTGAAGAAACAGTTCAATGTGGTGGTGAAGATTTTGAGATAAGCTATGCTGATCTGGTAAGAACATATAACAATGTGATACGACATGTTTTTGATGAGAAAATGGATGAGATGATACAGTGGGCAAAGAAAGACCATGGTATTGATGTGTCCAAGATAAAAGATGGCAATTTGAAAATAGCCTTAGTCGGTGGTTTTGGAAACTTTTATCTTGTGCGTGAGCAGATGCATGAGAAATTTGGTTTTTCAGACAGTGATGACAGGGAAAAAGGCATCATACATAACGAACAGGATAGAGAGCGCGCGATATCCTATGGCGCAGCACTGATCGCATCGGGAGTATTCGAAACGTGTAAGACTGCTCCGTATTCTATAGGCATCAGGTCGACGATCAATGGTCAGCTGAAAACAGAGTATATGATTCATTATCTTGAGGAGATAGAGATGAATCAGCCATATTACATAACAGATGACAATGGTGACAATAAGGTGCTGTGTCTGGCAAGCAACTGGGCTGAAGAGTTTGTTATTGATTATGGAAGGGGCAATGGAGAGGCAATCCGTTTTAAAGCAAAAAAGAAGTTTAAAGAGAAACTGGCAAACCTTGTAAAGAACGATTTAAAGACATGCTGTTTTGGCGTGTCATTTGGTGAATCTGATATTTTGAAGATTCATATACGCGAGTATGACTGTATACAGGGAGAATTTGCTGAAAGTGATACTGTTGAAGAGATAGGCAAGTTTGAAGATGTCTTTGAGAAGATAACGAGATAAAAGAGGAGGATAAGGATAATATGAAATGTTTAGTGTGTGGAAATGAACTCAATCAGATGACGGTATGTCCGGTATGTGGTGAAAAGGTTGTTGCAGTAGTAGGTGACATGACTGATGAACTGCAGAAGAAGTTTGCTGCAATGGCAAGCAATAAACGTCGGATAATGCTGAGTAGTGTATCTGCAGAACTGAGAAGTTATTATTGGAAAGATGTCGACGGTGAGCTTGTGGAGAGATCAAGACAGGACATCCCTATTGTTCAGAATATGGGTGACTTGGATTTTGGACATGTTGTCTGGGGAAATACTGAATATGCCAGACAGACAGCAGGTGAGGAATTAACACTTAATGTTGTTATAAAATATGCGAATGGTTACAGCCATGAAGAAGTGGCAAAAGTTGTTGCACCAGGAACATCAGGACTCTGGAGAGTGGGATGCGTTTTAAAGCCAGGACTTAGAATAGCGATCCGAGTTGGGAATGAACAGACATATTCAGATTCAGAAGAAATCAATTTGAAAGGTTAGAATGGATAATGGGGAGTGTAGATATTCGCTTTGTTTTTGCCGATACGGAAGATATATATTTCTCAAATCATTTGCTAAAACTTGATTTTGAGCAATACGTTCATTTAAAACTGCAAAATGAAAACTTCCAGAACATTTATTATTTTAATAAGCCTAAGACTAATAATGAAATGGTACGCTTAAACTGCGAGAATTATTATGAACTCAGGCGGTATTGTGAAAAGACCAAAAAGAGTTTATTTAAAAAAACTGCAGACGTGCCAGCATACAAAAAGGAGAGAATGCGGACAAATTCGCAAAGATCAATGTATGTATACGAACATCCCAAGAAGGTGTTTCTGGAGAATATGGCATCGCTTACTTCAATATCAGAGTCTTGTGCATTTGTATTTTATATTAGGAGTTACAGCGATATCATATCATTGGATGATAATTTAAAGATAAATAGAATACTCCAAAAGGATAAGGCAAACAACTCCAGAATACTTTTTCTTATTGTAGTAGATGAAAATTATACAGGCCCACTGCCTTTCTTTCCGGAGATTGTTCTTTCAACAGAGATTGTAAAAAGGATAAATATCAGCGGTAATTTTGATTCTCTATTAATGAAACTACAGACGGTCAATGTGGACTGTGAGACGTGGCAGGCATTTAGCGTAGAACAGATAAACCGGATGATACAGCGTGCATTGTTGAGTTCTTCGGAAACATACGATAACAGTGCAATAGATGTGGTTTCAAGATTATTATATAAAAGACTGGTAGAAGATGGTAAGTCAACTCTATTTAAATTAAAAGTGAGTGATCAAAATGATCTATTCCAGATTTTTCAGGATCCGGAGTATATGCATAAAATTATGCAGCACAGGATAGAGTAGAGTTGAAAAATAAGAACTGGATGATAGAATGTGTCAAGTTATTTATGAAAACATGATACGCTGCTCCAACCATTTGGCAAAGGCAAATTCTATATGGCTGGAGTTCAAAATACAGGAGATTAAAATATGAATTTTGGTACAGTTATACAGGCTGTAGAGGCAAATCAGGAAAAAAGTGAAAATGAATTTACAATGGAGGATCTGCTGGGACTGGTTGTTGATATGTTTAATGCTGCAGGTAGAAGTTTCAAGAACGCAAATATTCAGGGGGTAAGTAAAGTCGAGGATATCAGAGTCGAGGATGATAACAGATTTATCAGGAACCTGTGCAAAATGTCTATCTCAATGGGGCGTATTTATAACAACAATAAGGATTTGTTTAGCGAGAACAGCATGACTGTTATTGAACGAAAGGCAATAGATGCTTTGAGCGAAGTTGAGGCACAGGCAGTTATTCTGGATAAGCAGATAAAGGAAGCAGAAGAGAAACAGCAGGAACTGGAAAGCAGAAAAAATGATCTGGAAAAGAAAAAAGAAGAGCTGCACTCTATAGAGTTTCAAAGTAGGCAGTTAGAGGAAATGAAATCAAAGTACGAGGATATGCTTGCCAGAGTCGATACGATGCAGCAGGAGATAGATAACTACACTTCGATTCAGATACCAAATGTTGAAGATCAGATAAAGACGTGCGAAGAAACACGTGGTAAACTGAATCAGGAGTATTCGGATCTATGCAGTGCATATGATGAGGCTGTTATGAAAAACCGTGAAATACAGCAGGAAATTGAAGACAAGGAAAAGGCTGTGGAGAGCGCCCAGTTAGAGCGTGATAATTACAGACAGAAGATATTCGAGGCGGAGAAGACAAAGACGGGCTTACAGGAAGAGTCGAATAATCTGAGGGTAGAGGAAGAACAGATAGGAAAAGACATAGAAGCTCTTGAACTACAGAAAGATGATGCAATAAAGCAGATAGAAATTATAAAAGACAAAAAGATGAGCCTGGATGATGCTGTTCGAAAAGTACTGGCCGACCAGAATTACTGGGAGGTGGAACAGGACAGAGCCCAGGCAGAATATGACAGGATTTTACAGGATCATGCTGAGGCGAAAAACAATGCTGAAAAATATGAAACGGAATCTAGAAAGCTCTCTAACGAAATAGATATCTTAAAAAAACAATGCGAGGAAGAAAAGGCTAAGATATCTAATAGCAGCGAGATGCGTGAGCTGTATAAGAGCCGGTATGCTGAAATAAAGAAGGAGCAGGAAGATAAGTGTCAGGATATAGATAATCAGAAAAAGCGAATGGAGAATGCCAGGATAGAGTTTTATATTCTGAAAGCAGATCTGGAGCGTGTGATCAGAAATTCTCAGATTCAGCATGAAAATCTTGAAAAGAAACAGTTGCAGCTGGCGGATCAGATAAAACCATTACTTGAATTGGTAAAGGATTCGAATCTGCAAAAAACATATGAAAACAATGACAACAATAATGGCTATGAGATGGTAAGAACTCTCAGAACAGCTCTTGAAACTGTGAGAAAACAAACAAATGATCAGATAAGACATGAGAAGGATGTCTTTGCAGATACTTTAAGAAAATTAGAAACAGATGAGATTTATGGAGGGGTATGATGAGTAAAGAAGTCATAATGAAGTGCCCAGACTGCGGTACAATAGTAAAAGGAAAATATGGATTTTTAAAACAGGAATTTACATGTCCCAGCTGTTCAAAAAAAATAAATCCAAAGAATGATTCGTATGAAACTGTGGTATGTAGACATTGCGGAAATACTGTAATACATGACACGAGAGTAGGATCTGATCAGAACTGTCCGGCGTGTGGATATTCACTTTCACAGCACAATGTTTCTGATATAGAGCTTACATGTCCTTCATGTCATATGAATCAGAGAGTGAAATACAATGAGATTACCCATACGTGCCCTATTTGTAATTTCACGTTTAATGTTGAAAAATTAAAGGGTGTCAAGAATGCATCTGAAAGCGGAGCTGCAACAGTTATAACAGTTCCGGATAATAACACAGATGTCATATGGAAACATCCTATGACATATTTCCCATTTGCCAGTCATGTTGTTGTTCCGGAAGGGTACAGTGCGTTGATACTGCGCGACGGAATATGTTCATCGCCAGCCGGAACGGGTAAATTTTTATTATCGGATACTATAAGAACTATTACAGAACAGCTTGAGTATGCAACGCTTGAGAAGAACGCTCAGGTTTCGGTACAGATATTTTATGTCCGTAAAAATATAGACAAGCAGATGAAATGGGTAGTTATAAAGCAGCCGGTTTCATATCCAAACGGCGAACTTGCTGGTTCACTCAGCTTTGGCGGTGGAATTACAGTTTCAGTTAGTGATGCAAAGCGTTTTGTTGAATTTGTAGGATACGAAAATGCTTCAGCAGATAAGCTTATAGTGACGCAGGCAGAGGATGGTAACAATTCAAAACTGTATGAGAAGGTTAAGTCGATTTGTGCAGAGGTAGTGGAACAGGTGCTGAAATCAGCAGTATATACTAATGGCTTTGCATTTACGGTACTTGATCAGAATAGTTCGTATTTTAAGGGCCTGGCACAGACGGAAATAGACAGACAGCTTAATGAAATTGGTTTGAAAATAAGTCTGTTCTCTTTGGATTTTGTGCGTTTTGAGGAAGATGAAGAACGAATAAAGGAAAAAGAGCAGAACAAGGCACATGTTGAAACAGCCGAAATGATAGACAGGCATATAGAAACTTTATTTGACTGGGAGTCTCCGATTGTTCCAATTCATATGAAGAATGATATTACCTTGTCTGCAGATGTTAAGTATGGCGGAACAATTAAGTTCAGAATCAACAACAAGGAGCTCTTTAGCCAGATCTCCGAGGTTCAGTATTGGATTAAAAAGGGTGCTGACGAGCAGGCGATAAAGAAATATGCTACTGATCTTGTAAAGCAGGCAGCAGGGGAAGTGCTTGGGGATATTCTTCAGCAGATGATAAATGATGTTGATGCAGACATCAGAGATCTGGCTGTATATCACCAGTATATGAGAAATAATGCAGAAAAGGCACTTTCGATATTCTTTGAGAGATATGGACTTGCGGTAGAAATGTTCACTATGCATGAGAAAGAGCGCATGGAGTCACCGGCACTCATGACGCTGGGACGTGCTCAAGAACACAAGTCCGTTGAGAATATAAATAAAGATTTGTACTCATTTGATCAGCAGATGAAGGTGGACAAATCAGCGATTGAAAACAAGACGAAAATAGATCTTGATACACAGGCGGTAAACACCGAAGCTGCCATAACCAGAAATAATCATGGCAGAGCACAGAATACCATCGACAATATGTACATACAGAACAATGTTGTCAATGCGAAGGATGATATTGAAAGACAGCAGAAGCTTAAGTATGAATCCTGGGCAAGAGAGGATGCTGAGTCGAAAAATGAGTGGCAGCATAGCCAGAAACTGAAGGGATATCAGTATCAGTCTGAACTTGCAGGTGCAGCACATAATTCAAAGATGCAGGATTATGGATATCAGTCAGAGATATCATCAGCGGTTCATGATGCGAACGTTCAGAATATCCGTCAGAACAAAGAGGAAAAACAGGAATTACATTATCTTAATCAGCAGGAAATTGAAAATCGTGCAAAGGAACTCCGGACAAAATGGGAGGCAGACAACAGAAATCAGCACGACCAGCTTAGCAGTGCCATTCAGATGGAAGAAATGAAGTGGAATGCGCAAAAGAAGTTCACCCGTGAGCAGTCGGCGCTTGAACATGAGCTGGAGCAGGCAGCTACATAAAACGAGCGGGTTATAAACAGCATTATGCGCAAAATTTCAGAGAGCGATCTGGAACTGGCTGAAAAGAAGGCAGCATATAATCGTATGCTGAGAAATCTGGATGCGGAGGATGAGCTGAGACATATGATTAATAAGGGAAATGCTACAGCAAACCTTGAATATAATGCGGCTCATTTAAAAAATATTCTCACAAAAGAAGAGAATGATCTGATGGAAGAACTTCAAAGCAGAGCAGATGCCAGAATGGAAAAAAGAAAAAATGCAGACTTTATCCGCTCAATGCAGGTAGAGGAGCGGGACAATGAATACAGGATGACTATCCTGAAGATGGAGTATGAGCGAGATAAATACAAATCCGAAATGGAATACGAGCGTGACAGACACAGATCGGATATGGAATATGAGCTTAAAACAAAGGATAAGCAGATAGAGGAACTGAGAGAGAAGTTAAAATACAATTCACATCTGAATGATAATGATGTACAAAAGGCTTCTATATATGCATCAGCTGATGTTGAGATTAAAAAGTCTGAAAACATGTATAGGGCATCGCATGACAACATGGTTGCCTCGTTGGAGGAGAAAAAGCATCAGGCAGAGATAGACCTTGAAAACAAATATATGGACAGGCTGGACGAACTGTTGAGCCAGGTTCTGGCAATTGATGCTGCGGTAAAGAAGTATTCGTTTATAAACGAAAAAGAAGCTATTCATGCAAGCGCAAATGTCCAGATGGTGAAAGCTGCAGCAGAAGCACAGTCAAACGTTGCACAGTCGGTTATACAGCATTCTGCAATGGCTGATGAGAACAGCAAAAAGTTCTGTGATGATATGCAGACAAGAATTGCAGAGATGGAAGAAATGATGAGGAAGATGAAGAAGAATATAAAGTCTATAAAGGAATCTTCCCGCAAAAAAAATAAGAGAGATGATGTAAATAGAGGTTATGGAGCTCCGGACGATTATGGAAGAACAGCTGCAACTCCTAACTATGGAGATCCAAGAAATAATGGCGGTTCACCGTATACTAATTACGGCGGCTCAGTAAACAGCGGCAGCTCGGCATTTCCAAACTATGGGGATTCAAGAAATAATGGCAGCAGAGTATCTCCTTATGATGGGCAGACAACAGATGGAATGAGTAGTTCATCATCTGCTTATCAGGGAAGCCAGCCGGGAGCTTCCTGGTGCAGCAAATGCGGTGCTTTAATTCCTGTTGGAAGCTTTTGCTGTCCAAGATGTGGTTCAAAATAATTTGTGAAATGTGTAACAGGAGGGTTTATAAATCGTGAATGATGAGGTTTTTAGCAAAATCCAGAATAAGCTGATTCTGGATGAAAAATACAGTATTTTGGATTCGGCAATTACAACAGCAAATATATTAACTTGTTATAACCCGGAAATCAGGGATACTATAATCGACTGGGCAGAGGGCAGGGATGTATCGAAATTCGTATTAAACGAGTCTACTGTTTCAGATGTGGCAGATGAACTGTCATGTTCTGAATTTCGGGCACTGTGCTTTATGAATGCACTTACAAAGGATATAGATATTTATATGGACGCAATATTACAATTTGAAAAGGATGATATTAGAAAATGACGAATGGAAGTAAATTAGATGCATTCATACAGGAAATAGATGTATCAGGATGGGATAATCTGCCGCCAGACAAACGCCTTGAAATATTGCAGAGGTTTGAGAATGTGATGGCTGAATCAGAGCAGAGAGATGCACTTAAAATAAATGTTATATCTGAAGAAGAATATAGGAAATCACCGGGAACTATGGGATATTTTGATGGAAAAAGTATTAATATTAATCCAAGATTTCTTATAGGTAAAGGTATGGTTGCTGGTACAATTTCCAATTTCAGCATTGCCAAGGCACTTGGGACAATAGCACATGAGGGAAGGCATGCATGGCAGCATTATGTTGTTGATCATCCGGAAAAAAATATTGTCGATGAAAAAACAAGAAATAAAATTATGATGAATATTGTAATGTATTGTAGTCCATCCGATGATGAAGATGAGCCACTACTTGATATCAGTCACACATTGTACGAAGCACAGTTGATTGAGCTTGATGCAAGACGGTTCCAAAAACAGGTATTGCAGTACATTTCCCAGAAAATGGAAGAGAAAAAGGGAGTGAAGGATAGGACTTTCGAACACGCAGTGAGACAGTGTATAGCAAGAGAACGAAACGAGACAGTACGTTTATTAAAGTATTTTGAAGAATCGGATTTAGCGGAATTAGAACAGAGTTTTAAAGAAAGTTTTAAAAAGCAGACGGGAATTGATGCATTTGACGATCCGGAACTTTCGATGTTTGATGATGCGCTGGAGTTTCTAAGGACCAAAGATCAGTACAGTTTTGTTGAAGGAAAACCTATACAGAAAGTCTGTGGTTACAGCGAAAAAGAAAAAATTGATTCCTTCAAAGAACGGGATACTTTGAATAAGCCGAGGGTCAGATATCGTGGAACTAAAAAATTTAAGTGAGAGGGTTTGATGAATGAAAGTGGAATTTTATAGTGAGAAAATGCCTGATAAAAGCTGGATGTTTGCTACAGTGCTGGATATTTCAGAAATTGTTGATGCTGTGACGAATGAACAGCTGTCAGAGTTTCTAAAAGAATTTGGCAGATCGGGATGCTCGTATGAAATGATATTTGAAACGGACAGTGATGGTAAAGAAGTCTGTAGTTTACTGGTTAGAGAGAATAGCTTCAACCTGGGAGAACTCAGAAATACTTTTGAGAGCTTTGTAAATCTGCTGATCGATAGACTAACATACGAAAACTATAAAATTTCACTGAAGAAACCTGAAGATACAAAAAAACTGATAGAAAGACTTAACAGTAGAAGAAGACTGTATCTGTGTGTTCCTGGGGACAAATCAAAAGATTTCAGGCTGTGTTATATTCCAGGTGGATATATCCGCGTTGAACCGGTTGATTTTATGTATTTAATGTCAATTATAAAATCAAGTCAAAATGCAGGACTTAGTATTCAATTTACTACCACACGTATATTAGAGATTGAAAATCATAGAATTGAAGAGATTTTAGACTGGATACAGAAAACATTCACAAATTCAGATGAAATCGGGTATGCGATAAATATGTATCAGCTTTATAAATCAATGGCGATGAAGAATATTTTCTTCACATGCCTGAGTTTTTGGGGTGACGATGAGACCTCTGACCAAATCGCATACGTTTTCAGAGGTAAAGGTTATGGGATACAGAGAGTGCCTGATGAACTGATTTATAAGAGAGATTATCTGCTGGATGGAGGACAGATGCTGCCGGGATATGCAACGGCAGCTGCACATTACAGGTCTAATTTTAATATAGTTATCCCGCAGGGGTTTAACAGGCTGGATTATCTGATGACTGCGGATATGCTGGATTGTATATTTAGCGCAGACAGTCAGGAGAGTGAAGACGGTCAAAGAAAAGTAAATGACATAAAGATACCAGAGGAATTTCTCGATGGAGAAGGTATAAAAATCGGAACAGAAGACAGGAAGAATCAGTCGATATATATACCATTGCCACAGATAACAAAACACATGACAATAGCTGGTATGTCGGGGGCAGGAAAGACGACGCTATTATTCAATATACTGATTGAATGCCAAAAGAAAAAGATACCATTTCTTATAATAGAGCCAACAAAGACGGAATACAGGGAATTGGTTGATGTTATTCCTGATATGAATATTTATACGCCGGGAAATACTAAAATTTCACCAATTATGTTTAATCCGTTTCTGCCACCGGAAGGAGTCACTCTTGAACAGTTTCTGCCGAGTCTGTTATCCTCTTTTCAGGTTGCATTCTCTATGACGACACCGCTTGATGTCATATTTTCAGAATCTGTCAGAAATTGTTATGCAAAATACGGGTGGCGTAATGACAGTACCAGAGATTGTGCTGGGGTAAGGCACTTTGGACTTCATGAGTTTATTTGTGAATTTAAAGAAGAGATAAAGAGGTCTTCGTATGATTATGAATCCAAGCAGAATCTGAACAGCGGTGGAGTATATAGATTACAGAATCTTATCAATAACAATCCATACTTGTTTGATACAGACAAGACGGTGGATTTAGATAAAATGCTGACTGGCTGTACATTGATTGAACTGGATGCGATAGATAACCAGGAACAGAAGACGTTGTTTATGTCTATGTTGTTATTGCAGATCAAACTATATATTCGCCAGAAACAGGTTAAAGACAGCAGACTTAAGAATCTCATACTTGTTGACGAGGCCCATGTCCTGCTTGGAGCCCAGACACATTCCCGGACGGGTATTGGTGAGGTGAGTTCGGTCGATACATTAGAAGACTATTTGCTGGATATGGTGAAGGTAAACAGAGTGTATGGAACAGGAATGATATTTGCGGATCAGTCACTGGCTATATTAGAGAGTTTTGTCAATAATTCCAATATAAAAGTAGTCATGCATCTGGAATCGTACGAAGAGAGAATGTTCTTGAAAAACAATTTAAATTTATCAGAAAATGTTTATAACGGAATTTCAAAGCTGAAAGTTGGGCAGTTTTACATTTCCTGTGAGCGATTGCCAAAGCCTATATTGGTACAGATGGATGACATACGACAGAATTATAAGATTTCAAGTGATATAAGTGACGAATTTGTAAGAGAAAAAATGCAGGATGCATATATATTGCCGTTTGCTGAATGTGCCTGTACACAAGGCTGCGATATTCATATCCGAAATGAGGCAGATTTTGTTGCGAGAAATGTATGCAGCAGATGTGAAAACTGTATTGATACTAATGTGGCAGGAACAGGAAATGCTGATAAAAAGATTGACAACCTTATTTCAGAGATGATAAAGGGGAACAAGGATGAAGAGCAACTGTTCCAGTGTGCAAAACTTATGACAAAACGAATGATGCAAAGGCGAGCTCCTTTGGATGATCAACAGGATTGATAGAAGGCTGGGATTGTATTCATGAATGAAAAAAAAGGTATTATAGATAATAAGTGCAAACTTTGTGGCGGACCACTTAATCTGGCATCGCAGCATGATGGAAAATGCAGATGCGAATACTGTGGTGCAGTCAATGAAATTGGTGACGACACAGAAAGACAGCGTGAGGACGTAGAAAGATGGCTGAAAGCAGCAGTTAAGTATCGTGATAGTTATGAATTTAACTCGGCTTTAGAACTGTATGAGGAAATATTGAAGATCTCTCCAGATAACTACGATGCAATATGGGGCAGACTGTGTTGCAGATATGGGGTAGTATATGTAGAGGACGAAAATGGAAATGGCGCTTTAACCTGCCACAAATTAGTGGATACAAATATTTTTGAGGATAAAGATTACTTAATGCTTAAGACAGTACACTGGCTGGGAAAATACAGGCGTCTGATAAGTGATGTGGAGCGGTTTTCACAGATACAGGCAGAAATAAAAAAATTAAGAAATAATGGCGAAAAAAAATACGATGTTTTTATATGCTACAAGCAGAGAGAACTTGATGGAAGAGGCGTAACAGTGGACAGTTTTGACGCTGAAATGCTGTATTATACATTGAAAAGAGAAGGATATAATGTATTCTTTTCAAAAAAGACACTGAGAAACAGGGCCGGTGTATTATATGAGGCGGCTATATTTGATGCTATTAGTTCTGCAAAGGTTATGATCGTATTGGGATCTAGACCAGAGTATTTCAGAAGTACCTGGGTAAAAAGTGAATGGCAGAGATTTCTTGCATATATGAAGGGGGATCTTACTGAAAAGCTTCTTGTTCCGATGTATAAAGGGATGTCTATACAGGATCTTCCAAGAAAACTAACAGATTATCAGGCTATTAATTTCGATCTGGATGAAAGAAATCATTTTTCGGAACTTATGAGAAATATAAGAAGTGTAATCAATAAAGATACATATACAATTCGCGAGGAAAAAGTACAATCCGCAGAGATAGACGAAAACATACAAAATGCGATCAATATGCTCGCGGAAAAAAGTATGGATATAAGACAGCTGGACTGTAAAAATGAGCCAGGTATAATAAAACTGATTGAAACTGATACAGCATTTTCATCATATCTTTTAGGCTGTATCTACTATGTACAGGGCAATAATCTGGAAGCAAAGCGCTATTTCCAAAGATCAGCTGATAAAGGGAGCGAAGAGGCAAGAAAGCAGATAGCGTTTATGTGTGACAATAGGATAGTATGAAAATAAAAAAGAGGTTAAAGGTAATCTTTAATCTCTTTTTGCACAATTCCGGGTTTGTATAATATGCTAAATAATTATGATACCATTCTGATAGTAACTGAGAAAGCAGCTAATAAGGATGTGTCAAGTTTTCTATGAAAACTTGACATGTAGTGCCAGCCATTTGCCGAAGGCAAATTTTGCATGGCTGGTGTTCAATGGAACAGGAGGGTATTGATATGAAACATAATTTTATTTTTAAGGCAGCTATTTTGATCGCATTGCTTGTGTTCCTTGCGGGAACACCGTATAAGGTATATGCAGACGTTCAGGAAAATATTGTCACAACAGAAGACGGTTATGCAGATAAACAGAATGACAATGTTTCGGGAGAAACAGACACAAATGAAATTGACAACTTGGAAACCCCGGAGAAAATAGATTCCGAAGAGAATACTGTAGACGAAAAAAAGACAGAAAAAGAAGATAAGGTAACGACTGAAAATGCTACCGAAAACTGGCGAAACCTTAACTGGCCTATAGCAGTTATAGCGGTACTGCTCACGGTGTTGTGTGTAATAGGAATTATGAGGGCTTACAAAGATAAGAAGAATTCACAGTATTTTCGTGAACTGTTAGAGAATTTTGACAGAGAGTATGACAAATATAAACGCAATTACGCTTATTGCGTTGAGGAAATATTAAAAAAAGAAAATGATTATTCAGAAAAAGAGCGTGCGGGGATACATGCAATGCGCAAAGATATAGCAGAAGTATATATTAAGATGTCTGAAATAAAAAAACAGAGAGACTGTTTTAGTGTGAAGAATATGAGAACAGGCGGAAAGAGCATCAAATCTGATATGAGGAGCATGAAGGATCTTTATAAGAGTGTGCAGCAGTATGGAAAAAGATTAGAGAGATATCTATTTAATATGCGTGCAAAAGACTGATGTATATATTCAAAGCAGACGAGTGATTCGCAGATTTATATGAAGAAGTTTATATAGAGAATTTATACAGAGAAAATTATATGGAGATAAGTTATGGGAAAATTAGATTTTTGTCCGTATGATGGAAAAAAGATAGATCCGAATAATCTTGCATACGAGGTAATATGTGCAGATGACTGGGACTGGAATCGTGTAAAGAACGAGACTGTAATATCAAATAAAATCAGATCATATATATTGGAAAATGATGTTTCACGTCAGAAAAATCTTCAGTTTGTGGACAGAGAGCAGCATGTAATCCTGTTGGCAAGTCAACGGGAAAATAGTAAAAATGGCTTGGAGCTGTTAAAAGAGCTTGTTCAGAACGGGGAAAATGAAGAACAAAAAGAAGTTGAAGAAATTTCGAAACATAGTTCAGACAGATTTGAGGATAAAATGAAAAGAATATATAGTATGCGTTTTGATCTGAATGAAACAGATACTAAAGCAGATACAGAAGGATTAAAAACATGCGAAATTTCAGGAACAGGATTACAGTTTTCTTCGGAAAATGGATTATGTACGTTTTTGAATGAAGCAGCAGATCCGGTATTTTATGCTTTGCCATGCTGTCCATATTGTCATAACAGACTGCCGGCAGGGTGGAATGAGGCTGATGACTTTATAGGCATTTCACTGTTTGGATCGCATGGTGCAGGAAAGACTTCTTTCTTATATTCGTTATTCAACAATAAGGCGGAAAGTCTGGCGCAGACTGTATTGCTGAAAAATGAATCATTGTCGATACGACCGGCCCATTTTGAAAAAGATAGAAAAGATACAATTTATGCATATGTGTCAGAACAGGCAGAAAAAATGTGCACTGAGAATGGAAAATGTCCAGTGAATGAAAAGTGTGGTGAAAATGTTCCTGTTTTTCTCAGAGCAGATTATGGAAAAGGTGCTGACCGCAAAACATTGATAGTAGGAATATATGATAATCCAGTCAGCTTTATTGACCGTATGGATACAGTAACTAGCGTTAATGGAAATCAGCTGATAAATCATCTATATGCTGATATGTATCTGTTCGATCCTCGTGATATGGGAATAGAAAATATATCCCTGAAAAGAATGAAGGGACACAGCCGGTTCAAAAAATGCAGCGTGATGTCCTTGGCAGAGCAGGCAGAATTTCAGAAGGAAAACAGAGATGCGGTTGTTCATGCAAAAAAAATACTTGAAGCAGGGTATGAAAGCGATACAGGAGAAAAAGCAGGCAATTCCATCCCGACACTAAAGATTTATGAACATGTTGTGTCGATGTATAGAAGATATGCAGCTCCGGAATATTTATCTAATAAGCGTTTTTTAGGTGTGATATCAAAAAGTGATCTGCTGCGCGGCAAGTTATCTAGCGACTATGATGAATTGTTATACAGCCGTGAGAAAACATCTGCTGTGGATGCAGAAGATATTGCCGGAAGAAGTAAGGCGGCTGAGAAAATGCTGGAATCTTATGGAATGCTGGGGCGAAGCAGCCTTCATATGTTTGAGAAAGATTACGGGAAGGGTATAAGCTGGCACAGTATCAGCTCCACAGGATGTGATGCGGTGGAGAATGATCATTTGCTGGGAGCTTATGCGCCGGTTAATGTTGGTGATCCTGTTATTTCATGTATTATAAGCAGGATAAAAGAATTAAATTGGGCATAAGAGGAGATATAGAAGAACTATAGAGGAAATATAGAAGAAACATAGAAGAAATATAGAGGAGATTTTGTAATATATGCAGGATGAATATTCGGGAAAATGGGTAAAAAAGTTAAGAAACGGGATGCGGCAGAAAGAGTTCTGTAAACATATATATGTATTTAAAAAGAATGGCAGTGAATGTGATACAGTACACCGTAATACGATTGGAAACTGGGAAAACGGTAAAACCAGTATGCCAAGAGATATTGAGACTTTTTTATCTCTTGCATTATGGGAGTATGATCATTTTGTGTATAGTGCGGAA
>ERZ772879.1004-NODE-1004-length-20531-cov-9.626538_pt1 | contig 20531 bp, 23 predicted proteins | sample MGYA00580582_ERZ772879 | MGnify/ENA primary metagenome ERZ772879 (study PRJEB29015, sample SAMEA2737682) | human gut metagenome | biome: human gut; feature: human-associated habitat; material: faeces | place: China | collected 2012 ... | reverse complement strand
GAGGCGGAAGCACGGATGGCAACGCTCATCGGGCAGATGGCTGCCGGTACTCTGCAAAGAGATAAGCTGGAGCTTTTGGTGGCGGATCTCGCCCAGCGGCTTCAGGAGGTCAGCGGCAAAAAGGTCTACGGTTATCTGCCGCCCCGTGTCAAGCGCATCGTGGATGAGATCGTGGATGAACTGGCAAAGGACGAACGGGTGTCGTCCGCCTATGCTCTATGGCAGGATCTCCGAGAGCAGCTTTGCATTGACTATAATCAGACACCGCCGCAGCGAGTACCGCTGTCGCAGCAAAAGGAGTTCAAGACGGTGCGCAACATGGTCATCCGGGAAACGCTCCGACTCTCGGAGATGCACTTCACCTTCGAGGATGATGCCATGCAGGATGAGCCAGAGCCAGAGCCGGAAGAACCGCCTGTTCCTCCAGATCCAAGTGCGGAGCGGATGATCTATCAGCAGGCGCAGTCTTACCGCAGAGCAAAAAGCATATTAGATGCTGCGGCAGATCCCAGCGAGAAGTCAATGGCATTGGTCACACTCCACCGTCTGTGGGAGGAGGGCTATACCATCGCGGCACACCAGCTGGGAAAGGCATATCAGGACGGGCTTGGCATATCGATTGACCGAAAAGTGGCGGCAGAGTGGTTTCAAAAATCGGCAGAAGCCGGTAATCCTTGCTCTGCATACGCGCTGGGCAAACTGCTGCTGGAGCACAATTCCCGCAGGCCCTTTACTGGCTGCGGCAGGCAGCGGAGCAGAACGATCCATACGCGCAATACCGGCTCGGCAAACTGCTGCTCACCGGCGCGGAGGGTGTGCCAAAGGATATAGATGCGGCCATTCAGCTTCTGAAGGGCTCTGCCATACAAGGGAATTCGTTTGCCCAATACACGCTGGGAAAGCTCTATTTGCTGGGACAGGAGGTGCAAGCAGACCGTGAAGAAGCTCTGCGCTATTTCGCACAGGCAGCGGCACAGGGCAACACCTACGCGCAGTATTTCATCGACCATCAGGAGGACTTCTCCGGTGCAGCGGCGGGAACAGCTGTCCTTCGGATGCTCCATCAGATGAGTCGCATTTTCCGCGAGAACGCCGCCCAGCCTGCCATCTATGCAGGAATGCAGATCGACAAGAAGCGTCGCCGCAGATTGCAGGAGAAACGCATGGCAATGGGACACAAGGCGGATGACCATGAGGATCGCGGACTGACGCAACAGACACAATAAGGGAGGGACTATGTCAAAGTACATTCCGTTTACAACCGAGCAGAAAGAACGAGCCGCGTTGGTGGACTTGGAGGAGTTCCTCCGCCGCCGAGGAGAAAAGCTCATTACCTCCGGCAGGGACAAACTCCTTGCCAGCGACCACAGCATTACCATCCGCGGCTGCGAGTGGTTCAATCACGCCACCGAACAGGGCGGTAGAGCCATCAGCTTCGTCAAGCAGTTCTATGGACTCAGCTACCCGGACGCCATGTCTCTGCTCCTCGGCGATGATCTCGGCGGAAGCTACCCTGCGGCAAAGGAGAAGGTGCCGGAGCCTGCAAAGCCCTTCACGCTCCCAGCGCAGAGTGAGTCCATGCGCCGTGTGTATGCCTACCTGCTGAAAAAGCGTTGCATCGACCGTGAGATACTCAATGCCTTCGTGCGCAAGAAGCTCATCTACGAAAGCTGTGAAAAAGCCAGGGATGGGACAAAGGAATACCACAACGCCGTGTTCGTCGGATTCGATGAACACGGCGTTCCCCGTCATGGGCATAAGCGCGGGCTGTATACCATGGGGCAAAGCTATCGCGGCAACATTAAGGGCAGCGACCCGAAGCACAGCTTTTACTATCTCGGCGGTGATGACACGCTCTATGTCTTTGAGGCCCCTATTGACCTGCTCTCTTACATCTCCCTTTTCCCGGAGGGGTGGCAGGAGCATAACTATATGGCCTGCTGCGGGACATCTTCCATCCCCGTGCTGGAGATGCTGCGGCAGCTCCCCCAGCTCCGGCAAGGGTACCTCTGTCTGGACAATGACGCTGCCGGTCATGCCGCCAGTGAGCGCATGGCTGCGCTTTTGGAAGAACACGGTCTCAATGCAGCTCGACTCGTACCGCAGCAAAAGGACTGGAACGATGATCTCAAGGCAGAACAGGAAAACAACATGGAAAGGAGCGAGCTATGCCAAACCTTCTGCTGACAATGTGGGACACGATCAAAAGCTCCAACATCGGGATATTGGCTGCGGCAGGGCTGGGGATGTTCGCTATCATCGGTGGACTCTCCATGCTGTCCTACCACTATACACTCAGCGGCATCAAGTCCCGCACCGTGGGTGACGGGCAGCACGGCACGGCGCGTTGGGCAACCGATAAGGAGATCCGCAAGACCTATGCCCACGTGCCGTTCAAGGTCAGAGACTGGCGCAAGGGAGTAAGTCTTCCCACAGAACAGGGTCTGGTGCTGGGCTGCAAGGGTAAGAAAGATGAACTGACTGCGCTGGTGGATAGCGATGATATCCATTGCTTGATGATCGCCGCCTCCGGCGCGGGCAAGACGGCTTTCTTCCTCTATCCCAACCTTGAATATGCCTGCGCGTCCGGCATGAGTTTTCTGGCGTTGGATACCAAAGGTGATCTTGCCCGTAACTACGGCTCTATTGCCCAAAAGTATTACGGCTACAAGCATATCTCCGTTATAGACCTGCGTAATCCCACCCGCTCGGACGGCAACAATCTGCTGACGCTCATCAACCGCTATATGGACATCGCCAGAAAACAACCGGACAACCTCGCTGCCCGCGCCAAAGCCGAAAAGTACGCCAAGATCCTCGCCAAGTCCATCGTCAGCCCAGAGGGAAACTCCGACCACGGACAGAACGCCTTCTTCTACGATGCGGCGGAGGGCTTGCTGTCTTCCACGATCTTGCTGCTTGCGGAGTTTCTGCCGCCGGATGAGGAGCACCCGGAGGAGCGGCGGCACATCGTGTCGGTATTCAAGCTGGTGCAGGATCTGCTGGAGCCGGCGCGTGGCGCGCGGGGACGTTCCCGCTTCCAGCTGCTCATGGACAAGCTGCCGTCCGAGCACAAGGCACGTTGGCTGGCAGGCGCCGCACTCAACAGCTCCGAGCAGGCGATGGCATCAGTCATGTCCACGGTGCTGTCCCGGCTCAACTCGTTCCTTGATAGTGAGCTGGAGCAAATTCTGTGCTTGGACAGTGCCATTGACGCCGAAAAGTTTGCGGCGGAGAAATCCGCCATCTTCCTCATCCTGCCGGAGGAGGATCAGACGAAGAACTTCATGGCAGGCTTGATGATCCAGAACCTCTCCCGTGAGCTGTTCGCAGTAGCGGATGAGAACGGCGGTAAACTGAAAAACCGTGTTATCCTCTTTTGCGATGAGCTGGGGACCATGCCGCCCTTTGATATTTTGCCGCTTTTCAGTGCTGGACGCTCTCGCCGCCTGACGATGGTACCGATCATCCAGTCAGTGGATCAGCTTGTAAAGAACTACGGCAAAGAAGGCGCATCCATCCTAATGGATAACTGCCAGGATGTGATCTGCGGCGGCTTTGCCCCCAACAGTGAAGCGGCGGATGCCTTTTCCAAAGCCCTCGGTAGCCGCACGGTGCTCTCCGGCTCCGTGAGTCGCGGGAAAAACGACCCCAGCCAAAGCTTACAGATGATGGAGCGCCCCCTGCTGACGGCGGATGAGCTCAAGTCCATCCCCAAGGGCAGCTTCATCGTGCAGAAGACCGGATGCCACCCCATGCGTACCCGCCTGCGCCTGTTCCTCGAATGGGGCATCACCTTCGAGGAGGAATACCGCGTGGAGGAACAGGCGGCCCGAAGGGTCTATTATGCCGACCAGAATGCGCTGACCCGCGCCATCGTGCGGAAGTATCCGCCCAAGCTGACGGAGCAGAAGGCTACCCGTTCTGTTAAGGGCGAGGGTCAGCTCCACGACGCGCCCGTGCAGGAGATGGTGGTGGCGGAGGACATCGACTATGACCGTATGCCGCACAAGCGCACCCCTTATAATATTCCCCAGCAGGAGGTGGATCGGTGAGCTACTTTGACAGCATTTACGCCGACACGCTCCTGCCGCCCAGGGCTGTATCCGTCTATATGTACCTCAAAGACCGGTCCAACAGCGCGGGAAGCTGCTGGCCGGGGATCAAGACGATTGCAAGGGATATGAACCTCTCCCGCAGCACCGTCAAGCGGGCACTGGCGGATCTGGAGCAGCACGGCTATCTCGCCAAGCTGCCCCGGTATCGCCCCAATGGGAGTAATACTTCCAATCTCTACACGCTCAAATAAAGCAAAAGTGGTTGGTATCATAATGTGATACCAACCACTTTACTCGAATAAAGAGAAAGATTACATCGCTCCGCCAAGAGAGAATTATGTCTATTTGCTGGACCGAGGATGGGTTCAATATGGACCTACCAGAACCACCCACTCTATCAGAGATTAAGACAGAGAAAGGACAAAATACTCTGATGGAATACAGATGAGAGATCCAAGGTCTTTGCTTCAGAGGATTCTTACTTAAAATTATTCATGGCCTTTAGCATCTAATTAGCTGCTTTCTTCTGCTCTTGTGCAAGCCACAGATCTCGTTTGCGCTATTTGTCCAAACTACAGTAGATCATGTTTTCAGATACGAAATGAGAGGATGGTAGATTATTCTTCAAGAGCAATTGCAGTTTTTAACGGTCAGCTCGGTGGGATGAAGAATGGTATAGTCTACGCCAAACACAGATTTGTAGCAATATGCTATGCCTGAGAAATTCAGTAGTAGAAAAGCTAAGCTGCTGCGATTGAACCCATTTGCTTTCCCAAACGACACACATGTTCTGGAGCATATTGACCGTCTTGTGGAGATTTTTAATGCTTGCTGGCCGATGTTTGCCGCCATGCCCGCTGTTCTGAAAGCTTCTATTGAAAAAGCTTGATCTAAGTCGGGTGGGGTCACAGGAAACGAAGGCACTGCTGATGGGAATTCTGATCTTAGCGCTTCAGGAGCATCGCATGGCCCAACGGACAATGAAAGCGTTAGAGCACGGGAGGGAAATCTTGAAGATGATGAGTGTTATGGATGTGTTCCTCTCCAGGCGTTGGGCGGTACGGCGAGCATTGAAACTTTTAAGAAAGTAAAGTATCGTGAATATTTGGAATTGGCGTTGCAGGTCACCGGAAAGGTGCTGTGAAACTAAGAAGCAAGGGCTGGATTATTCTAGCCCTTGCTTTTTGAAAGAGGTAAGCAGCAAGCCTAACCGCGCATACTGGGAGGTTCTCAGGACCCATAGTTAGGACTCAACAAGGCCGAGATTGCGGCAAGCTGCCAGTACGCTCGGAACACGGTGGCAGTACCACTGCCGGACTACTACCGTAGAAACGGCACAAGCAGAAAATCTACAAAGGCTCATCAGGCGAAATGTCTGATGAGCCTTTAACTTTATTGTTTTGTAAATGCTGTGTCTGCCTCTGCAAAAAAATCACTCAAAGTGACCCCCAGCGCAACGCAGATCCGCTCAATCGTGGGAACCCCCAACTGACTTCCGCGCATCTCAGCATTCTTCAAGGTTGAATATGATACATCACACAACTGAGATAGCTTGAAAAGAGAGAGGTTACGCTCATCGGCCAACTCCATCACCCTTGCTATCGTATCCATATAATCCCCGCCTTTCTACATCCTATCCCGCCATCAATTCTAAAGGGAATGTAGTCCAATATTCTGCACTCAAAGAACCCTGCCTATAACTTGGAATCTCGAATCTGGCAGGATCACCTTGGGCGCGTATGCCTGATTATAGGACAGCATCACAGGTTGCATGTGAAGGCAACCATAGCTGTCAGTGAATGCGTCCTTTTGTTGTTCACTTGGCTCCTGCTCACTGTATACCTTCAAGTAGCCATCGCCATCATAGACAAAGATGCCGACCTCTCCAACGGCCAAGGTCTCGCACTCCTCGACCCAGACGATCTGACCGTCATGATAAACAGGCTCCATACTATCGCCGGAAACCCGTACACCAAAATCAGCACCCTTTGGAACTGACTTCTCAGGGAAGCTGACCATCTCAAAGTTGCCCTCCTCGAGGAATTCGCCGGTACCAGCGGATACCGCAAGATTACTCACAGGCATCTCTATGTACTTGAGAATGCTGACCACCTTTGGCTGCGGCTTATACTTCCCCGACGCAATCAGGTCATCCTTGTACTCCCTGACTTTTGCCAAGCCTGCATCATTGAGTGCCGGTGTATGACTGCTGCAAAAATAAGAAACATCCACATCCAGATCAAGCGCATGACAGACAGCCACCAGCTGATAGGCGTTTGGTAAAGCACTGCCCTTTGCCCACTTATTGATGCCGCTGGGGGACATCGTTACCCCATACTGCCGCAAAAGTGCGCTGAAATCGACGAGGCTGAGGCCAGCCTTGCGGCGTGCTTCATCAATGCGGACCCCAATAACATTTTCCTGACGCTCTGTCTCTGCATTATAGTTCGCGTGATTCGTTATCGGGAGAGAAAGAATTTTAGCTTTGCTCTTACTCATAATAGCAACCGCCTTTTCTGTTTATGGCTTCAGTATATAGTGGAAAAGACTCGCTGTCAATAGAAAATTGACTATTACTCTACAAATGCGACATTGACATAGATAAATAATCCGCTTATCATAAAGGCACACGAGCAAGATAAGAGGTGAAAACACATGGATAACGAGCGTGTCATTCTGCACAGCGACATGAACTCCTTCTACGCATCCGTTGAAATGATGCTTAACCCAGAGCTCAAAGGAAAGCCTGTCGCGGTGTGCGGATCAACCGAAGAACGTCATGGTATTGTCTTGGCCAAATCAGACTTGGCCAAGAAAGCCGGAGTGAAAACGGGCATGGTGAATTGGGAAGCTCGGCAGCTTTGCCCAGGACTGGTCGTTGTGCCGCCCCAGTACGATCAGTACCTCAAGTATTCTAAGCTGGCCCGTCAAATTTACCACCGATATACGGATCTTGTTGAACCGTATGGCATGGATGAGTGCTGGCTTGATGTGACCGGTTCTGGTGTCTGCGGAACGGGCATGGAGATCGCCGAGGCAATCCGGCGGACAACAAAAGAGAAGCTTGGCCTGACGGTCAGCATCGGTGTGTCATTCAACAAGATTTTTGCCAAACTCGGGTCAGACATGCGAAAGCCGGATGCAATCACCGAAATCAAACGGGACAACTTCAAAGAAATAATCTGGCCTCTTGATGCTGCAGAGCTGCTGTATGTGGGCAAAGCCACAGAAAATAAGCTGGCTCAATACGGAATCCACACCATCGGGGATTTGGCAAAGACTTCTCCGGATACACTGCGGCATATGCTGGGGATCAATGGTCTTAAGCTCTGGACGTATGCAAATGGAACGGATATCTCTCGTGTTATGCACAAGGACTTTGTCAGCCCCGTCAAGTCCATCGGGCACGGCATCACCTGTACTGCTGACCTGCAAACGCCGGAAGATGTGTTTCGCGTTATGCTGGAATTGAGCCAGGATGTCGGGCATCGGCTCCGTGTTCATGAGTTGATGGCGTGTGGTGTTCAAGTCTCCATCCGGACAAATGACCTGTATGGCTCACAGTACCAGTGTAAGCTCCCATTCAGAACGCAGCTCCCCAACGAAATCGCCGGAGCGGGCTTTCATCTTCTTATGGAGCGGTATCGGTGGGATAAACCAATTCGAGCTGTCACGATCCGCGGTATTGATTTGGTATCGCAGAAAGATGCAGAGCAACTCTCTATGTTCGTGGATCATCAGAAACGGGATCGCCGTATTCTTCTGGAGGACGCTGTCGAGGACATCCGAAGGAGATTTGGCAAACGCGCCATTTCCTATGCCATTCTTATGGGCGACTTAAAGATCCCCGATGACGGCAGGCAGTTGGTGACCATGCCCGGACTTATGTATCAGTAACGACTGTCGACGGAAGGGAGAAACCGTTTGAGATGAAAATGCAATTTCATAAAGCTGTGGTGAAGGTATTAGTTATCGTAGCCACAGACCGAACCAAGACGCCTGTCTCTCTGACCTTTGAAGATGGGAAGGAATACTCCATCGACCGTGTCTGTAGCAGACAGAGAGCCGCAGCAACAAAAGTTGGTGGAACAGGTATCCGTTATACGATTATGATTACATCGCTTGACAAGGGCACACAGCCCTTTGTCGTGTGCGATGGATAAGTAAAAGTCAAATTTTCCACTCAATCGAAACGTGTTCGTCGGTTGCGCGGATCTGTGAGATCAGGCCGTCGGCAACCTGCCGCCTGTCCTCAAAGTCAATTTCTTCCCATTGGTTGAGGTAGACCGACAGCCGCTCGATCTGCTCCGGGGACATGATTTCCGCCGACAGCGCCGCGATCTCTTTTGTCAAGGCTTGGCGGTGTGTGTCCAGCTCCTCGATTTTGCTGTTGGCATAGGACAGCAGCACAGCATTAGCCCCGGTCAGAGTATTCAGCAGTTTTTCAATCTCCTCCTCCACGCGGGCAAGCTCCATGTTCAGCGCGGTCAATTTGGGATTGACCGTTTCCCGCTTTGCCGTCAGCGTCTGGAACTCGGACAGCTTCTTGACCATTTCGCCGTACAGGAACCTTTCAAATTCCCGTGTACGGAGCGTCCCGCAGCCGTCACAGCTTTTACTGTCGGCCCGCTTGGAGCAGCGGAGATACTGAACGCCTGTCGGATTGCCGACGCTCATAAGCGCGTATCCGCAGCGGCCACACTTGACCTTTCCGGCAAGCCATGTGTTCTTTGCCTTTCGCCCGCCTTGGAACGTCTTGTTCGCCATGAGCTTCTTCCGGCAGCGCAGCCATGTATCAGACGATACCAGCCCCTCGCTGGGAGCAAGAACAAGTATCTGATCTTTCAGGTGCTTGTTTTTTCTTTCCTGCACATCCCGGCCCTGATAGAGATAGCAGCCGTTTGTTCCGGCAAAATCTGTCGCTTCATTGACTACCACCGTCCCCTGACTTTTGAAGAACTCGTACATATCGAGGTCGGCCTGCGCGTAAATGGGATTTCTCAAAAGCTGGGAGATAAAGCCCCGTGTCATTTCCTTGCCGTAGATCAGGATGCCCTCGTCGGCAAAGTAACGGGCGATGTCCCCGAAAGAGGTTGCGGGCTGAGAGTACATTTCAAACATCAGCTTTGCAATATCTGCCGTTTCCGGGTCAGGCTTCATCATTTTTGTGCGGATGCCCTCAATGGTGGTCGGCTCCAGTTGGAAGCCGTAGGGGGCCGCGCCGCTCATGTGAAAACCGTGCTGGCAGCGGGAATAGTAGGCATCGGTCACGCGCTTCTGGATGGTTTCACGTTCAAGCTGGGCGAACACAATGCAGATATTCAGCATGGCCCGCCCCATCGGGGTGGACGTGTCAAACTTCTCCGTGGAAGATACGAACTCAACATTGTATTCCTGAAAAGTTTCCATCATGGTTGCGAAGTCCAGAATGGAACGGCTGATACGATCCAGCTTGTAGACCACTACGCGCTTGATCAGGCCCCGGCGAATATCGGCCATCATTTCTTGGAACTTGGGCCTGTCGGTATTCTTGCCGGAATAGCCCTTGTCGGTGTACTTGCGGAAATTGCCTCCTCTCAATTCATACTTGCAGAACTCAATCTGGCTTTCAATGCTGATACTGTCCTTGCGGTCAACGGACTGTCTGCCATAAATGGCATCTTCACGAATAATCATTTGGTGCTCCTTTCCGTGTAGGAGCTACCAAACCTTACACCTATATTATACCTCTGGCAGCCCCGCATCTCAAGGATGTCCCGCATTAGTGCATCTGCGCCCGTCCCGGCGCATACTTCACAAAGACCTCATACAGACAGCTTTCAATCTCGCGCTTGCGCTTATCCCGTGCTCGGGGAGAGAGCATCGGGGTCAGATTTTCCACGGTGATGGATTTGCCCTGAAAAGACGCGGTTTTGACTTCCTTGTGATAGCCGACTCTTGCCTCCGTCATCTGAAAACCTCCTATAAAAATCAGCGGTGTGAATAAATTTGATGGTTTCCCGTTGTCCGTGGGGAAACGTGAAAGGACGGCACAAAAGCGCCGTCCTTTGACCTTGCCCCACCTCTGGCCACGATGACCAGAAGCAGCGGGACAGTTGTTTTCCATTTCAATCCACAAAAGAGGGAGCCGCCGCGCCGGAATGGTTTGGGCTGTCATAAGACAGAAAGACCCGGCCAGGCGGCTCCCTGTATGGTTGTTGTGTGCCGTATTTGCCACGCATCCCCGGCACGGGGAGTATTCCAGACCGCCGATGGCTTCGGCTGCATAGCCCCACAGCACCGCTGCCCGTGGAGGGCTGGCGCATACCGCAGGGACTCCCCCTCAAGTCTGTGGGAGGGCGTGAGCAAGTTTCATTATCCTCCGCGCTGTCCTCGCGCCCGGTTTGCCAACACCGGGTCAAAGGCTGCGTTGATCGCTCGGCCAGCTTGTCCATCACCTCCTGAACTGGCTGTCGTGGCGGCGCACCTTACGTCGCTATCACGCGGATTTCGTATCGGGAATACTGTCTATTCAGTTTTCAAGGCGAGGAAGAAAACTCCTCTCACCTATCAGGAGGTTTCGGGGGCAAATGTACTCCCTCTTACAGAGATTTTTTCAAAATATTTTTCATAGAGGCCAGCCCGCGCTCAATGGAGCAGCAGATGCGGCTCCGGCCAACGCCCTCGGCTGCCGCGATCTCGGCCTTGCTCATGCCAAGAAGATAATGCTGGTACACACGCCGAGCCTGCGTAGGCGGGAGCTGGGCCAGCGCGTCATAGAGGGCAAAGGTGGTTTCCCGTGCCTCAATGTGCTCGTCCGGGGTCATGGGCTGGCGGAGCACGTCGGCCTCAAAGCCGGGATCGGTGTCCAGCGAGCACTCGCCATTTCTGCGCTTCTGCCGCTTGTAGCTGTCGCACAGGCGGCCTCCCATCGAGAGGGCGGCGGCGATCTCGTCCGAAACTTCCAGCATCACATTTTCGGTCATATAGGGGTAATACCGTTTCAGGTTGATAATGGTCATAGCTATGTCCTCCGTTTCAAAATTGTTGGTTGGAGCAGATTGAAATGGAGAACAGGCGGCCCCCGGCACCGGGGAGCCTCTGGCCACCGTGACCAGAAGCGAGGGGGAGGATATATAAAAGCGCCCGCACAGCATAAAGCCATACGAGCGCATGAAAATACGTTTTCCTTAATATACTGCCATATTTCGCATCCATAGCCGGAATAACCCGGAGGGGGAGCTACGCTTTTTTTAACTGATGCAGATCATGGGTACTGTGAAAAGCAAAAATGAACACGGCGGCATCCTCCTATGTGCCGCCGTACTCATGGCTTTATTTTGTAGGTAACAAGAGAAGCGGCGGCTCTGAAAATCGAGCCGCCGCTTCTTGGGCGCATGAAATTATGTCTGCGTTGCGACGGCTTTTTTTCTTTTGCCGTCGTCCGGCAGATTGTTCTGTTATTAAAGGGCTTATGTTCCTTGATATTCTGAAAACGATTTACAAGTGATTAGAAACGATACTACTGTGAAAATCAGCGTAAATATTACAATCCAAACAGGCATTTCACAGGAGAGCGGCAATAGGTTGACTAACTTATGTTCTGCGGTTCTCAATACCCATTGTGCTTTTGCAGACCAAATGGGGAATATGAACATCCACTCACCAAGTACACCGCCTAACTTCATCGGGAAATAGGGAAGGAAATAGAGCACACCGCTCATAATCAACGCTATGAGTGACTTCTTGCATAGAGCCGAACAGCAACAGGCCAGCACAGCAGTTCCAACAGCGGATAGCCAATAGAAAAGCATAACAACAAGGAAAAACTGCAAGTTGTTCATACGGATGGGGATTTGCGATTGATTTGACATAAACTGCGTTTGAATATCCGCATTCCAACCCTCGAACCCAGCAAAATAGGCTCCACAGGCTAAAAGGATGACCACACAAAATATAACTGCGCTGATGGCTGCAATTAAAAAAGCGGCGGTAAATTTTGCTTGTATCACCTTGCTCTTTCCATAACGAGTGGAGAGAATGACATTTGCCGCACCGCTACTGTACTCCTCAGAAAAGACAGGGGCCAACACGATCAGAAGAAAAATGGCAAATACTACATTCGAGTTAAACAGAATGTTAAAAGCAGTCTGCCAAGTATAATCAAAAGAAAAGACTAAAGGCGAATGAAAGGATAGGACTCCCGCATCAGCAACGCTGATATATCCATATTCTGAACGCTCACGGTCAGCCTGATCAGCAGCTCGAAAAATTGAGAAATTGTCATAAATGACAGGCCAGTTAAACGAATGTTCCCCATGAGCATCCCGCAAATCTACAAAGTCATCCAACACATGAGCAACGGCCTCGTCTGTCAATTCTCCTGCGTATTGCTCATAAACGGACTTGTTGTAAAGTGCCGCCGCACGCCCTGTTACTTCCACACCGTCAGCAGTTTCCACTGGAAAGGTGGGGGATGAGTTCATGCAACAGGAAAAAAACATAAATGAGGAGTACCCCAACAGGAGCAGACCACCAAGCAACAGGTATTTCCGGCGTATGAGCTTATCAAGCTCTAATTTTGTGAGCAACCGCATATTACGCCTCCTTTTGAAAATAGGTCAGATACACATCTTCCAAGGTTGACTTCCCCACAAGGCCAGCAACCGTATCAAAGGCCGCTATTTGCCCTTCTCGAAGCAAAATTATTTTTTCTGCGATCAGTTCAACATCAGAAACGATGTGAGTGGACAAAATAATAATACTGTGTTGGGCTAACGCTGACAAAAGATTTCGTAGCCGTACACGCTCCTGTGGATCTAAACCAGCAGTAGGCTCGTCCAGCAATAGGATTTGCGGATTACAAAGCAGGGTTTGAGCAATTCCAACACGACGAAGCATTCCCCCGGAAAAGCCCTTTAGCTTTTGCTCTGCATTCGAGGAAAGCCCTACGGCCTCCAACAGCTTATCGATCTCCGCCTTGGCCTGAGCCTCTGTCAGTCCTTTCAAAGCGGCAATATAAAGCAAATATCGTTTCGCGGTAAACTCAGGGTAAATTCCCAGGTCTTGCGGCATATAGCCCAGCATGGCACGATAGTGCTCCCCAAGTTTCGATACTGGCTCGTTGTCCAAAAGTATGCTGCCAGCAGTAGGCCGAAGAATACCAGCTATGATTTTTAGCAGAGTGGATTTTCCTGCCCCGTTTGGCCCCAGCAGTCCATAAAGGCCGGGTTCTAATTCCAGATTGACCCCACGCAGAGCGGAATATCGGTTATAATTCTTACTAATATCTTTGACTTTCAGTTTCATTTTGTTTTACCACTACTTTCTTTGTACTTGGCGAGAGCCTCATTATAGTGATACTCCAAATGGCGATAATAACGCTCCACAACAAAATAAATGAATAACAATACTACGAAGCAGATGAAAAAGCCAGCCCACCACGAAAGAATTGCTACTGTGGTGTCTGTAATATCGAACCACCTTATGATAGCAGATGGAATACCTGAATAGACCGACAGTACACCGCAGGTAATTGAGCTAAGAATGCCGGTTGCAATCAAACTAATCCGGATAGGCACACGATCCGAGGTGATTATAGTGTGTGCCATAGAAAAAACAACTGCCATAGCCAGACAAAGGCGCAATTCAACCAGACCGACCCCCTGACTGCCATTAAAACCGGGTAAATATCTCCGAACGCAAAATAGGAATATAAGCAATCCAAAAGTAAAGAAAACAGCCTTGAAAAAACGCAAGATCGCACCGAAATATTGTTTCATTTATTTCACCCCCAAAGCGTGTTTAATGCTTCCAGCATATTGGCGTGATACAATAATTTTTTCCTGATTATCCATAGTGAGCAAAAGTCTGGCCCCAATCTCTGGCCGAATTGATTTTGTTCGCCGTAGATTGATGATCGTTGTCTTAGATGTCCGAAAAAAAGAATGGTCTTTCAGATAGTCCTCCAACTCATATAATCGTCTATCTGTTTCGTACACCTGCTCCTCTGTATAAAGAAAAGTCTTTCTATCCACGGACTCAATATATAAAATATCTGCTAAACCAAGCTGGAATGTTTCTCCTTGCCGACGGCAAAGAAGTTTGGCATCAACTGTATTTAATGCGGATATGATTTTATTGACAAGCGGATCATCGGCCACACAGTTAATGATGACTTCGATTTCTTGAATATCTGGCCTGTCATTGATCCTAATTTTCAAGTTAAATCACCCCCTTATGGCTATTATATGGGAATTTTCGTGTTTTTCAATATTGTCAAACATGAGTTGCACTTTTAGGCTACTGAGATACAAAATGACAGAGATATGAAATTAAATAGTCGGAAGTATGAAAACAAAAGTCGTTCAAATACTATGACCTGAAATGTAAAATTACATTAGGTGATATTATGAAGATAGAGCGAGATGAACGACGATTTGATTTCCACGATATAGGGCTTGCCATCAAGCGAGCCCGTGAAGCCAGCGGCATGACACAGGAGCAACTGGCTTATATTGTTGACCGTTCTCCACGGACGATCATGTATAACGAAAATGACGGCCAGCATCCCAGCCTCAATACTTTTTATCAACTGGTCACGATGTTTGACATATCCGTAGACCAATACTTTTATCCGTCCAAAAATACAGAGAGCAGTTGTAGAAAGCGGATCAACGCTATGCTGAACTCACTGGATGAAAAGGATTTACAAGTTGTTGAAGCTACAATACAAGCATTGAAGAACGCCAGAGAAACGGAGGTCAAGTAAAAGAGCCTTCGTTTTTAGGGGGCTTTTTTGGGGTGCCGCTAAATGGCAAGCAAGGCAAGTGTATTGACACTTGCAATTTCCGCGCTGCGGAAATGCTTGTTGGGGTGCCCCCAAACCCGCTGGACTTCTGGCCACCGTGACCAGAAGAAACATTGTCTGCGTCGCCGTCCCTAACGGGCCTGCTCCTTATTGCGCTGGTTGTCCGTCAGCCCGCGCAGGTGATCCACGCTGCCCTTGACCGCCACCAGCTCCCGCATATCCTGCTGGGCCTTGCGGTATTCCAAATAAAGAGCCTTTTTCCGCGCTGCCAGTTGGCGGCGTTTTTCTTTTAGTACGTCCATTTTGGGGAGCTTCTCGCCGCCCAGCAGCTCGGCCATTGTCGCCTTGGCCGCCCGGTAGTCCGCCAGCTCCGCCTCATGCTCGGCAAGATATTTCCGGCTGTACTTGGCGGCCTTGTACCCATCGAACGCGGGGCGGGTCTTGGCGTACTGCACCACGGCGGCCATCAGATTGGACACATGGGAAAGCTCCGCCTCGGTCTGCTGAATGTCCCCGGCCAGCGTGTGAAAACGCTCTGTGGCGGCGTCGGTCTTTACGGCCAAATCGTCATATTCAAATAGCTGGTGCTCTTTCAGATATTGCAGCGCGGCAGCCATCTGTTTGAGGTTATACACCTTGGCCCAGCGTTCATAGGCGGGGCCTTTGCCCTGACGCATCCGCTCCTGAATGTCAATCAGCAGATTGACACGGCGGCGCGTGGGCGTTCTCCGCGCCGGGGTCTTGCGTGTGGGGGCCTTGCCGTCAATGACGGCCTGCACGTCCTCGGGGCCGTAGCCGTCCCCCAGCGTGGACGCCCGGAAACGGGCCGCCCGCTGTTGTCCTGGCACAAGGAACGAGATCACGCCGCCGCGCCCGTGCTTGACCTGTATGCCTGCCGTTTCCATGCGCCGGAGAAAGTCTGCAAAGTCCTTGGGTCGCTCCGTCAGAGCCGCGTCAATGGCAAGGCGGATCTGTTCTTTCTGTGAGAGCTTTTGATTTTCGTCCAGCCATTGACCGTAGTGCAGATACCGTCCCTTGCTGTGGAGCTTGGGATTTACAATCACGGACAAGTCATGCTCCAGACATACCCGGTCGGACAGCCGCCGCAGGGCGAACGAGGAGCCGATGAAGTTGCGGAACTTCCGGGAGCGGTCATAGGCGGTGGAATTGTAGTAAATGTGATTGTGAATGTGCTCCTTGTCTATATGGGTACAGACGAAGAATTGATACTTGCCCTTTGTCCAGCGCATCGCCGTTTCATAGCCGATGCGGTTGGCCTCCTCCGGCGTCACCTCGCCGTGGGGGAACGCCTGCCGGATCTGGTAGCACAGCGCCCCGTGTCCGGCCATGCGGTCAGTTTCCCCCTGATACTGATTTTTGACCAGCATGAACTCGGCGTGTGCTGTGGCCGGATCGCAGAGGTAGGAGGAAACGGCCCCCAGCTTCTCCGGGTTCAGGCCATAGTCAAAACGGTCTTTCAGGCTTTGCAGGGCCGTCCGCTTATCGGCCCGCTTGTGGGATTTGAGGTAGGTTGTGGCCGTAGGCATCCCTCCTTTCCATACGACAAACGGCGGATGGGATCAGCCGCCGTTTTCTGCATCTTCTGGCCACCGTGACCAGAACTCAGCCCGTGATGAAGCCCCGCAGGGAGCCGTTCAGCTCGTCCAGCTTGGCAAGCAGCCATCCGGCCAGCGCGGGCAGACCAAAGGGCGAAATAGCAAACGCCATCAGCAGCCCCGCGATCCCTGTGGAAATGTCTTTCTCCACAAACAGCATCAGGACACTCAGCAGCCCCAGCACCGACGCGAGGATGGAGAGCAAACCAGCGGAAAGACTCAGCAGGAACGAGAGCACGGCCACAAGCAGGGTCAGCACCAGCACAAAGGGAGCGGCAAGAATTTTGAATATGATCCGCATAGGGGGTTCCTCCTTTTTCCTGTATATGTCTATTATAACTCTGAAAAAATCGGCACTCAAGGATGTCCCGGTTGTCCTTACTTCTGGTCATCGTGACCAGAAGCAGGGACAACCGGGGAACGGCGCGAGGCCGTTCCCCCTGTGTCACATCGTTACAATGGCGGAGAGCTGGGCCAGCAGATCAGACAGCGGCCCCCACAGATCGGCATAGTCCTTTTGCAGCCGCTTCAGCTCGTCCGGGTACAGGCCGCCGTAGCTGTTGGCATGGATGGCCGCCTGATTGAGATTGTTTGCACAGCGCCGCTGGAGCGACACAAGCTCCTTGACAGGTTCAAGGTCAACGTGGAGCACATAGCCGCCCAGCGCCATTTTTCGGATATAGGCGCTCATGTTGCGGATGCCCGCCTCGGCCATGCGCTCCTGTATCTGGTCCCGCTCCGCCTCGGACAGCATGACGTGGAGATGGACGGGGCGGCGGCGCTTTTTCATCGGTCATCCCGGTCCAGCTCCCGGTCCGGGGGCGGGTAGTTCTTCACCCGGTCCGGGGGCCGCTCCTCCGCTGGCGGCAGATTGTTGAGTACGCCGTCGATCATATTTGCGTTCTGCTCCATGGACAGCTCGGCGCTCTCCAAAGGGTTGTACTGCTTCTTTTTCATAAAAATTCCTCCTTCACCTGTCCTCCCGGTCCGGGGCCTCCTTTGGAGGGCCGAGCCGGGGCTGTTGCTTTTCAACCTGTTCCCGCGCGTCTTTCATCTGCTGTGCAATCGGGCGGGGCGCCTCCCGGCTGTGATACGCCTGCCGCGCGTGGATCAGCTGGATGCAATACTCCAACTGATCCCAGCTTGTATATATCGTTGGCATATACATCATGCGCTCTGTGCTGTACTCCGTTACCCGCTTCCAGTCCGGGCGCTTTTCCGCTGTTTCCCATCGGCCCACCACCTGGGCCTGTTCCACCATACGCCGCTGTAAATCGGGATTGTCCTCGGAGGGGCGAAGCTCATAGTCTCGCATTTGCTGGTTGGACAGGGGCCGAGTGTAGGTCAGATGCCCCCACGCCAGAAAAGTCCCATTCTCAACCGGGACACGCTGATCGTAGTTGACGATCTCATCTGGGGCGTTGCGGGGCGGCTTTGGGAATGTCCCAATGTCCACGGGGCGCTGGGTGGAATAATACTTGTAAAGGCCGGGAGCCTCAACCTGCTTTACGCCGACGTTGTAAAGGCGCTGGTATTCCTGTACCCGCGCCGCAAAATCCTGTTCCAGGGCGGAGCGGTCGCTGCCGTAATGCCCCCACTCATACTGCCGCTGGCCGTCCTTGTCGTCGTAGCAGGCCCATGTGACATAGGGCGAGGGCGCAGCGGGGTTATGCCCCAGCGCAAAGCCCCGCCCGTTTTCCAGCATGACGGCCTTGATGATCTCATAGCCTTGGTTTTTGTCCATACGACCTCCTTTCCAAAATGTTAGCAATATTCCTGCAAAACCGGGCGGGGCTATGAAATCATACGCCCCGCCCATGAAGCGGCCCCGGAAAGCCCTGCAATCAAGGGCGTTTTCTGGGGTCAAATGCTCACGGCCTACCCCGGTATTTCCGCATATAGCCGCGCTGCTTCTGCCGCCTTGCGGCATGGGCACAGGCCGGGGAGCAATACCGCTGCCGCCCGTCCGGGAGGAAAGCCCTGCCGCACACCGGACAAGGCCGGGTTTCCGTGATACGCTCCGCGGCCAGCGACCTTTCCAGCACGGGATCAAGGGGCAGCACCGCAGCGCGGAAATAGCGGCAATAAGCGCCTGTCCAGCATTTCCCCAGCATATAACAGGGGCAGTCCAGCGGCAGGCAGCCATAGTCTTTATCGTAGTTGGCGCACCACCGCTTCACAAGGGAGCGGATCGCCGCCTTTTCCTGCCGGGTCAATTCACGGCTCATGTTTGCCCCCTGTCTTTGCCCGAAGCTGCTCCCGGTAGCAGAACACGCAGCCGATCCCGTGCCAGTAGGGGCAGCCGTCGCAGCGGGAGCCTTTGGGCGGCAGGTTGGGCGGGACGCCCTTGAAGTAGCTCTTTTCTTTCATAAAATCCTCATAGGGGCTGTCGGTAAACCTCATTCTTCACCGTCCTCGTCCCACGGCGGCCCGTCATCCTCGGGATCGGTTTCGTCATAGTCCTCCGCGCCGTCATACTCGCCGCCGTAGTCCTCCTCGGACTCAGCGGCCCGCTGCTTCTTGGGACGGTAGATTTTGAAGTACCAGCCAGCGCCGCCGCCAATGACCACCACGGCCAGCGCCAGCAGAAGCATACCGCCGTTGCCCGTGGCCTTGGGCTGCTCCGGCTCGGGATCAGGCTCCGGCTCCATCACGGGAGCAGGGTCGGGAGCCTTGCCCTGACACTCGCTCATGTTCACGGCGCAGATGGCGCAATCCGTGTTGATGGCACCAACGGCGCATTTATCCACGCAGGAACACTCCGGCAGCTCACCGCCCGCCGCCTGCATCGCCGCCAGCAGGTCGGCCTCGTCCACCATGTTCAGAAAATAGGTCTGGTACTGTTCGCCGTCCTCGTCGGTGGGCTTATCGTAGTCAATGATGATGTAAAAGGTATTGCCGCCGCTGGTCTGCACCGTGATGAACTGCTTGTTGGTGGCCTTATCGTAGAGCAGGTCACGGGTCACAAGGTTGCCGTCCTCGGTGAAGCCCTCGCCGGGGTCAACGGTTTCGGCGGGCAGCGGCTCCACCGGGGCAAGGCCGTCCCATTCCTCGCCGCCTCCGGCGTAGGCCGTAACCGCCATACTGCCCATGAGGACGGACACACAAAGCGTTATCAGCAAAAGCCGCAGTTTTTTCATTCCGTCACCTCCGCCTGTTTCGTCGGCTTCTGGCCACTGTGACCAGAAGTGCCGCTCCGGAGCTGCTGGAGCACCAGCGGCAGATCGGCAAGGGAGATACTCATGCCGCGCACGATCTCCACGATCTCGCTGTTTTCCGCTTCCAGCTTCTTCTGCTCCAATTCTTTAAGCCGCGCCCGCTGCTCGGCAATTTTGGCCTTGACCTTTTCAATCTCGGCCTCGATCTTTGCGCTTTTCGTAATTGCCATATCAAAAAACCTCCTTTACGGTAGTCGCCCGTAGGCGTAAAGATGGGACTGCCAATAGCTGCTGTTCAGGTTGGCATAGCTGATAGGGTCGCCACAATGGAGCATCCAGCCGTCGCCCACATAGATGCCCACATGAGAAATACCCGCTGTGTCATAGGTGCCGACAAAGAACACCAGATCACCGGGGCGGGGGCTGCTCGTCCGGGAGCAGATGTTATAAAGGCCCTGCGCCCCCAGCCGCCCGAAGCTCCAGCCGCACTGATTGTAGACATAGCTGACGAAGCCGGAGCAGTCAAAGGATGTGGACGGACTGCTGCCGCCCCACACATAGGGGAAACCGAGATACTTTTCCGCTTCTTTCAGAATGGCGGCAAAGGTTTCATCGTCCAGATAGGACTCCGGGACTTCATGCTCCGGCGGGCGGTTGGTGATGTATTTCCCGATATAGCCGGACGAGGGGAACAGATCGGGCCGGTTCCCCAGCGTGGACATATACAGGGCATACATGGAAAGCTGCTCCTCGGACATCATGTAAACCGGGACGTGGGAGAGATTGAAGTTTTCCAGCGTGACATAGCAGATGTAATAGTTGTACGGCACCTCCACCTCATAGTCGTTGCCCTCGCTGTCCGTCCGGGTAACGGTACGGTAGCGCACCTCCACCACCACATCCTCGGTCA
>ERZ772879.991-NODE-991-length-20777-cov-5.215809_pt1 | contig 20777 bp, 20 predicted proteins | sample MGYA00580582_ERZ772879 | MGnify/ENA primary metagenome ERZ772879 (study PRJEB29015, sample SAMEA2737682) | human gut metagenome | biome: human gut; feature: human-associated habitat; material: faeces | place: China | collected 2012 ... | reverse complement strand
AGTTCATTGGCCTCTTTCTTCTTGGCAGTAGCATCCTTTTTTAACTGTTCCATTTTATCTTTCAATGCTTTTATTTCAGTGTCCAAATCAGACAGTGCTTTGTTGTACGCAGCTACATCAGCTTTCAAAAGCTCTGCAAGATACTCCCACACCTGCTTTTTGCATAGAACCTTCTTTGTTTTGAGGTCTCTGACTATCTCGTTATTTTCTTTGATTTTCTTATTAAAGCCATCAATCAGAGTGCCAATCTCAATGAGCAAACTATCAGTATCTTCTAAGGAAGCAATGGATGTCGGCTCTTTAATCTTTGCTGCAATTCTCTGTTTATTAATGGTTATCGCATCCACAAGAAGCTGAACTTTTACTTCATATTCTGACAAGTCTAATTCCGGCATAGCAGCAGATACATTGCCCTCCAGCGTTGCTACAACGGAATCCATCTCTGATTCATATGTTCTTTGAAAAGCATTAATCGCAGAGATGTCATCTTGATACTGTGCATCAAAGCATGCAGCTATTTCTTTATCAAAGTTAGACGGGAGTTTTTGCTGGCAATATGGGCATTTTCCGTCTGTCTGGCCAGCAAAATGAGTATGACCACTTCGCACCCAATCAGTAGCTTTTAGGGCTTTAATAAATTTTGCAAAGTCCGTATCACTGCTGCTGGAGATTGGTTTTCCCATCAATTCATATCCCGGCAGGGATGCATAGGTAACTTTACCTGCCTTAGACAGCATGTTGTACTGCTGTGCATCGCCAGAAAAAACGGTCCCATATAGAGTTTTTAAATCTTCAACATCATGAGCAACCGGCGTAATTGCTAAAATTTCTTGAGCGAATAATGCAGCTTTTTTCTTACCCTTAATAGCTTCATCGAATAGTGTTCTGGCTTCCGCACTCTTGCTCCAGCAGTCTGATTGAAATGTCGATAAAGCGGTATTCTTATCCGCTGTTTTCTGGTCTATAGCGGCCTTATGTCCGTTATATTCCTCACCCATTTTCTTGCGTTCTGCATTGAGTGTATCAACCTGCTCTTGAATAGCAATATTAGTTTCATTTACGGTGAATACACCAGCAAGATTTCCATAGTTACGCAAGTTAGCATTTATAAAATCTGTATCATACACAAGAACATCATAGTCAGTTGATGCCTTCCCAGCTTGCCACTGTAAACGCTCATCGTTTGCCTTAAACGTTCGTGCAATGGTAGATTTGCCTGCACCATTCTTCCCATAGAAGAAATTTACATACGTCGGTTCTATAACCTCATTGGAAAATGTGGCATCGTTTAACGTTATTTTTTCTATTGCTGATTTCATTTTAGGGTTCATATGCAAATCTACCTCCTGCTTCTATTCTTTAATTTTTCCTTCTCTGACCCATTCGTCAACTTCAGAGATTTTGAATTTATATCGTTTTCCAGCTTTATATACAGGTAATTTTCCTTCTTTTATCCAAGTACGGACTGTATCCTGACTCAAACTTAGGTGTTCTGCTACATCTTCAAGGTTTACCCATTTTTCAACTTGCATGTTTTCATATTCTGCACTCATATTATTCCTCCATGTTCGATTCCAGATGAGTGGTTGCGTATTTATAAAGAAAAGACTTGTATCCCAGCTTCCCTTAATACCTCTACTGCATTTATCTTTTTTATTGCCCAGTGCATACGATTCAATTCATTCGTTCCGCTGCAGCCTTCGATTCCGAGTTCAAACCGAAGTTCATTTATTTTCTGCTGTGGTATCCAGTTAAGTATTTGATAATATACTTTAATGCCATTGTCCTGAATCTTTACATCAACAATCAACCCATACGCAGCATAGTGGTCTTCATCTGTTTTCCCATAAGTGTGGTTCTCAGTCGCAATAATTGCCGGATAGGTTTTCAGCACCGATATTGCATCTTCTGGCAAAGCCGCATAAGCTGCTTTCAGTTCTTTTGAGGTACTTTCCGTTATTGCTCTGTCCTTTCGAACAAGGCAATGACAGTACTGAGGATTTAATTCATCATCTCCAACAACCAGAAGGTGATAGAAATCTGTATTTAATGTAATGGTGTGCACTGCGTTAGGGCTTCCCGGCATGGGTGGTGCCCCACCCACCATCATTACGCTATAGGTATTGTTCACAGCGTCTGTATGAGCTACCAATGTATTATTGTTACCGGGCAAATTAAATGTCGTATTCGGTGTTTGCGCTTGCAAAGCTCCCGGTTGTGATGGCTGTAATTTATTCTCCATCTTTTTTCTGCCCTCCATAATAATTGTTCGTAATGCTATCGACATGCTGAATGAAGCTATTGTTATTTCCAGTTACGTTGAAATTAAAAACCATTTGCTGTTTAGATTTTTCTTTGTTCTGATGAGGATCTTCACAGTCCGCTTCAACTATGACATCTTCTGGTGAGCCATTAGCATCATTCTCAGCTATGTCACAATCTTCAAGCTGAATGTATCTGAGTTTGATATCTACTGGCCAATCGGCACCAATATCTCCTTTGTAAGTCCTTTTTGCTCCACCGGCAGACGGACACCAGAAATCGAATGTTTCAGCTCCAACTACATTATCAACACTACATACCGAATAATGAAATATACCTAATAGAAATGACTGCAAAGGAATTTCTTTCATATTTATGAGTTCTTTTTTCTGCGCTGTTGTTCCATCTTCTTTGATATAGAAAGATTGGCTATCATCAATGCAATTATCCAACGATATTAATTCGACGAGTGCTTTCACGAGTAGCTCGTCTTTTTTTATATCTCCTCCAGCATCAATGAAGTCATCCACAAAGCGGCACATTTTTCTCAATGTATCCACATACTCGTTCTTCACTCTTTCGTCAAAAACTCTCAATGCCGTTTTATCACCGAACGGGAAGTAGCCTCCGCCTGCATTCTTACATTTCTTATATTCTGAAGCGTTACCCTGAATTGTTTTAATTTCAGTCGGCATTGGTGTCGCTAAATCAGAACGTATCACTCTGGCCAAACCAATCAAAGTTTCATATTCAGTTAATCCATCTTTTTTTCCTGCGTAGTGTTCATTTGCACCCAGCAGTTGCTTTCTAGCCTCTAAAAGCAAGGTGAAAAACGTACCGCCACACAGTCTTAAATTTTCATTTTTTGTCATTGATTGTCCCTCTAACCAAATTTACCTACTCAACTTACTCAACTGTGAATGGCAGGCCTACTCAACTTACTATTTTCTAGCCCTGTGAAAAGCCACAGGGATTTTTTGATGTTTGTCGGCCGTCGAATCTGATGAATATAAACCAGAGCAACCCCCAACAAACCCTACTAAATCATCATAACACTTTTCGACATTATTTTCAATGTAGCGAGTATGAACGAACAATAAACTCTACAGCGAAATATGCCTGAAATCTCTGTTTCCACCTGTGACTGGTCACAAATCTATGCCAATCACAGGAGGTAAATGTTATGGCAAACAAAGACAATCAGAGCAAACAGTATCGTATCTACATCAAGGAATCCAAAAGCTGGGTAGACGTAAACAAGGAGTTCTACACGAACTACTACCGTGACATCAACGCCTACCGTAAACGCCAGCAGGAACATGGCCGTTGTGTCTGCCCTGCAAGCAAACGCTATTTATGCGACATGGACTGTATGACCTGTCCGTATGTCAAGGCTGGCGATCAGCTTTCTCTCGATAACACCGTAAGCGACGGTGAAGGAAATGAAAAGAGCTGGCTTGATGACATGCCGGATGAATCCGCAGCTATCGCTGAATTAATGGAGGACGCAGAACTTCTTCGTGCCCTCTACGCAAAGCTGAACGAGCTGGACCCGGAAGGCCGTCTTATCTGCCAGCTTATTATGGAAGGAAAATCGGAACGTGACTGCGGCAAGGAAATGGGCCTCTCTCGTAATACATTCGTGTATCGCAGGGACAAGCTGTTCCAGAAGCTCCGCTCCGAGCTTAAGGACTACATCTAATATGAATGGTCGTCCTCTGATTTTTTAGGGGACGATTTTTCTTTTCAAAAACTTTTTTATATTTTTTCGGCCAAACGGCAATCTCACCTCCATTGAGTAGTGTAAGGCGAAACAAAGCGACCTACAGAAAGCGAGGTGAACATCGTGAAACAGACTTTTCACAACCGAAGCGGCACTGACGCAGAAGTGATTGCTACTCTCACTGCAATCAGTCAGGTATCCGCAAGAATGGCGAAGAATCTCAGAATCATCGCCGCACACAGACAATCCGAGGAAGGAGGAACAGAAAATGTCAAAAATGAGCGATATGGCTATGACCATCGAAGAGCTGAGAAATGCCGCCGCTGCTATTAACGATGTAGCAAACTGGCTCGCACAGCAGTTTGGAGGAGCATCCGAAGCTACTGAAAAAGCAGAAGCCCCTGCTGCTCCTGCGAAAACTGCATTGACCCTTGAGGAAGTTCGAGCTGTTCTGGCTGATAAATCTCGTGCCGGGCATACAGCTGAAATTCGAGAGCTTCTTAAAAAGTACGGTGCAAGCAAGTTGTCACTCGTAGACCCGAAACATTATGAAGCCCTGCTTAGGGAAGTGGAGGTGCTCTAATATGCCACCTAAAGGACATTCAATCCTCTCCGCATCATCTTCTGACCGCTGGCTCCACTGCCCACCGTCAGCAAGACTCTGCGAAACCTATGAGGATAAAGGTAGTGATTATGCTGCAGAAGGTACCGACGCACACGCTCTTTGTGAATACAAGCTCCTTAAAGCTCTCGGCATGGAAGCTACTGATCCAACCAAAAGTCTCGACTGGTACAACGCCGAAATGGAAGATTGTGCCACCGGGTACGCCAGCTTTATTATGGAGCTTTTGGAAGATGCCAAGCAGACCTGCTCCGATCCAGTTGTTCTGATTGAACAACGAGTGGACTTTTCCCGTTGGGTGGAACAAGGCTTCGGAACCTCAGATGCTATTCTCATCAGCGATGGAACTATGCATGTGATTGACTACAAACACGGTCTTGGAATACTTGTTTGCGCTGAAGACAATCCACAGATGAAATGCTACGCTCTTGGCGCTCTGGAGCTTTTCGATGATATTTATGACATCGATACGGTCAGCATGACCATCTACCAGCCCAGACGTCAGAACGTTTCTACCTATGAAGTCAGTAAGGATGACCTGTATCAGTGGGCCGATGAAGTTCTGAAGCCTACCGCAGACCTCGCCTTTGCCAGTGATGGAAACTTCCTGTGCGGTGAATGGTGCGGATTCTGTAAGGCAAAGCATGAATGCCGGGCCAGAGCAGAAGCCAATCTTCTACTCGCACAGCACGATTTCAAACTGCCACCACTGCTTACGGATTCAGAAATTGAAGTCATTCTTTCCCGTGTCGACGAGCTGGTCTCCTGGGCCAACGACATCAAGGAGTATGCACTCCAGCAGGCAATCAGCGGTAAAGAATGGACCGGTTGGAAGCTGGTCGAAGGTCGCTCTAATCGCAGATATACCAACGAAGCCGCTGTATCAAAGGCTGTCGAATCTGCTGGTTTTGACCCTTATGAAAAGAAGCTACTTGGTATCACTGCTATGCAAAAGCTACTCGGCAAATCTCGCTTCGAGGAACTCCTTGCAGCCTATATTGAAAAGCCACAAGGCAAACCTACTCTTGTGCCGGAAAGCGATAAACGCCCGGCAATGAACACAGCAAAAAATGATTTATGGAGGAATATGACAATGAGTAAAAATGTAAAAATGACAAATCCCATGAAGGTTATCACTGGTCCTAACACACGTTGGAGCTATGCCAACGTCTGGGAACCTAAATCCATCAACGGTGGCACTCCGAAATATAGTGTCAGCCTGATTATCCCAAAATCCGACACAAAGACTGTTGCAAAGATTGAAGCTGCTATCGAGGCTGCATACCGTGAAGGTGAAGCAAAGCTCAAGGGCAATGGTAAATCCGTACCTGCTCTTTCTGTACTTAAGACGCCTCTTCGTGACGGAGATCTTGAAAGACCGGACGATCCTGCATACGCTGGCAGCTTCTTTGTGAATGCAAATGCAACCTCTGCACCTGGTATCGTAGATGCAGACCGCAATCCTATCCTCACTCGTTCTGAGGTTTACTCTGGAATCTACGGTCGTGCCAGCATCAGTTTTTACGCTTTCAACAGCTCTGGCAATAAAGGCATCGCCTGTGGCCTTAACAATTTGCAGAAGATTCATGATGGCGAGCCTCTTGGCGGTAAGGCATCTGCTGAATCTGACTTTGCAACTGATAACGACGATGATTTTCTTGACTAATGGAGGTAGCAAACTATGGAGACAATCGTGATTAGCACAATTCTTGTAAACATCTGTATCGGCTGCTTCGCTTGCGTCGGTCTCACTACTGCAATCTCTATGATTCAGAGTATCATCAACGACCATAAACGTGAAAAGCGTGAGCAGGAAAAAGACAAGCGCGACCTCGAATACCACGAAAAGCGCATGAAAGACTTTAAGTAATCTATCAACCTGCTGGCGGTGGAACTCACTGCCGCCAGCACATTTTCTGACAAAAGGAGACAACCTATGAATGAATTTGCAGAAATCTTAAATCTATTTATTGCTAATGTCATCTCCTATACCTTTTTTGCGGCGGTATATGGCTTCATCATCTACAACGTAGGAAAAATCATTTTTTACCTTGTTAGTTATGCGGTATACCACATTCGTCGTGACATCAATAAATATAAATCCAATAAAGATAAACAGTAACAAGGCAGGCGGCAGGGATTTCTCTGCTGCCTGTTTTGTAGAAAGGACAATCTCATGAAAACACTTAGTATCGATATTGAAACCTACAGCGATGTGCCACTTCAGAAAACCGGAGTATATCGCTATGTAGAGTCACCTGATTTTGAAATCTTACTCTTTGCCTACAGTGTAGATAACCAGCCCGTTCAGGTCATTGATCTTGCCTGCGGAGAACAGATTCCAAAAGAAATCCTTCTTGCTCTAGAGGATGAATGTGTCATCAAGTGGGCCTTCAACGCTACCTTTGAACGCATCTGTCTTTCTCGTTTCTTAGGTTATCCGACCGGAGAATATCTGAAACCGGAAAGCTGGCGTTGCTCTATGATATGGTCCGCCACGATGGGGCTTCCACTCTCCTTGGAAGGTGTCACGAATCAAAAAGCGCTTTGATGTGAGAGAAATAAAGTCCAGCAAGGACATCACCGACTGGAATGCTGGAAAGATACCAGTCGCAGTCATTCATCCTGCATCTGCTGGTCATGGACTCAATCTACAGGCTGGCGGTTCCACCCTTATCTGGTTTGGTCTGACATGGTCACTGGAATTATATCAGCAGACCAACGCCCGACTTTGGAGACAGGGCCAAGCCGCCGGAACCGTGGTGATAGAGCATATCATCACAAAAGGAAAATACAAATCAACCACAATCGTTTTCTTGGATACACGAAAGACGCGGACGGCAACCTCATCATCGATCCAGAACAGGCAGAAATCGTAAAGCGCATTTATCGAGAATATTTAGAAGGTCTCAGTATGGACAAGATTGCTGCAGGCCTGGAGCGTGACGGTATCCTTACCGGTGCCGGAGGGGAAAAGTGGCACACAAGCACCATCAACAAAATTCTCCGAAACGAGAAATACATCGGTGATGCCCTGCTTCAAAAGACCTACACTACAGACTTTCTAAACAAGACCAGAGTTAAAAATAACGGTCTTGTTCCACAATACTATGTAGAAGGCGATCACGAAGCCCTTATTCCGAAGAACATTTACCAGCAGATACAGGAAGAACTTGTCCGCAGACGAGTGGTAAAAACCAGTGACAATGGCAAAAAACGAAGCTACAGTTGCAATCACTGCTTCTCCCAAATCGTCATTTTCGGCGAATGCGGTGAAATGTTCCGAAGACTCCACTGGAACAATCGAGGCGTCAAATCAATTGTCTGGCGCTGCATCAGCAGGCTGGAATCCACCGGACTTGAATGCCACGCTCGAACCATCAATGAGCTGGTTCTTCAGGATGCCGTTGTCAATGCCATCAATCAATTACTCGGCGACAAAAATAACTATCAGGCACAGCTCCAGCTTAACATTGCCGCAGTCATCCGAGCTTCACAGGTAACAGCCATAGACAGCATTGACAAGAAGCTAATGGCCCTGCAACAGGAGCTGATTCAAAAAGCCAACAGTAAAGAGGACTACGACGAAATAGCGGATGAGATCTTCAGATTCCGAGAACTTCGTCAGAAAACCACTGTCGATACCGCCGCAAGGGATGAACAGATAAAGAGAATTAACGACTTGCAGGATTACATCTCACAGCAGACCGCCCTCCTTACTGAATTCGATGAATCACTGGTGCGACGCTGGATTAAGCAGATCACCATCTGGGATGACCGCATAATAGTTGAATTGAAATCTGGCGTCAGCATTGATGTGGATGCATAACTCTATAGATATACAATGGCTCCCCACCACTGGATAATTCCCGGTGATGGGGAGCCTTTTCATTTTATTTCAAATTTTCAATATTTAATTCCATGAACGTTAAAAAGTTAGTAGCATCTTTTAACAAACAGGAAAAGGTTTCTGCATAGTTTTCTTTTTTCACATCAAGCTTTTTCGTAATTTTTTGATATCCCTTTCCTTTACGATGTCCCGTTCCACTTGAACGTAACTCCTGTAGATTTCTCAAGAACTTAATATGCTCATTATAGTTTTCGATATTACTTTCACATAGCCAAGCTTCTATTTTTGAAATGCTACCTACAAGTTTTTCGTAATTACCAGTTAACCGTTTTGAAATGCTCTTTTCATTTAAAGAATCAATCAGTATTTTGACTAAAGAAAGAACCAGCATATCCATCTCAGTAATTGAATTATTTACTGGAACTCGTAATATTTCAAAATTATAAGCATCCTGCTCTGTTAATGATAAAAATAAAGGCCATCCATACTTTTCAGTGAAAACTCTATTTAATCGTGTATAAGCTTTCTTAAAAACAAAATCTGGAGACTCTGAGTCTGATGCAATACACATAAAATCTCTCTTTATTTTTGTTTTGCTCAATTTTCCTCCAATCGACTTGTTAAATCCCCTCCAATAATGCTGCTCGGCTTCACTTGGTAAATCTCTTCCTAAATCACCTAAATAAGCTGATACATAATCTGAATTACTATTATCAATATACAATGACCACAATACACCACATCGAATAATTCCATCTTCGACTTTATAAATTTCAGGTTTCGAATAATACTTATTCAGTACTGCACTGTCAAAATATACAGGTGTTAAATAGTGCGGCGCTGTTGGATTTGCCCCGAAGTAGTTGTTTAATTCTTTCGGATTACAAGTATGGCGTATTTCTTTTCCGTTCTCATCTATACCAATAATAAAATCAACATAAGTCTTTTCTTCATTATACGGCCAAATATTACTATCACATAAACTGCAACCTGAGACAACATTTTTTGCATAAATGATGGAATAATTTTTCCTTTTTAGTCCAGTTGATGTATTTCCGATATTAAGTGCATAAAAAATTGTGTTTTCGCTATTTCTATAAACCAATCCATCTTCCTTGATTTTTTCCGAATTATCGATAGAAACGCACCTGCTATCAATATGTATCATCAATACTTTTTCTTTTACTGCTAGATACGTTTTTAAGTATCTTTTATGTATAGTTACATACCCATTATCATTCATTTTCACTACGGTAATTCCTTCACCGTTAGAAACATCAATATATTCATTTTTTTGTGAATTGAAATACAGATTGAATAATAATCGAAACTCTTCAACAATTTCTATTGAATCTGTAGCTACGCCATTATATTCTCTTTTTATAACAAGTGGTTCATAACCATTGTCATTTCCCCAACGATGATAAACCTTTTCATCATCCTCCCAAGAACCGTAAACTGTAATTCCAGGCATCAATGTATGTGCATTATATGTATCATTTTCCATATCATTTTCAACTTCATTCAAAGGAAGAAGAAAACTCTGAAGGTATATATCATACTTTTTATCAATTTTATTTCCTGATACAGGAACCATTATGTCAGCATCTAATCCTCTCTCTATCCATTCTCGAATATCAATCTGATACAAATAATCTTTATCCATCATCTTTCAAATCCTCCTGTTATCTATTCCACTGCCAAGTCTGCCTCTTAGTATCGAGTGGCTTAAACTGCGGTCGGCTCTGACAACAATCCTAGTGACACAACCTCTGACATCTAATCCACAGCCTAAACCCTACCGCTATTCTCCGGTACTCAATTTCTCTCCAATCAGACCGAAAAGTAGATATGTTTCCATATAATAAAACCGAGCTTTCCGCAAGGCTTCTCTGATGATACCAACCTTACAAAAAGCCCGGAAATACGCCGCTTTTCAGCACTTGATTTTATTTTCTTGACAGCAAACACACAGTCTCAACATGGACTCCCTGCGGAAACATATCAGTAGTAGAAACCCGCACCAGTTCATAATCCTCCGCACACAGCACCTTCAGATCCCTCGCCAGTGTCGCACTGTCACAGCTCACATACACAACCCTCTCCGGCTTCATTTTAAGGATCGTATTCAGAAGTACCTCATCACAGCCCTTCCGTGGCGGGTCTACCACGATAACGTCTGCATAAACGCCATTCTTCTCATACTCTCTCGGCAGCACTTCCTCTGCTTTTCCGACAAAAAACTCTACATTCTCAATGCCATTGAGCTTCGCATTCTCTCTTGCATTGTCAATGGCCTGTGGTACGATCTCCACGCCGCGGACGAATTTTGCTTTCTGGGCCAGGAACAGGGAGATAGTTCCGATTCCGCAGTACAGATCCCAGACAGTTTCATTTCCCGTAAGGCCGGCGTACTCCAGAGCCTTTCCATACAGTTTTTCGGTCTGGATGGGATTGACCTGGAAAAAGGACAGGGGAGAGATCTGATAGGAAATATCTCCGATGCTGTCCGTTATATAGGACTGTCCCCAAAGGAGGCGAAGCTGATCACCCAGGATCACATTGTTCCGTTTTTTATTAACATTGATGGTAATGCTGGTCATTTCCGGAATTTCACAGAGTGATTCCACAAGAGCCTTTTCTGCAGGGATCTTATCTCCGTTTAAGATCAGACAGACCATCATCTCATCTGTATGGAAGCCGTAACGAATCATAATATGACGTACAAGACCTTTTCCCGTGGCCTCATCGTAGGGCTGTACATGATATTTTTCCATGTGTCCGATCACACGGTCCAAAACCTCTTTATTCTGTTTCACTCCCAGAATACATTCTCGGTTATCAATGATGGAGTGGGTTCTTCCTGCATAAAAGCCTGTGATGATCTTTCCGTCTTTATTTTTTCCTACCGGAAACTGTGCCTTGTTTCGATAATGATAGGGGTCTTCCATCCCCATGATCGGTTCCATATCAAGATTCTGAAAACCTCCGATTCTTTCCAGATGTCCACGAACCTTTTTCTCTTTAAATTTCAGCTGCTGCTCGTAGGATAATGCCTGAAGCTGGCATCCTCCGCACTGGCGGGCAATGGAGCAGGCAGGTTTCACACGGTATGGAGACGGTGTGATCACCTCCATCAGGCGGCCATAGCCATAGTTCTTTTTTGCCTTGATGATCTTGGCTTTGATCCGGTCTCCGATCACGGCGTCTTTCACAAAAACGGTGAAGCCATCGGCTTTCCCGATACCTTCACCGTCAACTCCGCAATCCTCTATATCTAAAGTGAGTATATCGTTTTTACGGAATTCCATGTATTAAATATCTCCTGTTCTTCTTAAATTGGACTCAAAAAGCCGGTTGAAACCAAGCCATTCTTTTTTGCCTTTGTCTGCGTGAAAAATTTCTGTCAGTGTCTCCATCCTTGCATCTGTATTGTCTGCCAGATTCAGGGCAACTGCCTCTGCAAGTGCCGGTTTCTTGGGAGAACCGTACTCAAGCTCACCATGATGTGCAAGAATACAGTGGATCACCTGATTTTCAAGCTTCTCCGGAAAATCCGGGATCTCTTTTGCAAGATCATGCACCATCTGTGCCCCGATCACAATATGTCCAAGAAGCTGTCCCTCATCTGTATAATCATTCATCGGAAAAGCAGAAAGCTCCTTCGTTTTGCCCACATCATGAAGAAGTGCGGTTGTGATCAGAAGATCTCGGTTCAATAGTGGATATGCATTCGCCATATAATCGCAGAGACGGGTCACTCCAAGAGTGTGCTCCATCAGCCCGCCGATAAAGCCATGATGTACGGTCTTCGCTGCAGAATGTCCCTCAAATATCTTCATAAATTCCTGATCTTCCACAAAGAGCTTCTTCAGAAGCTGGGAAAGATAGGGATTCTTCACACTGTTGATAAGCTCTCGTAGCTGGCTCTGCATATCATCCACACTGTTCTCACTGGTAGGAAGATAATCTGCCGGATCATACTCCCCTTCTCCTGCCTTGCGTGCTCTCTTGATATTCAGCTGCATGGCGCCTGCAAAGCTTGTCACATCTCCCATGATCTCAATGTAATCAAGAGTATCAAACTCATCAATTCCCAGAGAATTGGGATCCCAGATCTTACCATCGATCACACCTGTTTTATCCTGAAGGATCAGATTCTCATAGGGCTTGCCATTCTTCGTTGTAGCTGCCTGTTTCTGTTTGCAGAGATAGATCCCGTTTACTCTGTCTCCCTCATGTAATTCATTTAAAAAACGCATAAAATTCTTGCCTTTCTGTTCTTTTTACTTTCAAAGCAGACATACTCACGAACACATCCGCTTCACACTTTGCATTCATAGCCAGACTTTCTTTATGATCTTTGGCCGCATCCCGGTCCGGGCTTTCTGGCATTTTTGCACAGTTTCCACTTACTTCCGGGCTTTATTCAGTATCATAACACATTTTACTTTCCTTTGCTATGGAAATCATGTAAAATAGGAAACGAAGTGTTTTTTTGCATATCCTGTGTTACGCAGAAAAACACGGAATCAACAGAAGTAACAAAAAGGAGTAACTACAGCAACAATGAACAAAAAAGCATACAAAGCACTTGAATACTATAAAATCATAGATCTGCTCACAGACAAGGCCTCCTCCCCCATGGGAAAGGATCTCTGTCGGAAGCTTACCCCTTCCACAGACATTGAAGAGATCCGGTCCATGCAGCTGCAGACACACGATGCCCTTGCACGCCTGTTCAAAAAAGGCGGCATTTCCTTCGGCAGTGTCAAGGACATCCGTGGCACATTAAAACGTCTTACTGTTGGCAGCGCCCTGAATGCACCGGAGCTGCTTTCTGTCTGCAGTCTTCTTGAGAATACCGGTCGTGTAAAGGCCTATTCCAGAAGTGACCGTGATGACGGAATGACCGATTCCCTTGACGGAATGTTTGCGGCACTGGAACCTCTGACACCACTCAGCACAGAGATCCGCCGCTGTATCCTTTCCGAGGATGAGATCAGTGACGATGCCAGCAGCACGCTTCGCCAGATCCGCCGCAGCATCAAGGCCACCAATGACCGGATACACACCCAGCTTTCTTCTCTGGTTGCAGGAAGTGCCAGGAATTATCTTCAGGATTCCGTTATCACCATGCGCGACGGCCGCTACTGTATCCCGGTAAAGGCTGAATATAAAGGCCAGGTTCCCGGTATGATTCACGACCAGTCCGCCACAGGTTCCACTCTTTTCATTGAGCCCATGGCTGTTGTCAAGCTGAACAACGATATCCGCGAGCTGGAGCTGAAAGAGCAGAAAGAGATCGAAGTGATCCTTGCATCCTTAAGCCAGCAGGTAGCTGCTGAGCTGGAGGCTATTCACGCAGATCTTTCCATCATGGTACAGCTGGACTTTATTTTTGCCCGTGCCGCACTTGCCATGGACATGAACGCCAGTGAACCTGTTTTCAACACAGAAGGCCGGATCCGGCTTCGCCAGGCCCGTCATCCACTGATCGATAAGAAAAAAGCCGTTCCTATTGACATCCGTCTCGGGGATGATTTTGACCTCCTGGTTGTCACCGGACCAAACACCGGTGGTAAAACTGTTTCTCTGAAAACCGTAGGTCTTCTTACCATGATGGGACAGTCGGGTCTCCATATCCCGGCGCTGGATCGTTCCGAACTTGCACTTTTCCGCGAGGTTTATGCTGATATCGGAGATGAGCAGAGCATTGAACAGTCCTTAAGTACCTTCTCCTCTCATATGACAAACGTGGTTTCCTTCCTGAAATCCGCAGATCAGGATTCCCTGGTCCTCTTCGATGAGCTTGGTGCAGGTACGGACCCTACCGAGGGTGCCGCTCTTGCCATTGCGATCCTGTCACATCTTCACGAGCAGGGTATCCGTACCATGGCAACCACCCATTACAGCGAACTGAAGATCTATGCCCTCTCCACTCCAGGTGTGGAAAATGCCTGCTGTGAATTCGATGTGGAAACCTTACGTCCGACCTACCGCCTTCTGATCGGTGTTCCGGGAAAAAGTAACGCATTTGCCATTTCTTCCAAGCTGGGGCTTCCGGATTTCATCATCGACAAAGCAAAGGAACAGATCAGCGAGCAGGATGAATCTTTTGAAGATGTTCTGACATCCCTGGAGCAGAGCCGCGTCACCATCGAAAACGAGCGTGCTGAAATTGCCCGTTACAAAGAACAGGTAGAAGAGCTGAAAAAATCCCTTCAGGAAAAAGAAGAAAAACTGGATGAACGTAAAGAGCGGATTCTCAGAGAAGCCAATGAACAGGCACATGCGATTCTCCGCGATACCAAGGAATACGCAGATCAGACCATGAAGCTTTTCCATAAATTCCAGAAGGATCACGTAGATACCGCTTCCGTGGAAAAAGAGCGCCAGAACCTGAAAAAACGTATGTCAAAAGCCGAAAATGGAATGTCTTCCAGGCAGCAGAAGCAAAAGCCAAAGAAACAGCTGAAGCCATCCGATCTTTCTCTTGGCGATACCGTAAAGGTGCTCAGCCTGAATCTCAAGGGAACAGTTTCCAGTCATCCGGATTCCAGAGGATATCTCTTTGTGCAGATGGGTATCATCCGTTCCAAGGTTCATATCTCCGATCTGGAGCTTGTGGACGAGCCGGTGATCACCACTCCGTCCATGCAGCGTACCGGCGCCGGAAAGATCCGTATGTCCAAGGCAGCCAGCATTTCCACAGAGATCAATCTTCTGGGGAAAACCGTAGATGAGGCAGTTGCAGAGCTGGATAAATATCTGGATGACGCCTATATCGCACACATGAAATCCGTCCGTATCGTTCACGGAAAAGGTACCGGTGCCCTCCGCAAAGGTGTCCACAATTACCTGAAGCGCCAAAAGCACGTAGCTTCTTTCCGTCTCGGCGAATTCGGAGAAGGCGATGCCGGCGTGACCATTGTAGAATTCAAGAAATAAAAAGGAGCTGAAGCCATGGCTATAAAACAGAAAATCCTCATTGTTGACGATGACAACAACATTGCAGAGCTGGTTGCTCTCTATCTCACAAAAGAATGCTTTGAGACTAAGATCGTAAATGACGGCGAGGAAGCCCTGAAGCAGTTCCATATTTTTCACCCGGATCTGATCCTTCTGGATCTCATGCTTCCGGGCATTGACGGATACCAGGTATGCCGTGAGATCCGTCACACCTCCGATGTACCGATCATTATGCTTTCCGCCAAGGGAGAAACCTTTGACAAAGTCCTGGGACTGGAACTTGGAGCGGATGATTACATCATCAAGCCTTTTGACTCCAAAGAGCTGGTGGCACGTGTCCGTGCGGTACTGCGCAGATTTCATGTAAAATCTCCGTCTGCCGCACCAAAGGAAAAATGTGTTTCCTATCCGGATCTGGTGATCAACCTGACCAACTATTCTGTAACTTATATGGGACACCAGATCGATATGCCGCCAAAGGAGCTGGAGCTTCTCTATTTCCTGGCAGCTTCTCCCAATCAGGTTTTCACAAGAGAACAGCTTCTGGATCACATCTGGGGCTATGAATACATTGGCGATACCAGAACCGTAGACGTTCACATCAAACGTCTCCGTGAGAAGATCAAGGATAACCCAAACTGGGCTCTTTCCACAGTCTGGGGGATCGGTTACAAATTTGAGGTAAAGGATTCATGAAACAGCATCTTTATACTAAACTGCTGATCCTGTACTTTATGCTGGGCGGAATCTGCTTTCTGCTGCTTTCCTCCGGTGGCTCCTACCTGGTAGAAAAAAGGCTGGAGCGCTCTACCGGAGAGTCCCTTTACCGCACTGCCAGCCAGCTGGTTTCCAAAAATGAACTTCGTCAGGCTGTAAAAAGCCCCAAAAACGAATCCCTCTCCCTGGCTCTTTCCTCTGCAGCAGCCTTTCAAAATGCAGATTTCTGGGTTATGGATACAGATGGGAACGTTTTGATAAACACAAACCAGCAGTCCTCTGATTCCGGTGATATCACCGTCAGGAACTTCCGACCGGAAGACTACGAAGATACCTGCTATTCCTCCGGTACGTTTTACGGAACATTAAAAACCACACAGCTAAGCACAGTCGTTCCCATAAAAGATACGGATCTGGTGACTGGTTATCTGGTGATCCACTACCCTATGAAAAACCTCTACGAAAGCCGCAGCAATATCGTAGAGGTTATGATCCTGATCTTTATTGTGATCTATGCACTGTTTTTCAGTTTTCTTCTGATCTATTTTTACAGGGTCCACAAACCTCTGAAAGAAATCTTAAAGGGTGCCCTGGAATTTGCCAACGGAAATCTTACCTACACGATCCCCGTAGATTCTGAAGATGAGATGGGATATCTTTCCCACTCCCTGAATTACATGGCAGACAAGCTGAACAAAAACGGAGAGTATCAACGACAATTCATTTCCAATGTGTCCCATGATTTCCGCTCGCCTCTGACCTCCATCAAAGGCTATGTGGAAGCCATGCTGGACGGTACCATCCCACCGGAAATGCAGGAACGTTATCTGAAAGTCATTGCTTTTGAATCCACCCGTCTGGAGAAGCTTACCCGAAGTCTCCTTACCTTAAACGAACTGGATGTCAAAAAGCGTATGATGCATATGCGGCGTTTTGATATCAATGAAACGATCCGTACCACAGCCGCCACCTTTGAGGGAACCTGTTCGGAACGAAACATCCGTCTGGAGCTCCTCCTTGCGGGAAAAGAGCTTTTTGTCCGTGCAGATATGGAACAGATCCAGCAGGTACTATACAATTTATTGGACAATGCAGTAAAATTCAGCAACGACAATTCTTCTATCACACTGGAAACCACAGTCAATCATGGAAAGGTTTTTGTCTCAGTCAAAGACCATGGAAGCGGAATTCCAAAGGAAAGTCTTTCCAGGATCTGGGACCGTTTCTATAAGATTGATGCCTCCCGTGGAAAAGACCGCAAGGGTACCGGGCTTGGCCTTGCCATTGTAAAAGAGATCATCAACGCTCATAAGCAGAATATCAATGTGATCAGCACCGTAGGTGTTGGAACAGAATTTATCTTTACACTGGAAAAAGCAAAATAAAACATCAAAAAACCTCTGATCCGGAAGGCTGTAAAAGAAATATCTCTCAATATCTCCTACAGTATTTCCGGATCAGAGGTTTTTATTTACTCTTTGCAGGCTTATTTCCAGTCGTAATTTCTCAGATGGCCTTCCAGATTCATATGCGTAAAATTATGCTGTCGCAGCGCCTCATAAAGCACAATGGCAACTGAATTGCTTAAATTCAGGGAACGGATATCTCCGATCATCGGGATCCGCACGCAGGTTTCCTGATTGTTTACCAAGATATCCTCTGGGATTCCCGCACTCTCCTTGCCAAACATAATGAAACAGTCATCCTCATACTGCACATCTGTATAAGTCTGAGGTGCCTTGGTGGTTGCGTAATAAATCTTTGCTCCCGGATTCTTTTTGAGAAAATCCTCATAGTCCAGATATCTGGTCACATCCAGATGTTCCCAATAATCCATACCTGCACGCTTGATGGCCTTTTCATTCAGGCGAAAACCAAGCGGTTCGATCAGATGCAGCCTGGTTCCTGTTGCCACACAGGTTCTTCCGATATTTCCTGTATTTGCCGGAATTTCCGGCTCATGGAGCACAATATTCAAAACTCCCATTTATTTTTTTCCTCTTTTCTACATAGCATTAAATATACAAAATATGCATTCGCAATCCGCTTCGCTGCTTGCTCATGAGATCAAAAAGCCAAGCTTTTTGGTCTCATCTTCTGCCGGGCGTTCCAGATATCTGGCATTTCCGCCGCTGTAAAGAAGCCTGTTATTTCCGGAATCGGTCTGCCCGATCACTGCTGCCATGATCCCCTCTCGCCGCAACTGCTGCACAAACGCATCACCGCCATGGATTCCCATAAGAATACTTCCGCCGGAAAGCAGCTTGTACGGATTCACATCAAGGATCTCACAGATCTCTATGGTTTCCTGTCGGATGGGCACACTTCGAAGATCTGCACTAAGACCTACTCCGGATGCCTCCGCCATTTTCCAGAGGGCAGCAAGAAAGCCGCCTTCTCCCATCCGATATCGGGCACTGGCTCCGGATTCTTCCGCCATTTTCCAAATTTTATCATTCTCTGTTCCTGTTCCGTAAACCTCAGGAAGCTTTACAGCATCCTCGAGAAACCGTTCTGCAAAAAACTCCCGCAGCCTGTCATAATAATTCTTTGTGATCCATGCAGTTCCTTCTGCTGCCACAGGGCCTGCCACGATCAGCTCGTCTCCCGGCATAAGCCGTCCGTCTATCTCTGCCTGAAGCGCCTCCAGTGCTTTTTTTCCAAGTTTCATAACTGCCGCCTTAATAAAGGATAAGCGAAAGCACAGTCGGAACTACCATTGCCAGTACCAGAATAACTGCGATGATCGCTGTGATCACTTTTCTTTTTTTCGGATCAAACATTCCCATAATTATCATTCACCTCATCTGTAATATCCGTTAATTGCGCATTGTTGGTCAAAGGATCCCTGTCTGTATAATCAAAAAGAAGCTTCTTTCCATCCCGGAACACCTCGATATGGGCGGTTTTCGGGATTTTTTTCGCTTTCCGGTAATCCCAGATCAGCCGCTCATACGGCTTCTGGTCTGAAGCAAAGGATGGCCTGCTCTTTAAATTCTCTCGAAGATAAAGATCCAGGAGCATTACATCGGAAAGTGCTTCCGACGGGATCTCTTTCTGTTCTCCGGCAAACTCCATAAGGATCTCATAGCGCCTCATCCTGGAATGAGAGATCTCCGAGTATCCTTTTTTCTCATAAAATCTGCCAAGTGCCTCATACATCCGGAAAGGATCGTCAAAATACTTCTCCAGAAATACAAGGGTATTTTTGAACTGCCCACTATTATAATACACTTCCACCATACTTTCCACCATTTTCAGCCTTAAAATCTCCCCGTAGGTCAGCCAGGCTGTGGAAAGTACCTCATAGGGTTCCCGATCCTTGTAAAGAATCTGATATTCCCCTGTCATTTCCATCATGTGTGAGCCCTTCAGCACCTTCAGAAAACCAAGCTGAAACTGTTCCGGACGCAGTGCGTAAACATCGCAGAAGGACTTGTGGAAGCTGTCGTATCCCTCATAGGGAAGTCCTGCGATCAGATCCAGATGCTGGTGGATATTTCCAAAGCTGTGGATCTGCTCTACAATCCCTTTCAGCTTTTCAAAATCCATGGTTCTACGAATGGCTTTGATGGTCTGAGGATTGGTGGACTGTACACCAATCTCCAGCTGGATCAGGCCCGGACGCATGGTTTTCATCAGCGCCAGCTCCTCCGCACGGAGAAGATCTGCTGAAATCTCAAAATGAAAATTGGTGATCCCGTTATCATTCTCCGTAATATACCTCCAGGCATGGTCATGCTTGCAGTTGAAGGTACGATCCACAAATTTGACCTGAGGAACTTTATTATCAATAAAAAACTGCAATTCCTTTTTTACAAGCTCAATATCACGGAACCGAAGCTTCTTATCTATGGAAGAAAGGCAGTAGCTGCAGGAAAAGGGGCATCCCCTGCTGCTCTCATAATAAATAATGCGGTTTTTAAACTCTGTAAGATTGCTGTATGCAAACGGAACTTTACTTAAATCCATCAATTCCCGCCAGCCCGTGTGTACAATATCCCTGCCTTTGTTTTCATCACGAAAAGCTACTCCGCGGATCCCGCTCAAAGTTTCCGGTTTTCTTTCTATATAATAACCTGCCAGTTCATGGAAGGTTTCCTCTCCTTCTCCCACCATCACTCCAAAAAACGCAGGATTCTTTTTCAGAAATTCCACCGCATCGTAGGATACCTCCGGGCCTCCTGCCCAAAACTCCACCTGTGGAAGGATCTTCTTAAGATCCGGCACCAGCTCCCTGACAAAAGAAATATTCCAGATATAGCAGGAAAAGCAGACCACATCCGGCTGCTCCAGATAAATATCTTTTAAAATGTCATCCCTGATCTGATTGATCGTATACTCTTTGACCACAACCCTGGAACTGTATTCTCCGGAACAGGATTTCAGGTTATATACCGCAAGATTGGAATGGATATATTTTGCATTGCATGCTGCAAGTAAGATTTTCAAATTTTATATTCTCCTAACTTCTGTCGGATAATTTCTTTCCCCGGCAGTTTTCATTATTTCTCTGTTGATCCTTTTCGCTTTATGATTATAACGTTCCCGCCACCGGATGTAAATAGAAAAACAGGGGTTACTGTTCACTGGTAATATTCCGCGAGGTGTTTTTTGTGAGCGAAGGTCAC
>ERZ772879.989-NODE-989-length-20810-cov-5.896651_pt1 | contig 20810 bp, 14 predicted proteins | sample MGYA00580582_ERZ772879 | MGnify/ENA primary metagenome ERZ772879 (study PRJEB29015, sample SAMEA2737682) | human gut metagenome | biome: human gut; feature: human-associated habitat; material: faeces | place: China | collected 2012 ... | reverse complement strand
CCAGAAGTTCACATCGCAGAACCAGTCCTTATAGCGGGCGTTCTCGCGGTTTGCTTTCAGGTCCTGGAACGCGAAGAAATCGCGGCCCACATGGTTGAACACGCCGTCCACGATGACCCGCTGCCCGCGGGCGTGGCAGGCCGCCACAAAAGCCTTGAACTCCTCGTTGGTGCCAAGGCGGCGGTCCACCAGACGGTAGTTGATGGTATCGTAGCCGTGGGAGCCGCTCTCGAACAGCGGGCCGATGTAGATAGCTGTACAGCCCAGCTTTGCCGCGTGGGCTGCCCATGCTTCCAGCTTTGCAAAAGCGCCCGGGGTGGGCTGGCCGTCGTTTTCGTGCGCACAGCCGCACAGCCCCAGCGGATAGATGTGATAAAATACTGCTTCGTCATACCAAGCCATGATCGTTCGCTCCCATTCTATTGCTCTAAAAAGTTGCACCGCCCGCAAGGCGGTAGCAACAGTATACCACACCCTCTGGCAAATATGTGTATTTTTGCCGATTTTTGTCAAGATTCGCTAAGATTATCGGCTACTGTGCCGGTAAAAAAGCGTTTTTCTTGGATAGTTTGCCCAAACAGCCTTGTATCAACCGGCGCACACCGCCGGTCAACATAGAGAAGTAAGGAGATCTTTGCATGAATTACCCTGTGATCCCCCGCGCGTTTTTCAGTGGCGACTGCTTCGATGCCTACCGCATTCTGGGTGCGCACCCCTGCACCGACCCAAACGGCGCCGAGGGCTGGCGTTTTGCCGTGTGGGCACCCGGTGCCACCGCCGTGGAGGTGTGCGGCGGCTTTGACGGCTGGGAGCGCGGCGTACCCATGGAAAAAGCCGATACCGGCGTGTGGAGCGCTTTTATCCCCGGCCTTGCGGAGGGCGAGTTGTACAAATACCGCGTGCATGGCGCGGACGGCAGCACCGTGATGCGCAGCGACCCCTACGCCTTTGCCACCGAGCTGCGCCCCGGCACCGCCAGCAAACTGACAAAGCTGGATTTCACCTTTGACGACACCGCGTGGATGGAGCGGCGGGACAAATGCCGCAACCGCCCGCTGAACATCTACGAGCTGCACGCCGGCAGCTGGAAGCACAAGCCCGGCGCAACCCGGCCGGACGGCTCGGACGGGTGGTACAACTACGAGGAGCTGGCGCGGGAGCTGATCCCGTGGCTGCTGGAGCACCACTTTACCCATGTGGAGCTGCTGCCGCTGGCCGAGCACCCCTTTGACGGCAGCTGGGGCTACCAGACCACCGGCTACTTTTCGGTGACCAGCCGCTACGGCACCCCCGCCCAGTTCGCGGGCTTTGTCAACGCCTGCCACCGCATGGGCATCGGCGTCATCATGGACTTTGTGCCGGTGCACTTTGCCGCCAACGCCGACGCACTGGCCAAGTTCGACGGCACCCACCTGTACGAGTACGACAGCGACGTGGGACAGAGCGAGTGGGGCACCTGCAACTTCAACTACTACCGCCGGGAGGTGTGCAGCTTTTTGAGCAGCGCTGCCGGGCTGTGGATGGATGTGTACCACTGCGACGGCATCCGCATGGACGCCATCTCCCGGGCACTGTACTGGCAGGGCGACCCCAACCGCGGCGTGAACCAGGGTGCGGTGAACTTCCTGCGCAGCCTGAACCACGGGCTGAACAAGCGCTGGCCCACCGGCATCTACATGGCCGAGGACTCCACCAATTTCCTCAAGGTCACCGCCCCCACCCGCTACGACGGTGTGGGCTTCGACTACAAGTGGGACATGGGCTGGATGCACGACACGCTGGACTATTTCGCCACCCCCTTCGGGGAGCGGCCGAACGCCTACGGTAAGCTGCTGTTCAGTATGCACTACTTCTACAACGAACTGTATCTTCTGGCCCTGAGCCACGACGAGGTGGTGCACGGCAAAAAGACCATCATCGACAAGCTGTGGGGCACCTACGCCGAAAAGTGCGCCCAGCTGCGCACCCTCTATTTCTATATGTACATGCATCCGGGCAAAAAACTCAACTTCATGGGCAACGAGCTGGGGCACTTCCGCGAGTGGGACGAAAAACGGGAGCTGGACTGGGACCTGCTCAAGTATCCCTTCCATGACGCTTTCCAGAAGTATTTCGCCCGCCTGAGCCTGGTATACGCCACCGAGCCCGCCCTATTTGACGGCGAATACAACCCCGACTGCTTTGAGTGGGTGGCCAGCGAGAGCTGCACCGAGGGCGTCTACGCCTGGCTGCGCAAGGGCCGGGGCCAGAACCTGCTGTGCATCATGAACACCCAGGACCACGCCCACAAAAAGTTCCCGCTGTACCTCAAGTTCCCCTGCTCTGCGGAGCTGGTGCTGGACACCGAGGCTGCCGAGTGGGGCGGTGCCCACAAGGGCCGCCGCAAGCTGCACTTCCACACCACCGACGGCGGCGTGTACGGCCGGGATTACACCCTCACCGTGGACCTGCCCGCCATGGGCAGCTTCCTGCTGCGCCTGACCCCGGAGGCCCCCAACCCGGACGCCGCCCGCATCAGCGCCAACAAGGCCATGGCCCAGAAGCGTCGTACCGCCCGCGCCAAAAATTCCAGCAAGTAATATTTGTGTCAAAATGTCCCGTGTGCTTTGAAAGCAGCGGGGCATTTTTGGTTTTGCCTCCGCTATGGCTGGACAGTGCCCCCTGTGGTTTGCTATACTGTAAGCTGTGAATTTATGCTGTGTGCATCGCGCATTTTTATAAGGAGGATTTTTTCTCATGTCAGCAACTCTTTCCAAGCTGCGCACCTCGTGGGTAGGCAGGGCCCTGCTGGCCTATGCCGTGTCCGCACTGGCGCTGGTGGTGCTGGGCCTTGCCGCCCCCGGCAGTGCCGTATTTTTCCCGCTGGTGAGCCTGTGGTGCAACCTGGCCCTGTTCGGGCTGGTGCTGGTGGTGCTGCGGCTGGCGGACGTGAAGTTCGACCTGTTCCACTGGGCTGTGATCATCGGCTTCTGGGCCGCGGCGCTGCTCTACTTCTACTGGGCCGAGACCCGCCGCAGCTTCGTGTACATCTGGGACTACGTCAACTACATCAACAAGCAGTACAACGCCGAGGCCGCCTTTCTCCAGAGCCCCGGGGCCGGGTTCCGGTATATCTTCGACTCTTTTACCGAGGACTATACCAACTTCAACACCCTGTTCATCGAGTTCCCGTTCTGCCTGACCGACCGCACCGGCGACAGCTTTGCGATCTGTCAGGTGTTCAGCATCGTGCCCATGCTGCTGCTTTTGCTGGCCGGCCTGGTGGTCAAAGTGGGCCAGATGCTGCAGGTGAAAAACCGCTTCTGGTATTTTCTCATCGGTCTGTCCTGGACCTTTACCTACCCGTGGCTGCGCATGAGCGCCGTGCTGAGCCAGCCGGACTGGTTCGGCCTGATCTTCGCCTTCAGCATCCTGCTGCTCACGCTGGATTTCCGGTTTGAAAAGCTGGACCTGCCCCGGTTCGGGCTGCTGTTCCTGGCCACGGCGGCCATCATCCTGTCCCGCCGGTGGTATCTGTACTTCGTGGTGGGCTACTACTTTGCCTACGCCGTGCTGGTGCTGGTGAGCAGCGCCCGCATTGCCAAAGCGGGCCGGAAGCAGGATGCCCTGCTGCAGGTGCGCAACCTGATCCTGTTCGGCCTGATGTCCATGGTGGCCATGGTCATCCTGCTGTGGCCCCTGGTGAGCCACATTCTGGGCTACGACTACGCCGACCACTATTCCTACTACAACGGCGGCGGCATGGTCACTGAAACCTACCTGCAATGCGCCCGCATGGGCCTGATGAACCTGGTGCTTATGGGCATGGGCCTGTGGTTCTGCTTCAAGCGCAGAAAGATGCCAGCTCTGCCCTGTCTGGCCGGGCTGGAGATCCTGCTGAGCATGGTGCTGTTCACCCGGGTGCAGACCACCGGTTCCCAACATATGCTGCTGTTTTTACCCGGCTGGTTTCTCCTGTTCCTGATCGGCGCCGCAGCCCTGGCAGAGGGCATGGACCGCCGCCGGAATCTAAAGATCGGCTTCTGGCTGTTCACCATTGCCTTTGCCACCTCGGTGCGCTGCTCCCCCCTGACCACCGTGGCTCTGCCGGATTTTCTCATCGGCCGCACGGTTTTCTCGGCTTCTCCGCAGGAGAGCGCCCGCGATTTTGCCGCCATTGATGACCTGGTCTATGACCGCAAGGATCTGCCGCAGATCCAGGCCATTGCCAGCTGGATCGACACCCACTGCGCCGATGGCGAGATCGCCTACATGATCCCCCACGACACGCTGTACTGCCCGGACCACTTCAAGAACTGCCAGCTGCCCGCAACCCCCATCAACAACAAGCTGGCCTTTGGCTTCTCGGTGCCGGGCACCCACTACTTCCCCATGCAGTTCTTTGAGGCAAAATACGTTCTCACCGCCGATCCTTTCCCGCTGACTCATGTAAATGACCCTGAGAACGAGATGTCCCACAAGCTGAACGAGATGTTCCTGGCCGTGCGCGACGAATACTTCGCACTGGAAGAGACCTTTGACATGGGCAACGGCACCACCTTTACCATCTGGCGGCGCACTGTAGCCCCCACCCGCGCCGAGGTGGAGTATTACCTCAGTGCCTTTACCGAAGAAGATGCCAAATACCCTGAGATGTTCTCTCAGGTCGCCGAAAACTGGCTTGCTGCCCGTGGGCTGTGAGCTTTGAACCAAAAGGAGATCCCTGCCATGGAACAAACTGCAAATACCTTGCCGCAGGTCACACTGGGGCAGTACAAGGGCCTGCCGGTCACCCGCCGGGTGCGCCCGGTGACCGAAGCCGCCGTTGCTTCTGAATTGAAAAGCCTTGCCCGCCGTCATGCGCCTTTCTGCGCCACCAGCGCCCCCGCTGCCCGGGGGATGCGGGTCACGCTGGATTTTGAGGGCTTTCTGGACGGCGCGCCCATCCCGGACAGCCGCATGGAACAGGTGACCGTGACACTGGGCACCGCCCAGCTCATGCCTGCCGCCGAGCAGGCCGTGTACGGCCACTGCGCCGGAGAGACCTTCCGCTTTGATTTCACCTACCCGGACGAGTTCCGCGTGCCGGAGCTCTCCGGCAAAACGGCGCAGTTCGAGATCTGCCTGCACACGGTGGAGCAGAAGCAGGAACCCACCGTGGACGATGCCCTGGCCCAGCGGCTGGGCTTTGCCACGCTGGACGCCCTGCGGGAGAGCATCCGTACCAAGAAAGCGGCTTCTCACGAGGCCAACGCTGACCGTCTGGCTGAGGCTGCCCTGCTGGACCTGGCCGGGGCCAACCTGACCGTGGAGCTGCCTGCTGCCGTGCTGGACCAGAACGCCGACCACGCGCTGCAGCAGCTGAAGGATAAGCTCTCCCGGAGCCGCTTCTCGCTGGAGCTGTACTGCCAGGCCAACAACACCACGCCGGAACAGCTGCGGGCCGGCTATCTCCAGGACGCCGCACGCCGCATGCGCGCGATGCTGGCCGTGCCGGCCATTGCACAGGCCGAGAACATCACTGTGAGCAACGAGGAAGTGGACGCCGAATACGCCCGTCTGGCCCGGCTGCACGGCAACCCGGAGGAGGAGATCCGCCGGGTTCTGGCCCGTGATGCTGTGGCCGCCGCCCTTACCAACCAGAAGGTCCAGCGCTTTCTGCTGGACCATGCAGCTGTCACGTCGATCGTAGAAAAGGAGTGATCGTATGGGCTTTTTTACAAGAGCTGCGATGGATGCACTGATGAAAACCACCCATCCGGAGATCAACCGCCGCCAGTGCTGGAACCTGCACCCGCACCGCAAATCCTGCACGGCCTGCAAGGATATCTGCCCCTACGGCGATCAGATCTTTACCCGTCCCAACCTCGTCAAGGACTGGGACCCCTGCACCGACTGCGGTCTGTGCGTCTCCGTATGCCGCAGCCGCTGCATCTCCCCCTCGCCGGAGCAGGTGGAGCGCGACACCTCTGCCGCCGACACCGACAACGATACCATCTGGATCGGCTGTGAGAAGTCGGCCCGCAAAAACTCCATGGTGCGCGCCTGCATCGCGTCCCTTTCCTGGGAGGCGCTGGCCTATCTGGCCCTGAACAAAAAGATCGTGCTGGACCTGACCCCCTGCGGCGAGTGCGAGAACGACACCTGCGCCGACCAGCTGCGGGCCGAGCTGACCCGCCTGGTGGAGTTCTTCGGGGAAACGATGTTCGAGGCCCGCTTCACGCTGGCCTATGAGCCGGACGAAGCCCCCTACCACGTCAAGGAGCTCACCCGCCGCGAGATGTTTGAGCAGGTGGGCCACGGCTCCAAGAGCGGCACCAAACAGCTGCTGCGCATGCTGCCCGGCCTGCGCGCCGACGAGGACGGCGGTGCAGACTTCCGCCTGCTGCTGCACCAGCGCACCAGGCAGCTCAAGGCCGCCATGCCGGACAATCCCCTGCACTACGGCTGCTATCTGCCCAGTTTCACCGACAAGTGCTTTGCCTGCGGCAAGTGCGAAAAAGCCTGCCGTGCAGGTGCCCTGAAGCAGGAGGACCTGCCGGACGGCCAGACCCGCATGGTGGTCACCCCGTGGAAGTGCAGTGAGTGCGGCGTGTGCGTGGCGGCCTGCTCCAACAAGGGGCTGGACGGCATGAAGCTGCGCCAGCTCACCACCCTTGGCCCGGTGAGCCTGCACAAGTGCACCAAGACCCTGTGCAAGAACTGCGGCAAGCCCATTGCTCCGGACAGCGCCGAGGGCCTGTGCTCGGTGTGCCGCATCAAGGAGCGCACCAAACAGCGGCAGGAAGAAGCCCGTGCCCGCGCACAGAAGCTCAAGGAAGAGCGGGAGGCCAAAAAGGCCGCCGAGGAAGCCGCTAAGGCGGCAGAGCAGGCAGCTGCCCCGGCTGCAGAACCTGCCGTGGAGGCCGCTGCTCCCGCCGCACCGCAGTCCGTGGCTGCCATGCTCACCGATGAGGCTGCCGCTGCTGCCGGTGCAGAAACTGCCGCCGCTGTGCCCAAAACCGATTGACGCCGCACGGATTCAATGTTATACTTGCGTTGGTTACCCGTTGGTAGCTGTACGCTGTTACAAAGAGGTAACGGATGGATTCCGTTGCCTCTTTTTTCGGTTTGTGCCTGCGGGGCAATTTCATCCGATTCAGACCCGAATCTGAAAGAAAGAGGGATTTTTTATGCGTCATACCATTACCCGCCGCCAGTTCCTGAAAGTCGGCGGCGCCGCTGTTGTTTCCACAGCGGCAGCCGGCCTGCTGAGCAGCTGCGGCGGCTCGTCCGCTTCCGGCGGCTCCACCGGCGGCTCCGGCAGCAGCACCTACACCCTGCTGTACTCCCGTCAGCCCGCCACCCTGAACTATCTGATCTGCTCCGCAGACCCGGACCTGTACCACGGCACCCAGTGCGTGGACACGCTGGTGGAGTACGACAACCGCGGCAAGATCCGCGAGGGTCTGGCCACCACCTGGGAGTGGGATGCGGATACCCTGACCTGGACCTTCCACCTGCGGGACGAGAACTGGGTGGACTGCAACGGTGAGGTGCTGGGCCCGGTCACCGCACAGGACTTCGTGGATGCGCTGCAGTATGTGCTCACCCCGGCCTATGCATCCTCCACGGCCAGCCTGGTCACCCCCTATGTGGCCGGTGCCGAGGATTACTACAACTATCTGTTCTACAAAGCCAGCGCCGAGAACGGCACCATGGCCGAGGACGGCACCACCTATACGCTGGAAGCCGACGGCTCGGTGACCGCCGCAGCCGCCGATGGCACCACCACGAGCTATGCTCCTGTGGATTTTGATACCGTGGGCGTCAAGGCCGTGGACGAGCACACCCTGACCTATACGCTGTGCTTCGACTTTCCCGGTTTTGTCAGCCTGCTGAGCTACGCTCCCTACGAGCCGGCCTACGGCCCCCTGCTGGAAGAGCTGGGCGACCAGTTCTGCACCAGCGCCGAGACCGCCTGCAGCTGCGGCGCGTTCTATCTGGCGGAGTATGTGCCGCTGGAAAGCTGGGTGATGAAGAAAAACCCCGAAAACTACGACAAGGACAACGTCTACATCGACACCATCCGCTACATCTACAACCAGGAAGAGCTCATCAGCGGCCCGGAAATGGTCCGGCGCGGCGAGATCGACCAGGCCACCATCAGCTCCGACATCCTCGACAGCTGGCTGTCCGATGACACCACCAAGGATATGGTGTCCATGGAGCGCCCGGAGACCGGCAAGAGCTACTTCTACATCTTCAACTTCCTGCCCTACGCCCACGAGTTCTCCAACTGGAACGTCACCGGCGTGGACGCCCAGTATGAGCCGGACAACTGGGCCAAGGCCGTCAACAGCACCAACTTCCGCAAGGCATTCCTGTACGCCATCAACCCGTCGGTCACGCTGGCCGTCACCGCTCCGGAAGGCTACGACAACTACAAGCTGCACACCATCACCCCGCCGTCCTTCTGCGCCAACAGTCAGGGCGTGGACTACACCGAATGCGGCGATCTGGCCAACCTGTCCGACTTTTTTGACGAGGCAAAGGCCAAGGAATACCGCGACGCCGCTGTGGAAGAGCTGACTGCCGCCGGAGCCACCTTCCCCATCAAGGTGCAGTACCCCTACAACCCCGCCGTGGTGGACTGGGACAAACAGTGTCAGGTGTTCAAGCAGCAGGTGGAGGGCGTTCTGAACGACGGCTTCGACTTTATCAACATCATCATCACCCAGGGCCCCTCCGACAACTTCCTGAACGCCGTGCGCCGTGTGGGTGCCTATGAGCTCATGTCCTACTACTGGGGTGCCGACTACTCCGACCCCGAGACCGAGGTGTACCCCTTCTATCAGGAAGCCGGCGACCGCGGCACCTGCTATGCGTTCCTGCGCACCGGCGTGGAGGACGGCATCATCACCGGTGAGACGGCCGAGTACGTCATGACCTACATGGACATGGTGGAAAAGGCCAAGGCCATCACCGAGGATCTGGATGCCCGGTACGAAGCCTTTGCCAATGCCGAGGCCTATCTGATCCAGAATGCCCTGGTGGTGCCGCTGGGCCTGCCCGTGCCGCCGTACATTGCCACCCGCCTGAACCTGTGGGAGGGTCAGTACGCCCCCACCGGCCTTTCGTCCAACCGCCTGAAGGGCGTGCACATCCTGGACCACTACGTCTCCATGGACGAGTACGACCAGAACCGGGACGCCCGGTAAATCATTCTGAATATCCTCCGCTTCGCTCTGGATATTTTCAGCGGAAATATGTTTTTCTTTGCAACTCGGAAAAATCTGCGGATTTTTCCGAGTTGCTTTTTCACGGGAGTTCCCACCGCCTTTTCAACAGCTTTTGCTCAAAAAATCTTCAAATCACTTTTCAAAATCAAGAAATTGCGGTATTCTATTCTTATCTGTATTTCAAAAGAAAAAGAGAGGTGCACACTATGGTGCAATATCTCGCAAAGCGCATCGGGCGTTCTCTGCTGACGCTGTTCATCATTGTAACGCTGGTGTTCTGCCTGCTGCGGCTCATGCCGGTGGAAGGCTATTTTGCAAACTACGAAAAAATGACCGCGGCCCAGATCCAGGCGGGTCTGCAGTCCATGGGCCTGCTGGACCCGCTGCCGGTGCAGATCGGCCGCTTCTGGAAAGACGCCCTGCACGGTGACCTGGGCGTGAGCCACATCTACAAGGTCAACGTGCCGGTGACCGAGATCCTGGCCCAAAAGCTGCCCATCTCCATCCAGATGGGCGTGCTGGCTATGCTGCTGAGCCTTGTGCTGGGCATCCCGCTGGGGCTTGTCATGGGCCGGTGCAAGAACCGCTGGCCCGACAAACTGGGCACAGCCCTCATCGTGCTCATCCAGGCCGTGCCGGCTGCCGTGTACTTTTTGTACATCCAGATGTACGGCACCTCCGTTCTGGGGGTGGGCCTGCTGTTCGACGCCGCCAACTGGCGCTACTGGGTGCTGCCGGTGTGCAGCATGAGCCTGGCAAACCTGGCCTTCTACGCCATGTGGCTGCGCCGCTATATGGTGGACGAGAGCAACAAGGACTACGTCAAGCTGGCCCGTGCCAAGGGTGTGAGCGAAAGCAATATCGCGCTGCATCATGTGTTCCGCAACGCCATGGTGCCGCTGGTGCAGTACATTCCCTCGGCGTTCCTCAACACGGTGGTGGGCTCCATTTACATTGAGAGCCTGTACAGCATCCCCGGTATGGGCGGACTGCTGGTGACCTGCGTGCAGCGCCACGACAACACCATGGTGCAGGGCATCGTGCTGCTGTACGCCTGCGTGGGCATCGTAGGCCTGATCCTGGGCGATGTGCTCATGGTGCTCATTGATCCCCGCATCAACTTTGGCAAGAAAGAAGGTGGCCGCTGATGCTTTCGTTCCTGAAACGGGAAAAATCCAAAAAGCTGGAAAACCAGCTCAACACCCTGCAGAAGGAAGGCCCTGCTGCCTGGGCAGAGCTGCCGGAGGACGAACTGTTCACCCCCGCCGGGTTCCACGCCGAGCAGGCCGAGGCCACGGCCAGCTCCAACTACAGCTACTGGGGCAGCACCTTCCGTGCTTTCTTCAAGAACAAGGTAGCCGTGGCCCTGCTCATCGCGCTGGTGGCCGTGGTGGCCTTTGCCTTTCTCCAGCCTTATCTGCCGGGGCAGGCAGACCCCAACCTCTGCGCCGTGGACCCCGTCACCGGCATCCAGTACCGCAACATCGCTCCCGGGCAGGACGGCTTTATCTGGGGTTCCAACTCCATCGGGCAGGACCTGTGGGCCCGCATCTGGGCCGGTGCCCGCACCAGCCTGACCATTGCCTTTTTCGTGGCTCTCATCGAAGCCGTGGTGGGCATCACTGCCGGTGTGCTGTGGGGCTATGTGCGCGGGCTGGATTTTCTGTTCACGGAGCTGTACAACATCTTTGACAACATTCCCACCGCCATTGTGCTGATCCTCATCTCCTATGTGGCCTCCCCCAGCATCTGGACCATGATCCTGGGCATGTCCATCAAGGGCTGGATCGAGATGGCGCGGTTCATCCGCAACCAGATCCTCATCATCCGTGACCGTGACTACAACGTTGCCTCCCGCTGCATCGGCACCCCCACGGTGCGCATCGTGCTGCGCAACCTGCTGCCGTATCTGGTGTCGGTGATCATGCTGCGCATGGCCCTCACCATTCCGGAAGCCATCGGCAACGAGGTGTTCATCACCTACATCGGCCTGGGCCTCTCGGTGGAGACGCCCTCGCTGGGCAATCTGGTCAACGACGGCCGCAAGGTGATGATGCAGGCCGGTCTGCGCTACCAGCTGCTCTACCCCACCCTGATTCTGAGCTTTGTCACCATTGCGTTCTATCTGATCGGCAACGCGTTCTCGGACGCCGCCGACCCGAAGAACCACCTGCAGTAAGGAGGAATGCATGATGAACGAAAATGACTGCATCCTCTCGGTGCGGGGGCTGGATATCCGGTTCAACCTGCGCGGCCGGGTGCTGCACGCCATCCGCGGCATCGACCTGGACCTGTACCGGGGTGAAGTGCTGGCCGTCGTGGGCGAGTCCGGCTCCGGCAAGAGCGTGTTCACCAAGAGTTTCATGGGCCTGTTGGACACCAATGGCTCCATCACCGGCGGCACCATCGACTACTACCCTACCCCCGGCGCAGAGCCGGTGCGCCTGTCCGGCCTGAAAACCGGGAAGGACTGGCTGCGCATCCGGGGCCGCGAAATTGCCATGATCATGCAGGACCCCATGACCAGCCTGAACCCGCTGAAAACCATCGGCGACCAGATTTTGGAGGCCGTGACCCTGCATCAGGGCCTGAAAGGGGCCGCCGCCCGGGCAAAGACCCTGGAGTACCTGCAGGACGTGGGCATCTCTGACCCGGAAGTGCGTTTTAAGCAGTACCCCCATGAGTTCTCCGGCGGCATGCGTCAGCGCGTGGTGATCGCCATTGCGGTGGCCTGCAGCCCGAAGATCCTGATCTGTGACGAGCCCACCACCGCGCTGGATGTGACCATTCAGGCTCAGATTTTGCAGCTGCTCAAGGAGCTGCGGGCCAAATACCACCTGACCATCGTCATGATCACCCACGACCTGGGCGTCGTGGCCAACATTGCCGACCGGGTGGCCGTGATGTACGCCGGCGACATCGTAGAGATCGGCACCGCCGACGAGATCTACTATGACCCCCGCCACCCCTACACCTGGGCACTGCTGTCCAGCATGCCTCAGATGGGCATAAAAGGCGAGGATCTGTTCAACATCGTGGGCACCCCGCCCAACCTCTTTGCCGAGATCCGCGGCGACGCCTTTGCGCCCCGCAACCCGCAGGCACTGAAGATCGACTATGTCAAGCGCCCGCCGTACTTTGAAGTTTCGCCCACCCACAAGGCCAAAACCTGGCTGCTGGACCCCCGGGCACCCCACATCGAGCCGCCTGCTGCGGTGAAAAAACTGCAAAAGGAGGGCTTGTAAGATGGCCGAGGAAAAAGAAGTCCTTCTGGAAGTGAAGGACCTGAATGTGACCTACGGCTCCGGCCGCAAGGCCTTTGCCGCCGTACAGAACGCCAATTTCCAGATCTACAAGGGCGAGACCTTTGGTCTGGTGGGCGAGTCCGGCTCCGGCAAGACCACCATCGGCCGGGCCATCCTGCGCATTCTGCCCACCTCTGGCGGTGAGATCCTGTACAAGGGCCAGAAGATCAACGGCAAAATCCCGCGTGCGCTGGACAAGCAGATCACCCGTGAGATCCAGATGATCTTTCAGGACCCGCAGTCCTCGCTGAACGAGCGCGCCAAGGTGAGCTACATCGTGGGCGAGGGCCTGCAGAACGTGCGGCCCGACCTCTCCGCCGCCCAGCGGGAAGAAAAAGTGCGGCAGGCTCTGCTGGACGTGGGCCTGCTGCCGGAATTTGCTTCCCGCTTTCCCCACGAATTTTCCGGCGGCCAGCGGCAGCGCATCGGCATTGCCCGGGCCCTCATCGTGGAGCCGGAATTCATTGTGGCCGATGAGCCCATCAGCGCTCTGGACATGTCCATCCGCGCCCAGGTGCTCAACCTGCTGCGCCGCCTGCAGAAGGAGCGCGGCATCGCCTACCTGTTCATCGCCCATGATCTCTCGGTGATGCGCTACATTTCGGACCGCATCGCAGTCATCCACAAGGGCAGCATCGTGGAACTGGCCGACGCGGAGGAGCTGGTGGCCCACGCCATCCATCCCTACACCCGCAGCCTGCTGTCCGCCATCCCCATGCCGGACCCCCGCCGGGAGCGCAATAAAAAGCTGTTGGTGTACGACCCCGCCATGCACGATTATTCCACCGAAGCGCCCCAGTGGCGGGAGCTGCGCCCGAGGCACTGGGTTCTTTGCAGCGCCGCCGAGGCCGCGCAGTGGCTGCCGCAGGCCTGAGCTGCTTCGGGTCGCGATCCAATCACTTTACACAGTTTTTACCAGATGAACCGTTGATGGTTCGTCCTTTTTGGATTTCTCACAGTTTATTCATTGACATTCCGACTGCCGTCCACTACAATAACGGTGGGCCGTTTTGGCCTTTTGCCTGTCAAAAAGTGTCCGGCAGAACATGCTTTTTCTGCCGTTTCTGGGAAAATGAAAGAAGAAGAAAAAAAAGAAAGGTCCTGAATCCTATGACGACTGCACCACACGAACCCATCTACGCATCCGTCGCAAAACCCTGGCTCAAATACTATGACCCCAAGTTCTTCGATCAGACGCCGCCCGAATGCAGCGCCTTCGAGTACGTCTGCCGCCAGAACAAAACGCACTTGACCGAGACCGCCATCACCTATTACGGCCGCAAGATCACTTATGCCGACCTCATCGTCAACGTCAAAAAGACGGCGGCGGCCTTCCGTGCCATCGGCATGAAAAAAGGCGACATTGCCACCGTGGTCAGCGTGATGACCCCGGAGGTCATCTACGCGTTCTATGCTGCCGACATGATCGGTGCCTCCCTGAATCTGGTGGATCCGCGCTACAGTGCTGAGGGCATCCACGATTACATCACCGAGGTGGACTCCCACCTGCTCATCTGCCTGAACGTGGTCTACGACCGCTGCCAGCAGGCTGCCAAGCGCACCAACGTGGAACGGGTGCTGGTGGTGTCCCCCGCCGACTCCCTGCCGCTGCATCTGGCCGTGGGCTACAAGCTGTCCACCCCCGACAAGAACCGCTATTCTTCCAACGTGATCCGCTGGAAGGATTTCATTGCCGCCGGTGAGGGCAAAGACACCGGTGCCGAGCCTTACGACCCGGACCACACCTGCGTGGTGGTGCACACCGGCGGCACCACCGGCTCGCCCAAGGGCGTCATGCTGACCGATGTGGACTTCAACTCCATCGCACAGCAGTTCGGTGCTTACGAAAAGCTGTTCCGCCGCGGCCAGAAGCTGATGAACATCATGCCCCCGTTCATTGCCTATGGCTACGCCTGCGGCGTGCACCTGCCGCTGGTGCTGGGCCTTACCGTGATCATCATCCCCAATCTGGACCCTGCAAAGCTGGGTGCCCTGATCTGGAAGTACAAGCCGGAGCACATGTTCGGCGTGCCGGCCCACTACCAGCAGATGGCCTCTTCGCTGCTGCTGAAGAACAAGGATCTGTCCTTCATTCGCAACTATGCTGCCGGCGGCGACGCCATCACGGTGGGTGCCGAGCAGAGCGTGAACGACTTCCTGGCCGCTCACGGCGTGGAGTACGGCCTGGCCAAGGGCTACGGCATGACCGAGGTTTCTTCTGCCGCCACCGCTGCTTCCGGCCTTGCCAACAAGGTGGGCAGTGTGGGCATCCCGCTGGTGAACACCCTTGTGTCGGTGTTTGAGCCCGGTACCGACACCGAACTGCCCATCGGCGAGCGCGGTGAGCTCTGCATCTCCGGCCCTGCCATCATGAAGGGCTACTACGGCAAGCCCGCCGAAACGGCTGCCCTGCTGCGCCACCACTCGGATGGCCGCGTCTGGGCACACACCGGCGACGTCGGCTATATGGATGAGGACGGCTTCGTGTTCCTGGACTCCCGCATCAAGCGGCTGATCATCCGCCACGATGGCTTCAAGGTGTTCCCCTCCATGATCGAGAACGTCATCAGCCGCCACCCCGCCGTGCAGCAGTGCTCGGTGGTGGGCTGCACCGACAAGGACCATGTGCAGGGCCGCCTGCCCTTTGTGTATGTCGTGCTGGACCCCGCTGCTGACCACAAAAAGCGTCAGATCGTGCGGGAGCTGCAGCAGATCTGCAAAGAAGAGCTGCCGGAGTACGTCCAGCCCGTGGGCTACAAGTTCCTTGATGAGCTGCCGCTGACCCCCATCGGTAAGGTGGACTACCGCAAGCTGGAGGAAAAGATCACCTCCCGCGATTACTGATCCTGCTTTTTACGGCCGTGCCTTTGTGCACGACCGTTTTTTTGTATTTCCCGACACATTCCGGAAAATGGGCCTTGACATCCCTGGCTTCTCTTTTTATGATAGAAGGGACCTTATGGCTCAAAAAAAGGAGGAACATCATGAAAAAACGCATTGTCAGCCTGCTGCTGGCCCTGGCTCTGTTGGTGCTGCCGGTGGTTTCTGCCGGGGCCGCCCAGCCTGCCGCCGCAGACCCCACCCCGGTGCAGACCCAGACCGATGCCGCTGCCGAATCGGATCAGCACTGCTATTCTTACATTGCTTTGGGCGACAGCATTGTAGCCGGCATTGGCCTGCCGGGCGCCGTTTACCAGCGAAACGGACGGTATTACGATGTTTCCGGCAACTACCAGGGCTACTCCAAGGATTGCTATGTGGCCCGGGTAGCCGATAGCCTGGGCCTGAGCCGGGCCCAGACCGCCAATTACGGAATGCCTGCCCTGATGAGCAGCGACCTGCTGGAGCTGGTGCGGACCGGTTCCTGCCAGAGTGCCAGCATAAATTTTGTTCTGCCCAACCTGCGCCAGGAGCTGAAGCACGCTGAGATCATTACGGTGGAGATCGGTGCCAATGACGTGCTGGTGCCCATCATGTACGGCGTTGCCGCTGCCATGGGGGGCCCCCAGGTCTTTGAGGCCCTGCTGCCTATGCTGGAGGGCGACTTCCGCCAGATGGATGCCTCCTCCTTTGCCGCCCTCCGGGAGAACCTGGACTCTTTGAACATCACCGCCCAGCAGCGCAAGGCCCTGCTGCAGCTGCTGAGCAGCGGCGTTGCCGACATTTGCGCCCAGAGCCAGGCCACTACCCTGGCCAACCTTGAGGCCCTGCTGCAGGAGCTGAAGGCTCTGAACCCCAACGCCCAGATCGTTCTGGTGGGGTACTACAATCCCCTGCCCCTGCTGCCGGCCCCTGCCAACCCCTTTGTCAAGCACTTCCGTACCCTGAGCCGCTCGGTGCAAAAGCTGGCCCAGCAGTATGACGCAGCCTTTGCTCCTGCGACCTACACGGTGGTGGCCAACGACGCTCACCCCACGGTATGCGGCCACAAGTACCTGGCCCGCCAGATCCTGAAAGCTCTGGAAAAGTGATCCTTTTCTGAGCTTGCGATACAAGGAGGTTCTTTATGAAAAAACGTATTGTCAGCCTGCTGCTGGCCCTGGCTCTGCTGGTGCTGCCGGTCCTGCCTGCCTTTGCAGCAGAGGAAGATCCCTACACCTATGTTGCCCTGGGTGACAGCATCACCACCGGTGTGGGCCTGAAGGACACCCACTTTTCCAGCACCGCCAAGAGCTATGATGTGCAGGAAAACTACCATGGTTACTCCAAAGACTGCTATGTGGCCCGGGTGGCCGACGCCCTGGGCCTGGACCGGGACCATGCCGTGAACTACGGGATGCCTGCTGCCATGAGCAGCAACATCCTGGACCTGGTCAGGACCGGCTCCACCGCCTCCGGTGTCGCCTACTACGACCTGCCTACCCTGCGGCAGGAACTGGCAGACGCCGACCTGATCACCCTGCTCATCGGCTCCAACGACACTGTGCTGCAGCTCATGGGGGCCATGGGCAGAGCCACCAACGGCAAGGCCACCAAACTGCTGATCCCCCTGCTGACGGGCACCATGCGAGAGCTGAATCTCCAGACCCTCCAGACCCTGAGAAAGAGCCTGGAAAACCTGGACCTGACCCCGGAAGAGCTGAAGGCTGCCCTGAAGCTGCTGGATTCCGGCATGGAGGAGATCTGTGACCAGACCCGGGACCAGACTGTGGCCAACGTGGAACAGATCCTCCAGGAACTGAGAGCCCTGAACCCTGACGCCCAGATCATTCTGGTGGGGTACTACAACCCCCTGCCCTTCCTGCCCACCTACGGCAGACACTTCCGCCTGCTGAACCGCTCCGTCAAGGCCCTGGCCCAGCAGTACGGCGCAGACTATGTATCCATCCCCTATACCTCCATTGCCAACGACGGTCACCCCACGGTGTGCGGTCACAAGTACATCGCTCGCCAGATCCTGAAGGCCGTCCGCAAGTAAACGTTTCGTTTTTTCAAGGCCCTGCCTGTCCGGCAGGGTCTTTTTGCTTTCCTGCGTTTATTTCCGGCATTCAGCTTCAAAAGCTTCTGTTTTGACAACTTTTTCCTGCGATTTTCCACGTTTTGTCAATTGACATTTCCCCTTCATTTCCTTATCATGGAAGCAGTTCCGCAGCCTTGAGATGTTGCGGGGAAAGAGGGAATGATGACCATGAAAACAAAACGCATTGCAAGCCTGCTGCTGTCGGCCGCGCTGCTGCTGTCGCTGGCCGTTCCTGCCTTTGCAGAGAACCCCACCACCGAAGAGACTGCTGAGCCGGAAACCTCCGTGCAGGAAGTGGAGCCGGAAGCTCTTACCGAAGACGATGCTGTGGCGCCTGTTGCAGAGCCCACCGCCAAAAAAGAGTACACCTATGTCGCCATCGGTGACAGCGTGACTGCCGGCGTGGGCCTGAGCGGCCTGCAGTACAAGCTGGTCCAGAACGGCTTCGATATGTCCGGCAATTACAAAGGCTACGATGGCCAGTGCTTTGTGGGCTATGTAGCCGACCAGCTGGGCCTGGATCGTGACCACGCCATCAACCTGGGCCTGCCCGCCGTGATGACCAAGGACCTGGCAGACCTGATCGAGACTGGTGCCATGCCGGCCATGAACCATTATTCCGGCGTGCAGTATACCTCGGTGCCGGAGCTGAAAGAATATATCCAGAAAGCGGACCTCATCACCTTGCAGATCGGTGCCAACGACGCCCTGATCCGCACCATCGTGGCCCTGGGTGAGGCTACCAACTGGAAAAGTGAAAAGCTGGCCAACAGCATGGTCACCGGAATGTTCCGCAACCTGACCCCGGACAACATCGACTACTTTATGGACTGCCTGAAGCAGCTCACCCTGACCCCCTCGGAGTTCCGTGCCGTGATGTATCTGCTGACCACCGGCATGAGCCAGATCTGCACCTCCACCTACGCCGACACTGTGACCCAGCTGGAGCGTGTGATGAAGGACCTGCGTGAGCTGAACCCGGAGGCCCAGATCCTGGTACTGAGCTACAATAACCCGGTGCCCCTGATGCCCTCCTGGAGCCGCCACTTCCGTCGGCTGAACACCGCCGCAGCCAAGCTGGCCGCCCAGTATGATGTGACCTATGTGCCCATCCCCTATACCCGCACCGCCAACGACGGCCACCCCACCGTTTCCGGCCACAAGTACATTGGCCGCCAGATCCTCAAAGCCGTCAATCACTGATCCATAAACATGCAGCAAAAAAGGGCCTGTCTCTTGTGAGACAGGCCCTTTTTTGAGGGTTGCAGTTGTTTTCTCAGCTCAGTCGGCCGCTTTCTACCGAGTAGGTCACATCGGCGGCAGCCATGGTGGACTTTCGGTGGGAAACTAGCAGCACCGTCTTGTCCCGGCACTCGGCCCGCACCGCCTTGAGGATCACGCCCTCGTTCAGGCTGTCGAGGTTGGAGGTAGGCTCGTCCAGCAGCAGGAAGGGTGCATCGTGCAGGAATGCCCGCGCCACACCGATGCGCTGCCGCTCGCCGCCGGACAAGGCCCCGCCCAGCTCACCAACGGGGGTGTCATACCCCTTGGGCAGGCTGCGGATAAAGCCGTCCAGCGCAGCCTTTTTGCAGGCCGCTTCCACTTCTTCGCGGGTGGCATCCCGCTTGGCGATGCGGATATTGTTCTCGATGGTGTCGTTGAACAGCTCCGTCTCCTGGGTCACAAGGCTCTCCTGTGCCCGCAAAGTGGCCGTGTTCACCCGGCGGATGTCCTCCTCGCCAAAGCGGATGGTGCCGGTGTTCACATCCCAGAAACGCATGAGCAGCCGCAGGAAGGTGGACTTGCCGCTGCCGGAACGGCCGGTGATGCCCACGATCTTCTTTTCCGGGATAGTCAGGCTCAGGTCGTGCAGCACCTCTTCGTCCGCATAGGAGAAGCTCACATGCTCCGCCTGCGCCCCCGCAAAGGCCGTGTGGGCACCATCGGTCACGTCGGCGGTCACAGGCTCTTCGTCCAGCAGGTCCAGCACACGGTCGGCGCTGGCAAACACCTGGGTCAGGCTGGCACCGAGGTTGGCCAGTGCCACCACCGGGCCAAAGGAGCTCAGAGCCGACAGGGTGCAGATGAGCACCCCTTCCACGCCCATCTGCCCGTTCCGGTACAGCTGCAGGCTCACTCCCAGCACCGCGATGACCGTAAACAGGATCAGGGTGTTGGTGATGGCCACGGTCAGGCCCTCGCGGTATTTCAGGGCCTTCTGCTTCTCGCCCAGTGTCTCGCTGTGGGCCGTGATGCCGGCCGCACGGGCGGCGGTGTCCTGATATTGTAGCGTATCGCGCAGGCCGCGCAGGCTCTCCAGCACATAGCTGTTGGTGTCGGCCAGGGCCTGCCGGTACTCCCGGGCCACCTTGTCGCCGCGCTTTGCGCTCCACACCGGCAGGGCCACGCCCACCAGCAGGTACCCGGCCAGCAGCACCAGTGCGGGCAGGATGTGGTAACTGGCCACAAAACCGGTCATGCCGATCACACAGATGCAGGCAATGCAGATGGGCGAGATGGTGTGGGCGTAGAACACTTCCAGTGCCTCGATGTCGGCGGTGATCAGGGAGATCAGGTCGCCGCGGTCACGGCCCTCCAGCTTGGCCGGGGTCAAGCGGCGCAGCGCGCCGAACACCTGATCCCGGATGAGGGCCAGCAGCTTGAAAGCGATAGAGTGGTTGGAAGCCTGCTCTGCATAGCGCAGGATGCCGCGCAGCAGGGCAAATACCAGAATGCAGGCAAAGGCAACGCCCACCGAGCGCAGCGGGCTGGCCAGCCCCAGCGCCCGCAGGATACCAAAGCCGCCGAAAATGGTGATGAAGGTGGCGCAGAAATGCCCCGCCACGCCCATGACGATGGCCGCCAGCATGATGGGCAGCATGGGCTTGACCAGCACGATGAGGCGGCCCACAAGGACAAAGGGGCTGCGATGCTTGGGTTCGTTCATATCAGGCATCCTCCGTTTCCAGCGTTTCCAGCTGCTTCTGGGCCGTGTACAGACGGCTGTAGGCACCCTGCTTTTTCAGCAGTTCCGCGTGGGTACCCCGCTCTGCGATGCGGCCCTTGTCCAGCACATAGATGCAGTCGCTGTCCACCACGTTGGCCAGCCGGTGGGAGATCAGGATCACCGTTTTGCGGCCCGCCAGGCTCCAGATGGCTGCCATGATGTCGTTTTCGCTCTCGGCGTCCACGTTGGAAGTGGCTTCGTCAAACAGATAAATGGGGGTGTCGTGCAGCAGGGCGCGGGCCATGGCAAGGCGCTGCCGCTGGCCGCCGGACAGGTTGCTGCCGCCCTCATGCAGGGCCGTCTGCAGGCCGTCCTGGCTGCGGCAGAAGTCGGCCAGG
>ERZ772879.984-NODE-984-length-20852-cov-3.795259_pt1 | contig 20852 bp, 19 predicted proteins | sample MGYA00580582_ERZ772879 | MGnify/ENA primary metagenome ERZ772879 (study PRJEB29015, sample SAMEA2737682) | human gut metagenome | biome: human gut; feature: human-associated habitat; material: faeces | place: China | collected 2012 ... | reverse complement strand
GTTTGCCACACACTGCCGTTACTTTATATATTATAACATTTTTTAGTTAATTCTTAAACAGTTTTTAGTATTTTTAACTATATTTTACTTTGTGACATATAACAGCGTTCAGTTATCTAGTCCCCTGAAGCTCCTGATTCCCTGCCTTCTTTTTATACAAAAGGGACCTCAGCATCAAGGCCGAGATCCCCCTTGTTCAGCGCATTGGCTGGAAAGTGCATTTACATGTTTAATTTTGTAGTATATGGAAGGAATGTTTTTCTTTTTCGGCAGTAAATTCTGCCATATTTTGTGTTTGTTTATTTAGCAAGCTCCTGCACACATGCTTTCATCTCATCTATCTTTGACATGGCATTTTTTAGGCTGATTTCATTCACGCCAAAGTAGAATTTGATTTTTGGTTCATTTCCAGAAGGCCTAACCGCGAACCACGCATTATTTTCCAGCTCATAGTACAGCACGTTTGATTTTGGAAGACCCATGTGCTCCTCTTCGCCATCAAGCGGCTTGCGGATTCCGCTCACATAATCCCTCATGCCGGTGACTTTGATACCTGCAAAGTTCGTAAGTGGATGGTTCCTGAAGTTCTCCATCATCTCCTTAATCTGTGCTGCACCATCTACACCCTTTAGAGTTATCCCAAACGCACCTTCAAAGTAATAGCCATATTTGTGATAAACCTCTTCCATGGCATTACAGATGGTTTCTCCCTGCAGCTTATAAAATGCTGCTATTTCACATAAAATGACAACGGCTGCGCAAGCGTCCTTGTCACGAGTGTAGTCTCCTACTAAACATCCAAAGCTCTCCTCCATTCCGAAGATGAACTTGTATGTGTTGTTCTTCTCAAAGAGAAGGATCTGCTCACCTATGTACTTGAATCCGGTGAGTGTCTCTATATATTTCAGATTGTAATTCTCTGCTATCGCCTTTGTAAGATTGGTGCTGACTACTGTATTACAGATAGCACCATTTTCCGGCAGTTTGCCGACTGCCTTCTGTTCACGGCAGACATACTCTGCGATCAAGGCTCCTGTCATATTGGCATTAAAGCGGACATATGGATATGCAGGATCATCTGCAAATTCCGTGTCTTTCCAAATTCCCGTATTGTCCTTGACGTATATTCCAAGTCTGTCTGCATCAGGATCTGTGGCCATGATAACGTCCGCATCCACCTTCTTTGCCAGGTCTATTCCCATGGCAAATGCTGATGGTTCTTCTGGATTTGGTGACTTGACCGTGCTGAAGTCTCCGTCAGGAACAGTCTGCTCCTCTACAACATATACGTGCTTGAAGCCAAGTCTCTTTAGCACTTCCCTTACAGGTACATTTCCTGTTCCGTGAAGTGGTGTGTATACTATCTTGATATCGTCTGCAACCTTCGGAATGATATCGCCGTGGATGGTCTGTTTTATGAGTGCCTGATAGTAATTCTCATCAACACTCGTAGGAACCATACAGAACAGGCCGTCTGCGATAGCCTTGTCCTTATCCATGGTCTTGACATCCTCGTATCTCTCAACATTCGCCACATGTTTCAGGATATCCTGATCCTGAGGGGATACGATCTGACTGCCGTCCTCCCAGTACACCTTGTAGCCGTTGTACTCAGGTGGATTGTGGCTTGCTGTTACCACGATTCCGGCTATACATCCAAGCTCTCTCACTGCAAATGACAGCTCAGGTGTAGGGCGGAGTGCATCAAACACATATGTCTTTATGCCATTTGCATTGAGACACAGAGCTGATGCCTCTGTGAACTCTGCTGACATATTTCGGCAGTCATGTGCTATGACAACACCTCTCCCCGCAGCATCTGCACCGACCTCAAGTATGTAATCTGCAAGACCCTGTGTAGCCTTTGTAACTGTGTATATATTCATTCTGTTGGTTCCGGCACCCATGATTCCGCGCATTCCGCCGGTTCCAAATTTCAGATTCTTGTAGAATCTGTCCTGGATCTCTTTGTCATCATCTGCGATACTTCTAAGTTCTTCCTTGGTCTTCTCATCAAAGCAGTCTGACTCAAGCCAGAACTTGTATTCGTCCATGTAACCCATCTTTTTTACCTCCACCTTTTAATTATTTTTAGTCGCGACCGCGATCTTCTAACCTATTTTCTGCTGACATTTATTTGCCAGCCATTCCGTTTCTTACCAGTCACCCCGTTTTACGAGAACATCGCCTTCACATTTACCGCAAGCTCGTCAAGCTGCTCTGCCGCATCCTCCTGAGAGCTTCCCTTTACCCCGAGGTAGAACTTGATCTTCGGTTCTGTGCCTGAAGGTCTCACAAGGAACCATGCGCCATCCGCAAGCTGATAATATATCATGTTGGACTTTGGAAGCACCGCCGCCTCGGACTTGCCTGTCGCTGCGTCTGTCTCTGTTCCAAGCTTGTAGTCGTAGATTTTCTCCACGCTGTAAGTTCCGACCTTCTGCACCGGATTATCTCTCAGCGTCTGTATCATAGACTGTATCTTTGCAACACCCTCGCGTCCATCAAACTTCATGGTCTGAACCTTCTCTTTGTAGTAACCATATTCCTGCCACAATTCAACCATTCTGTCCCACAGAGTCATGCCACGGTTCTTGTAGTATGCCGCAGCCTCACAGAGAAGCATCAGCGTTCCAACCGAGTCCTTGTCCCTTGCATATGTACCAGGCAGACATCCAAATGTATCTTCAAGCCCGAACACATAATTGTGTTCACCAGTCTGCTCATAAGCCCTCATTCTCGATGCTATATTCTTAAATCCGATCAGGTTGTTGCAGTCACAGAAAGTGTCGTACTTCTTACATATCTCCTTGACCATATTGGTGATAACAACCGTAGTTACAATCGCCGGATTCTCAGGCAGTCTTCCGCTCTGGGATCTCTGCATCAGCACGTAATCACAGAGGATCGCACCGAACATATTGCCCGTAAATTCTTTATACTCATTATTCTTGCTGTCATATCCATACATTCCAAGCCTATCCGCATCAGGATCTGTGACAAGAATCAGCTCTCCGCCGACCTTCTTCGCCAGCTCAAGACTCAGGGCATACGCCTCTGCGCCCTCAGGATTTGGGGACTTTACAGTTGGGAAATTACCATCTTGAACAGCCTGTTCCTCAACGACATGTACATCCTTGAAACCAAGTTCGCTGAGAACTCTTGTAACAGGCTTAAGGCCTGTTCCGTGAAGCGGAGAATATACGATCTTCAGATCTCCCGCCTTCTGAATCTCCTCCGGATTCATGACAAGCTTGTGAAGCTCTCCTATATATGCGTCATCGATCTCCTGACCGATCACATTCAACAGTCCTGCATCTATTGCAGCGTCCCTGTCCATAGTCTTAACCATGGAGAAATCTTCTATATTGTTGACCTCTGCAATGATCTCCTTATCCTGAGGAGATACGATCTGGGCTCCATCATCCCAGTAAACCTTATATCCGTTGTATTCCTTTGGATTGTGGCTTGCCGTTATATTCACGCCGATATTGCAGTGCAGATGTCTCACTGCAAATGAAAGCTCCGGTGTCGGGCGGAGCGCATCAAACAGATACACCTTCACGCCATTTGCACACAGGCAGAGAGCAGTTTCAAGCGCATACAGCGAAGCATTGTTTCTGTTGTCAAATGCTATAGCTGCCGACGGCTCTGATATTCCGATCTTCGCCAGGTAGTTAGCAATTCCCTGTGTTGCCATGCGAACCGTGTAAATGTTCATGCGGTTCGTTCCCGCTCCCATCACGCCTCGAAGTCCACCTGTTCCAAACTCAAGGTTTGTGTAAAATCTATCTTCAATCTCCGCTTCATTATCCTTTATGTTTACGAGCTCCTGCTTCGTAACATCATCTACCTGATCGCTGCCAAGCCACATCTCGTATCTCTGCTTTGCGTCCATCTTCTACCCCTTTCCTGACCTCACAGGCCACACAGATTTTTCCTTTTTATCTATCCACAATTTATCTTCCGTTCATTTTATTAGGCTATTTTTAGCTAATTTATTGTTATTTGTATAATATATTAAGCAATTTTTAAATTCAATATTTAATCTTGCAATTTATATCACTTTGTTGCGCAGATGTATATTGCAGCCGTTTTATTATGGTGGTATTAACTAAAAGAATTATATTTTCTGCAATTGACTTGTAATATAACCGACCTTTTTTATTCCTTTACAGAGGCCATTTGTGATCTGCTCAAGATCAACCTGAGCGTTGTAGCCGGATTTGTGTACAGCAAGATCACGGAGGCACAGAAGGATCAGAAGGAGCTCGTAGTCCAGGTGGCATCCAGGGATCTGAAGAGCCGAATGCCGGAGTATGAACTGATCAGGATCATCGGTATACTGATCGATAATGCGCTTGAATCGACCGCCCCATTTGGCACTGCATATCTGTACCTGGACAGCAGGCAGAACCAGATAGAAATAAGAACAAGAAACAAGGGTTCCGTCAAAACCAACGAATTCCGCCAGAATATGTTCTCACCGGGATATACCACCAAAACCGGAGACAGACATGGCCATGGTTACGGTCTCTACAACCTGAAAAAACTGACCGACAAGTACAATGGTAAAATATATCTCGACACGGTAAATACCGACCAGGGAGACTACATACAGTTCGACGTCATCGTATAAGGACAGCAAAGCGCCGTCCGGTCACCAGACCAGACGGCGCTTTTTTGTATTTGCTATATATTATACTTATGCTACTCTGCCAGCTTGTTGAGCTTCTCAACAAGTGCTGTCTGGAGAGCTTCAAGCTTTGCATCTGCATCATCAAGGCTTGTTCCCTTGATTCCGTAGTACAGCTTAATCTTTGGCTCTGTTCCTGATGGACGTACACATGCCCATGCGCCATCCTCAAGGTCGTAGTAGAGAACGTTGGACTGTGGAAGTCCTGACTCTGTGACCTCTCCGGTGGCAAGATCTGTGATCGTGTTCTTCTCGTAATCACGAACCTTGAGAACTTTGAGTGTATCGATCTGAGTAAGTGACTCAGCTCTGAGTGAGGACATGATCTTGCGGATCTTCTCTGCTCCTGTAACACCCTTGAGCGTTATTGTGTAGAGGCCTTCCTTGTAATATCCGTACTTCTCATAGAGATCAAGCATGTGATCCCACAGAGTGATTCCCTGGCTCTTGCAGTATGCAGCAGCCTCGCAGAGACACATAACTGCAACCGGAGCATCCTTGTCTCTTGCGTATGTTCCAACGAGACATCCGTAGCTCTCCTCCATACCCATTACGAAATTGTATGAATTATTCTGCTCGAAGAACTTGATCTGCTCACCGATGAACTTGAAGCCTGTTAGAACCTCGATGAGGTTGACATTGTAATCTGCAGCCAGTGGATCAGCCATATTTGTGGTTACAATAGTCTTGACCATGGCCGGATTCTTTGGCATGAGACCGCATTTTGTTCTCTCTCTGAACTGGTATTCAGCGATTATAAGTCCTGACATATTTCCTGTAAATGGCATATACTTGCCTGTCTTTGTATCGAGTGCGTATATTCCAAGACGGTCTGCATCAGGATCTGTAGCGAGAACTATGTCCGCATTCTTCTCCTTTGCCAGCTTGAGGGCAAGCTCAAATGCCTTTGGATCCTCTGGGTTTGGATACTCAAGCGTTGTGAACTCAGGGTCTGGAAGCTCCTGCTCAGGAACAATGTATACGTTTTTGAAACCAAGCTCGGACAGAACTCTCTTTACAGGTACAAGACCGGTTCCGTGGAACGGTGTGTATACGATCTTGATGTTCTCTGACTGCTCCTTGATGATCTCAGGATGAATGATCTGCTTCTTGAGTTCCTCCATATACGCGTCATCTATCTCGGCACCTATGATAGTGAGAAGGTCCTTGTCAAGTGCCTCCTGCTTATCCATGGTCTTTACTGTATGGAAATCTGTTACAGCCTTAACCTCTGCGATGATCTCTCTGTCCTTTGGAGCTGTGATCTGCGCGCCATCCTCCCAGTATACCTTGTAACCGTTGTACTCTGGTGGATTGTGGCTGGCTGTTATAACTATACCTGCTGTACATCCAAGCTTTCTGACTGCATATGAAAGCTCAGGTGTAGGTCTGAGTGACTCAAAGAGATATGACTCGATTCCATTTGCACACAGGCAGAGAGCTGCTTCTGCTGCAAACTCTGGAGAATACTTTCTTGAATCGTATGCTATTGCCACGCCCTTGTCCTGCGCATTCTGCTTCACAATGAAGTTTGCAAGACCCTGTGTAGCCTTGCGGACGGTGTAGAAGTTCATTCTGTTGGTTCCCGCGCCTATCACACCTCTGAGTCCACCAGTTCCAAATACAAGATCACGATAGAATCTGTCCTCGATCTCAGCCTCATCATCAGCTATGGCTGCAAGCTCCTTCTTGGTGTCCTCATCGAAATAATCATCTGTCATCCAAAAATCATATGTGTCTCTGTAACTCATCTTTCTACTTCTCCTTCTTTTTTTCTCATTTAGTATGCCCTTTTATGAACATTCTGCTGTTTGAGCAATCACTGCTCAGCGCTTCCTATTTTCTCAGGAATTCTAGTGGATCTCCCTCAGCCAGAAAATGTGTCATGAGGTATGCTCCTCTGAGCGACACCTGTTCCTCTGACAGGATTCTTCTGACCTCACCTCGGTCTGCGAGTATGACCTGTATGTCCTCTGTGCTCTCCTTGCTGTCGAGATTTGGTGTTCCTGTAACTGTTCCAAATACAGCACTGCTCATCTCATCCGTAAATCCCGGGCCCATATAGAATGGCCTTCTGTAGAGTTCTTCTCCGCCCTCATATACATCAAGGGTAAGCCCTGTCTCTTCCTTCATCTCCCTGACTGCTGCCTGCGCCGGAGTCTCATCTCCATCCACCAGTCCTGCAGGAAGTTCATATATATATGTATCGAGTGGGTATCTGTACTGCCTTATGAGCACCAGCTTCGGCTCATCTTCCAGCTTAACTCCATATATAACTATTCCTTCCGGTTTTATATCGTGGGTCTTTATCTTTATGTCGTTCTCTTTATTCCTTGAAGCAAAGTAATAATTGAAGTCTTTTCCAGCCGTGTCAACCGCATCTATATGATAGAGGTTGAGGAACGGATTGTCTGTGAGTTTTTGTACACCTTTGTATTTCTCTTTCACTTCATCACATCCCTTCTGTGTATTTTAATGTATTCAGCCGACCATACATTCGCAAAACCGCACGGTTCCCGTGCTCTTTCGCTGCTGCGCTGAATATTTACCTTTATTCAAAATTAGCATAGTTTTTACAATATATCAAATTCTTTTTTAAGTAATTTTATCATTTTTTAGCTATTTTTAATGCTTTTTAGTATATTTGCGTCATTTTGCCATATTTTTCTATGTGACTCCTGGTTTTGATGCAGCTATGTGCCTCCTGATTCTGAATATTTTTTACTCAAAAAATCCGGGCACTTTAATCTGCCCGGATTCCAAAAATGTTATGCAATTTATACTCTACTGATTCTCTGTCGATACCAGTTGATATTCTGCATCTCTCAACCTGCAGTAATAAAATGTCTGTCCAGCCTCCTCTGTGTAGGTTTCAAATACTCCCGTAACGATCACCTCACTCTGGTCCGCCGGGTAATCGCCTGGATATACTGCACCTCCACCAAGTTCAAATTCAAGCCCCTGACTGCAGCATGCCAGAGCGTCGGCTATGAGACAATAATTATAATATTTGTCGGTTATCGGATAATAGGATGCATAATACTTTCCTTCTATCCTTATCGTCTTGCCCTCATATTCCTCAGGTTTTGACATCATCTGATATACCGTCGCATATACAAGATCGCTTCCCATAAGTGTGAGATCCACATCCACACCCTCAGACTTGTATTGCGCTATAACTGAGCTGTCTCCATTCACGACCTGCCCATATGTTGGTTCTGATGTCGCCTCAGTTACAGATGCGGATTCTGTCTCTGTCGTGGTTTGCATCTCTGTTGTGATCGTCGTATCTGTTGTGGCTCCCGCCGACGACTTGCTTTCCACATCACCATCGCCTGTTTTCTGATTAAGCACCTTATCCACTGCATTCTGTGTGTTCAAACGACTGCCCGCAGTCTGAGATGCTCCACCACAGCCTGTGACAGTCAGCAACATACTCAGCACCAATATTGACATAATCAATCGCTTAAATCTGTGTCTGCATCCATGCATTCTTCTATTTCTATTCATATACATATTCTTATCTCCTCATCACTTTCCCTGCTATACTGTTAAATGCAAATATAACCATATCGCATGCAACGATCGTAGAACCCACCGGTGTTGAAAATAATATGGATACCAGCATGCCGGTCAAAGTTCCCACAACTGACAATACAGCCGAATATAATACCACTGACCTGAAACTATACATAACTCTCATTGCCGAAAGTGCAGGGAATACCAGAAGCGCCGTGATGAGCAGGGAGCCCACCAGATTCATTGCAAGCACTATTATCACAGCGATTATCACCGCCAGCGCCAGATTATATGCCCCTGCATTTTTCCCGATTGCCCTGGTAAAACTCTCGTCAAATGTGACTGCAAATATCCTGTTGTAGAACAAACAGAAAAACGCTATTACACATATTGACATAACTATACACAGCCACACTTCTCCCATTGTCAATGTAAGTATTGAGGTTGAACCAAACAATGTTGAGCACACGTCGCCAGATACATTTGCCGACGTGGAAAATACATTCATTATCAGATAACCTACGGCTAAAGCACCGACAGACATCATAGCTATCGCGGCATCTCCCTTAAGCTTCGCATTTTGTCCCGACATAAGTATGAGAATTGCAGCAGCCACAGTCACCGGCATCACTATGATCGTGTTGTTTGTCAGTTTCAGAACAGATCCTACCGCCATTGCTCCAAATGCAACATGCGAAAGTCCATCGCCGATAAATGAAAATCTTTTCAAAACCAATGTTGCACCGAAAAGTGACGAACACAATGCTATAAGAATACCAACCACAAGAGCATACTTAACAAATGGATACTGCATATAGTAAATTAACTTATCAACAAGCTGCACTCTGTACACCACCTTTCTCATATTCTACCGAAATGATGTTCCAATATCTGCTGTTCTTATATTCCTCTCTGCTGCCCCAGAACGAGCCCCCATGATTCATATGAAGCACATGTCTGGCGCAATCTATTGCCCTCAGATCATGTGATATCATGATCACTGCCACACCATTTTCATTTAACTGCTGTATCATCTGATAGAACTGTGCCGTTGCGACAGGATCAAGGCCAGTTACCGGTTCGTCAAGCAGAAGAAGGTTCTCAGTTGCACACAGGGCTCTCGCCAGAAGGACGCGCTGCTGCTGTCCTCCCGACAAATGCCTGTAACATTTCCTGCGTATATCCCACATTCCAAGTCGTTCAAGCTGAGATTGCGCAAGCTGCTTTTCCTTTCTGCCATAAAAAGGACGTGCTCCGCACTTAGGCAGCGTTCCCGACAAAGCCACCTCCCATACAGTCGCAGGGAAATCCTTCTGCACAGGTGTCTGCTGCGGCAGATAGCCTATATCACGCGATGTCAGATCATCGCCAAACTTTATCTCTCCTGAAACCGGTTTCAGCAGCCCAAGTAAAGTTTTTACCAAGGTACTCTTTCCCGCTCCGTTCTCTCCAACTATACAGAGATAATCTCCCTTGTCTATACTGAAATTAAGGCCTGACGCAACTGCTCTTCCGTCGTACCCGACTGCCAGGTCTTTGCACGTTATATATGACATTTGTTTTCTCCTATAAATCTAAATTCGTTTTATTGTTCAGCAATTAATTCAATGCCTGAGAAAGTACGTTCAAGTTATCTTCCATCACGTTCAGATACGTCTCACCATCAGCTACAGCCTTTGCAGTCACAGACTGCATCGAATTCATCGTCAGAATCTCCTGATTTTTCGAATCTGTTGTCTTCTTTATCGACTCTGCTATACTGTGATCTGCACCCTCTATCGTCAGAATAACCGGAAGCTTTAACTCATCCACCTTCTGCGCAAGGAATGTTATCGTCTCAAAACTTGCCTCCGACTCAGCACTGCATCCCACAAATGCAGCATAGTAAGTAAGCCCATAATCATCCGCCATATATCGGAAAGGGAATCTGTCGCCAAACAGAATTGCCTGACGTTTTCCCTTAGAAACTGTTAGTTCGTACCTTCATTGAGTTCATCAACGTACTTGCCTGCATTCTCCATGTAATCAGATTTATTATCTGGATCAAGTGCCTGGATATTATCCGCCAACACATTCGTCAACGCCACTGCGTTCTTGAGTGAAAGCCATACATGTTCATCATACTCCGGGCCTTCCTCTCCTTCCTCTTCTTTCTCTGCCTGCATGCCTGGAACTACCTCTTCCTCTTTGACTGCAGTTCCCAAAGCGTCAAGCATATTTACAACCTTCATATCCTTATTAGTCGCTTCTTTCAGGGCACTATCCACCCAGCCATCAGACTCACCGCCAACATACACAAACATATCTGCGTCAGCTATCTTTGCTATATCCTCTGCAGTTGGCTGATAACTGTGAAGATCCATCCCCTGATCGAGCAGCATAGTAAGCTGAAACTTGTCGGAATCACCGCCTATAATATTGCGGATCCAGTCATACTGAGGAAAAGTCGTACATACAATGCTGTACGCCGCAGCATTTGCCGCATTTTCAGGCGCACTGCCCCCTTTCTGATCAGAATCTGCTGCCGTCATTGATGTTCCGCAGCCACAAAATGCTGAAACAGTAAGTACCGATGCCATAACAAGGCCAAATATTCTATTTTTCATAATGATCAATAAACCTCCGAATTGATTGATAAAATTGACAGGCATATTTTGATGCCTATAATTGGGTAAATTTAATAAACTGCCTCTAGATCAAAAACACCAATAATAAGTATTCGCCCTTATCTTTAGATGTATTTCCAGACGCAATTCTCAGTCAATATCCGTACTTTAAATCAATTCAGCAATTCCACCTTCAGGGAAACGAGCGTATCGGTACAATACTCGTGGGTATACACCAATACAACTCCAAGTGTGAACACACTTAAGAACGCCAGGAACACTGGCGTAGTTGACATTGTCTTTATATTTGAAAGGAACTGTGCAGCCTGCTGCAAATGCATACATATAGGACATTCCTGCCCCGTACAGTCATGCTCCACATTGCGCGCAATATAGTCGTAAGAGAAAAGTACTCCCGATACAAAGAACACTATAAGAATCCATGACATTATTCTCTTTTTACTCATTCTGCACACCTCCTTTTCATTGTAGGAATTTGGGGATATATAGTTTTCGTTGTGACCGTAACGATACAATCCCATCTGTAACAATCACGTTTAGTTTAGACTACAGCGACTCCACAACGCCTCTGACAATCTTTGCAAATACCACATATCGACGATCTGTCACAGTCGATCATAAATCCATACCTCTCCTGAACTCCTTTAGCTATGTGATTCATGGTATCGCGGTCAATATGTATGACTCTTCCGCACTTAACACACTGCATATGAAGGTGTTCGTGACAACTATGATCAGCCTTTTCCATTCTATACATACTTGAACCACCATCAGCACTCTGATACTTTATCAATTTGTCCTGGGTAACCATGCGGTCAAGATTGCGATATACAGTTGTTGTATTCGCATCTATGCCATTCTCATCCAAATACACACTTACATCAGCCGCGCAAAACCCTCTGTCCTGCCTCTCTGCAGCAAATGCCTCTATAGCCTGACTTATTCTCGTTTTATACTCCCTCGCCATAATATTCCTCTTTTTTGAATTTGCAAGTCATTTGCATTTTACTGTATCATAAATGGCTTTTAACTTTATGTCAACACTTTTTTATCACTTTTCCAGCACTACTATCTTGTTAGATATATTGCTGACAAATGGTATTTTGCCAATGACTTTATATACCGGTATGAACTCAGCCATTCCTTCTACAAGACTGTGCTGTTCTATGTATCTGTATTTCGGTATGATCTCCGCCAGCTTCTTTCCATTTGGCACGCCCCAGGAAAACCTGGCATGGCTTCCATGGATGGATTTCTCCTTGATATGCTTTGCCATGAACGGAGCCATAGTCTCTACGAGCACCGTAGCATGAGTAAATTTCCTGTCTATTATGTCGAATATTTTCTTCACATCAGCTTCTGTGAGATACATCGTAAGCCCCTCTATGATGACCAGCACAGGTTCACCTGCATACTCTACCAGGTCTGCCCATTTGCCGTCCATGGCGGATTCCGCTATCTGGTACACCGGTCCGTCCTCCTGCAGGAACTTTGCCCTTACAGTCATGGTCTCCGGGAGATCAATGTTGTACCAGCCTTTATATTTACCCTCATTTCTATAGCAACGTGTATCAAGACCACAGGCGATATTCACAACCACAGCACCCTTATGCTTTTTCAGGTATTCTGATACAAGCTTGTCAAGAACTATAGTTCGCGCTATAACTCCGCTTCCCATTGCCAGATCCTTGTCCGCCAGTGAAAAGTCATAATCCAGACTGTCCACTATCTCTATAGCCTTGCCGTCATATATGACATGATCCGGCTTTCTCGATTCCTTCGCCCTAGCATAAAGCGTCTGGAGCATCGTCTCCGGGACTCCCGTTATGTCTACCTTTGATCTGCTTACTGTATTGTTCTGTGTGCTAACCATTTTCTCATTTCCTCCTGCTTTTTAATTGTGCAAACACATGAGAGGCGCTGCGCGCGGCGTTTACGTGCCTCACAACATGTCGTCAAGCGCAGCTTGATGACCTGCGCGCACATCAGTGCGCTTCCTCTGCCGGAATCCTCCCACTTACGTGGGCCCCTCCTTATGAAATATAACATTTGTCTTGTTTTGTTATGTTCATAAAAATAAGAGGTTCATCATCGATGAACCTCTTTCTTTAAACTCTCTATCAACTTTTCTGTACCGCCGGTGGCATGAATGCCAATCTTTTCTATCAGATACATTTTCTTCTCCACATCTACATCCTCGTTCAGTATCGCCATGGCTCCTTCAAGCCGCATCTTCGCCAGCGCGCGAACCAAAGTCTCATCCGGCTCGCATCCGAGCTGTGACCTGTAATATGCCGCAAATGAATGTCTCATGAACTCCTCAACCCTCTGGTGATAATTCTCATAGCAGCTGCCGTCAGCGCCATGCATGATGATCATTACCTCTTCCCTGTGTGCCAGAAGGAATTGCATCATAATCTTATCTGCATCTACGCCCGTGGCGGGGTTCTCAATCTCCCCCTTCATAAGTTCTCCAAGCATGGCTTCATATTGGTTCACAAGCGGTTCAAGTATCGCCTTAAACAGAGCCTCCTTGCTCTCAAATGAAAAGTAGAAAGCTCCGGTGGTAACTCCAGCACTCTTGCATATCTTTCTGAGGCTTGCCCTCTGGTAACCATTTTCAAGGAATTCCTCTTTGCCAGCTTTTTTAAGTTTTTCTATCGTTTCACTACGCTTGTCGTTTTCCATAACATATGTTATGTTAGCACAGGCTAACTAGCCTGGCAACATATTTTTTATATGTAATGCCTTTCTTTACGCCCTGGCATTTTTCCTACTATCCACTACACACAACATTCTTTCAGTAACTTTAACGTATTCTTTCTTTCAGGTATTTCCTTACCGTCTCAAGCCCTCCAATTGGCACGCAAAACTTCTGGTCATGGTTCTTACATGCCTCATAGGTTTCCTCCAGATCAAACCAGCTCACGCCGTCCAGCTCTTCCTTCTGTATTGTCAGATCTGCTATGTCCACCTGTTTCTGATACACGAACACAAATGCCACCTCGTTGTCCCTGAACATTCTGCCATGAAATTCCTTCTCATACCGGATCCTGAATGTTCCCGCGAAATCAAGATCTGCGGCCTCAGCTTTGATGCCAAGCTCCTCTCCGAGTTCCCTGAGTGCCGACTCCATCGGTTCATCGCCCGCCTGTATATGTCCGGCAGAGGAAGTGTCATACCTTCCGGGAAAAGAATCCTTATCCATCGACCTCTTCTGCAGAAGAACCTTATACCTTCCATTCTCTTGCTTCGCTATCCAGATATGGGCAGTCCTGTGACATATGCCTTTTGCATGTGCCTCGCTCCTCTCCACTGTGTCTCCGGTAGGGTTGCCCTGTTCGTCGCATATATCAAAAAGTTCCATTATAGTGTACCGTCCTTATTCATTCATACATGAACCATTATTGTTTATCAACTCCGATTTGTAAAGCAAACAGCTAACATTTTTCTACTATTCTACACTTTGTATACTTTTATAAACGTTTTATAAAATATCAGTAATTGCACTTGATATTGATCACTTTTTAGGATATTCTCAGATCACTATAAGTTACTAAATAAGTCAGCTCTAATTGACACTAACATTATTGAATGTTAGAATTCTTGTATGATATGATTATGGTAACCTTACCATGCGAAATGGGAACTTTAAGAGATGGGTGTTCTACCATATAAAACAAATGAACAATTTTAATATGGATGTTCTGCCATACAAAATGGAACAATTTTATGGGAGCCCTACCATGCAAAAAGGTTTTTAAGAGCTGTGCATTTTAGCACAGCTCTTTTATATTCTCAGAAAGGCGATAATGGATATCCTAAATTTTTACTATATTGATTTAAAATACATAAGAAATCTGTCTCGTGCAGATGACAACGTAATGTCAGTCTCCCCTCAGGTAGGTAAGGAGAATCGACCATTTCTTGGAATAATCATTCTTATAGGTGGTCAGAAATATTGCATCCCCCTTACCTCACCAAAAAAGAAATTTGAAAATATGAAAAGCCAGATTGATTTCATCAAAATATTTGACCACAACAGCAGGCATCCTGAGTATTCTTCTAAAATCATAGGAATTCTCAATCTAAACAATATGATTCCAGTTAACAACTCAGTTATATCTAAGGTCAATCTGAAATTAAACCCTCACGATACCCCAGATAAAACAAAACGAAAGATTCTTATGCAGAAGCAATTATCCTGGTGTCGGGATCATTCCGATACTATAATCAACAGAGCCAATAAAGTCCACTCTCTCATAACTGATTTTCCCGACAAAAATCGTAACCTTACCAAAAGATGTGTAGACTTTAATAAACTTGAGCACATTTTAGCCCAATACTCGGATGACTAAAATTCCTACACCACCAGCCGGGCCTTCGCCCTGCCGGTTCTGTCCTTTTCCACCACGATCTGCTTGTCAATCTTCTCCTTGAGTTCAGTCACGTGCGATATTATTCCCACCAGCTTGCGTCCCTCGGTCACGCTGACCAGCGCTTTGTATGCCTGTGGCAGAGTCTTTTCTGTGTCCAGTGAGCCAAAGCCCTCATCCACAAACATTGTATCTATCTGTATGCCGCCAGCCGAAGCCTGCACCTCATCGGAGAGTCCAAGTGCAAGGGAGAGTGATGCCATAAATGACTCGCCCCCAGAAAGAGACTTAACGTCTCGTCTGCTGCCGTTGTAATGATCCACAACACAGAGGTCAAGGCCGATCTGGCTTCTCTTGTCACTGCTGTCCGTCACACGCCCCAGCTCATACTGACCATCTGACATCTTCAGGAATCTCAGATTTGCACGCTGAATTATCCTGTCAAAATACGACATCTGTATATACGCCTCAAGGTTTATCTTGTTCTTGCCGGATACATTTCCTGAGGCAGTGTCATAGAGCGACTTCACGCTTACATATTTCTTTTCTTTTGCCGAAAGCTCATCGGACTTTCTGCTTATATTCGCCATCGCCGTTTCATTTGCACGGATGCGGCTGTTCCCATCCTGCATGAGAAGTCTGATCCTTCCCAGCTCATCTCTCACTGCGGTTTTATCTTCCTCAAGCTTAACAAGTTCGAGCTTCTCTGCTAATTCCAGAGTGTCTGTCAAAGCCTTTATCTGCCCCTCCAGCGTTTTAATATTCTGGATCACAGCATTATATCTCTTCTCAGCGGCGTCAAATGAATTCTGCAGTTTCTTTGCTCTGCCAAGAATCTCGTTCATCTTCGTTTCCGCCTCACTCCGATTCCTGAATCTGAGCCCCGCGGCCAGTTCTGTCGCCTGTTCTCTGTCTGAAACAACCTTTGCCGTGAGCGCCGATATATTTCTCTCAAGCTCCGCCAGCTTCACCTGCATCCCGGCCAATGTTTCTTCCTCCTGAGGAAGTTTTGCAGCAAGCTCATCCCTTCTGCTGACCCTTTTGCGTTCAGCCTCGATCTGTCTGTCAGTATCGGCAATCTTCTCATTATAGTATCCAATATTCTTCTCAACCTTTTCCGGCAGACCATCTATATCCTCCGGATCGTCAAATTTCCTTCCAGCCTGCTCAATAATACTGTTTCTGATCTCTGTGACACTGGCAAGCTTTATCTTTGCATCCGTAGCACTGGCATTTGCCCTGTCGCGGGCTTTGTCAGCATCCTTCTTCGCACCATCTAACTGTGCATCTGTCGGAGCCTCCTTTGGCAGCGATGCAAGGAGTTTGTGCTCCGTCGCACCGCACACAGGGCACGCCTGTCCCTCCTTCAGATCCTTTGCTAGGATTCCCGCCTGGGCATTCCTGTAGAGCGTGCTCATATGCTCATACAAATCCTGTTTTCTGGTATACATATCATTATCAAACAGATACTGCTTCTGTGCTTTGTCCACCGCCTGTTTTCTTCTGCTGTATTCCATGAGCAGTCTGCTTATGCCATTCAGATAGTCAACAGCGTCAGCCATCTTCTCCCTCGATGCCGTGATTGCAACTATTTTCTCCCCCGCATCCGCAAGCTGTGTCTGTTCCAGTCTCAGCTTTTCTATGCTCTTCTGTTTGTCCGTCACAAGCATTCTGCCCTTCTCTGCCTGTTCATTTTGCCTTTGTATGAGCTGTTCCTCGTCTGCAATATTTTTTCTCTTCTCGTCCAGTTTCTCATAGTTTGGAAGCTCGTTATTTATAACTGCTGCCTGCCTTTGGAGCTCTTCCGTCTCTGGGAGCGCTTCCTTTGTCCTGTTTAGCTCTGCCTCAGCAGCAGTTCTGTCATTCTGTACATTTGCAAGCTCCAAATGTGCCTTTTCAAGCTGCACTCTGGCTTTCTCTGTCTGCTGTGCCTTGCCTATCAGCGTATCAAGTTCCCCGACCCGGGTCTCAAGTGTACCGATCTGCTTCTCATATGAATCCGTTCTTGCCTTCTCCGTTACAATAATCTTTCCGATGAGTGTGATCACCTCATCAATTGGCATCTGGCCGTCCTTCGCTTTTTGGACACTGAGCCCAAAAGGGTCATCCTCTCCGCAGACTATCCCGGATATATACTGCTCTATACTCTTCTTCATATCGTCCCGTTCACTCTGAAGCTTTCTCGTCTCATCCTGAAGACGCTTCTGCAGAACAAAATACCTTGATGTGTGAAAAAGCTTGCTGAATATCTTCTGTCTGTCCCCGGACTCCGCCACCAACAGTTCCTTGAACTCGCCCTGGGCAAGCATGGATATCTGCGAAAACTGCTCTCTGTCCACACCCAACAATTCCTGAAGATATGAATTTACCTTCGTTCTGTTGGCAATGACCGAGTCATCCGGCAGATACAATTCTGCAGCCGCATCCTGCAGGGTAGTTCCTTCACCTTTTTTCTTACGTCTCTCATAGGAAGGATTTCTTTTAACTCTGTAAGTCTTCCCCATATGATCAAATGTCAGTTCAACGTAGGTATCTGTGTCCACATCGGCATACGTTGATCTCATCATCCTCGCATCACGGCTCGCTCCGCTCGGTTCATCATACAGCGCATAACAGATGGCATCGAATATCGTGGTCTTTCCCGCACCCGTATCCCCAGTCACAAGATACAAGCCTTCAGCCCCAAGCTGGGCCATGTCAAGCATCTGGACTCCCGCATATGGTCCAAATGCCGACATCGTAAGATTAAGTGGTCTCATAATCGCTCCTCTCTCCATACAGAGTCTATAATATTCTGAACAAAACTCCTCTGTTCATCGCTCATTTCCTGGTTGTTCTGCTTCTCATACAACTCTCCAAACAGATCTATAGGCTTTTTCCCTTCAAGCACAGCGCCATCGTCTATCGTCTGTGTCACACGGGTTCTGGTGTTGTCGTATCCAAGCTTCATCACATTTGGATAGACCGTTCTGAGTTTTCCCAAAGCATCCGGCACGTCATCCTCGTCCGTGAGAACCACATACAGATAATCATCCACAGCCGTCCCCTCATAGTTTCGCCTGTCCATCAGCTCGTCAAATGTTCCCTTTACCTCGCGCAGCTCATGCATCGGAACAAGCGGAACAGTCCTTATCTCTATTTTCTTGTTCTCAGGGATGTCAACAACTGTCACCGATTTGGTGTGGTTAGCCTCCGAAAGAGAATACTTAAGCGGTGTTCCACAGTATCTGACAGTCTCCCTGCCCACCTTCTGCGGCCCATGTATATGCCCCAGCGCCACATAGTCAAATGAGTCGAATACCGACACATCCACATTGTCCAGACCGCCCACATTCTCCTCCGACTCCGAGCGCACAGCCCCGGTCACGAACTGGTGGGCCACAAGGATATTTGTAACCTTCTCATCAACATCCATGTGCTCCACCGCCACACGGCAGGCATCCGTGTAATCCTTTATATAATCCGCCTCATCAGGGAATACCGCTCTGACCATTGCCGGCTTCACAAATGGCAGCATGTATATGTTCGCCATCTGTCCTTTTCCATCCTCCAGCTTATATGGTCTGACCAGCCCATCTCCCATCATGGCTATCTGTGCCGAATCATATACCGGCGATATATGGATTCCACTGAGATCAATCAGACTTGATGCAAATGCCAGCTTGGCCGCCGAATCATGGTTGCCGCTGATGATATATACTTGCAGCTTTCTCTTTGCAAGCGAAGTCAGGAAGCTGTCCAGCAGTTTCACCGCCTCCTCGCTCGGCACAGACTTATCATATACATCCCCGGCTATGATGACTCCATCCGGCTGCTCATCATCGATGATGCCCAATATTTCTTTTAATATATACTCCTGATCCTCCAACATAGAAAATTCATTTACACGCTTTCCTATGTGAAGATCAGATAAATGGATCAAACGCATATACACTTCCCCTTTAAACAAAACATTCGTTGAAATAATTATAACATCACCGACAATATATCCCAATTATGTTTATCTTAATTTCGGTGATTTCGGTTTCTCCGCTACATGAAATACCATATTCGTCATATACTATGTAATATAGCACTAGTTTTCATCGGAGAACGCTCTATGGCAACTACTAACAAACTCAATTTTTTTCGTTTTTTCTTCATATCGATCCTCGGAGTGCTGCTGCATTTCACATACGAGTGGTCAAATGACAATCCCGCTGTCGGACTATTCTCGGCAGTGAACGAGTCAACCTGGGAACACCTGAAACTTATATTCTTTCCAATGCTCCTGCTGACAATGATTGAATTTCTCTGGGCTCATATAAAAGATAAGCCCCTGCCGGAACATTATCTTCCGGCAAGGACTGTCGGTATCCTGTCAGGTATGGCTTTCATTGTGGTCGGTTTCTACACTCTAAATGGTGTACTGGGCAGGAATTATGAGTTTCTGAATATCGCACTTTATTTCGCCGGTGTTATGTATGCATTGAGGGCTGAGAACAGATTAGAATCTAAGCAAATGTGCATAAATGACTACGTTGCCATGACCATCCTGGCTATTCTCGCGGTTGCATTCTTTGCATTTACCAACTATCCGCCTGAACTTGGGATATTTTCGGATCCTACAGCAGATTAACCACACACATCAAAAGCACCACCTGCATTACAAGTATAAGTGGCACTCCAACCGAGAAATAATTCTTCCTTATCTTGTGCCTAAACACCACCATTCCAAGCAGAGCACCGATACTTCCACCGGCAAATGCCATACCGAGAAGGACCGCTATAGGTATCCTGTATCCGCCCTTGACCGCTCTGTATTTGTCAATTCCGAACATGACAAATGTTACAACACTCACTGCCGCAACGAACCAAAGTGTCCATCTGTATTCCACAAACACATCCCAGAATGCAAAGCTCCATTTGCCCACAGGTCTGAGCTTCCACGTCATGAACACCGCAAGTTCTATCACACACACGCACACAGTGAACACTCTCAGCATCATATTCGTCTTGGAGGCCGTCCTGTCACACAACGCAAATGCTATTATCATGCCAGGGGCACCACCGGCAATGACTATGATCCCCAGCAGAACACTGAGCGCCTTATGGCTTGTTCTCCTGCGTCTCGCAGCCGTCACTCCATCAAGGACAGCTCCTAGTATATTTATACATATCAGATATATGATCAACTTATCCATTATATATACCCACCTTGTCTACTGACATTGTATACATAGTTCCACTCTCCTATATACTTCTACTGATCTGCGATGAGCACCTGCGGCTGAACCTTTCTGATGTTCCCCGCTCTGATAAATGCTACCACAGAGAATAACACGCTCATAAATACCAATGGTATAACCAGTGATATCACGCTTGTACTTAAATTAAAACTGTATATTCCAAATGATTCAAATCCTGCCTTGAAGAATGGCTTGCTGACGATAAGTGCCAGAACTATACCAAGCAGCGAACCCACAACTGCCGTCACGATAAAGCGGACCGCAAGCTGGCATCTGAGTCTGAAGGATGTAAATCCAAGTGCCTTGTATATTCCGATATCCTTCTGCTCACGCATGAGGACCTTGCCACACACGATTATGACCGTGACTATCACGAATACAGCCCCCAACATATATGTGAGCAATG
>ERZ772879.974-NODE-974-length-21082-cov-3.673087_pt1 | contig 21082 bp, 13 predicted proteins | sample MGYA00580582_ERZ772879 | MGnify/ENA primary metagenome ERZ772879 (study PRJEB29015, sample SAMEA2737682) | human gut metagenome | biome: human gut; feature: human-associated habitat; material: faeces | place: China | collected 2012 ... | reverse complement strand
GTTGCGGCCGCTGTCGCCGAGCTTGGCGATGATGCCGATGCGGGGCTGACGGCGCAGGCGGCTAATGATGAGACGGTGAAGGTTGCCGGCGTGGAGTACTACTCAAAGGCTCGCGAGGTGCTTGCCATCGTGAACAAGGAGCGTAAAGCGTTGGGTCGCTCCGAGCTCAAGCTTGACGAGAAGCTGACGGATGCCGCCATGCAACGTGCGACTGAGCTCGCGATTTTCTACAGTCACACGCGCCCGAATGGGACGAGATCAGACACGGCCATACCTGCCGAGAAGCTAAGATACTGGGGCGAGAACATCGCCATGGGCCAGGAGAGTGCTGCGGAGGTTATGAAGGGCTGGTTCAATAGCGAGCGCGATATCTGGAACGCCTCTCTCCAAACCAATTCCTACAATGGAAAGGCTCTGCCTTCCGGTTGGCAAAACATGTCGGCCTATGAGCTTAATCAAAGGGCACCGGAATTCTTCAATGCGGTTGGCCATTACCTCAACATCATAAATCCTGATTTCAACTCCATCGGCATCGGATGCTTCACCCAGGGAGGACTGTTTTCCTGGACCCAGGAGTTCAGTAACGCGACTCCCGAAGGTAGCGTCAAGACAAACGACGTGAATAACACGCGCAACGTCAATATCAATTACCAGATCTGCGGCACCAATCAGGCCTTTAACCTGGATACGAAGCTCGAGAACATGAAGGTGCTGAACGTTGGTTCCACCTACAAGATGAGCTACTGCATATACAACGCCGGCTTTTCCCAGGTCTATGGTGTCGTCGACCCCAGCAGCGCCACGTGGACGAGTTCGAACGCAGGCGTCTGCACGGTTAGCCCTAGCGGCATCGTCACGGGCAAGGGCGCTGGGACGGCCACGATCACCGCACGCCTTGGCTCGGGCAGGCAGCTCACCCACCAATGGACGGTGAGCGAATCGGTGGCCACCATCCCCATCCCCGACATTCCCAACCAGACCTACACGGGCAGTCCCATCGAGCCGAATCCAACCGTGACCTCCAACGGCAAGACGCTCGTCCGGGGCACCGACTACACCGTGAGCTACAGCTACAACGTGAACGTCGGCATGGCGAGCATGAAGATCACGGGCATTGGCAAGTACTCGGGCGTGAAGGAGCTTAGGTTCACGATCGTGCCGGCATCCATCACGGCCGTCGAACTGAGCCAAACCCGCTATGCCTACAATGGCCAGGACAAATGGCCGGACATCACCGTCAAGAGCGGCGATCGCGTTCTTACCGAGAACGCGGATTACTACGTGACCTATCCCGGCGACATGCGAAGCATCGGCAATCACACCATCACCGTCACCGGCATGGGCAACCATACTGGCTCGATGGGCGCGACTTTCGAGATCACCGAGGAGCTTGCTCGCGGATCGAGCGAGCCTGACCCCGATGATCCCGGTCAGGTGATGTATCGCCTCTACAATCCCAATAGCGGCGAGCACTTCTACACCGCAAGCGATGAGGAGCGCTGGCACCTCATCGACGTCGGCTGGAACGACGAGGGCACGGGCTGGACGGCCCCCACCGTAGGCGAGCCGGTCTACCGTCTCTACAATCCCTATGCCGGCGAGCATCATTACACGCCAAGTGCGGGCGAGCGCGATGCGCTCGTGGCTGCAGGTTGGAACGACGAGGGCATCGGTTGGCAGACCGGTGGCAAGACTCCGCTGTACCGCCTCTACAACCCCAATGCCTACGCCAATAACCACCACTACACGACAGAGGCCGGCGAGCGTGATATCTTGCTGGGCATCGGCTGGCGAGACGAGCAAGTCGGCTGGTACGGCCTCGGGAAGTAAGGAACGTCCACTGTCATTTCGAGCGGAGCGAACGAAGTGAGCGAAGTCGAGAAATCTCCTGCTACAGCAGGTGAGAAGAGAGGAAAGCGATGAACGTGCAAGCATTGCCCAGACGACTCGCGACCACGGCCCTGGCCCTTGTGCTGGCCCTAGCCCTCGTGCCGGCTGTCGCCCTGGCCAGTCCGGCACGGGCGGCGGATATCGCAAGCGGCACGAGCAACACCTGCTCCTGGACGATTGACGCTGCCGGCGCGCTCGTCATCGCGCCCTCAGATGGTGCCAGCGGCACGCTCGATGACTATACGCGCGATGATGCCCCCTGGCTCGCCCACCGCGATGCGATCAAATCGGTCGCCATCAAGTCCGGCGTCAGGGCGAATGGCGGTCTTGTCGGCATCTTCTCGCGTTGCCCCAACCTCGCCTCCGTGGACCTTTCCGGTCTCGATAGCACCAATGCCACGTCCATGGCCAACATGTTCTATTCCTGCACGGCGCTCAAGCAGCTCGACCTGACGGGCCTCAACACCGTTCGCGTGGAGACCATGAACTCCATGTTCAACAGCTGCCGCGCGCTCGAATCGCTCAACCTCGCGGGCTTCAACACCGCCAACGTCTCGTCCATGAGCGGCATGTTTGCCGGATGTTCCTCGCTTACCACGCTCGATCTCTCGAGCTTCAACACTTGGCGCGCGACGAACATGAGCGGCATGTTCGAGTATTGCACGATGCTCAAAGAGGTAAGACTCGGCTCGAGCTTCAGCTTCAAGGGCGCCAAGGAAGAGGTGCTGACCGAGCTTCCCGGCGGTAACTGGCTGTCCGCTGCGCTCGGTTATACCTTTACGGCAGCCGATCTTGCTGCGCAGCGCAATGATACGACCGACAGCTACACCAAGGTGACGACCCCCATTGCCGACCCGGATACCTACGAGGTGATGTTCCGCCTCTACAATCCCAATAGCGGGGAGCACTTCTACACGTCGAGCACCGTCGAGCGTGACCACCTGATTAGCGTGGGTTGGAACGACGAGGGTACGGGTTGGACGGCACCCAAGGCGGGTGAAGCGGTCTACCGCCTCTACAACTCCAATGCCGGCGAGCATCACTACACGCTTTCCACTGTGGAGCGTGACAGCCTCATCGCCGCCGGTTGGAATGACGAGGGCATCGGCTGGCGTTCCGATCCGGCCCAGCGCGTTGCCTTGTACCGCGTCTACAATCCCAACGAGTACGCGAACAACCATCACTACACCAAGGAAGCTGGCGAACGCGATATCCTGCTCGGCAAGGGTTGGCAGGATGAGGGAACCGCCTGGTACGGCATCGGATAGCGGCGGAAAGGAAGTCCATGAACGCGAAAGCACTGACCAAACGATTTGCGACCACGGCCCTGGCCCTCGCGCTGGCCGTCGCCTTCATGCCAGCCGTGGCGTGGACGGGTGCGGTGCCGCAGGCCCAAGCTGCCGACAGCGCCACCGCCTCTCATGAGATCGTGACCGTGACCGGCACGGAGGACTACGACGAGGCGCATGCGGTCCTCGACATCGTCAACAAGGAGCGCACGGCGCTGGGGCTCGACCCCCTGCAGCTCGACGTCGAGCTGACCGAGACCGCCATGCAGCGCGCCGCCGAGCTCTCCGTGCTCTACAGCCACAATCGTCCAGACGGCACGGATTGCTTCACCGCCTTTCCGCCATCGGGTTTCACGGCCAGGGGAGAGAACATCGCCATCGGCTATGACGACGCGGCAGACGTCATGGAGGGTTGGTTCTATAGCGAGCGCAAGCTCTACGAAGAGGGCGAGCGCGACCGCGACAAGGTCGGCCATTACCTCAACATCATCAATCCCGATTTCAAGTCCATCGGCATCGGTTGCTTCGTGCAAGGCACCTACTATTGGGAGCAGGCGCTAAGCGGTGAGGAGCCGGCTCGGATCACGACGGGAGGCACCGTCGAGAAGTCGCACCGGATCAGCATCGACTACGATGTCTGCGGTACGGACCAGGGCTTCAACAAGAACGATGATCTCACGGGCAAGACGCTTGCGGTGGGCGAAACCTTCGAGATGCACTATGACGTGACCAACGACCGTTGGCGCTACAACTACGTCACCCTCGATCCGAGCTGTGTGACCTGGACAAGCTCGGACACGAGCGTCTGCACCGTTGACCCTGCTGGCGTCGTTACGGCTCGTGCCGTGGGCAAGGCGACGGTCACCGCGACGCTGCCTTCGGGTCGTTCCCTCTCGCACGAATGGACGGTTGTCGAGGCCAAGCCCGAGTCCACTCAGGTGATGTACCGCCTCTACAACCCCAACTCCGGCGAGCACTTCTACACGGCCAGCACTGCCGAGCGTGACGCCACGATAGCCGCCGGCTGGAACGACGAGGGCATCGGCTGGACCGCCCCCAGCGAGTCGGACACGCCGGTCTACCGCCTGTACTCGGGCACTGACCATCACTACACCACTTCTATCGTCGAGCGTGACCATCTCATCGATGTCGGTTGGACGCTCGAGGGTGACAACGCCGAGGGCATTGCGTGGTATTCCGACGACCAGAAGCGTGTGCCGCTGTATCGCCAGTTCAACCCCAACGTCGATCCGACGGCGCCTTTCAACAACTCAGGCTCGCATAACTACACGACCAGCCTCGAGGAGCACGAGCAGCTGATTTCGATTGGCTGGCGCGGTGAGGACATCGGCTGGTACGGCGTGAACTAATCGACGGCGTGGGACAAATGGACAGGTCATTTGTCCCATCGATGCATCGCCTGCACGTGGCCTGGCCGTCTGGCTCTCTGGCAGAGGATTGCGGTTGTGGTGCGTGCTTTGCGCCATAATCGCACACTTTCGTCAGATTCTGACGAAAGCTTTCGCCTGGGGCACATTTCGGAGCCACAGCCGTAGATTCTTGTCATCGTTGGCGCCCGGATGCGCCACAATCATGCGTTTTTCGTCTCGTCACCCGCCGCCTGGGTCTACGCGGCACCAAATCGGCCGCATGCAACCCTCGCGTGGGTCTGCACAGCCCAAACCGGGCAGCGAGGTCGTATCATGGACGCATCTAGCTGACGCGTACCCGCCCACGGAAAGGACGAGCGCGATGATGAAGAGATTCGCGAGCATGGCGCTGGCAATTGCACTGGTGGCGATGCTTATCCCCATGGCAGCCGCTTTCGCCACAACTCCGCAAGCAGCGGCAAACCAGGATACCCTGGCCATCAGCGGCACCGAGCATTACGACATGGCCCACGAGGCCCTTGCCTTTGTCAACAAGGAGCGCGCCGACCTCGACCTCGCGCCTCTCCAATTCGATGCGGAGCTGATGGAGACCGCCATGCTGCGTGCCGCCGAGGTTTCGGTGTACTACGGCTATGACGAGCACAGCGAGTCTTACGAATTCAACAAACGACCAGACGGCAGCGAATGGTCCACCGCCTTTCCCGTCAGAGACGATTCCGAAGACTATTTTCGAGGCGAAAGTGTCGCAGCGGGTCAGAAGAGCGCGGCTGCGGTCATGCAGACCTGGCTTTATGACGCGCGTCAGGTTTACCGGTGGGAAGACCAGGGCATCAAGCTGGAGGACGCCATCGCTGCCGGAAATTATCGTCTGCCCAGTGGCGTTCTGATTACGGAGGACACGAGTGACCGTTGGGTTTCGATCTCTTACGAGAATATCATCAGCCCCGATTACAAGTCTACTGGCATTGGCTGCTTCTACCAGGGCGGTGTGTTCTACTGGCAGCAGTCATTCGATTCTGCGGAGGCGACGGGCAGCGTCAAGAGCGGCAAGGTCGATGTGACGCGCCAAATATCGGTTGACTATGATTGTTGCGGCACCAACCAGGCACTTAATGCGGATCTCGACCCCCAGTTGAAACCCTCGCTGGCTCCGGGTGAGACCTTCGACATGCGCTATTGCATAAACAACGATGGCCGCACCCGCTTCAACTGCGTCATCGATGCCGGCAACGCCGTCTGGACGAGCTCGAACCCGGACGTTTGCGCTGTCGATCAAAATGGTACCGTTACTGCCAAATTAGCCGGCAACGCCACTATCACCGCCACGCTTCCGTCCGGAAGGAGCGTCTCGTACGAATGGAGCGTGAAGTCCTCGTTGGGCGATGCGGTCGTGTCGGGCATTCCGAGCGTGACCTATACGGGATACAGGATCAAGCCGGATCCCACGGTCACTCTTGGTGGCAAGCGTCTTGTCGCGGGCACCGACTATACGCTCAGTTATGCGAATAACGTCAATGCGGGAAGCGATGCGAGAATCATCCTGACGGGTATTGGCGATTACGCTGGCTCGAAGACCGCCTATTTCGAGATTGGCCCTGCGCCGATTACCTCGGCAATGCCGAACTACACCCAGTTCACCTACGATGGCACGGAAAAGAAGCCTGTCGTGACCGTGAAGTCCGGAAACAAGGTTCTAGGCGAGGGTGACTATCGGATATCCTGGCTCGATGACGATATGACGAGTGTAGGCACCAAGGTCATCGAGGTAAGCGGTCTTGGCAACTATGGCGGCACGGTGAGGGCTACCTACGAGATTGTAGCTGCCGACGCACCGCAAGAGCCGTCGACGCCGGATTCCCCATCGGATCAAGATGCTCCTGACCAGCCGGAAGTGCAAGATCCCGATGTGCCCGAGGAGCCCGATGCGCCTGCCGTGCAACCTCAGACCATGCACCGTCTCTATAATCCCAACTCCGGCGAGCATTTCTACACCTCGAGCGATGTGGAGCGCTCTGCCGTAGTCGCAGCCGGTTGGATTGACGAGGGCATTGGTTGGACCGCGCCTGATGATGGCATCCAGGTCTATCGTCTCTACAACCCCTATGCGGGCGAACATCATTACACCATCTCCGTCGAGGAGCGCGACATGCTGGTTTCCGTGGGCTGGGTCTGGGAGGAAGGCGGCTGGTTTTCCGACCCCGATCAAGCCGTCCCGCTATACCGTGCCTACAACCCCAATGCCTACTCGAATAACCATCACTACACCGCCGATCCAGGCGAGTTTCAACGGCTGATCTATTTGGGTTGGGTTGACGAAGGCATCGGTTGGTATGGCGTTTGATGATCCCGTCATTTCGAGCACTCCCCTCTGTCATTTCGAGCGAAGCGAAGCGGAGTCGAGAAATCTCCTGACTGAAGCGAAAGGAAGCACCACATGAGAAAGGCACTGTCTATCTTCTTTAGCGCAGCGCTGGCGCTCGCCATGTTGCCCGCGGCGGCGTTTGCCGCGCCCGTGGCTCAGTCTGATGCCAACGCGTCGCTTGTCACTCAGGTATCGGACGATCAGACGGAGGCCATGTACCGTCTCTACAATCCCAACTCCGGCGAGCATTTCTACACATCCTCGACCGTCGAGCGCGATAGCGTCATCGCCGCGGGCTGGGATGACGAGGGCATCGGCTGGACGGCTCCCATTCGGGGCATCCAGGTCTATCGCCTCTACAACCCCTTCGCTGGCGAGCATCATTACACCACCTCGCCCGATGAGCGCGACATGCTCGTGGAGGCGGGTTGGACCTGGGAGGAGGGAGGCTGGCTCTCCGATCCCGATAAGGCCGTGCCTCTCTACCGCGCCTACAATCCCAACGCCTACGCCAACAACCACCATTACACGACGGATTGGGGCGAGTTTCAGACGCTCCTCTCCCTCGGCTGGCAGGATGAGGGCATCGGCTGGTACGGCGTGGGCCCCGGCTCTGGGGACACCGGGAACGGTTCCGGTAACTCTGGCAATGGCTCCAACGGTTCGGGCGATTCCGGTAACTCCAACGGCGACTCCAACAACCCCGGTGGCTCGGGAGATTCGGGCACCGACTCCGACGATTCCGCGACGATATATGTCGTCACCTTTGACGGCAACGGCGGAACCATGACCGGTGCGGTACAGCGTTCCGTGAAGAAGGGAAGCGCTCTTGGCGATGGGCCGATGGTGACTCGTGATGGCTACGATTTCACCGGCTGGTTTACCTCGCCCCATGGAGGCAACCAATACACGTCTTCGACACTGGTCAATAGTGACGTGAAGCTCTTTGCCGGCTGGAAGCTCAAGGTCACCGACCCTGACGAGAAGCCCACGTATCGCGTGCAGTTCGATGCCAACGGCGGGGCGGGTACCATGTCGCCGATTTCCTACTATCGCGACACCACCTATAGCCTGCCCCGTAATCTCTACAGCCGCAGCGGGTACACGTTCGATGGCTGGGCGACCGAGCAAGGTGGTGCCAAACGCTTTTCCGATGGCCAGCAGGTGAGCAACCTTGGGCTCGGCGGAAGCACCATCACCCTCTACGCCCGTTGGAGGGCGAACACGACCGCTGCAGCAGCCGCTTTTGCTGCGGCTCCGCAGGCAGCGGCTAGCCAGGATACGTCATCGTTGAGCAATGCGGTCGTCGCTCCCATTCCAAGCGTTACCTATACGGGCGCCGAGATAAAGCCGGACCCTGCCGTGACGCTCGATGGCAAGCACCTTGTCAAGGGCGTCGATTATTCGCTTAGCTACGCAAGCAACATCGACGCTACCGAGAGGGCGACCGTGATCATCGAGGGCATGGGAAGCTATACGGGACGCAAGTACGCCTACTTCACGATCGAGCGTGCCTCGATCACCGATGCAAGCGTGACGGCGAATCCAGCGCAGTACACCTATGATGGCACGGAGAAAACACCGGCTGTGACCGTGAATCTTGGCGGCAAGACACTCCAGGACGGCCCGGACTACTATGTCTATCCCGTGACAGATAACGTCAATGTCGGAACCAAGGTGCTGCACGTGTACGGAGAGGGCAACTATTCGGGCACCAAACCCGTCGCCTACACCATCACTCCCGCCCAGCTCAGCTCCGTGAGTCTGAGCGAGACGCGCCTTACCTACACTGGCTATTGGCAGGAGCCCAAGCTAACCGTGATGGGTGCTGGCAAAGTGCTCAAGGAGTGGACCGACTACACCGTCTCGTATCCTAATGACTGCACCAGTATCGGTACGAAACACCTGGTCATAACCGGATGCAAGAACTTTACCGGCACGTTGGAGGCCGAGTTCGAGATCGTCCCCGAAGCATCAAACGATCCCTCGAACCCCGTGGCCACCCAGGTGATGTACCGCGCCTACAACCCCAATAGCGGCGAGCACTTCTACACGGCGCACTACGCCGAGGTGGAGTCCATCGTGGCCGCCGGCTGGCGCTACGAGGGCGAGGCCTGGACGGCGCCGGTGACGAGCGGCACGCCGGTCTACCGCCTGTACTCGGGCACCGACCACCACTACACGACGAGCGTCGTCGAGCGAGACCACCTCATGTCCGTGGGCTGGAGCGACGAGGGCATAGGGTGGTACTCCGATGACGCCAAGGGCGTCGGGCTTCACCGCCTGTTCAACCCCAACGTCGACCCGAACGCCCCCACCAACAACTCCGGCTCGCATCACTACACCACGAGCGAGGTCGAGCGCGACCACCTCGTCTCCATCGGCTGGCAGTACGAGGACTTCGGCTGGTACGGGGTGAGGTAGGAATCGCAGCAGCGCCAATTGTCGAGGGCTTGTGAAGTGCCGGAAACGATTGCGTACCGCACCCCGATTTACTTGTCATTTCGGCGAGTTAGCTTGGAGAGGGCCGCGGCAGTCCGTACAATGCTCCAAAGAATCGCAACAGGCTCCCCGTGCCGGCTTGAAAGGAACCTGAGATGTTCGCACAACCAAAGACTTCGTTCTCGAAAAAGATTATAGCCTGCCTCTGCGCGCTTGCCTTTGCCGCAAGTCTCATGCCCGTTGCCGCTTTTGCAGCACCGACGCAGCAGGAGGCGACTGCGGAGGACTCCGCTCTTGTCGCCCAGGCAGATGGCAAGCTTGACGTCACCTACCATAGCGAGCGGGAGATCAAGAACTACTACCGCGAGCACAACATCAACCTGAACCAGGGCCTGAGCTTTTCGACGGTCCCCAACGCGACGAGCCCCTATGCCGTGGGTGCCATGAGCAAGACATCCCTCGAGCAGTCGCTCGCCACGCTCAACTTCGTCCGCTTTGTCGCGGGTCTCGATGCCAACGTCACCCTTGATGACGAGTACACGCAGCTCGCCCAGGCGGCCGCGCTCGTCGATGCCGCAAACGGCCAGCTCACTCACACCCCCGCTCGCCCTGAGGGGATGACGAGTGACATGTACGAGAAGGGCCTTGCGGGCGCTCAGGCAAGCAATCTGTATGCCTCGTCCGGAACCGGCAGCATCAATGCGGCCATCCTTTCCTGGCTCGATGACTCCGACGAGCACAACATCTCGGTTCTTGGTCATCGTCGCTGGGTGCTGAATCCCTACATGGGAAAGACCGGCTTTGGTGCCGTGGCGGATTCCGGTGGCAAGGGCGGCTTCAGGGGCTGGGGCGCCATGTACTCGATTGACAACAGCAATACGCGTGCCTCGCAGAAGAATGTCGCCTGGCCCGCGGAGAACACCCCCATGGAGCTCTTCGCTTCCGATAGCGCCTGGTCGCTTTCCACGGGAGCCACGCTTGATGCATCGAAGGTGAAGGTCACGGTCACGCGCAATTCCGACATGAAGACCTGGAACCTTTCTCAGGGCAGCGCCGATGGTGACTTTTACGTCAACAACGACAACTACGGACAGAAGGGTTGCATCATCTTCCGTCCCAAGGGTCTTTCCGTTGGCGTGGGCAGTGGCGAAAACGACTTCTACCAGGTTTCCGTTACGGGCATTCCCAATCCCGTGAGCTACAAGGTGAGCTTCTTTGGCCTGAGCGACGAGATCACCTCGGTCACGTTGCCCCAGACCGAATACGAGTACACCGGCTCCGAGATCACGCCCAAGCCGAGCGTCAAATACTATGACCGCCTGCTCACCCAGGACAGGGATTACGAGGTTGCCTACAGCAACAATGTCAACGAAGGAACCGCCACGGTCAAGGTTACCGGTATCGGGACCTACACGGGTACGCTGACGACCACGTTCAAGATCGTGCCGGCTTCGGCCACCAATCCGGGCGACCCGCAGCCCTCGGACCCCATCGGCACGCCCGTCGTCATGTACCGCCTTTACAATCCCAATAGCGGCGAGCATTTTTACACCGCGAGCGAGTACGAGCGCGCCTATCTCATCGACATCGGTTGGAACAACGAGGATGTTGGCTGGATCGCGCCTTCCGATGGCGAACCTGTCTATCGCCTCTACAACTCCTATGCCGGCGAGCATCACTACACGCTGTCGGCCTACGAGCGTGACCATCTCATCAGCGTCGGCTGGAACGACGAGGGCATCGGCTGGTATTCCGGTGGGCGCACGCCACTCTATCGCCAGTACAACCCCAATGCCTACGCCAACAACCATAACTACACGACCAGCGAATACGAGCGGGACAACGTGCTCGCCGCTGGCTGGAACGATGAGGGCATCGGCTGGTACGGCATCGAGTAGCCCAAGATCCAAGGAGGATAGAGCATGAATACCAAGACGCAAGTCATGCCGCTGAAAGGTGTTATCGCGGCCCTTTGTGCGCTGGCCTTGGCGCTGGCCCTCGTGCCCGTCACGGCGCTCTCCGCCCATGCGGACAATCCGGCAAGCGGTGCGAGCAACGAGTGCACGTGGACGATCGATGGCGCAGGTACCCTCACCATCGCCCCTTCCAACGGCTCAAGCGGAACGCTCGCCAATCTCGAGTACCATACCGACAACAGCGCTCCGTGGCTTGCCCATCGCAGCGCCATCAAGGCCGTGGTCATTAAGCCCGGTGTCAAGGCAAACGAGAATCTGAGCGGCATGTTCGCCGATTGTGCGTTCATCACGTCCATCGACCTTGCTGGCCTGGATACCACCCGCACTACCAACATGGAGAGTATGTTCCTTGGATGCACCCGTCTCGCATCCATTGACGCGACAAGGCTTTCCACGGCCAATGTCGAGGACATGACCATGATGTTCAAGGGCTGCTCGGCCCTCACCTCGCTTGACGTCTCCGGGTTCAACACGTCGAAGGTCGCCAAGATGCAGGCCATGTTCGAGTCGTGTACGGAGCTGAGCACGCTGAACGTATCGGGCTTCGACACCTCAAAAGTCGAGGTCATGACGGGCATGTTCGCGAGTTGTCCGCGCCTGTCGTCTCTCGACGTCTCCAGGTTCGACACCTCGCGCGTGACGCACATGGACAGCATGTTCTCCGGGTGCGCCTCGCTCGGATCTCTGAACGTTTCGAACTTCGATACCTCGCGCGTCGCGGTCATGGGCAACATGTTCTCCGGCTGTTCCTCCATCGGCTCGCTCGATGTCTCGAAATTCGACACCTCCGATGTCATCAGCATGGAGGGCATGTTCTACGGCTGCAAGGCGCTTCGCTCGCTGGACCTCTCGAGCTTCGATACCTCCAAGGTGACGAGGATGGAGCTTGGACCCTACAAGATGTTCGGCGGCTGCGACGACCTTGCCGAGGTGAAGCTTGGCACGGGCTTTAGCTTCAAGGGCGCGAGAAACGAGGTGCTCACGACGCTGCCCGAGGGCGAATGGCACTCGCAGGCCCTGGACAAGACCTTCACGGCCGCGCAGATCGCTGCCGATCGTAACAACGCGGCTGATAGCTACAGCAGGTACATTCCCGATGACCCCGAGAAGCCCAGGCCGACGGAGCCCCAGGGCGAGCGCATCACGATGTTCCGCCTGTACAACCCCAACTCCGGCGAGCACTTCTACACGTCGAGCGAGGTCGAGCGCGACAATTGCGTGAATAACGGCTGGGATGACGAGGGCAGGGGCTGGGTTGCCCCCACCGAGGGCGAGCCGGTATATCGCGTCTACAATCCCAACGCCGGCGAGCATCACTACACGATGAGCACTGTCGAGCGTGACAGCCTGGTTGCTATAGGCTGGGTTGACGAGGGCGAGCGCTGGCGCTCCAACGCCACGAAGCACGTCGTGCTGTACCGCCTCTACAATCCCAACGAGTTTGCGAACAACCACCACTACACCAAGGATGCTGGCGAGCGAGACATTCTGGTAAGCAAGGGATGGAAGTACGAAGGCGAGAGCTGGTATGGCACGGAGTATTACGCCGATATCGAGATGAAGGATCTGGGCACCATTACGGTCTCCCTCGATGCCACTGCTGCTCCCAAGACGGTCGATAACTTCGTAAAACTTGCCAATAAGGGCTTCTACAACGGGCTTGGTTTCCATCGCATCATCAAGGACTTCATGATGCAGGGTGGCGATCCGCTGGGTACGGGCAGCGGCGGTAGCGGCGAGAATATCTATGGCGAGTTCGCCGACAACGGTTTCGATAATCCCGTCTCGCACACGAGGGGCGCGATTTCGATGGCCCGCTCTACCGATCCCAACTCCGGCAGCTCGCAGTTCTTCATCTGCCACAAGGATGTGACCGATCTGGACGGTCACTATGCCGCGTTTGGTCATGTCATCGACGGTATCGAGATCGTGGACAAGATCTGCGACGAGATTGGCAAGCCTGGTGACGATCCTGGCAATGGAATGATTGACAGGGATAAGCGCCCCGTCATCGAGAAGATCACGACGGGACTGCTCTAAGCAGAAGCGAGAACGGGGTGGCTGCTCTCTGAGTGACCACCCCGTTTCGTTAGGCAAAACAAAACGGGCCGGCGTGATGCCGGCCCGATTCTTTATGGTGGGGCATAAGGGATTCGAACCCCTGACGTACTGATTCGTAGTCAGTCCCTCTATCCAGCTGAGGTAATGCCCCGATGAAGCCTGAACATAATACCACCGCAGCCGGGCATGTCAACACTGCTACCAGACAAAGCCCGCCGGGGCACCTTTGTCTGGTAGTCATCATGCGCGCGCCACGCGGCATTCCTCCCATCACGGCAACGTGCTATGATTTCGCAATACGTGTGAATTCCAACTGGAGGTTAATCATGTGCGCAAATGGCGTAAACACCCAGCAGCTCAAGGATACGGTCAATCAGATTGACGAGACGGTTGCCCTGACAAGGCGCTGGACGCATCGCATGTACCATCTCGCATCCGATGGGCAGATGGAGCGCACTGCCATGCAGCTCCAGAAGATCCAGATGGAGCTCGACAACGTGCGCGAGATGCTCACCGAGGCCCAAGATGCCATCGAGCGCGATGACGCCGACACGGGCGTAACGGTCACCGCTGTCTAAGCTTTCCATGACGCAGGCTCAAGACACCACGCTCGTCGTGCTCGCGAATGCGCCTCTCGACGTGCGGGTGGCTTCTGCCCTGCAATCCGCCGCGCAGGCGCTCGGCTATGCGGATGGCTGTGCCATCGTGCAGCTCTCAGAGACCGGCGATCTCAAACGCTTCGTCTTCGAGGCCGACCCCTGGTCGCTTATCGCAATCGATGATGCTTCGATTGAAGCCTTACGCGGGGCTTTCGATCTAGACGAGCAGGCCTTTGCCGCAGATGTCCCCGCGCACGTCACAGGTTATCGGCTGGTTGCCGTGCCCGGATTTGCCGCCTGCCTTGATGACCCCGATGCCAAGCGCGTTGCATGGGTTCGCATGCAGGCAGCCGCCCATCCGGGCAATCCGCTCGACTAGTCCGAATGCGGCGTGTATCACCCTATGGCGTTTGTGCTATCATTCCGATTTGCGTCGAATTGGCACGGAGAGCTGGCCGAGTTGGCTGAAGGCGCTCGCCTGCTAAGCGAGTATAGGGTTAGATAGCCCTATCTGGGGTTCGAATCCCCAGCTCTCCGCCAGACGCTTTTTTGTTGTCCAGAAGAAAGGAACTCTGTGAAACCCCGACCTCACAGTAGTTAGCCTTTCCGGACCTCCTCTTGGCGGCCCGGTGGGGCCGTCGTTTCGCCACGCATAACAGCATCGCGCGGGTCATGCCCGCATAGCCTTTTTGCGCGGCGCACAGGTATGAATAGAGGAGTCCACCTGCATGATCTACCTGCGTCAGATTCTCAAGCAGCCCGTCTTCGATAAGGACGGCGAACAAATCGGCGTCATCAGTGACTTGGCCATCGCCACCGGCGAGGTCTTCCCGCGTGTCACTTCGCTGGCCTTCATCGGCCCGCGCAAGACTCCCTTTATGATTTCGTGGCGCAAGTACGTCGAGTCCTATGACGGTAGCTGTGTGCACCTCAACGTGCCGTCGTCGGACATTCGCTTCTCGTACCTGCAGCCCGATGAGGTGCTGCTCGCGCGCGATTTGCTCGACAAGCAGATTGTCGACACGCAGGGCATGAAGGTCGTGCGCGTCAACGACCTCAAGCTTTCCGATAGCCCGGCGGGCTTGCGCCTGCTCGGCGCCGAGACGGGCATCCGTGGCCTGCTCTTCGGTATCTCGCCGCATCTCGAGAAGGCCGTCAACGCCATCGCGACGGCTTTCGGGCATCCGCTCAAGGAACGTCTTATCGCGTGGAACTACATGGAGCTCATCGAGCGTGACATGTCGCAGATCAAGCTCTCCGTGAGTCACAAGCGCCTGCATGACATGCATCCGGCCGACGTCGCCGACATCATCGAGCAGCTCGAGCCGCAACATCGCCAGGCTGTCTTCGACAAGCTCGATGCCGGCCAGGCAGCCGATGCGGTCGCCGAGCTCGAGGACGAGTTCCAGGCCGACGTTATCGAGGACATGACCACGAGCCGTGGCGCCGCCGTCCTCAACGAGATGGATCCCGATGATGCCGCTGACATCATCGGCGACCTACCTTACGATAAGGCCGAGAAGCTCCTGCGCCTCATGGGCGTCGAGGAGTCAGCCTCGGTGCGGTCGTTGCTCGGCTATAAGGAGGAGACGGCTGGCGGCATCATGACCACCGACTTCCTCACCGTGAACGATGACCTGACCGTCTCGGATGCCATCGAGGCCATACGCGAGATGGACGAGAATCAGGAGAGCATCCACTACCTCTACCTCGTGTCCGACAACGATGTGCTCACTGGCGTGCTGAGCCTGCGTACGCTCGTCATCGCCAAACCCGAGATGTCGCTTGACGAGCTCAGCACAAAGGAGCTTATTACCGTACATCCCGACCTCGACCAGGAGGAGTGCGCACAGACCATCGCCAAGTACGACTTGCTCGCCATTCCCGTCGTCGACGAGCAAGGTGTCATGCTCGGCGTCGTCACCGTCGATGATGCCATGGACGTTTTGGAGGAGGAGCACGAGGAGGATCTGCAGCAGCGTTCCATCTCGAGCCCCTGGGTCATCGGCATCATCGTCGCGCTGCTCATCGTTATCGGCGTGCTCATCTTCATGCTCAATAGCTAGAGGGCGATGCCGTGACGAACGAGAAGCTGACAGAACGCGAGGGATTGCAGCAGGGCCAGCCGGCTCCACGCAAGAAGAACCGCGTCCTCATCGTGCTCGCGGCGCTTGGCCCTGGCGTTGTTGCCGCAATGGCGGGCAACGATGCTGGCGGTATCTCGACGTATTCGACCATCGGTGCCAAGTTCGGCTACGGGACCTTATGGATTATCCCCATCATGATGGTGATGCTCGCCATCGTGCAGGAGGGCGCCTCGCGCATGGGTGCGGTGACGGGCAAGGGCTTCGCATCGCTCATTCGCGAGCAGTTTGGCGTGCGCCTGACCGCCCTCGCCATGATCGCCGTGCTCATCGAGAGCGGCGCTGCCACGCTCTCGGAGTTTGCCGGTATCGCCGCTGGCATGGAGCTCTTCGGCGTGAGCAAGTACATTGCGGTTCCCATTGCCGGCGTCGTCGTGTGGCTGCTTGTCATGGGTGGCAGCTACAAGCGGGTCGAGAAGGTGTTCCTTGCCATTAGCTGCGTGTTCGTGACGTATATCGTCGCGGCGTTTCTCGCGCAACCCAATTGGGGCGAGGTAGGCTTGTCTCTCGTGATTCCCCATTTCGAGAATAACCCGAGCTTCATCAGCCTGGTGATTGCCACCGTGGGCACCACCATCGCTCCCTGGATGATCTTCCTGACGCAGAACAACGTCGTGGATAAGGGTGTCACGCCAGACGAGCTCCCGCTCGAGCGCGTCGATGCCATTGGCGGCGCAATCGTCGCATGCGCGGTCGCGGGTTTCATCATCATCACGACGGGCACCGTCCTGTATCCGCAGGGGGTCACCGTGGATAGCGCCGCCGCAGCCGCAACGGCACTCACGCCCATCGCCGGGCAATACGCCACGATCCTCTTCGGCGTTGGCCTCGTTGCGGCGAGTTTCCTTGCCGCCTGCGTCGTTCCGCTCGTCGCCTCCAGTGCCATTTGCGAGGCATTTGGCTGGGAGCGCGGCGTGGATCGGGGTTGGAATGATGCCCCCGCATTCCGGGGAATCTATACCGCCATGATCGTCATTGGCGTCGTGGTGACGCTCATCCCCGACGTCAGTCTCATCAGCATCATGCTCATCGCGCAGTTTGTCAGCGGCGTGCTGTTGCCGGTTCTGCTCATCTTCATGGTGCTCATCCTCTCCGACCGTCATGTCATGCGCGCGTACACCAACCGCCGGCTGCTCACCGTGCTCATCTGGGTGCTCATCGTGGTAGTCTTCGTGCTGACGATAGGCTGTTTGGTCATGACCGTGCTTGGTTTTTGAGGTGAGAGATGCGCTGCTGGGAAGACAGGGGTTGCCACGGGGCGATGTCGAAGGACTGCCCGCATGATGCCACGGGTGTCTGCCCGCGCGACTGCATCAACACCATATGCGATTGCTCCTGGTACGACCGTGCCAGCGCCATGGAAATGCTCGATGCCTATGACGTCGACTTCAGCGTGGCTCGCAAGGAGAACTGCCACAACTGCCGCTTCTTCCTTTCGCGGGCTCCCAAGATTGCGTAGCAAGACGAAAGCCGCCGGGGCGGGTTTCGTCTTGACAATGAGACAGCGTCTCTGAGCAACTGTCTCATTTGCCTGGTCAGGGTGCCCTCTCATACCAATTGCATGAGCGAGACCGTGCGTTTGCGCGCCAAATGCGTCCGATTTGGGGCAGACGACATGAGGGCTGCACCCTCTTCTTTCATAGGCTCTACCCAGGAGCCGTAGCTGACGGAACATCGTCGGCAAAGGAGAGGAGGGCTTGTCATGAGCCAAAGAGTCGAAGTGGCCGAACACGGCACATCCCCCGAAGAAGTAGTCAAAACACCACGATATGCGTGGGTGATTGTCGCGATCACGTACTTTGCGAGCATCACCGCGCCCCTGGGACAATTCAAGGTCACGGCGATTGCCGGGGAGATCATCGGCGCTTACGGTCTGAATTACGCGTCGTTTGGCATGCTGATGACTTGCCTTGCGATTATTGGTGCGATCCTCGCGTTTCCAGCCGCGTTTATCTGTCGCAAGATTGGTCTCAAGGCAACCTGCATTCTGGCGATGAGCTGCATCATCGTCGGAGGATTGGTCGAGGTGGCCACTGGATCGATGATTCTTCTCTACCTTGGCCGTTTTATCGAGGGCGTCGGATTGGGCCTCATCGGCGTGGCCTCGCCGACAATCATATCGCTCTGGTTTCCGGAGAAGACTCGTGGCCTTGCCCTGGGCGTCTGGTGCACCTGGGTGCCCATGGCCATCACGATCGACTTCAACGTCGCGCCTGCCATGGCCCAGGCAATGGGCTGGCAGTCGGTCTTCTATGGCGTCGTGATCATCACGGCCATTGCGCTCGTGCTGTTCATCGCGTTCTATCGTCAGCCAGTGGGAAAGAGCAACATCGCCAACTATGGCGTCGAGGGGAGCATGAGCGATTGCTTCAAGTACCTCAAGAACAAGTATATCTGGATACTCGGCTTGACCTTCTTGGTGTTTAACTTCATCCAAGGCGGCGTCGTGAACACCTACTATCCCACGTATCTTTCCTCGATGGGGTTTGATGCGGGTACGGCAGGATTCATGACCTCGGTCATCACGCTCATCGGTTTCATCATGAACCCGCTGTCGGGCGCGTGGTCCGATCGCTTACCGATCAACAAGAAGTTCATCCTCGTAGCCCTGTTTGCCGCGACGAGCTTCGTCGGCTTCATCGTGGGCTTTCCGGAGACCATGGGGCCGTTTAGCATGGTGGGCATCTGGTTCTTCATCGTGCTCATGGGCTTTTCTGCGGCCTTTGGCGGTGGCGGAAGTCGCCCCCTCGCACCGACGATCCTCTCGAGCTCTGCCATGGCGGCGACACTCGGCATGGCGGTTATGCAGTTCACGCAATGCTTTGGTCAGATGCTCGCCCCGGTTTACGGTGCATGCCTCGACGCTGGCCTTGGCTGGGTGGGGACTGCATGGGTAACGGTCATTCCGCTTTCCGTCGTTGCGCTCATCCTCGCGTTCTTCATCAAGCCCGGCGGCAAGACTGCGCCAGGCGAGTCTGCCGAGGACAAGCCCGTTCGATAGGACTCGCGCAAACCGTACGTCAACTCCGTGCTCCCGACGCCTGCGAGTGGCTCGGGGGCACGTTGAGGTGCGGGGAGAGGAGAACATGCGATGAACGAGCGTCATCGCGGCACGCGCTGCAACGTCTGCATCTTTTGCGGGCGTTGCTTTGTGGATGAGGAAGCGCAGCAGGTAGACGCCGTCAGCCATGCTACTAACTGGGCAGATGCCTTCAAGGAGATGGATGACGGCAGTGCCGGTGCGCCACCTCCCACTCCAGGTGCTCCCGGGGAATGCGATGCCGTGACGGGCGCCACGCCCGGAGTCGCCACCGCATGCAAAGAGCTCGGGTTAGATGACATGGCGAATCTTGCCGGCAAGCTCGGCATCAAGCCGCCCGGGCAAGCGTGATGAAGGTCCTCCGGACCGCTCGCTTGCCTTCTCGAAATAGGGGGGTGTCGAATGATTGTGGACTTGCTCTCACACCCGACTCGCGAAAAGCGTGATGCCGCTGCGGAACTCGCGCACAAAGATCGTGCGCTCAGACAGTCCTCGCAAGATCGCATCACGCTTTTCGCGAGTCTGCTCGAGATGTCCGCAATCATTCGACACCCCCGCTCAGAGCCTCATACCAACGTACTGAGTGCCCGTCATCCCGTCACGTCAGTTAGCTGATTCTCAGCCACTAACGCTCATGACGCGAAGGCCCCTCGCGCACGTGACCTAACTTGTCAGGCACTCGAGTCCGTTTCGTCGATGCGAAATCGCCGCAGCGCAGGATGCAAGTCCTGGCGTCTGCACGGCGGGCCTAGAGAGGAAGCCTCGAGGATCGCAGTTTGGACATGGATCGAGCGAGAGAAGAGAAGGAGGAATCATGTCTGAAGCAGATGTGGTCGAGTATCACTGGAGCGAGACCAACGGCAAGAAGTATCGCCGTGGCAGCAGGCAATTCAAGAAAGCGGATGTCGGCATCGAGCCAACGCCTGCAGCGGAGACTCCAAAGGTTCCATGGAAATGGGAAGAGGATGGCATGACCGTCATCCGCGGTACCGCACGTTCGGCACCTGGTTGCCACAACGTCTGCGGCATCCTGAGCTATATCAAGGATGGCAAGCTCGTCAAGGTCGAGGGCGATCCGGAAGACCCGTACAACCAGGGCCGCCTATGCAGCCGCTGTCTGTGCATCCCGGACTACGTCTACCACGAGGACAGGTTGCTCTACCCGATGAAGCGCAAACGCGAAGATCGCGGCAAGGACAAGTTCGAGCGCATCACCTGGGACGAGGCCTACGACATCATCGTCGAGAACTTCAAGAAGGTCGCCGACGAATATGGTGCTGACAAGATCGCCTGCTGCCAGGGCACTGGCCGTGATATCCATCAAATCACCCGCGTAAACGCAACCTGCGGTTCGCCCAACGAGGGCGTGCCCTATTTTGCTGGTAACTCCTGCTACCTGCCGCGCATCGCATCCATGGCTTGCATGCTGGGCGATCCCTGCGTCATGGATTGCTCGCAGTTCCTGCCAAAGCGCTACGACGATCCGCGCTACGTGGTGCCCGAGTACTGCATCATCTGGGGCCACCAGCCCTTCTACGCAAACGCCGACGGCTTCTACGGCCACTGGATCACCGACCTGATGAAGCGCGGCATGAAGGTCGCGGTCGTCGACCCGAAGCTCACCTGGATCGCCGCAAAGGCCGGCGAGGACTGGTTGCGCGTGCGTCCCGGCGGCGATGGTGCGCTGGCCATGGCCATGCTCAAGGTCATCTGCGACGAGAAGCTCTACGACCAGGACTTCTGCGACAAGTGGGTCTACGGTCTCGAGGCCGTGTGCGAGCGCGTCGCCGAGATGGACCTTGACGAGCTGTGCGAGAGGGCCTGGGTCTCCAAGGAGGACGTGCAGCGCGTCGCGCGCCGCTATGCTGCCGCCAAGCCCGCCGCCATC
>ERZ772879.970-NODE-970-length-21137-cov-6.174651_pt1 | contig 21137 bp, 19 predicted proteins | sample MGYA00580582_ERZ772879 | MGnify/ENA primary metagenome ERZ772879 (study PRJEB29015, sample SAMEA2737682) | human gut metagenome | biome: human gut; feature: human-associated habitat; material: faeces | place: China | collected 2012 ... | reverse complement strand
ATGCCGTAATAATAGCCGTTGATACACGAATGGATACAGGCGGCGGGAAAGGAGAGGGCGGCGATTTTTAAAAGCGGCGCACAGCGCGTTTCTTTTAATAAAAAGTCGGAAATATCCGAGAATTAGGCGTTTCTGGTGCCTAATTATGTTGACAGTAAACGGTTTTAAATGTAGAATAATCACATCATTTTTTAATTATTTAGAGTGCAATAATAGTGTTTTAGGTTATTAGTTTTAGTAGTGAAACGAGGAGTTTTTATGGAACAAAAGAGTTTGTTCTCGCGCATGGCGCGAAAGGAAGACCCGCAAAACTACGCTGACAAGGATGGACATTTGAAGCCAGTCCTTGGCATGCGTGAGATGATTGCTATGGGTGTTGGAACGGTTGTTGGAGCTGGTATCTTTACAATGCCTGGAATCGTGGCCGCTGATTATGCAGGTCCTGCGGTTGTCTTGTCATTCGTAATTGCCGCCATTATCGCTGGTTTGTCAGCGTTGGCATATTCAGAATTTGCTTCTGCCATGCCATTTGCCGGATCAATCTACTCATGGGCAAACGTTATTTACGGTGAGTTCATTGGTTGGTTGTCAGGATGGGCTGTTTTGGCTGAGTACTTGATTGCCTTGGCGCTGATTTCAGCATCATGGTCATCATACTTCCAAGGCTTCTTATCAGGATTCGGAATTGCGCTTCCTAAGGCGCTAACGGCATCGTTTAACGCAGGTAATGGTACTTGGTTCGACTTGTTCGGTGCTTTGTCATTGTTGGTTGTCGGACACTTGGTATCACGTGGTGTTAAGGGCGCAGCCAAGATTGAAAACTGGTTGGTTATCGGTAAGATTGCGGTTATCATCTTGTTCATCGTTGTTGGTGCAACGGCAATTCAATTGCAAAACTGGTTGCCATTCGTTCCTAAGCACGTGCCTGGCACGAACTTTGGTGGTGTCCACGGTATCTTCATGGGTGCAGCGCAAGTCTTCTTCGCTTACATCGGATTCGATACGATTGCTGCTAACTCAGCTGAAGTTAAGGATGCGCAACGCACGATGCCACGTGCCATCATTGGTACGTTGTTGATTGCGACGGTCTTGTTCGTTGGTGTTGCGGGTGTCTTGACGGGTATGTACAAGTACACGAAGTACGCAAACAACGCTGAGCCTGCTGCTTGGGCATTGCGTGAGTCAGGTCACTTGTTCACAGCTAACTTGCTTTCAGTTGTGGCCTTGGTCGGAATGTTCTCAGGTTTGATTGCCTTGATGATTGGTGGATCACGTTTGGTTTACTCATTCGGTCGAGATGGTTTGATGCCACAAGCATTCGCAAAGTTGGATTCACGTGGTTTGCCATTTAACGCAACGGTTGTTTTGACGGTTTTGGGTGTTATCTTGGGTGCTGTCTTCCCAGTTGGTATGTTGGCTAACTTGGTTTCAGCTGGTACGTTGATTGCCTTTATCGTTGCTTCAGTTGGTATTTTGAAGTTGCGTAAGCGTGAAGATATTGACCACTCAGGTTACAAGATGCCTTGGTATCCTGTATTGCCAATCATCTCAGCACTTGCATCATTGGGATTGTTCTTCTCATTGAACAAGGATGCGTTGATTTTGGCACTTGGATGGGTTGTCATCGGAGCGATTGTTTACGTCTTGTACGGTGCTAAGCACAGTAACAAGGGTTAATCTAAGTTAGATAGAAGAGCGAGTTGCATGATTGCGACTCGCTCTTTTTGCATGGCTCTGATGTGAAAATTAATTGGGCGCACAGGATAACCTGTGCGATAATGAGTGAATAAATAAGTGAAGTAGGGGAGGGTAGGTCAATGAAAGACGTCCTTGTATTAACAACTGGTGGCACAATTGCGTCGACCAAAACAGAAAACGGTTTGGCACCAGGTCTTGATGCTGAAACGTTGATTGGTTATTTTGAGCGACGCCCAGGTGTTAATCTATCAGTTGAAAGTGTCATGAGTAAGGACTCAACCAACATGCAACCAGAAGATTGGTTGGATTTGGCGACACGTATTCAACAGCATCATGATAACTATGATGCCTTTATTATTACCCACGGTACAGATACGATGGGATATACGGCAGCAGGCCTCTCATACCTCCTCTATGGGTTTGATAAGCCGGTTGTGTTAACTGGGTCGCAAGTGCCGTTGGGGATGGTTGAGACGGACGCTGTGCGTAATCTGCACGATGCCCTGACCTTTGCCAGTCAAACTGACTTGCAGGGTGTCTACCTGGTCTTTAACGGCCTAGTGATGGCTGGTACACGTGCGGTGAAGACCAAGTCGAAGAGTTATGACGCATTTGAGAGTATCAACTACCCATATATTGCCAGTGTGTCTGAGGGTAATATGGTGCCGTTGTATCAACCAGAACCAGAAGAACCGGTGTTGACGCCAAGTATTTCATTGGATCCAAATGTATATGTGCTGAAAGCTTTTCCTGGATTGACGGTTGATATCTTCGATTATTTGGCTACCCATGTTCATGGTGTCATCATCGAGAGTTTTGGAAATGGTGGGTTGCCCTTTGAGCGACGTAACCTAATTCCAGGTATCGAGAAGTTGATCGCAGCGAATATTCCGGTCATTATCACGACGCAAATTTTGGAAGAGGGTCAGGATATTTACCTCTACGAAGTGGGTAAAAAAGTGGCTGATGCTGGTGGTATCACGGCCGGTGATATGAACACTGAAGCGATTGTGGCAAAGTTGATGTGGGTACTGGCTCAGACACGTGAGCTTGAGACGGTTAAAACACTCATGCAAACACCAATCGCACACGACCTGGATTTTGTATAATACAATTAACGTTACAAAAACTGCCTGTTACAGGCGTTACAAGCAAAAGTGAGGGTGAAAATGGCTGATTTGAAGTATGATGTCCTTGAAAAATTTGGCGTTCTCTCAACGAGTAAAAGTGGTTGGGAAATGCAATTGAATTTTGTACAGTGGGGTGACAATACGCCGAAGTTTGACTTGCGTACGTGGTCGCCTGACGGTAGCAAGATGGGGAAGGGATTGACGTTGACCCACGATGAAATCGTAAAGTTGTATGAGGTGCTTGGCGACGTGCTTGCGGGTGAAAATGGCACTCAAGCACCGGTTAAAACTGAAGCGCCTGCACCGGCTGAAGATTATTTAGCTGAAATGTATTACGCTGATCAGGCGGAAGAAGCTGCGGAGGAGGCTGCTGAAGATGCAGATCGTCCAAAGTGGGGTCGCTTGGGTGATTTATAAAGCCGACTGGGAATGTCGGAGGCTTTTAGACCAATAGTTGCTGTGATAATTAACAGTATTAATAGTTAGGCATATGACTAATCGCACGTGGATTGATTCTCCGCGTGCGATTTTTGTTAGGTCTGTTAATCAAGATGTTTTCAATGACAAAATTGCATAAAAGACGTGTCTTAAATGCCTTGATACCGGCGTTTGTCTCCTCTAAACTGGCCTTAACGGATCAAGGGGGATTTGAGATGCGATTATTAGTTGTGGATTTGGGGGAGTTGCGCCAGGGAAACGTAGATTGGCAGTTGTTTGTTGAAAATCTGCTAGATGGTGGTGTTGAGACGGTAGTTTTGTTGAATGCGACGCAACATGCTTCGGCGGGTGCGCCGGTTTTCTTTGGGAATGGCGTGTTACCACGTGACGGCGTGACACATGTGTGGGCAGATAATCCAGTTTTGTTGGTTGATGAGGCACTACGTCAACGAGGGGAATATTGGCATTGGGCGTGGTCGAAGGTTGGTCGTCAGCATGGTGCTGAATATGGGGTGGCGATTATCCAGATGGGGTGGATTCGTCGTGTTTGGTGTCGTCCGTTTTCAAGTGGGAATGGGATTCATGTGTTTGATGTTGGTCGTCACGTTATTGTTGTGCCAACTGTAAGTGGGCGAGGGGAGGGCCGGCCGGTTGAAATGATTGAAAGTACGCATGATTATTTGCATGGTCAATTGAAACCAATGTTTATGTTGCCACCAGAACAATGGTTGTATCGATTGCGTGATTATGATTGGGTGCGCTGTGATGACTTGGCCCAACAGCGGGTGCAATCGATGGGAGATGAAATACCTGTTGTTGTGGACTATGATGCTGCGATTGTGTCGATTGGGCCGTGGCAACCATTACTTGATACACCGTTTAAAACAAGTTTAATTCATACGCTTGATTGAGGCTTTTTGCATCATGCAAATGATGTATCAAAGGTGTTTTCATGATGTTGGTATTGGATTGGGCTGGGGTCTGCCTGTGAATAGTTGTATAATGTAAGGAACAACTACGATTGAGGGTAATGACATGAACAAAGCGCCACAACGCGTGCAAGGAATCTTTGATGGCCTCGCACACGATTACGACAAGATGAACGACATTATTAGTTTGGGAACGCACCGTAGCTGGCGTACAAAGACGATGGCTGCAATCGATGTGCCCAAAAACGGCCAAATCCTCGACGTTGCCGCTGGAACTGGTGACTGGACAATTGCGTTAGCAAAGGAACTTGGCGAAAAGGGCCACGTGACTGGTTTTGATTTGAGTCCAGAAATGTTGGCAGTCGCACGCGAAAAAGTTGTGGAAGCTGGGGTTAGTTACTGGGTAACTTTGACGCAAGGTAACGCGATGGAATTGCCATATGAAGACGATACGTTTGAATTGGTGACAATCGGTTTTGGTTTGCGTAACTTACCTGATACTGCTAAGGGTATGCAAGAGTTGTACCGTGTGTTGAAGCCGGGTGGTGAACTTGTTGTTTTGGAAACATCACAACCGGACAACCCAGTGATCAAGCCTTTCTGGAAGATGTACTTCAAGGGTGTAATGCCAATGATGGGTAAGGTGTTTGCTCACGATAAGGATTCATACGATTACCTTGAAAAGACGACAGAAGAATTTATGTCATTTAAGGCGTTGGCTAATTTGATGACCGATACTGGTTTCAAGACGGTCACGTACCAACGATTTAATTTTGGTGCCGCTGCAGCGCACTACGGTATTAAATAAAAAACTCTTTTCCTCTATATAGAAGGGGAGGGGAGAACAAAATAAAGACACGTTCCTAACGGAACGTGTCTTTATTAGTTGTTAGTCCAAATTGTAATCAATATCCGGTGTGACTGTGGCACCTAAGACATTTTTGAAATGCCAAAGTGCCCAACGGTGACCGGTTGGTGTGAAACTTGCAACGCCATCAGCGTGAACGGTGATGTTGTAGTTCAAGTTGTACGCATCAACCGCAGTGTGCAAAATGCAGATGTCGGTATCGACACCAGTTAGGTGAATATCCTTGATGTCACGTGAGCGGAGGTAGTTATCCAAATCAGTGTTGGCAAAACTGCTGTAACGATTTTTTGGATAAATCCAAACGTGATCGTCATCCTTGTGTTCAGCGACCCAATCCGCCAAGACGCCATAGTAGTCACGACCAGGTGTGTCGGCGACGTTGTGCGCTGGATAAAGTTTTGTTTCGGGGTGATAAGGATCGTTCGGCACGTGCAAATCAGTTGGCAAAATGACAGCATCGCCATTAGCCAGGAATTCATCTGCCAGTTCCACTAGACGAGGCGCAAGTGCTTGTGCTGACTCGCCGGCAGTTAGTGGCCCTTCTGGTGCAACGAAATCATTTGTGTAATCAATAATCAACAAAGCCTTCATGACAAATCTCCTTAGGTTTGACCGATAGTGACAATGCAATCTCTTTCTTTGTTGGTTATTATACGTCTTTTGCGGCGGAAAACCTACTTACGAACTGGAATAATCATCGCAGTGAATGTTGATGACGAGGTTAGTTTATTGGTTTCCATGACGTAGGTGTCGATGCGCCAAGTTTGAATTTGACGACCAGCGTGGATTGGTGTCGCGATGGCACGCAACGTACCTTCGGTTGCTTGAGCAATATGGTGCGTGTGGATGTCTAGTCCGACTGGCACTTGTTTTGTGTTGTCTAGTCCGATGTTGGCGCCGAAGCTACCGGCTGTTTCGGCAAGCAAGGCGTTCATGCCACCGTGAACAATGCCGTATGGCTGTTTGATTTCATCACGAATTGGCATGGTTAGAATGACTTCTTCGGCGGTCATCTTTTCGATGGAAATGTTTAAATATTCAATCGCATTCATTTTATTTCAAAACTCCTATATATGGATGTATTTATTTTGTATATGATTATAAATTTAACCAAAGCGAACAAGAAATCGCACAAATGGTTAAAGTGTTAAATATAAGTTTAACGGGTCTTTGGCTAAATTAGTAGAAAAAAGCTATAATTTACTAAGCACATATTTGAGATAGAGAATATCGAAACCAGAAAGTGAGACTTAACATGACTGTAGAATGGACAGCGATTAAGGAATACTCAGAAATTTTGTTTGAGCGTTCAGATGCTGTAGCGAAGGTTACAATGAACAACCCTGCTCGTCACAACGCGTTTACGCCCGTGATGGTACAAGAAATGATTGATGCCTTCTCAATCGCCCGTGATGATGCCTCAATCGGCGTTATTATTTTGACGGGTGCTGGTGACAAGGCCTTTTCATCTGGTGGTGATCAATCAGTTCGTGGTAACGGTGGCTATGTTGGCCCTGACCACATTGCCCGTTTGAACGTATTGGACTTGCAACACTTGATCCGTATTATTCCAAAGCCAGTTATTGCGATGGTTAAGGGATGGGCCGTTGGGGGTGGAAACATCTTGCAATTGGTTGCTGACTTGACGATTGCTGCTGATAACGCCATGTTTGGTCAAACTGGTCCTAAGGTCGGTTCATTTGATGCCGGTTATGGGTCTGGTTACTTGGCTCGCGTTATCGGACACAAGCGTGCGAAGGAAGTGTGGTTCTTGACGAAGTTCTACACGGCTGACGAAGCTTATAGCATGAACTGGATTAACCGTGTTGTACCATTGGCTGAAGTTGAAGACGCCACAATGGAATGGGCAAACGAAATTTTGAAGAAGTCACCAACTGCTATTCGCTTCATCAAGGCAGCGATGAACGCTGATACTGATGGGTTGGCTGGTTTGCAACAATTCGCTGGTGATGCCACGATGTTGTACTACACGACGGATGAGGGTAAGGAAGGAAAGAACGCATTCCTAGAGAAGCGCGAACCAGACTTCTCACAATTCCCTAAGTTCCCATAAAGTAAAAAGAAAAAACGAGCCCCGCATCGCTGAATGACTGATGTGGGGCTTTGTGTTGAAAGGACATGGCAATGGAAAATTGGCTAACGAAGCGCGCTATGTTGACGCCGAATCGGATGGCGGTGCGCTTTGAAGATACAACGCTAACTTTTGCTGAAATGCGACAACGCGTTTTGACAATTGCTGGCCAAATCACGCAACACATTGATGGTAATGAACGGATTGCTTTGATTACCCCTAATAATCTAACGGGTTATTTGATGATTTTGGCAATTCAACAACTTGGTAAAACGGTTGTCTTGCTAAACCGTCGCCTGTCACCGCGTGAGATGGCATTCCAATTAGATGATGCCGAAATCACAACGGTTATCCAGGATGATCGCTTTACGGGTGAACTACCAGCGGTCAAGCAAGTCGCATTTGCTGAAATTTTGGCAACGGCTGCGGAGGCTATCAATCCAGTCGCAGATTTCGACTTGGATAAGGTGACGTCAATTATGTATACGTCAGGTACGACGGGTAATCCAAAGGGTGTTATGCAAACCTTTGGCAACCACTTCTATTCGGCGGTTGGATCGGCCTTGAACCTTGGGTTAACGCCGGATGATGTTTGGTTGGCTGCGGTGCCGATTTTCCACATCAGTGGTCTTTCAATTATGATGCGATCATTGATTTACGGCATGGGGGTCAGCTTGTACGAGCGCTTTGATGTTGCAAAAATCAATGCCGAATTGATGGCTGGCCAAGTGACGACGATTTCTGTGGTGCCAGTTATGTTGAAGCAATTATTGGCGCAACTACCTGAGGGTGCAAAATATCACGACCGTTTCCGCACAATGCTCCTTGGTGGTGGTCCGACGGATTTGACGACGTTAGAAAAGGCAACCGCAGCCGGCATTGAAATTGTCCAATCATACGGTATGACCGAAACGGCTTCACAAGTCATTGCGTTGGATGCTGCCAGTGCAACTCAGAAATTAGGCTCAGCTGGTAAGCCACTGTTCCCAGTGGAAGTTCGCATTCAAAAGGCGACTGACAATGACAAGGTTGGTCGTATTCAAATTAAGTCACCGACCTTGGCAGTTGGGTACTTGAACCGACCTGATAAATATGCCGAATCGTTTGTTGATGGCTGGTTCGATACTGGCGACATGGGCTGGCTGGATGATGACGGCTTTTTGTATGTTGAGGGTCGTGAAGGGGACATGATTTCATCAGGTGGGGAAAATGTTTTCCCAGATGAAATTGAATCCGTCTACGGCGAGGCGACAGCGATTGATCAAATTTCAGTTGTTGGTATCCCGGATGAGCGCTGGGGTGCTGTCCCAGTAGCGTTTTTGTCATTTAAGTCCGGTGAAACGATGGATTTTGACAGTCTCCGCACGTTTGGTCGTGAACGTTTGGCGCACTATAAGGTACCGGCGCGTTTCTTTGTGACAGATAACTTTCCTCGTACAGCGAGCGGTAAGATTCAGCGTCATAAATTGCGTGACCAATTGGCAGAGGCGCGAGAAATTAAATAAGAACTAAGTGAGTTGGTGTGACATTGGTATACACCAACTCATTTTTTGGTATATGGCTTTTCTTTTTTGACTTACGTATAATAAGTGAGATAGTTTTAATCCACAATACAGGAAAGATGAGAAGGGGCTTATTTATGTTGGGGGATAATGTTGGGCCGTATAAACGCCCAGTTTTTGGTGTGAAGAAGCGCTTGTTGGTATCGGGCGCGACGTTAATGATGTTGGGGATGGCGCCGGATGTGCGAGCGGATGATGCTGAACATATGTCGACGATGGTTGTGGGAACGGCCAATGACGCAAGTAGTGAAAACGGGGCCCGAGATCCCAAAAACTGGGAATGGTCTACTGATGTGAGTGTTGAAAAAACTGTTATGACAACCGTGAATGGTGCGGTGAATGCTGATGGAAAAGTATTGCCAGCGGGAAGCAGTTTTGTACAGTTGGTTGATGCACGAATTGTGAATGGGTATGCGATTGGATTGACGATTGATAATACGACCGGGCAATATCAAACGGGTGACACGTTGTCGATACCATTGTATGGTGAGATGACATCGGCGAGTGATCAGCACAAGCAAACGTTTGATTTGGTGCCAGCGACGGGTGCTTTGCAAAATGATGGTGCGACGTTTGCACGTTACGAGGTGTCTGGGCGCACGTTGAAAATCACCTTCACCACAACGCCAATTGGTGAGGTGTCTTCGCATTTAACAATCACCGGGTCAACATCGTCGCCGCTACCTGAAGCCAAAATTTGGGCTGAAAAAACTGGCACGGCAAAAATTATTTTCGGGGATGCAACGGTTACGGGGTCGTTTGCATTTAAGTCGCGTTTTCAAGTCGATGCCCCTGGTGTTGCGACCCAGCAGTTATTCACTAAGAGTGATCAGGTGAGTGTGGGAAGTTACTATCAGGATGACGGCTATATGAATGCCTTGTTGCGAGGGGACGCGGCTATAACCGCTAAAATTCGTGCAACGGGAACTTTTGCAACGGAAGATTTAATTCAATTGCAACACGTGCAAATTGAACAGGGAACGGTGTTGTCGGCTTCTTCATCCGCCGGGTATTCAACCTATTATGTTGTTGATAAAAATGCGGCGGGTAAGTATCAAGCAACCGTTATCTCGGCGACCGTTGCACAGATGAATACTGAATCAATTGAGTCACAGAACTATATCGAATACGCTGAAGGGACGTCTGATGATGAGATTGTCCGTGACTTAGCGACGGTTGGACGTGGTGCGTACACGATTCATTTGAATGCTGATGGATCGTATACAATGGCGTACAACATGGGAAACCCGTATGCGGACTGGGGCATTGTAATTTTAGCGACGAAACGTTTGGTGAGTTTTTGCTGAACCGTGATGCCGACGGTACATTGACGGCGACGGAACTGAAGATTTTAGATGAAAATATCGCTCGAGCTGTCGGGGCAAATCCATCTGAAGGAACGGGGTCGCACGGTCATCAGTTCTATATTCACTTTGCTGATAATACAGCTGTTAATGCCGTGACAAGCGTGTTGAAAACCTATAATGCGAACGGCGAATTGTTAAATACGACCAAAGCTGCTCGTGCGGTCACCACACCAGATATTGTTGATATTAAGGGACAAGCCCGCTTGCGTGTGTTCCACATTGATGAAGGGGGCCATGAGTTGGCCGCGACTGAGGTTAAGATTGCAAACCCAGGTACGCCTTATGAAACGGCAGCCAAAGAAATAGAAGATTTTCAGTTGTTACGCGTGACGGACAACGCAACTGGCAGTTATGGCAAGGCGAACGAGACAACGTCGGTCGTTTATGTTTATGTGGCAACGTTAGTAGATGATCCAGATTATAGTTTCGAAGATGATGTTGAAGAACCAGAGGATCCTGCCGTGCCATTAGAAGATGAACCGGAAGTGCCGTCAGAGCCGACAGTGGATGAACCAAATGAGCCGGGACAACCAAGAGTTGCGGTGCCAGAAGACCCAATTGTCGATGTGCCAACGCCACCAACACTTGAACCACAAATTAATCCACAAAATCCAGAACCAGAATTACCTGTGAAAGACGTTCCAACTGAGACACCTAAGTTAGTCGTAAATCGAAATGTGGCACCGGTTGTTGCGCTACAAACACCGGATGTTGAAACGGTGACCTTGAATAGGGTAGCTGGAATGGCGTCGCCAACGTTGGTTGAAAAGGTGGCAGTTGAATTACCACAAACCGCGGCCCAACAGCCTGATAATGCTTGGCTAAAGTGGGCTGGATTAAGTGGTATGGCCTTCGTGGGGATGCTAATTATTCGTCGCAAAAAGTAATCACCTTTTGCGCTTGAATTTCTAAAATGAGGGTCTATAATAATAGTCAATCTAGGAAAGGGGGTGATACGTTTTGTCAGATTATAGCAATCAAACGATTCGTATCGCCCTTGTATAGGAAACAAGGGCGATACGTAATTGTATTTAGCCCGGTAGGAAACTACCGGACGGCCATGCAGATTGCAATTTGAGATGTATGGTCGGAAGACACCAGGCGGCGAACCTGGTGTTTTTTTTTGTTGGTGATCACTCCGGCCGTAAGGACGGACGCTAACCTCAAATGCAAACTACCAAACTCAATTGGTCAAACAAATTGCACAAAATTGGAGTAAGATAAAGAATATCTCGTAACAAGAAAGAAGATTCACCTATGGAAGTTAGTTTATGGATCTGGGTGGCGTTTTTTGCATTTGTGATTGTGATGCTAGCGCTTGATCTGGGTATTTTTAATAAAGAAAATACGGTACCGACATTCGAAAAGTCATTGATGATGACAGGGATGTGGGTAGCCTTGGCATTTATTTTTGCGGGCGGTATCTGGTATTTTGCCGGTAGTGACCACGCGCTGGATTTTGTAACGGGTTACCTGCTTGAAGAATCATTAAGTGTTGATAATCTCTTTATCTTTATTCTGGTCTTTAGCTTCTTTGGTATTGAAGCAAAGTACCAACACCGCGTTTTGTTCTGGGGTGTGTTCGGTGCGCTAGTGATGCGTGTGCTCTTCATTTTAGGTGGAGCTGCATTGCTACAACGTTTCGACTGGTTGATGTATATTTTCGGAGCTTTCTTGGTTTATACCGGATTGAAAATGCTCTTTGAAAAAGAGGCTAACCAGAACCTGGATGATAGCCGGTTGATTAAGACATTGCGTAAAATTTTGCCGATTAAGGATGATTACACAGAGCCTCACTTCATTATTAAAGAAGATGGCCGTCATTATGTGACAAAATTCTTGGTTGCCTTAATTTTCATCGAAGCATCAGACTTGCTATTTGCAGTAGATTCCATTCCGGCTGTGTTGGCAGTGACGCAAGATACGTTCATCGTCGTCACGTCAAATATCTTTGCGATTTTGGGATTGCGTTCATTGTATTTTGCCTTGTCAAAGTTGTTGCCAATGTTCCGTTATATCAAATACGCGTTGGCGATTATCTTGGCATTTATCGGCGCCAAGATGCTGATTAATGAGGGTGGTAAGATGTTTGGCTGGGAGTTTGAAATCTCAAATGCTGTCTCATTGATTGTGATTGTCGGTTTGCTAGCATTGGCCATTGTGTCATCAATTATTGTTGCCCGTGTGCAAGCGCGTCGTGAATTTAAATAAGGATTAGCGCCATATTTTTCGTATGGCGCTTTTTTACGCGCCGAATGATGCGATTAGTCGGGGTAAAACAGTTATAATGAACCTGAACCTTAAATATTTAAGGTTCAGACAAGGCTACGCTATGTCGATTTTAAGGTTCGATACCTATTATTTAAGACATCAGAGCGGCCAACGCTCACGATTATTAGAGATATGAATGAAATCCGTTTGGGAATATGTGAGGTTAACGAGATGGCAGGAAATACAATTAAGTTATTAGTAGTAGAAGATGATTTTGCGTTGAACGACACCGTCCGTGAGACAATCTCAGAACTTGGTGAAGTAACGCAAGTGCACGATGGTGATGAAGGTTGGTTCGAAATTGAATCAGGTGTTTATGATGCTGTTGTGTTGGATGTTATGTTGCCAGGTCAAGATGGCTTTACGATTTTGAAGAAGGCGAAAGACATGTTCCCTAACTTGCCAATTCTAATGTTGACGGCCAAGGGTGAACTGTCAGATAAGATGCAAGGCTTCAACTTGGGTGCGGATGAGTATATTACCAAGCCGTTCTACAAGGAAGAATTGTTGGCACGTTTGAAGACGTTGTTGCGTCACACAGGTGTGCTTGGTCAAGACGGCGCTCTTGAAGTAGGAAATGTGCAAGTCTTTATTGATCAGCACCGTGTGTTGGTTAATGACCAAGAAGTGAACTTGCAAGGTCGCGAGTTTGGTTTGTTGGTTTATTTGATGCAACACGTGGGGCAAATCGTCACGAAGGATCAAATTTTCGATCGCCTTTGGGGATTTGATTCTGATACATCTTTGACAGTTGTCGAGGTGTATATGTCAAATCTTCGTAAGAACTTGCGTAATGCGGATGCGCAAGTCACGATTAAGACGTTGCGTAATGTTGGTTATACGCTAAACGCAGCCGTAACGGAAGATTGATTTTATGGTAGAAAAGAACAAACAACGCTGGGATGAACGGTTTGAAGCACACGTCCGGGCGTTTTTTGCCAAAATTAAACTGCCAAAGTGGCTGCAGAGAATCCGCGCCTCGCTGTCACAACAAGTTAAAATGACCATCTTGATGGTCGTTGGTTTTACGATGGTCTTCTCATTGATTGGGACATTTACAATCGGCCAATTTAGGAATGTGATGTATGGCACGGCAGAAGGTCGCGTGGCACGTGCCTTTGACTCGCATGCAAGTCGCTATGATGAACCAACCATTCAAAGTGCACAGATTACCGATTATGTCGAGACGTTTAAAGATGCATTGAATATCAAACGTGAGAATAAGGTATACCTCAAGTCATATCGTGGCAGTTGGTATTTCTTTAATCGTCAGGGTGATCAATTGGCATTCGTTGATGTTACGACAGAACATGAGATTGTTGAGTCATTCCAGAATCGTTTGGTTTGGATTTTCGCGTTGTCTGAAATTGCATTGTTGCTGATGGCGGTTGCGTTGACGCGCGCCAACATGCGTCCAATCATGCGTGCATGGTCGCAGCAACGAACGTTCGTGGCTGACGCGGCCCACGAATTTAAGACGCCGATGACCGTTATTCAAAATAACTTGGAACGTATGTTGGAACGGCCAAATGATACGGTGATGGACCAAGTTGAAAACGTCGCTAATGCATTGACTGAAGTGCGTCACTTGAATAATTTGACCGGTGATTTGCTGACACTATCACAGGCCGACGCTGATGTGCCATTGTTCGCGTTTGCTGACATGGACTTGGCGAAGGTAGCCCGTGAAGTTGGTGATATTTTCGAATTCACGGCCGAAGAAAAGGGTCAAACGCTACGAGTTGATGTGCCTGAGACGTTGCCGATTGTCGGGGATGCCCAACGTTTGCGTCAATTGCTGGTCATCTTGACGGATAACGCCCAAAAGTACGCTGGTGAAGGTGCTGACGTTACGATTTCCGCAACCCAAACAAACAGCAGTATTAAGTTGCAAGTTTCAGATACTGGTAAGGGTGTGCCGGATGCTGATAAACAGCGTCTGTTCGATCGCTTTTACCGTGTTGATAAGGCACGTTCTCGTTCGACCGGTGGTCACGGATTGGGACTTGCGATTGCCAAGTGGGTGGTCCAAGGTCACCGCGGCACCATTGAAGTGTTGGACAATCAACCACACGGTACGATATTTAGTATGACGCTACCAAAGAATCAAAAAATTAAATAGTAGAAGGCGATGCTACTCAAATTAGGTGGCATCGTTTTTTATAGGATTTGTGAAAGCGCTTTCTTTTCTTGCTTAGGCCACATTTCGGTCATAAACGAACCATATACTCAGCTTTGGTAATTAAGAAAACGGAGAAATAAAAATGAGTAAGTTTACTGACTTTGGTTATACACAAGCGCAAATCGATGAAAAGTTCCAACAAGTATTGGACACGATTTTTACAAATGAAGAGACAAAGTTCTACTACGACAACGGTGATGGTACGGCATACTTTACTGATACTGGTAACGATGATGTGCGTACTGAGGGAATGTCATACGGGATGATGATTGCTTTGCAACTTGATGATCAAGCGATGTTCAACAAGTTCTGGGCATGGGTGAACAAGTACATGTTGATCACAGACGGCCCAATGAACGGCTTCTTCAAGTGGTCAGCCCAACGTTCAGGTGTGTCTAACGCTGAAGGTTCTGCGCCAGACGGTGAAGAATTCTTTGCGGCTGCTTTGTTGATGGCTGCTAACCGTTGGGGTGACGGCGAAGGCATCTTTAACTACACGGCTGAGGCGAAGTCATTGTTGCACGAGATGGTGCACAAGGATGAAGAAGAAGGCGGTCGTGGCATGTTCGATCCTGAGACGACGTACATTCGTTTCGTCGCAGAAATGGACATTTCAGATCCGTCATATCACTTGCCTCACTTCTACGAGGTTTACGCGCAATACGGTAATGAAGAAGACCGTGCGTTCTTTGAGCGTGCAGCCGATGCGTCACGCGAATATTTGAAGAAGGCGATGAACCCAGAAACGGGGATGTCAGCTGAATATGCGAACTATGATGGTACGCCAAATGACTTCCGTGGTCACGGTTCATTCTTCTCAGATGCATACCGCACAGCAGCGAACGTTGGTTTGGATGCTGCGTGGACTGGCAAGGTTGATGCCGAATTGACTGACCGTGTCGTTAAGTTGCAAGAATTCTACAAGGGTCAAATTGAACAAGAAAATATCCCAGTTTACTGGATTGACGGCACGATTGTCGGCGACAAGGAGACTGAAGATGGTCAAAGCTTGTTGTACGTGAAGCACCCAGTTGCATTGAAGGCTGGTATGGCACAATCAACACTAGCAACGCCAAACAATGAGTTGTCAAAGTACTACGTGGATCTGTTCTGGAACATGCCAATGCGTGACGGCGTTTACCGTTACTACGATAACTTGTTGTACCTATTTGCCTTCATGTCTTTGGCGGGTATGTATAACAAGTATGACAAGCAGGCATCTGCAGATCGTGTACTAGTAACAAATTAATAGTGGTGATAGTCAACCTGCAATGGGTTGGCTATTTTTTTGTAAATGTCAAACAATTGCACTTGCAAATTAGGTGGCGATTTTGACTTTTTGACCGGATAAATACGACCTCTGGGCAAAGACCCCTTGTAGATTAAAATCAATCCCTGTATTCTCAAACACGTGGTAATGAAACCGTTTACAGAAAGCGTTTGCATTACAAGTATTCTTAAGGTAGTCACCATGAACAACGGAGGGTAATCGTCATGGAACAAAAGATGCCGAATCAAGTGGGGTGGGGCGAACGTGTCTCATACGCCATGTCGGACTTTGGGTGTAACACTATTTTTCAAATCGTAGGAACGTACTTCTTGGTTTTCTGTACTGACACATTGGGTGTTGCTGCAGCAGCCGTTACAGGACTTTTCGCGATTACAGCAATTATTGATTCAATCGATGGGGTGATTTGGGGACAATTCATCGACCGAACACATACGAAGTGGGGAAAGTCACGTCCTTACTGGTTGTGGTTCGCAATTCCATTTGCCATCTTCTGTGTGATGGCCTTTACGGCGCCACCACTATCAGAAACTGGTAAGGTCGTTTGGATTTACATCGCCTACATCGGCGCAAAGATTTTGTACTCAGGAATCAACATTCCGGTTACATCAATCTTGCCAGCGTTGACTTCAAATCCACAAGAGCGTGTGACGTTGTCAACGATTCGTCAATTCTTCGGAAACATGGGCGCAGCCATTTTCTTGCCATTGACGTTGCCAGCCGTTGGGCTTATCGCTGGTATCTTTGATAAGGGTGCTAAGGATCCATCAACATCAGCAACTGGTTGGTTCATCTGGGCTGTTATCTTGGGTGTTATCACGGCAGCCTGCTTGTTGGTTGCTTTCGCCGGAACTCGTGAGCGAGTGGTCACAAAGGACTCTAACCGTTCAATTCCAATGCGCGAATCAGTGAAGGCCTTGAAGGGTAACTACCCATGGGTCATCATCATTTTCATAAACTTTATCTACTGGGGTGGATTTGCCGTTCGTTCAAGTTCATTGCCTTACTACTTCAAGTACGTTTTGCACAACGAAGCGTTGGGAAGTTTGGTTTTGGCCGGAACGGTTATCACATTGGCCTCAACAGCAATGGTGCCATTCGTTGCCCGCCGTTTGGGTAAGCGAAACACAATGTTGCTAGGAATGGTCGGAACGGCTTTGTCACAATTGGTTCTTTACCTTGCGGACATCATGAACGGAAACGTTGCCATTATCTTGACTGGTATCGTCTTGTACTTCATCAGCTATGGTTTGACGGGTGCGTTGATCGCCGTTATGTTGTCAGACGCCGTTGATTTCGGTGAGTGGAAGAACGGTGTGCGTGCCGAAGGGTTCGTTACATCATTTAGTTCATTCTCAGCCAAGTTGGGTATGGGAATCGGTGGTATGGTATTGGCCGCCGTTTTGGCAGCTGGTGGTTACGCTGCTTCAGCTGACGGTACGCAGACCGCATCAGCATTGGACGCTATCCGCATGGGATTCATCTGGATTCCATTTATCGGTTACGCTGCCTCAGCAATTGCCTTGTTGTTCAACAACATCGACAAGCTTGAGCCACAAATGGTCGCAGATTTGACGGCTAAGCACGAACGTGAAGCTGCTGCAGTTGCAGAAGCTGAAGCCTAAGCAGATAGGCATTTCAAACATAATTAAACGGGGAATAAAAACATGAAGTTTACTAATGGATACTGGCTAAACCGTGATGAGTATATTGTTAACTCACCATTGGAAGCCTTTGACGCAATGGTCGTAGAGAAGGATGACGACAACTACGCAAGCGATGCCTTGCGTGTTTACTCAGCCTACCACCGTATCAACTCCCGCAGTGACATGTTGGATGTCGGTGCAACGACGATGACGGTGTTCTCACCAGCCGAAGATGTTATCGGTGTTGAGTTGAAGCACTTCGATCGCGATGACAAGAATCCACTATACGAGTTGCAAAACAACAACGTGACGCCAGCAATTGAAATCGCAGATTCTGTTGCAACGTTGACAAGTGGTGATTTGCAATTGGCTGTCTCAATGCACGACAAGTTCAACATTGATTTCAACTACAAGGGTAAGCGCATTACGGGTTCTGAATACAAGGCCCAAGCGTCAATCGATGATTTGTCAGGCAAGCAATTGGGTCAAGTGATGCACGCCAACACGGTTACTGGTGCGCAAAACTTGGGACCACAAGGATCAGTTACGGCAACGGACCACTTTATGCGTGAGCAATTGAGCCTATTGCCAGGTACGAATGTTTACGGATTCGGTGAGCGTTTCGGGGCCTTCGTTAAGAATGGTCAAAGCATTGATACGATTAACATGGACGGTGGGACTGGTTCAGAACAAAGCTACAAGTCAATTCCGTTCTATATGACGGGTAAGGCTGGCGTTTACTACGGTGTTTTCGTTAACGAAAGCCAACCAACGAGTTTTGAAGTCGGCAGCGAAGTGGTTGATCGTGTCAGCTTCTCAACACGCGGTGAGTCATTGGAATACTACGTGATTGCAGGTGATTCACCAAAGTCAGTGATTTCAAAGTACAACAAGTTGACTGGTGGTTCTGTTTTGCCACCTGAATGGACATTTGGCTTGTGGCTATCAACGTCATTTACGACGGACTACTCAGAAGAAACAGTTATGAGTTTCATCGACGGTATGTTCGAACGTGATATTCCGGTTTCAGTATTCCACTTCGATTGCTTCTGGATGAAGGGCTTCGAGTGGTCAAACATGGAATGGGATAAGGAACAATTCCCAGATCCAGTTGGTTTGTTGAAGCGTTTGCACGACAAGGGCTTGAAGGTCTGCGTTTGGATTAACCCATACATCTCACAAAAGTCACCACTCTTCAAGATTGGTAAGGAAAAGGGTTACTTCATCAAGCACACTTACGGCAGTGTTTGGCAATGGGATTTGTGGCAACCAGGTAACGCCGTGGTTGACTTCACGAACCCAGAAGCCCGTGCTTGGTACCAAGGTTTGTTGAAGAACTTGTTGGACATGGGTGTTGACTGCTTCAAGACGGACTTCGGTGAGCGTATTCCAATGCACGACGCCGTATTCTTTAACGGCGGCAACCCTGAAGGTGAGCACAACTACTACACGCACCGTTACAACGACGCTGTGTTTGAGTTGTTGCAACAAGAAAAGGGTGAAGACGAAGCGGTTGTCTTTGCTCGCTCTGGTACGGTCGGTGGTCAACAATACCCAGTTCACTGGGGTGGTGACAACTTGAGCCAATTCCACTCAATGGCTGACAGTCTTCGTGGTGGTTTGAGCTTGATGTCATCAGGTTACACATTCTGGAGTCACGATATCGGTGGCTTCGAAGAGAATGCGAGCCCATCAATCTACAAGCGCTGGACGCAATTCGGTTTGCTATCAAGTCACTCACGTTACCACGGTAACATCGAGTACCGTGTGCCTTGGTTGTTCGACGAAGAAGCCGTTGATGTAACGCGTAAGTTCACGCAATTGAAGTTGGAGATGATGCCATACATCTACGGACAAGCTAAGGAATCAGTTGAAGCTGGTATCCCATTGATGCGTCCAATGTACTTGGAGTTCCCTGAGGACCAAAATACGGCAACGTTGGATCGTCAATACATGCTTGGTAGTGATATTTTGGTGGCACCAGTTATGACTGAAGAAGGGGATGTCGATTACTACTTGCCAGCTGGTAAGTGGGAGCACATCTTGGATGGTCGCGTCGTTGAAGTGACTGAAAACGGTCGCTGGATGACTGAAAACTACGACTTCATGAGCTTGCCATTGTGGAAGAAGATCGGCTAAGGCTGACGGAAAGTCAGAACCCCAGGTCAATTAAGAATGTGATAAACTGAGCTTATAGATTTCGCGAGCCGATGGGGGTCGGTGCGTAAACTTTGAGGGGTTCAGTGATGGAAAAGGCAGCGCAACAGCACGAAATAGTTGCAGATAATTCAGATGTTGGGGTTCGCGTCTTTTTATCCGATGAACCGCTTGGATTTAAGCCACTGCATTGGCACACGCATATTGAAATTGTGCTCGTCCTAACCGGCGAAGTGACGTTTCGATATGAGCAACATGATGTCACGTTGCATGAAAATGAATTCATAGTGATTGGATCGGGGATTCTCCACTCGACAACCAATTTGGCAAATCAAGCCCTCGTCTTGCAAGTTCCTGTGTATTATCTCAACCAGTATTGGTCGAATAGTGAATTGCTACGATTTGATTTGTGGACGAACCATAGTTTGCATGATGAGACGTACGACAAGATTGTCAGCATGCTTCAGCAAATGACCCAAATCTATTTGCGAAAAGAAGCCGGCTACCGGTTGCGATTTAGCAGCATATTGATGCAAGTCTTGTACGACTTGATTACAAATTATGCTGTAACGTTAACTCCGGACGACTTAACAGAAGATGATCGTTTGAAAGATGTGATTATGTATATTCACGAGCAGTATCGAACGAAAATTTCATTGAGTGAGGTCGCGGAGAAGTTCCACTACAATCCTGATTATCTCAGTCGTGTTTTCAAACGACGAGTCGGGGTAACGTTTGTGAACTATGTTTATCAGGTTCGTCTAGATGCCATCTACCAAGATGTGCTCGCGACGAATCAGGTCATTAAGACGATCTTTATCCGTCACGGCGCTAGCAACACGAAGTTAGCGATGAAAATGTTTAAAGAATTATACGGTCAGACACCTAATCAGTTACGACAATTGAACAAAGGGGAATGACATGGAAACGGTATTGCAGAGATGTGATGCCGTTTTTTATTGGCACTTTATACTTGTGTTATTCAGAAACTGATATTATACTTTAAATAGTATAAGAGGTTATGTACTATACGGATAATGATTGAGATATTTTAAGAGGTGGAAATCATGAAGAAGATCATTGGTTTGATTGCAGCTGTGTTGGTCGTATTTGGCCTATACAAGGGATACGAATACTACAACGTCACATACAAGGCAACGCCAGCATACGCAAAGGTGCCTGCTCAAGTACCAGAGTTGAAGGACACGGTTGATGATGCTGGTAAGAAGATTGCCGGTTCAAAGTCATACTCATATAAGTTGACGTTCATCACGACTGATGGGGAGCGTCGTGTCTTGGACTACAACATTGAAGATGCTGATCCATTGACGCCAAACGCATATGTGAAGGCTGACATCAGCCAAAAGCGTGTTGTAAAGGGACCTGAAGGGGTACAAAAGTCAGACGTGCCAACGTCAGTACTTGAAAAGTTGAAGTAAGAGAGCAAACGAGCGTGAACTGAACCCCGAAAATTGGAGTGACGTTTAAGCGGCTAACTGGTCGGAAAGA
>ERZ772879.965-NODE-965-length-21192-cov-71.090410_pt1 | contig 21192 bp, 23 predicted proteins | sample MGYA00580582_ERZ772879 | MGnify/ENA primary metagenome ERZ772879 (study PRJEB29015, sample SAMEA2737682) | human gut metagenome | biome: human gut; feature: human-associated habitat; material: faeces | place: China | collected 2012 ... | reverse complement strand
ATTGATTAAACACTTGACACCTCTTAACTGAGGTGTTATACTTAATTCATAAAGTTAAAGGAGGAAGTAAGGAATATGAGATATGTAGGAAGTAAAAACAGACTTAGTAAAGAATTAGCACCAATTATCCAAAGTTACATTACAGATGAAACGGTGGCATATATTGAACCATTTGTAGGTGGCGCTAATATGATTGATAAAATTAACCACCATAATAAAATTGGTAGTGACATGCACAAGTATTTAATAGCATTGCTAAATAAAGCAAGATATGACAAGGATAGTATTCCTGATATAATAGGTTTAGATTATCACTATTCAGTTAAGAAGAATATGGATGAATACCCTGATTGGGAAGTTGGTCTAATAGGGTTCTGCAGTTGTTTTGGTGCAGATTTTATGAAGGGATACGCTAGAAACAAAAAAGGAGATAACAGTGGCGCATGGTCAGCTGGCGCTATTAAAAATTTAAAAAAGCAATCAGAATCTTTTAAAAATATTAAATTTGAATGCAAGTCATTTACTGATTATAATCCAAATAACTATAAAAACTGTGTATTCTACTTAGATCCACCATACAGAGAAGTATACGGGTATTCAACTGGTGAATTTCCATATATAGAGAATTTGATGAATGGGCTATTAAATTGGCTAAAAACAATACTGTACTAATTAGTGAGTATACTATGCCAGAAGATAAATTTGAATGTATCTGGAGTAAAGATACAACGGTATCTATTACTAATCAAAAGGGTGCAAAAAATAAAAAAAAGAGTTGAAAAATTATTTAAAGTACGCTAAGAGGAGGAATTTAAAAATGATTAAAATTTATACTAAAAACAATTGTATGCCGTGCAAAATGACCAAGAACTGGCTCAAAGACAAAGGACATACATTTACTGAGGTGAATGTGGATGATAATCTAGAAGGTTTAAATGAATTACTTACTATGAACCTGAAAACCCTACCTGTAATTTTTAAAGATGGTGAGTTCGTAAGTATGGGATTTGCACCAAATAAATGGGAAGAATTTAAATAAGGTTGAAAGGATTTGATTATGATCATTACATTATCAGGAGTAATTGGGGTAGGTAAATCCTCAATGACACAATTATTAAGCGAGTTATTAGAAACCAAAGCTGTTTATGAGCCAGTTGAGGATAACCCTCTACTGGAAAAGTTCTACGCAGACAAGAAAAAGTATGGTTTTCTATTTCAGATTGACATGTTATCAAAACGTTTTGAACTTATTCAAGAAGCTATGAGTGTTAAAAATGGGATTCTTGATCGCTCAATTTATGAAGATTCAATATTTTTAAAGCAGTTATATGATGAAGGTGCTGTAGATAAATTAGAGTTAGATGTATATACAAAATTATTAAATCGTATGTTAAAAGAATTAGAACCTTTACCTAAGAAATCACCAGATTTGATGATTGTTTTAAATTGTAGTTTTGAAGAAGAAATCAAGCGTATTAATAAACGAGCAAGAGAGTTTGAGAAGGTGGAAGAAGGTACTGAACTATATGAATACTTCAGAGACCATCACGCTAATTATCAAGACTGGATGGCTAAAGATTTAGGCTTCCCTAAATTAATCATAGATGTAACAGAACTTGACTATGTTAATAAGCCAGAACACCGCATGAAAGTACTAATGATGATATTAGATGAATTATTCCATGTAGGAGCAATTAGTGGTGAAGAACATAGCTATTTCTCTCAAAAAGCGTGTCTCTCACGAGCATTCTAAGCACTTTAAATAAATTAAACAAGGTGATTACCCATTAAAAAACAAAAAAAAAAACCACTGGTCTAACCAGTGGTTTTTTATTATAGACTCAGATAGATACTATCAATTCGCACATCATTCACTGCACCTTCGCCGTTAGCTTTATTCGCTCTACGCAAGATAACATCTACTTTTTTACCTTTGAACTGAGCTTTCTTAACAGTTACGTCAAAACCAAGCTCTTGTCCACCTTGATAGCCATATGCTTTCTTCACATCTGGGCGTTTAATACCAGCGGATTGAACACGTGACAACTCGTTGTTTGTTCCATGTTGCATGAAGATAACATATGCATATCGTCCAATAGCTCCTTGCGGTTTATCAGGAACTAACCAACCAGCTACACGAATCTGATCTTTACCATGACCATTAAAGTAGTCAAGTTTACCCCAAGCATTACCTTGATGTTTAGGTTTTGTAGCAGCTACTGCCTTATCATGTTGGCTAGGTGTTGAAGGTGTTACGTTAGCACCACTTGGAGGTGTTTGTCCACCTGTAGATGGAGCTTTACCATCTGGTTTCAAACTAGGGTTATTGTAATACTTAAGAACGTTTTTAATCACATAATCCTTCATTGCGTTAGTTACATTAGCTGGCTGTGCCTGTGTTGAGTTGAAACCAGTGTGAATAATTAACGAACGTTTAGGACATTGCGTGGCTGAAAACTCATGATGTAGACGTACTGTATTGCGGTTAACAGGTAATCCATAATATTTCAAATCTTGTGCAATTTGCCAAAATGTATTTTCTTCAGCTTGCAAAAAGTCTTTTAATGGGGTTTGATCGTTACCACACACTTCATAACCAATATAGTTTGTATTACCATCAGAGTTGGCTGTATGCCAAGCTGCATTGTAAGTATCCTCAGTACGCCAGATTGTATTCTTGTCAATATAATAATGCGCAAATCCAGCAGCTAACTGATTGGTGTTCATTGCTGCTAAACGATTAGCCTCTTGTTTAGCTGTTGAGTTACCCCACGTATTGTGGAATACCACGCCTTTCACTGCACCAGGTCTACGTCCAGCTACACCACGTGTAACTGTTTTGTTGATTATTTCTACCATGTTATCACTCTCTTTCTTATTTGTTTGGTTCTGTATAGTTTAAAGCCTTTTCACTATCTGTAATACCTTTAGTTGTTGGGTCTGGAATCATATTTAATGCATTAATTACAGTTAAGCCTAATACGTAAGGATTACTTACTGCTCTGACTAATACATCCAATAATGTGTCAAAGGATGTAATATCCTCAAACTTCAAACCAAAGTATGCTAGGATAGGTACTGCTAATGCGCCAACAAAACGCAAGATAAATGTTAGGTTGTCTTTGCTAAAACGAACTTTCCAGTTTATTTTTTTCATTCTACATCACTCCTATTTCATAAATAAGGATAAACCAATACTAATTAATGCCCCAATTACTGCGCCAACTGTTGTACGAGTTAACCATGTGTAGCTGTTTTTAAGGTCAGCTAATGCCTCTCTATTCTGCATGGACATGCTGTAAGCCTTATCTGCTTTCTCAGATTGGCGTTCTAAGCGACTACCATACTCTTTTAAGTCAGCTTTAATCTCAGGTATGTCATCCAATTTTACCTCAATTCTTGCTAACTGTTCTTTTAATGAAACAAACTCCTTATCATTTAAGTTCATAGCAAAACACTCCTATTCATTTATCACCTCGTTTCCTAGGTCTGTAATCATTATACCATCTATATAAGCGAAATAGTGTGTCTCTCACGAGCATTCTAAGCACTTTAAATTTTGTTAGGTGGGTGATTATGCGTTTAAAAGCAAATAAAAAGCCCTCAATTGAGGGCTTAATCAATATTATATGATAGTGAACTTATACCACAATAGGTTGCATTTGCTCCAGGTGAAAATACAATTTTAGGGCTAGTTGTTATACCTAAACGACCACCAGGATTTCCACCACTAACTACACCAATCGCCCCATACGCAAACTCAGTCACCCTTGGTTTGATTTCTGCTGGGAGAGTTGTTGCTCCAGCAGCGTTTGTTCCTGAACCAACTTGGAATGGGTAATAGTCAGTACCAGCCAACATATTACCACTTTTCAATCCGAATTGGCCTTTAAATATGACTGTTTTTGTTCCATCAAGATTGTATTGGATCTTATACATACATGGATTATTCTCCTTGGTTTCAAATGCTGAACCCAATGTTAAATTAATCCAAGGAGTCTTAGTTAATGCTTTAGCATCTAATACGCCATTATAATTACCAGAAGCGTCACTAAGTGATAATGTAATTAAACCACCACTAACACTCGTGGTAGATTCTGATGTTTGTTTACCTGTTTCATCATACAACCGTTGCCTTAGATTAACTGTTCCTTGGTGAATATCTGCTTCTGTAGTTGCTAACTTATACAGTCTTTCACCATCACTGTTTGTCAAATAGTATGTTGAGCCTGCTTGTAAAATACCATCATTAATACCCAGTTTACCATCAGTAACTTGATTTACGCCACTAGTTACATTTGTATACTCATTAAGAAATTCAGAACCACTAATAGTTGTTCCATTAATAACTCCACCATTTATTTCCGCTGCTGTGATGATTTTACCAATTAATTCCTCTGCAATAATTTGACTTGCAAACGCAACTTCAACCCATTGACCATTTTCACGATTGTAACTATTTGTAGCTTTACCATTAATCACTTTAAACCATGTATCTCCATCTTTTGGGTTAGTTGGCTCTTCCTCTTGCCAGTATACTGTACCTGAACTGGTCTCAATCTGCATATTGTTAATAATTTTCATCCCTTGTGCTTGCATTCATATCTCTCCTTCTAATCTTCTGCATTACAAATATACGTATATCTAAGTTCAGTACCTGCTGTGACTGCTATGGATAAGCCAGTGTCACTCCATTCAGTATCAAGTGAACCATCCAGCTTTAATCTACTCCATGTAAATGTTTTGAAAAAATTAGTTACATCTAATGTTCCTTTCATCACTCTACATGTCAATGTGATTGTACCCTCACCATTTACGAAAAATGGAGCTGATGAATCAATCTCAACTGTATACGGCACTGCATTGTTTATCTTATCGTTCAAATCATTAGCAAGTTCCTGCAAACGTTCAGATAATCCACTCTCTAATCTAACAAAGTCAGAAAGCTCACAGACAACTTTTTCATCTTCGTAAGTAATGGTCAGCTTTTGAACTCTACTTGATAGAAATAAGTTTTCATTTTCATCTATGATATCTACCGTATCACCTACAGTTAATTGTGATGGAATGTTAGCAATGTCTACAACATAGTTAACTACAGGTACACTATATTTTTCTAGCCAGTTCATAGTAGTTTCTGCTAGTTCTTTCTGATTTGTAGTTGTCCATGTTTTGTGTTGTAAGAAATAATGGGAGTTTGTGTTTGTTCTACTCCACTGTTTTACATTGTGTGTGTCATAAACATATCCATTTTCTGGATTGATAACAAAGCGTCCACTAGGGTCACTCCACTTATAGCCTTTAAGCGTAATAGGTTGATCCTTACCTTCTGGCGTTCCACCTGTAGGCTTAATTGCATTAACAAGTTGATAAATGTCTTCCTCTGTTTCAATGGAATTAATGTCTTTATTTACATATAATTTTTTACGTTCATCAACTCCACGCTTTTTATAGATATCTATCTTACGTTTAGCCAACTGGTTTCCAACAAATTCAAAGGAAAACTCTAGTTCTGCATTATCAAATTGAGTGGCTACTGATTGAACTCGCTCTAGTGCAGTCATATTACTATCCCATTCTAGTGTACGTGTCAAGTTAGGTATTTCATTTTTACCAATGACGAAACCAGAATCATAGGTAAATTTATCAATATACCAAGCTATATTATGATTCCCTTGTGATGGGAATGGTGCTAGATTCTCATTAAGTAAGTCCATTCCAGCGTCTTCACATTCTAGTGTACGTATTTGAGTTAGTGGGTTATGTGTGACTTTTAGTATTGTCATCCATACAAATTTCTGATTCAAATCTTGATAAAGTACATAATTCCCAACTGCAACATCTTTTTTTATTTTAGCAGTATTCTCTTTTGTAAACGCTAACCGTAGGGTCATTCTACGTGAAGCTGTTTCTAGTGTACTAACATCACTTGCACTTAATACAGGGTATTCTACATTGGCTGTTGTTGAAACAATTGTTTTTAATTCAAAAGTGCGATCTGTTATATAAAAATCCAATTCTACTCACTCCTTTCTTATTCATTATAACATAAAGAGAGAGACTTTTGCAAGTCTCTCTCATGCTTTATAGATAGTTTTGTGTAATTTCTGCCGTTACCTCTGCCATGTTCGCCCACTCTGAAACAATTGGCTGAACGATGGTTTCACCTGTTTCTAACTCAAATTTTTCCCACTGATTGCCTACCACGTTTAATTGGTTATTCACTACTCCATTAACAAACAGTTCTCTAGTTGCTGTGTCAATCTCTACTAAGTCTCCGTCTTGGAAGTAGTTATTCAAGTCTTGATAGTATGGTGTCCCTTCCCAACGTGCTTGCATGTCAGTCATTCTCATAATAACACCGTATTTATTTGAGAATCGCATAAACCAAAATCCAGCTTTTGTGAATTTACTTGTGTCTGCTTCTGGAAGTGTCCAAACAAATTTGTATTCTTTGTCAATTGCTGCCTGTGACCATCCTCCAGGCGCTTGATTCAATGACTTGATTTGAACAACACGCCACACTAGTCTGTTCCCTCTACGATCCATGTTCATTTCATAGAAGCTTTTATTGAACACCTTTCTATCTAATTTCATCTGATGAAGCTTGTTGTTTTTATACCATGCTTCAAAAACTAACTCATTTGAGGCTGTGCTGCTGTCTCTGATAATCGCAGTCATGATTGGATTACCTAACTCATCAAATGTACTAAACTCTAAGCGTCCTCGTTGTCCTTTATTGTAATTATCAAATCCAAATCTGAAATGCGTTGTAATTGGGAGTGTTCTATCAGTATTTGATGGCGCTGCGATATCTCCCACCACTGTTGGGCCATGCCACACATTAATATCTCCAACACCTGTATATACTGGCAGCACTGCGTCTGGATCATCCTTCATGTTTAATGTTCCCTGTATCTTGTTTGGTTTGGCTGGGTTACTATTCATGTTTGGATATACTGATTTGAAGCCAGTATTTACTTTCAGAGCTGAGTTCAATGTATTACCCCAGAACGTTTCATTCATTGCTGGCTCTACTCTGGATGAGGTTGTTCCGTCCACGTCTTCAGGGTTACCAAATTGCAAGATAGCTCCATTTTGATTCAATAAAGCAACCAGTCCGTTTTCTCCTTTCATTCTGAAAGAAAAGCGTGGCTTCGTTCTGTACGTACCATTGTTTTCAATCTTGATTAAGTCACCAACTGAATCACCACTTGGTACATATTCAACAGCATTGATATATGAAGGACTATATCCCCAATGATAATCTTTTGGATTATTTGATGGTGCTGGTGCAATACCTTCATATTTGTAGTATGGAATATTAGGAGTTCTGCTGTTGCCTTTTTCAATTTTTAACCATTTTATGGTGCATGAACCTAATTCTGAATATCTTTGATAAATACGGATTAGTTTTGTTCCACTTGTTTGGGTATCTTTATTATAAGTAAATGTCAACTCCCACTGGTCTACCACACCTTCAACTGGTGTCATATCGCCAAACTTTGTGTTTCCGTTATCCGCAATAAACACAGAAAAGTCTTGATTAGCGGGTTTCGTACCCTCTAAAGTTACAGTGTAAGTTTCTCCCTTTACCAAGTAATTAGACAACGTTTGTTGTGTTATAAGCTGATTAGAAGTGGTGACTGGTAGATTAGTATTTGGAGCAATATTCTCACCCAAATAGGTTTTACTAAACCAGTAAGGGTTATCACGTAAATTGGGTTGGTAAGGTGTAGACGTCTCTCCTTCTTCAATTTTGATGTTATAACGCACATTTAAATTACCTTTAAATTCATGAGTAGATACATTAACTTGCAGCCAGACTGAGTTGTAGTTATTGATTATATTTGGCATATCATTATTACCTTGCATTGTTGTAAGTTTATACCATACACCAGGTTGTGGGTTGGATATGTCACCAATTAATGCACCTTGTGATCCTTCATCCACAGCCTTATTAATTCGGTAACTCATTCTAATACGTCCTTCTAATGGTACATCAGTACTAACTTCTGCTGTTAAGGTATATTTTTTATTTGCTTTTAATACTGGAATTTTATGACTATGTCCAGCATATACATTCATATCACCAGTATTTTTACTAAAATCAAAACTCACATACTCTCCATTAACATCTGTTTTAGTGACTCCTGCGGCAAGCAAATCCCAATCTTCGAAAGAAAGTGTTCTCATTAAGTTGGGTCTCCCGCTATAATCATAGTCACCAAAGTCTAAGCTGTTACTATACGCCTTTGCTCCTACACTTGGAGCGGTTACTGTCTCACCAATTGGTGGTAGAAAACTAACCATTGGTTTACTCCACTTGATGAGATTACTTCCTCTGAAACCATATTGCAAGTTAATGGCATTTGTCTTTTCGTTTTCAATCTTCACAACTGACCCATATTCAGTAAATTCAGCGGTTACTTTTTTAGGGATATACACAAGGTGTCTCTTAAGTATTGCTCCCTTCACTGTATCCCACTCTTCTAGAATAACTTGACCTGCATAATCTTTGTTATTCTCTTCATCAATAGATACTACGTTAGCATATACGCTAAAGTTTACCTCATCCCCAACTTTCAAGTCCGCAGTATGAATTGTTGTTGCTGGGTTCCAGTTTAGCCATCGTTCATCTGAGTTTTTATCACGTTCAAAATTCAAAGGTACTCCATTCGTGAAATCACCTTGAACTACATTAGAGTTATTAAACTTCTCATCTAATTTCTGTACCCAAGGCTTCATATATTTATTAATCGCATTATACTCACTATCAAGCATTACATTGGTTGTGGTTGAGTAGGTGTTGGAGAAACCAATTGGCTCTATAGCATGTGCTAGCCCATCTGGTACGTCAAAGGTTAGCGTCAGTGGAGTATACTTCAAATCAGTGGCATCATATTCTTCAGCTCCTGTGAAGATAGCATTGAAATATCTATCTGGAAAAATGTCAAATACTAATTGTTGAGGTTCATCACTATTAACCAATGCTTTCAATTCATCCATCACTTGTGGTACTGTTTTACCTGAATTGTCTTTGATGATGAATCCATCAATACTTAGTGTATAGTCTCCCAATCTTGTATTTCTGAAATGTTTTCCATCTGTGTTACCTACTTGGAAAAACTCATTTTCTTTTGATAAAAACGGTATGTTTAATTTTGCAATTTGAAATAAATGTTTTGTCTCTTTTCCGTCAATCGTAAATGACCTAAGGAACTCATAATTTTGCCCCATGTTTATCTCTCCTCATTCTTTAATATAGTACAATTATAACACAAATTAGGGACTTGTATAAGTCCCTAATTTTCTAAACTAATCCCAAATCACGATTAGCGTTTAACTGATTTCTTGATTGAATCTTTTGCAGTTTACTATTTAGCTTCTCACCATCTAGTACTACATTAGTGTCTTTAGCTAAAATAGCCATCAATAACTCATTTTGCTGTTGTAACAATAGAAGCATTTGCGCCATATCAGAATTAGTAGTTGACGTCGTTCCAGATACTGGTGCTGACTGGTTACGATTAAGTTTCTCATTTGCATAGGCTAATAGTTGCATAGCTCTTGAACGTTTTAACCCTGAGCCAGTTAGTGGAATAACTACTTCTTCCTTATTACCTTCTCCAACTCTTGCAAAGTGTTCTTTCGTGATGATTCCACCGTTTTCATAACCAACTCCACGATACGCTGCACTCAGTGATCCATACCTTGATAGCGCATATCTAATGGAAGCAAGAATGTTAGATAGTGGGTCATAGATATTACTATTGAATCCTGGCATTGCGTACTGTCTGAATGTTGGGTCAATCACTTGGAGTAGTCCTTTAGAAGGTGTTCCATTTTTAGCGTTAATATCCCAGTTGTTAATCGCTTTAGGATTACCATTTGACTCTGTACGCATTTGATTTAGTAATGCATTTAGATTTCCTGCACTGTATTGACCAGTCATTTTCAATGCTCTAATTGCTACATTACGCCATCTTTCTACGCCACTGCCTCCAACGCTATCACCTGAAATTTGTGTGCTTTGTGGGTCTTTCACACCGTTCAAATGCACGTGGTCGTAATGGTCGCCAGCTGGCCATGGTTCCCATGCACCAGTTGCTGGTTGACCTGATTGCCCTGAACGGTCACGAACCTTACCATTTGTGATTACGTAGCCAATCTTGGAAGCGAATTTTTCAAAAGCATAGTTTGCGGCTTCTGTATATTTAGATGACCCTCCTGTGACACCTGGTAATGCAATATCGATGGCATTACGTTTACCATGTGAATAAGGGTCACCTGGTCTATACCCACTAGTTGCCACAAATCCTGGGAACTTCTTCATCACAGACTTAGCAACATCAGCCAAATATTTATAGACGCCATTTGTTCCTATGGAGGTATCTAAGTTACCAGATGAGAACAACCCAGTGATTTTTTCAGTCAGTGCACTTGTTGCTTTAGATAGGATGCCTTTACCTACTTCTAATGGATATTTTGTCAATCCACCTAATACATCTAAACCACCAAGTACTTTCCTAGCTAACGCCCCAGGGTCTGAAACAAAGTCCCAGACATCGCCTACCACTTTCTTCATTTTGTTGCCAATGTTTCCAGCAATGCCTTTGATACTGTCCCACATGTTACCAAAGAAGTTAGTACCTTTTTTGTAACGGTATTTTGGTGCTCTTGAACCTTGAAGTTGTGCAGTCTCTTCTGCTGTCAGTACATGTGTTCCTTTTGGTGCATTTAATACTACGTTGCGTCCTTTAGGTATGAAGGCTCTACCATCTGGCGTGATAACTGTTTCTGCTCCACGTCCATCATTAACCATCATTGGCCCATTGATTGGGTGACCACCTTTTGGCGTTCCTTTTGCGTATTGTGGTACGTCCCATTCTGTTAGAGGTTCTGCGCCCAATTTTTCAAGTACCCATGAAGCACCTTTGATGATACCATTCACTGGTTTACCTATCGCTTTAAGTGCTGCGTTGAAAATACCTTTAAATGCTTTTGTGACTGCATTTTTACCATTTGAAACAGCCTTGGCTATTTTATTAGGTAAATCTTTCATCCAGTTAACAACAGTGTCAATACCACCGCTAAATGACGTCTTGATTCCTGTCCATGTTTCTGTCACTGCTCTGGATACGTTAGCTTTTATTTCTCCAAATTTGTTCCACACATTGACAGCCCAACCAGAGATTTTGTCCCAAAGCCATGACATTACTGTCCACCAATCTTTAAACCCTTGTACTAGTCTATCTATAATTGGTTTAACGATACTCCACACTGTCTGAAATGCTTTATTGACTATATTTCTAAACGTTTCGGATTTTGTATAAGCCACAACTAAAGCTCCAACCAGGGCTCCTAATGCTACAACTAGACCTCCCGTCAAAAGGGATATCGATCCGAATATTGCTGCTGCCAAACCCAAACCTTTAATTGCGGCAGTTATACCAAGAATTATGCCAATAAGCCATGACAAGTTATCTTTGTTGTCAGTAATCCAATTCCCAAAATCACCTAATTTATCTGCAAAATCAGCCATTTTTGGGATTGCTTCTTCTATTTTTTTACTCAAGGTATTGATAAAACCAGTGATATTTTCAACACCTATTTTTTCTATAATGTCTTGAATCGCATTTACTACTGTAGATTTCAATCTATCCCATGAGCCACCTAATGTGTCTGTTGATTTGGCTGCTTCGATCGCTCCAGGGTTCATACCTAATTGGGTGATGGCTTGGTTGAATTCATCTGATGTGATTTCCCCTTTTTCCATTGCATCACGAAAGTTACCAGTATATGCCCCATTTTTTAACATAGCTTCTTGTAATAATCCAGAAGCCCCTGGGATTGCATCTGCTAACTGATTCCAGTTTTCAGTAGTTAATTTACCAGCTCCAGCGGTTTGTGTCAACATCATAGCCACTGACTTAAATGTTTCCTCTGACCCCCCAGCTACCGCATTTAAGTTACCTGCTGCTTCTGTCAACTCTATATAATTTGGAATACCATTTGAAGCTAATTGGGCTGAGGTATTCAAAATATCTTCTAATCCATAAACAGTAACGTCTGCATAACCCTTCATTTGTTTGGTAGCTTTTTCTATTTCTTCTCCACCAAACCCAGCAAAATCCATACTCTTTTTAAACTTAGACACAGAGTCTGTAGCAGTAATTGCTTCACGTGTCATATCACCTATGAAACCAGTTACTCTGGATATTGCGTTACTTGCTAAATTACCAAGCGTTGTACCAATAGCGTGTCCAACTACTGAGAAACCTTTCATTGATTTTTCCGCTTTATCTACTCCAGATGATAATGAGTCCAACTGTGCGTCTACTATTTTTGACTGTCTGCCAAATTCTTGAAGTTTGTTTTCTGCCTTTTCTACCTGAGGTGACGCTTGCCCAAACTCTTTAGTCATTAAATCTACTGCTTTTTTCTGAGCTATAATAGCCTTTTCAGTTAAGTCAGCTTGATTCTCCAGTCCACGTTGTTTAGCATTGAATGCGCCTACTTTGTCACCAACACTATTGAATGCCTTGATTTCATCATTCATTGCTTTTTCATTATCTTTTAATGCTTGTGTATATTTGTCTACACCTGTTTCTGCTAAAATATATGCTTGCTTGGTAGAACTTAACTCTTTTGAGTACTTATTATATTTTGCACTGGCGTCATTGATTTGTTTGGTTACATTTGATACTTGCCTAGATTCTTTTCCATAAGTGGCAATGTAGTCTTCTCTACGTTGTTCAAGCAATTGCACTTTTTTTGCTTGAAGTTCTGTAGTAGTTGTCAAGTCTCTTTGTTTCTGTGCAAGATCACTCATGGTATTAGAGCCTTTTTCCATTGCTGAAATGTTGGTTTTCATTGCTGATTCTGTTTGTTTAATGGCTCTATTCAGCTTATCCAATGTATTTAAAGATTCATCTAACCCATCAAATCCCACGCCAAATTTCATATTTCCTATTGGTCTATCTTGTGCCATGCATTTCACTCCTTCGTTTACTTTCTGCTTCTATTATAACATAAAAAAAGACATCTTAGACTGAACTAAGATGTCTCTCCTTTTGCTTTTGCCATATCTTGTGGACTCAAGAAAGTACCAAAGAAATCCATTGGATCTTGCGCCTTTTCTTTTTTAGGTTTATTGTCTTTCGTAAACAGCTCCATTAATAAATTGTAATCTGCATTATTCACTTCAGATAGAGACCAATTTCCAGACTCACTGGATAGAAGATCAGTATACATCTTGTCCATTGCTTCAAGATGTTCCTCCCAACTTATTTCTGAGAGGTCTTTTTCTCCTTTTTTGGGGCAGTTGCTTCACCGCCCCCAAGATTGTTAAATACGTCTCCAAGTACTTCTTCTAGTTTATCAGAATCAACACCAGCAATAATTGTATCAAAGTTAACTTCTGGATTATCAAAAATATCCGCTACTAGTAAAATCATCTGGTCAATTTGTTCTAGAGGAGACATTTTAATCTCTCCAGCTTGTACTTTTTCCATTTTAGCTTGGAATTTCATCATTTCACGCATTGCACGCACCTTAATTGATTTTTGTTTAAACTCTTTCTGTTTTCCGTCAATTTCTAATTTTAGTGTAATCATTTTAGTTCCTCCAATTAGTTTTATTTACTATTTCATTATAACATAGATTCACTTACTTGTGCAAATAAAAAACCTAGTCAATTAAGACTAGGTTTTAGGGTTAACCTTCTGATACATTATTAACTTTGTTAATAAATTTTTCTAGTGTTAACTTAGTACCATCTTCCACACCACTCATGTAAGCAATACCACGCGAGTCCGTTACAAATGAACCTTCAATCGTTTCTGTATTTGGTTCTGTTCCACCAGATTCTGTAGTATTCAATGCTAATTCAGGGTGTGAGAAGCGTCCTTTGGTCAAACCAAGAAGCATCTTCTTCCCATCTGCTGTGCTTGATACAAAGACTACTGATACATAAGGTGCTTCTGTATCTTGTCCAACCATTGCTACGCCATCTGCGTCACGTGTGATACCCATGACACGCTCATAAACGTTGTTTTTGTAAAGGTCAAATACGTTTAATGAGGCAGTCAACTCACCAACACCTTTAGCTGACACGTAGATAGGAACATTTGAAGCATATACTGTTGTTTGGTCTGGTGAAATTCCTGAGATACTTGCTTCAATTGTACCTCCACCTTGTTTATCAATTACTAATTGGTCTACGCCTTCTCCGTCTACTTTTGGTACAGAGATAATGGCTTTTTCAAATCCGATTAAAGCTATGATAATCACGTCCTTTGTTTTATTTTGTTTCTACAGTAATTATAACACATTATTATGTGTTTGTGGTGTATTCAAAAGTAAAACCTAGGTGGCTTTTAGATTTTCCTCTTAAAACTTTAGATATAGAACTATGATTCAACTCTAGGTTTCTGGCACACTCTCTTAGACTTGACCAATGTGTTTTTACACCATCTTCTGATATAGCAATAAAAGAGGTTTTAGAGTGAGATTTTCTCATTCTATTCCGTGTTTCAACACTATGTTTTTTACCTAAATTAACTTCACGCAATTTTTGTTTCGTTGAATCAGACACTTTACTGTTAAACCCACCTCTCTCAACATTATACCCGTACTTTGGGTTGTATGTTTTATTCTCATGTATCAACTTACTTTCTAATTCATCAGCTTCATCTTGTGTTAAGTTTTCTGCAATCACAATATGGGCGAAATTATCCCATCCATACTTTGATATGGCTCTACCAAAAACTTGTGTTTCGTAACCTTTGCCACATCTCCATCTATATTCTAATTTAAGTTTCGTTTGTCCAAAATATTTCTTACCATTAATCTTATTTACATGCAAATATACTGTATACATTGAACCACTCCTTGCATATAGTATATCACATTTTGGAATTAGTGGGTTAAATTACAATACACGTTGTGACAACACATAACGCTTAATAATTCTACGTCCTTCTTTCAAATCTTGGTCTTGTGTGTCCTCTGTGTATACACATTGAATACCTTGCTCTCGCATAACTTTATCAAGTAGAAAGTAGTATTTGTTTGATTCTTGTACATCACGCGCCCATACATCCACTTGAACCGTTGTTGTTAAATAATTAGGTTGCTCTGAGGCATAATCTACATAGTCACCAGACAACTCTACGATACGTCCTAGTGGATAAGGGGGGTTTACTTGGTCTTCTTCTTCAATTTGATTGACAAACCAATTTATTTCTGGAATGGATTCTTCTAATATTTCCGCAATCATTAGAATTGGTAATTTCATTGTTTCATCCTCCTCATCATTTCACTTTGAATAATATCCGCAACTTTACTCTCTATATCGTTTAATGTTTTTTGTATAAAGGCTTGTGGATCTTGTTTAATTGTTCCAAATTCTACAAAATGCGCGCGCCATGCTACTTTTTTATCAAATCCAACTTCTGATACTGGTTTTTTTGAAGTAGGTTTACTGTACACTACGTGGTCTTTCATGTGTGTTTTCGTGTCATAATCAATTGGAGTCTTAGTCTTCAATTGTTTTGACGCATATTCTCCAGCTGCTTCTACAGACTTAATCATTGCTTCCTCAAGTTCTTTTTCTGTTTTCCCTATTGCTTTATAGGCTGAACTAAAATCAACATAATTCTTTTTCATGGTTAGTCCTCCACTTGTTTACATACTAAGGTCGTGAAGTCTCTGTCAAATGAACCTTCCAGAATGTCTTCTATTCTATACTGCTTGCCTTTGAACTCAATACGATTAGACTTTGAAACCAGCTGTCCTGTATCATATCTAATAATAAAGTTTGTTGTATTAGCTAGCGTTGTTCCATAAGTATCTTGATAGTCTTTAAAATACTGCTGCTTGACGGAACACCATATTTTCCTATCTGGATTCCATGTTTCAATCCACTCAAAGAACTCGTTTCGTGAGCGTGTCTTCACTAGTAGTGTAATCCGCTGATTCAGCTTGGATGTTTTGATATTCGCCATGAGCTAACCCCCTCAATTGATGAATCATTGCCGTAATAGTAAAAGGTACTTGTTGTTGTAGTGCATTTGTAGCTGGAACACGATTTTCATACCACAATGATACAAGCATGAATACTAATGTGTTTGTTTTTGGGTCATCTGGTAATACCGTCACCTCAATACTCCCTAATATATAGAGTTGTGCTGCACCAAGCAACATTTCTAAGTAGGTGTCGTCCTCATCATAGTCAATACGTAAATTATTTTTGATTTCTTCTACTGTTAACATTGACTTTATCACTCCTTTATCATATAATAAAAGAGAGATGAGGCATGAGCCCCACCCCTCTTCGTGAATGTTTATATTATTCTCCTACACCTGGTACTACTGCAGTTGTATCAAGAGTTAAGAATTTACCTGCTGCTGCGTCTACTTTTTTAACGTCAAAACGCATAGCTGCTGCTAGAATTTCTCCATAGTGTTGATGTTCTTGCCAGCGAACTGCCATTTCATTGCGGTCAAAGAATGATGTAAATCCAGCAGGATCACCCAAGAATGCTACTTTTTTATTAGGAGCTCCTGATCCAGCTAACAATTTATCAGAAAGCACTGTTACGTTCAAACCAAGTAAAGATTTACCAGATTGAGCTGTAATTGAAGGTTGTAATAGGTAACGTCCTTCATTGTCTTTCATTAAGTCCACTTCATTGTAGAATGATTGAGAAACTACAAATTGTAAGTTGTATGCTGGGTCAAATTCAGTATTGATGATTGTTTTGATTTCATCCAAATTCTTAACTGTTTTAGCTGTTGCTGTTTTCAAGTTTTCAACAATTTTATAATTTGCTGTATTTAATGCAATGCGTTGAACATGACGTCCAATCAATGCTCCTAAGTCCTCATCTGAATCATCTAACGATTCACGAGAAACTGGAATTTGTCCACGATAAGTATCAACATCATACAATACATTTTCAAATTGTGGTTTGTCCAAATCTGGATTTGCTTCCAATTCAGCTACAGTGTGCATTACTGCTTCTGTTGATTTCAAAATAGGGTATTTGCCAGTTGGAGTGTTTACTTTCACTGTTTGAACTAAATTTCGTAAATCAACCACTGTTTCCGGTAACATTTTTGTTTTTGTAACAATATCTTCAGGGATGATAGCACCAACATCAGTTGACTTTACACCTTCTGGAAGCGCTCGCAAGTCCATTTTAGGATTATGAGAACGTACATAATTTAAAAATCCACGAACTTCTGTTTCTGGTTGAGCGATATCTTTTCCACCTAACACTACTTTTTCCATATTTTCTTCTTCTCCTTTTTGCTCTAATGAGCGTTTTTCTTCATCTTTTTGTTTTTTCTCTGGTTCTTTTTCTTCTTTTTTTTCTGGTTCTTGCTCTTTTGGTTCTTCTTTTTCGTCATCTTTTGTTTCTTCAACGGTTTTATCTTCGTCAGGCTTTTTGTCAGAAGCTTTTTTTTCTAACTCTTCTGCGTCTTGTTTTTTAATGGCTTCAACTAAACTACGTGCTTCTTCAAATTTGCCATCTGACAATAAATCATGTGCCTTTTTGATTTGCTCTTCACGATTCAATCAATCTCACTCCTTCACTAGCTTTCTGTTTTAATTATAGCATAGATATTAGAAGTTGTGGGCTTTAAATTACAAGCCCAACAGCTCCAATTCAACTTCTAAGCGTTGTTTCTCTAATTCATTAACAGCTTCTTCTAATGAGCGTGTCGCAACTCTTACGTCTGTGTCATCGTAGGCTGGAATGGATACTAGAGAAATTTCTAATAATGAACCAATCTTGTTAATTGAACGTTTCATAATGTCTTTACCTTTTGTCCATTTGTCTTTAGCTACTGTGAAACCAAAGGAGCATTGATTTAAATCACCACGTTTTACAAGTTCCATTGCGTCACGTCCATTACTTGTATCAGGAAGTACACACCGAAAATGTAAGCCAATGTCATCCACATTCAATTCCAGTGTGCCACTTGATGTGCGTCCCAATAACTTACTAGAGTCATGATCCATAAAACAACGTACGTCTGTCAAGTCTACACCTTCTAGTGCTTCTGGTGAAATTGTCTCCACAAATCCACCTAAATTGCGTGATTCTTTATTAAATTTTAGCGCGTATCCTTCCACTACATTATCCTCTGTCTTCTCCAGTGTCTGTAGCGCTCTGATTTCCAAGTTCTTCTTCATTAACATTCACATCCTGTTCTGTTTTATTTTCACTTGTTTCTGGTGTTTGACCAAGTAAGGCTTCTCCTCCTTCAATCTCAGTAAAACCAAGATACTCACGTGCGTCATTTACCGTTAAGGCTTGGGCAAATTCAGACTTCACTCTTCCTTCTGCAATTCTACGCAGTCTATCTTCTTTAGTATCTTGACGTAGTTTAGATAAATCTAACTCTAACTCTACTCCTAATTTTAGATTTAACTCATCACAGATAGATGATTCGTACATCGCTATAGTACTTGCAATATAGATATCATTCTGACTGGTGTCAGATGAGTTGACCAATTCTTGACCAAACCTACTTACTGGAATTCCTAATACTTTAGCAATCTGCTGGGTACTAAATTTATTGGCTTGAATTAATTTTAGTACTTCTGTATTAATTTTATTATCAGTGAACTCTTGTGAGTCATCTATCACGATAACTCCACCGTTTCCATTTACTGCTTCAAAGTCGTCTCTAATTTGTTTCTTAGCACTGTTGTTGACTGTACCATTTAATAATTTAAGAATACCTCCAGAGAAGACACCTTTTGAAAAGAAGTTATTTAGTACTTTTAGTCCATTAGTTTGTAATGATATTTCGTCATTCAATGATAACAATGGTGAGCGTCCTAGCCAGCCATCTGTGGTACTTAATTTGAAGTGCAGAATATCCCGTGGGTCACACTTGTACATAATATTCCCATATGGCATGTTAACCTCATATCTATATACTCCTGTGATAAGGTCTCTAATGACATTAACCTGTTGTGTTTCTACAAACTCTAGCTCTTTCACACTACCATCATTGTTTCTATGAATGAGAACATATGCGTTTCCTGTTAAAATAAGGTTTGAAACCACTGCATACATCATTGTATAGTGTGATTGATTTGCCTTTGGTTCTTTATTTAACAAGTGTAATAAGCTTTTATCCACTGAGCTGGTAGCTGCTGGTTTAAATTGACTCTGAGCAATATCACCAGCAATAATGTTAACTCCAGTATAAATATCTGAGTTTGTCAATGCTTTGAGTCCTGTGAAATTGGTAGTGTAAGCTGTTCCAGTATTGATATAATCAATAAATTGTTGCTCTGTCACTGAGTTTCCGTTGTTTATGAATAATCCCATTTATTATGACCTCCCTTCTCCTGAATTAGTGGCTTCATGATATAAAACAATCGTTGGAATCATGAATAATATACCACAAGTGAATAATCCTATGATATTTGATACTAAAAATGCTGATAAAGCGATAAATACTGCGCTAATTATATACAAAACAGCTACAATAACCGCAACAAATTTCATGCTTTCACGCTCCTTTTGCGATATTTCTAACTCTATTTTAACACAAAACAGACGAAAAGGGTATCCTGTTTAACATACCCTTAGGTTTTGTATTAGTATCCAAAACCAAACTCACCACTATCTAGTAAGTCTTGCAATGTTGGTGCGTCATAATCGTGATATTGAGCGTCACTCATGGCATTTATTATGGCGTCAAGTGAGTCAATTTTATTCCTGTTTATTTGCTTATCAATTGCAACGCTATCATTGTATTCTTTAATCATTGCATTGTATGCTGCACGATTCAATAAAGGGTTATTGGTGTGCATTACTTCACCTCTACGAATTAACTCACGCAGGGCTCTGGTTGGTGAAGATAAATAGTTAATTTTCTGTGGTACTTCAATTAGTTTTTTAGGGTAGGTTTTACTTAGATTAATCAAAGCCTTATCCATCATAAATGGATCATAATAAATACCAACCAATTGTAAGTCATTATAATCTATGAAATCACGTATCCAATCACACATTTCTTCTGTATCAATTAAGCCATCTTCACGTTGTGAGATGTGAATGAGGTTCATTGCCTCATACTGTCTATAGGGTATTTTATCAATTGATTGTTTATGGTCTATACCTCCAACTGAAGACACAAAACCATGTGTATCTAATAATAGTTTGTGTTCTTCTTCTATTGGGATAATCCATGAAACGGCTGTCATATCTGATGTTCTTGCTAAGTCAATGCCAATATATACTTTTCTACCCTTAATATTATAATGATTGGGTGCTTTGACGGAATCCCACTCTTCTTTGGTTACAAAACTATCTTTAGATGATTGTACCCAAAAATTCATTTCTTTCGTTAACCAACCTGATAAATCCATTTTACCCTTGTATTCATCAAGTGAGTTGCGTTTATGTTCCATCATTGAGTCGTATGCTTCTGGTATTTCAAACAGTGGGTTTGATTTAATCCAATTTTCTTCGTCATCTACTTCTGATAGACTATCCATTTCCCAGCAAAGAGCCAAATAAGCGTCACCTTTAACCTCTTCATTAAGTAATTTTTCAACGAATGGATATTCTACAGAGTGCATAGGCCCAGTTAGGTTTTTAGTAGTTGTTGAAATTATTAGTATTAATCCCTCTAATTGTTGAGATTGAGAGGATTCTAATACTTGAATAATTGCGTCATCTTTAGCTTCACCATATTCATCTAAAATACCGCATAATACATCTAGTCCATCAAGTGTATCAGCGTCACTTGATAGTGGTTTTACTGTTGATTCATCACTAGCTTCAATATCATATCTACGAACAGTTGTTCTTTTTTTAACTTCTTTTGACACACTACGTAACGCAGTTAGCTGTGATTTGAGCATTCTGAAAACGATTCCTGCTTGCTCTTTTGTGTTTGCTGCTGCAACAACTTGACGACTGGCTGCTGGATTCTTACCAAACAAAAACTCATATAGTGCTATCCCTGAAACCAGTAACGACTTACCATTTTTACGTGCTAGTGAGATGTATGCTTTTCTAAAGCGTCTAGTATTATCTTTCTTTTTACGCCATCCATAGAGTAACCCAACAATAAATTTCTGAAAGTGGGCTAGTGTTGTGGTTTTGCGAGACTTAGGATCTGGAAGCATTTCAAGAAATCTAACTGGCGGTA
>ERZ772879.953-NODE-953-length-21422-cov-4.148640_pt1 | contig 21422 bp, 24 predicted proteins | sample MGYA00580582_ERZ772879 | MGnify/ENA primary metagenome ERZ772879 (study PRJEB29015, sample SAMEA2737682) | human gut metagenome | biome: human gut; feature: human-associated habitat; material: faeces | place: China | collected 2012 ... | reverse complement strand
ACCCTCGTCTTTCCGTTACAAATTGGACATTTTATCCAATATTTTTCAAGCATAAAACGACCGGAGCAATGGCTATCCTGGTGTGAGGGGCGTACTCACCCTAGGCTCGCACTATGCTTACGATCCGACTTCTTTAACCGAAAGACTCAACGACAGTGAACTGAGCGCGAAAATAGCTGCGTATCATCCACGCGAGTTTCAGTTTAATACTGCTTTTTCAAAAGCTTTTTTGGCCGACGAGGCCGGGTCATCAGCAGGGATTGAGGGACCATATCTCTACATAGACCAGGAGTTGCTATCGATGTTAGATGCTAAGCCGTATCGTCTTCATAAACGAGAGGAAAATGAACAACTGGTCTTGGAGGTCATGCTGGGAGACAAGACGATTGCTCAAGTGTATCTAAAGTCGCCTGGAATCAAATTTAAAGAGAGAGGTTTTGATACCATTTTCTATCAATACCTCAACAAACATACGAAAATCGATGACATATTTAATGCGGCAAGCTACGCGGAGAGTAAAAGATATGCACTTATCGACGATGCCTAAATTGTAGTTAAATTAGAGTGCATTTTTAGAATTTCAAATTTAGTATTTGTTAAGCTCCAGACTTGATTGTTCTGTTTGTTTTCATTAGACATTCTACGCCAAGTCTTACTCCCAACGTCCTCCAGTCACTCTAATTACCCAATGCCCCTCTTCCTTATGACTCACGGTGTTGTAGCCAGTGATCTCGCGTCGCACCTCGCTGTGATGACCTGATCCCTCACCAGCCTTCATGTGTTCTTTCGCATGGGCGGAGGTGTTGCCGGTGATGTCGGTTCCGCAGATGTTGCAGATGGAGACCTCCACCGTGCCGTAGACGGGAACGCTCTCGGTCCAGGCTTCTTTGTCGACGACCCATATGCGCTCCGTGTCTTCCGCCCATGTTTTCTGCGGCTGTGTTGAAGCAGAGTCGTTTGAAGGCGCGGTTCGTCCAGGTGCAGTGGCTTGCGATGCCGAATCATATTCTCCGGTTTCCTGCTGCATGTCCTGGGTACTAGCAGCTTGCTCGGTTGCCGTATTGCTGCTTGACGCATCTTCCCCGATTTCGTTGTCGGATTCGGGTAGTGCGTCTCCTTGCGCGATTCCGGAAGAGCCTGCAGCATCATTCGAGCGCGCGATGCGTGAGGTATCTGATGCATCTGCATCTCCTGCAGGAGCAGCAGACGTGCAGCTGAGCATGAGCAGCATAATGACGATCAGCGCAATAGCGATGGTTATAACCGCAGCAATCGCTCTCTTCTTTAGACTTGCGGTTTTGGGGGTTCTTTCATTTGTGTTCATCCTAAGCTCCTAAATCTCGTAATCGTTCTCTTCATCGGTTAGCTCTTGAAGCCAGTCCTCCGACTCTTCTTCATCCTTTGCTTGGATAAGCGGACTCGACCTATAGCGCAGCTCCTCCATCGCGCGGGAGCTGAACCCGCACATGCGAGCCAAGGTCTCGCTGTCGGCAGAGATTTCGGGATAGGCTTTACAGAGCGCATCGAAAAGGAGTACAGCGCGCTCAGCGATGCAAGCACCTGCGCAATCCGAAAGCCAAAGCGAGCACATCTGCTCGAAGCGGATCATGTCGGAAAACTCGTCTTCGATGCGCATGAGAGTTACCTCGCCGTCGATGCTCACGCTCTCAATGGATTCGAGCTCGTCTGCTTCTGCAAGCAGAAAGCGCCATCCGCGCCTGCGCCTCGCAGTCGGCGTCTCATCATCGGGAGACTGCTTGAGATAGGCATCGCCCACCTCGTAGCGATGCGCCACGAGCCAAAGTCCGGTGTTGCCGAGCGCGTCCACCCTTACCTCGAAGTTGGTGAGCATGTTCTCGCCATCGAAGGGCTCGGCCTTGGTGAAGGCTGCCGTGTCGAAGATATCGAGCCTGTTGCTCTCGTAGCGGATCTGTATCTTCATCGCTCGCTCCTGCCCCGTGCGGGCTCTCGGCTCTGCTCGGTTGTGCGCGGCTGCTCTTGTTGCTCTGCATGAGGCTTGCCTGCTTGGGTGACTGGCTGTTTCGTCGAGGCGCTGCTTCTACTCGAAGAGATGCGCACGGGAAGCAGGTTGTGCGACTCCATGTAGTCCATTGCTACTTCGAGCTCGGCTGCTTTGAGCATAAGAGCATCCCTTTCGCGTCCGTCTGTCCTTTCGATGCGCCTTCGCAAGGATGTGAGCTTGCGTGTGCATTCCTGGATGGAGGAGACGCCGTGGTATGCGCAGGTGCGAAGTGCCGATGAGAGCTCGTTCAGCTCCACAAGGTCGTTCACCAAGATGGCGTTCCGCGCATTCCTCAGTATCTCCTTTGATGTCCGCGCATCGGGATGTGCATGGGCTGCCTGCGCCAGCTGCATGAGCACGGTCTCCTTCGCGAAGAGCAGCCCCAGCCTCTCGCCCGACACCCTCCTTGTGGGCACATCTGCAAGCGAGTAAATCCAGTCGTCCCTCTTGGTGCTTCGTGAGTTGTCGGCGACATCTACGCCGATCATTCCCAGGATCTGGGTGAACTCGCTTTCGTTTCGTGCGAGCGACTTGGCCACCGACACGCGGTTGCGGATGTCTGCCACCCAAGAGTAGGAACCAGCGCTTACAAGCTCGCTCTCGGCACGCCCGAGGTGTATCTGCTGCATGGTCTTGGGCCTGGGCTTTCTGCCATACTGCATCCTGACAAGTCGTTCGAGCCCCTCCTTGGGCTCCGGATCATCGGTCAGGAAGCGAAGCTCGCGATCCCTCGCCATCTCCTGGAGGTCGCGGTTGAGGTCAAGTGGGAAGCGGGTCTGCAGGCGCCTTCCCGTTTCGAGATTGGTGTTGTTAACGACGATGTGCGCATGGGGGATGCGTCCTTCGTTGTCGTCGTGGTAGACGATCGCCACTTGGTATTCCCCGAAGTGCTTGAGTGCCCATGCGCAGGTGAGCTCCCTCAGCGCTGAAAGATCGATGTTGTCTTCGGGGCTTGGCGACAAGACGAAGTGCTTATAGGTCCTCGCCTGCAAGCCCCCGAAGGGCATTTCGTTTCCCGCCAAGCGGCGTGTCTCGTCCATCTCGTCTGCCCAGCGAACATCTGATTTGAGTTCTTCATCGTCATCGTCATCCCGCTCGTCCCAGCTCAAGTTGAAGAAGTCGTGAGCGAGAGCGCGACCGCCCTTTTCGAGATATCGCTGGATGTTCTGGCAGCTGGTGTGCCCGGATATGGGTTTTAGGATGGGCATGGCTAGCCTCCGATCAACGTGAGTGCCTCTATGCGGTACATCTGGTCGAGAACCTCCTTGCGACCTGTATCGGTCTGCTCCAGGCGCACGTTCGCCTTCTCCAAAAGTTCTGTCACGGTCTTGTCGTCAATACGACCGTTCCTCACTTGCCTAGCTATCGTATTAAGCGCCTTGACAGCCTGGTTGTAGTGACGCCCCCAGCGGACGAGCTCGCCGTAGATGCGACCGACTGTGTCCACGTCGAGCGATATGCAATTGGTACCGATTGCGATCCCTTCGGGCGTCACGGGGATGCGGATCAGTAATCGCAGGTAGTCCGAGTTCGACAGCTCCAAGTCCCGTGCGTGTTCGTTGAGCGCTGCGAGGTCCTCGTCAGAGAGCCTGCAGCATATGAGGTGTGGCTTTTGCGCCATGAGGATCAGCTCCAAAGGTCTGCGGGTTTTCCAGGGGCGCGGGGCATCCCCCGCATGCATGGGGCGGCGCTCGCCTTGGAGCGCGCCATCATGTCGCATCGCCCATGTGGTGGGAGAAGAGCCGCTTGCCTGGCAAGCGGCATCCTCCGTTCGGGCATGGGCGCAAGTGCTGATTCGTATAGCCGTAATACGGCGTTATACGAATTAGGCTACTTGCTACTAAGCGTGTCTGAGGCGCCCTTTGGTTTTTTTGACATCTTTCGACTCTGCCTTCGGAAGGTGGTCGCTCAGACAGCGAAGGAGGGATGCGGCCTTGAGGTCGGCATTCACAGGCCCATCCGGCGGCTCCTTGATATAGGCCTTGAGGGAAGTGAGCGCGAGTTTCAGCCGGGTATCGGCATGCGGATGCACAGGTTCCCTCATGGCGATCTCAAGCTCGCGATTGGATGCGATAGCCTCCTCCTCGGCGCGTTTGGTGCTCAGTGCCTCGGTCACGAACCGCGACAGCTCGGACTTGCCCGATGCTTCCTCCGGCATCTCGTCGTAGAGCATGACCTGAGCGGCCTCCGATAGCTCGGCCAGTGACTCGATGGCGGAAGCCGAGAGCATCTCCTCGTCGGCCTTCACGCGCCAGGCGTCGATAAGTCTCGTCTCTATGAGCTCCGCGAGCACCTCCTGGCGCTTGATGGTCTTGCCGCTTACTTTGCGTCCCGTCTGCTCGGCGATGATGGATGCCTTCACGTCCTCCGTGCGCATGCCCGACAAAGAGCGGTCCTCGGCGCGCCTGCGCTCCACCTCGGAGCCAAGAGCACGGGTGGCTGCTGCCCGCTCCGTGATGGTTAGCGTTCGCGTGAAGTAGTTCGCGGCGTGGAGCATCATCGCCGAGGCTTCGTCGTCGATTCCGTCTGCGACCCTGCAGGGGATCTTCGCAAAGCTGTCGTCTGTCTTCGAGAGGAGCGCAAAGGCCGCCTTACGCCTGTGACCGGATACCATCTGGTACGTTCCGTCTTCGAGTTTGCGCACCAACGGCAGGTCCGTGAGCCCCTGTTCGCGTATGGAATCGGCGAGCCTCTCGATTCCGGTTTCGTCCATCGAGTAGGCCACGTTCTCGGGATGGTCTGCGATGTTGGCTAGCGGGATTTCGACCACGGGATAGCGCCTCTGCGTCTTGGCGCTCGCATCGAGGAGCCCCGTTATGGTGAAACCCTTCGCGATTTCCTCAGCCGAGCTCATGGAGCACCTCCTTCGCCAATGCGCGGTAATCCCGTGCTGGCCTGCTGCCTGGGAACGCCTCGACTACAGCCTTCCATCTCCACGAGCCCTCGCACACCTTGGTTGAGGAATGGATGACGGTTTCGAACTGGTTTTCCGGGAAGTGGTTGTCGAGCACTGCGGTGCCCGTCGCTTCGCTTATCGTCGTGCGGCCGGGAACGCAGGTGCGAAGTATCCTCCACGCGGGCATGGGCAGGCGCAAAGCGTCCGAGACGGAGCGCATGGCGTTTACCGTGAGCGCTGTTCCCCTCATGACCGAGGAGTCCAACTTCACAGGTATCACCACCATGCCGCCTGCGCTCGCTGCCGCATAGGCATTGAACGCCAGCCGCTTCATCACGGGCGAGCAGTCGATGATGGCTATATCGTAGGCGCCATCGGCGTCGTCAAGGGCGAACTTGAGCGTTTGCTCGTGCAGGAGAAGCTCGTTTTGATCGACGAGCTCGATGATTGAGGGGACTATGTCTATGTTGTGGCGTCCGGTCCTGTAGGCCGATTCCTCCACGGATGCATGGCCGTAGAGAAGATCGATCGAACTGCACCCGTCTTGCTGGGCGCGGTCGTAGAGACCGAAGAAATCGGTGGCGGAAGCCTGCGGGTCGAGGTCGACGAGGAGGACTCTCCTGCCCTCGTCCGCGAACACGTGCGCTAAGTTCACGGCTGTCGTCGTCTTGCCCACGCCGCCCTTGTAGTTGCTGACAGCTAGGGTTTTCATCGCGCATCCTTTGCTTTGGGGCATTCCTCCTGAAGCGTGGAAGAGGAGGTGTTGCCATGGTTTGTAATACACCTCCATTATACACCAAAGTTCACGATAGTGTGAACTTTGTGAAAGCCCCTCGGAAAAATGCCCGAGGGGCTCGCATCCGTATGCGACCGGGAAGTCGCTATGCGGTCGCACAGGCAAGCATAGGCTCTTTGGCAGCGCCGATGTCGACGGTCTCGTCGGCATCCGGATAAGCCAAGCCGTTCATGACCCCCTTGCAGTGGCGGATGATCGCCCGATTCTCGGCTAAGACCAGAAGCGAGATGACGTCGAATCTAATCATCATGTCGACGAAGCTGCTCGCATGATCCTTAAGCCAGCTGATTGCCGCTGCCTCCATGGCCTCGCGTTTCCGCTTGCTCATGGCCTCGCTTGGAAATCCCTTGTCGGCGTCCCTGCGAGCCTTCACCTCGATGAACACGAGCTCGTTTCCTTCGTTGGCGACGATGTCGATTTGCTTGCCATTCGGCAGCTTGTACGCGGTGTCGAGTACCGCACAGCCCATGTGCTCGATGTAACGCCTGGCTGCCTCCTGTGCCCTCGTTGAAAAATCACTCATCTTGCGACCTCCTTCGTCTTGGCCGTCCCCTATGGACTGCGCCTTGTATCGCGAGGGGTGCACAGGTTCTCGGGAGCTTGCAAGGGAGGAAGCGAAGCCGACGCGCTCTTCTGCGCCGGTGCTCTTTTCTCCAAGTTTTCCATGCGCTTGGAACTATCGAGGAAGGGAAAAGTTTGAGAAAAGATCGCGGCCCTTGCGAGATGCCGGGGTTCTGTGCCCCACTTTGCATGCAAGGCCCCATGGGGACGAGATGAGGAAGCGTTGCCGAGATGGTTGAGCTGTGAGGGCTAACCGCATTGGCGGCTTAAGGCTTCGAGAATCACCGTTTCTATGTGCGGTTCACGCACTCGTGACATCCTGTGAGATAATAGGATCAAAAGCAAGTCGAGACGCATGGAGGGCTGGTCGCTTGGGAACTGGCGAGAGGATAGCAGCAGCGCGAAAGGCTGCGGGGGTGACGCAACTCCAGCTGGCCGAGAAGATCGGCAAGACCAAGAGTTCGATCGCGAACTACGAGTCGGGATTTCGCGAACCTGACAGCGAGACCATCTGCGCTATAGCGCAGGCGCTCGGCGTAACCTCGCAGTCGCTAGAGGATTGGCGCATGGATTCGGTCCAGGACGTGCTCGAAGTGCTGTTCCGCATGGAGGAACAAGGATTCGGCATAGAGCCCGTGCGCATAGGCTCCGCTGTGGCGATAGCAATAGACCCGGATGCTCCCCATGCACCGAAATTGGAGATGGCGCTGGAGAAGTGGGCAGAGCAGCGCAAGGCCGTGAAGGATGGGACGCTCCCCGCATGCGAGTATGCGATTTGGCGGGGATCGTTCGGTGCTGATTAGAAAGGCAAAGCAAATTTGGAAGAAGAGAGCAGACACGTCATCGGTTATTTTGACTTGACGAGGAATATGAAAGAGAAAAGAAAGAAGCTGGTATCCGACGAGGATTTTCATCATGCGGCATCTAGGTGCTTCGACAATGCCGATTCTTTTCTCAGGTTTGCGTCGTATCCCATGCTGCATCTTTGCCTTGAAGACATTATGAGCGCAGCTGCTTTCTCAAACTCGGCATTTGCATGTGAGTTGTTTCTTAAAGCACTGCTCTTAAGTAGATCCATCGAGCCTTCTAGGATTCATAAGCTAGACGAACTGTTCGACAAGCTTGACTCAGATATTCAGAATGAGATCATTCGAGATTTCCCCATGGGAGAAGGCTTACATACACGTGACGAGCAAGAGTTCATGTTGCAGTTGCACGAGAATAGAGATGCTTTTGCAATTATGAGATATAGCCATGAAATGGATGGATTCGCTTTCCAGTATGAATTTGTCTTCAAACTGGCGCTGAGCCTAAGAGAGACGGCACGAAAACAACTTGCTAATCTGGGAGATGACAAGCCTGAAGGAATACTCTTCATGCCTACTGTAAAGGAGCAATTATGAAAGGCGAAGAAAGATACCTTCTTAACTTGCTAGAGGGCACAAAGACAAGATTCCATATCCCTGTTTACCAGAGGAATTACGATTGGCGCATCGAGGACTGTAAGCAGCTGTTCGACGATCTCGAAGAGCTTGCGACGGGCAGTGAGAACACTCATTTCTTCGGTAGTATCGTCTCGCAAGCCGACGGGGATGTCCGGGTGGTTATTGACGGCCAGCAAAGGATTACCACGTCGTACTTGCTGCTTCTCGCGCTTGTCCATCTTCTGCAGGAAGGCGCCATAGGCTCGGAGGAGAGCAGTCTCGCGGACATGATCAACGAGGAGTACCTTATCGACAAATGGCACAAGGATGACAGCAAGCTCAAGCTGAAGTTGATAAAGGACGACCAAAAAGCCTTCGAGGCCATCTACTCGGCGGATAGGAGCGCGTTTGTCGATACATCCAACATCACTGCGAACTACGACTACTTTAGAAAAAGGATAGCGGGAAGCGAGCTGACGGCCGATCATCTGCGTTCGGCTATTGAGAAGCTGATGATAATCGACATCAAGCTCGATAAGGACGACGATGCCCAGCGCATCTTCGAGAGCCTCAACTCGACAGGCCTCGAGCTCAGTGAGGGCGACAAAATTCGCAATTTCATACTCATGGGGCTCGATCCTGCATCGCAAGAGGAATACTACGAGAGCTATTGGAATAAGATCGAGAAGAACACCGACTTCGACGTCAGCTCTTTCGCCCGTGACTGGCTAGCCGCCACGCAAAGGAAGACTCCCGCTATCAAGAAGGTCTATGCGGTATTCAAGAATTACGTCAAAGATAACGAGATCGACACGAAAGAGCTACTTGAGAGCCTGCTCCGATATTCAGGCTACTACAGGTTGATTTATAAGCACGATTCCAGGAATGCGAGCATGGATGCGACTTTGAGACGGCTCGTGCTTCTGGACACCAGCGTCGTAAATCCTTACCTCTTGAATCTGCTGGAGTATCGCGAAGGCGGCCAGATAGAGGATGAAGAGGTGGTCGAATCCCTTCGGGCAGTGGAGAATTACATTTTCCGCAGGTGGGTCTGCAAGGTTCCGACGAACGCTTTGAACAAGGTTTTCGAGACTCTTCACTCCGAGACGATCAGAGGGGTGAAAGATGGGGCGAGGTATCCGGACGTGTTGAAGTATGTGCTGCTTTCGAAGGAAGGAAGTGGCCGCTATCCCCGCGATACCGAGTTTCTCGAAGAATTCGAAAGGCGCGACTTCTATCGCATCGGGTCTTACAAGCTGTATCTGTATGATAGATTGGAAAACGGCGATAGTCTGGAACGGGTCGATGTCGTGAAGGGGATGAGGGAAGACCGCTACACGGTTGAGCACATCATGCCCCAGTCCCTGTCGCCAAGCTGGAAAGACGACCTGGCTTCGGAATTCGAGGAAGTCCATAAGCGTTGGCTGAACTCGCTGGCAAACCTGACCCTCACCGCGTACAACTCCCAATACAGCAACAAACGTTTCATCGACAAGAGGGACGTAGAGGGAGGCTTTAAGGATACCGGGTTCAGGATAAGCGCAAAGATCGCCCTATGCGATCAGTGGACGGAGAAAGAGCTTCAGCAAAGAAACGAGCGGCTGAAGACGCGCTTTCTGGAGCTCTGGCCTAGAATCGAGACCGCCTATGTCCCCGTTTTCGACATGCACGAAGAGGTTGGCCTTGACGAGGACTTCGAGTTCACGAACAGGAAAATCGCAGCCTATACCTTCCTGGGGTCGAGGTTCACAGTCAAGAATTGGGCTGAAATGATATGCGGTGTTCTTTCCTCTGTATATGAACTGGACCCGTCAGTGCTGCTCAGATATATCCCTGAAGGCGAGTTTCCGGCAAGATATTTCTTCGCCAAAGAGGCCGATTATTGCTACGAGATTGCAAGTGGGCTCTACTTCAATCCAGGAAGCTCAACCTCGACCAAGTTGGAGACGTTAAGACGTGTGTTCTCTGCTGCGCAACTCGAAGAGAGCGATCTGTCGTTTGAGCTCTACAGAATGAAAGATGAAGAATAGATAGATCGGATGGAAATAATGAATCTGGGACACGAGGACGAACAAAGGGAATTCAAGAAATCGACCTCCGAGCTGAAGGAGGGCGTGGCCTCTATCGCCTCGATCCTGAACAAGCACGGCGCAGGCGAGTTGTACTTCGGTGTGCGCAAGGACGGCGAGGTGTGCGGACAGGACGTTTCCGAGTCCACGCTTCGAGAGATCAGCCAGGCCATCGGCAACCACATCGAGCCCTCCATCTATCCATCGGTGACGCATGAGCAGACACCGGAAGGAAAAGACTATGTAAAGGTAGCATTCGAAGGTGATGCAGCTCCCTATTCTTGCGCAGGCAAATATCGCGTTCGAGTTGCAGACGAGGACGTGCTCATGCGTCCCGAGGAGCTGCGCGCAAGGTTCAGGGAGGCTGAGAACCGCATCAACCCCTGGGATGGCCGCGTCTCCGACAAGACCATCGCAGATGTTGACGAGGAGACGCTTCGCAAGTTCATAGAACGAGGGCGCAAAAAAGGAAGAATACCATTCGAGTTCACAGATGCTAAGGATGCGCTTGAGCGCTTGGGACTGCTTGCTGGCGACAATCTCCTGAACGCCGCAGTCGTGCTCTTCTGCCCATCGCGCTATACCGGTTTGAAGATGGGCATTCTTGCTTCGCATGCCAGGACCGACATACTCGACCTCAAGCAGGAAGCGGGAATCTTCTTCGACCTTGTTGACAAGGCCGAATGGTTCATCATCACCAACACGCGCAACAGGGTGGACACCTTTACGGCAGGGCCGAGCCCCGTCTATCCTGAGATTCCCAGGGATGCTCTGCGCGAGGGTCTGATGAACGCCTTCGCCCATCGTGACTGGCAAACCATAGATGCGGTGATCGTGGACATCTACAATGATGCCGTTGAGGTCTTGAGCCCCGGATGGTTCATCGAGGGGCAAGATCCCGAGAGCCACCTTTCGGGCGAGAATAAATCCTCCATAACGCGAAATCCCCTCATCTCCAGGACGCTGTACCGCTCTGGCGACATCGAGGCGTTCGGCACGGGCATTAAGCGAATCAAGGATCTGTGCGATGAAGCGGGCATAGAGGTCGAGTATGGGCATGCACCATCAGGCACTAACCTCATCTTCCACCGTAACGACCCGTTCGGACAGAGTATGAATGCGCCGGTTTCACCAGCAGATGTTGATCTAAATGATACCGACCCAGTTGACCGACCTAGTACCGACCCAGTACCGACTCAGTTGACCGATCCAGTTGCGCAGCTGTGTGCCGTTCTAGTAGATGGCCCCCTCAGCATAAGCGAGGCAATGGAAGTTCTCGGGTTATCGCATAAGCGCAATTTCAGGGAAAGATACTTGAATCCGGCGCTGGGAATGGAGTATGTCGAGCGAACGATCCCGGACAAGCCCAACAGCAGCAAGCAAAAGTACCGTCTGACCGAAAAAGGCGGGCAATACTTTCAGGAGGAAATGTCAAAGAGCGGCATTGGGAGCTGAGACAAATTGTCCCAGCGGCTCACGTGTAGCACGCCACCATCTCGGATGCCTGAACCTCATCGGTGCAGACGGGCAGGTACTCTGCGCATTCGAGGATCATCGGGCAGTCCTTGCAGGCCTCGAACATCCCGTAACGAGTAAGGTCATCGTCAAGATTGGCGAATGCCGCCCAAGCGTCGTAGGCCGAATTGCTGAAGAGCGTCGGTTCGTAGGCGAAGCGCGGCTTGAAGTTGCCGTTGGAGTAAAGGATGCCGTGATCTTCCACCCAGTTGCCGAAAAGACGAACGGTGCCGTTCTTGGACATCAGCAGGAAGCGGGAGCCCTGGGTTGATCCTTCGATGATGCGCAGGGCGCGCTTGTCTCCGAGGAAGTCATTCGACATCGCTTTGAGCGGCACGAGCACCGACTTGGCGAACGCCATGCTATCGGAAGTGGCGTCATCGGTCTGAAGGCCAGAGAGAGTCCCGTTATGCATGAATCCCACGCTGGCATCGATCTTGGTGGCGCGCATCTTGGCGAAGCTGCCCTTCACGGCGAATGGGTGGCAGCAACCAGGCACGACAGCGCCGTGGGTGGCGATGCGGAAATGGAGCGCCATGGGCGTATTCTCCACGTCGATGGAGGATGTGACCTCATCGAGCGCTTCTAGGAAGTCAGGCCAGGCCATGAAGCCCTTGCGGATGCTCACATGGTCGCTTGCGGCCCACATGATGCCCGCGCCGTCGGGATTGTTGTCCCAGCAGGCGCGAAGCGTGTCGGTGCTTGGGAGCTGTTTGCCTTGCGGCTTGTAGACGATTATGCACATTGGAAATCTCCTTCCGGGACGATGAGCTCGCGCTCGATCAGGTAGTTGTGAAGCTCCGTCGTATCCACGGGGCATGCCTCCATCACCGCGTCCGCCAGGTCGTACCAGCAGAAGCGGTCCATCTGCGAGGGGTTAGAGGATTTGACGAGATGGCAAAGTCCTGTGACGAACTGCAGGGTGGCAAGGATCGTGTCGGCCTTGAGCGTGCCGCGGAAGAGTCGGAACTCGATGGTGTGCGCGTTGGTGACATTGATCGCGTGATAGCGGTCGCGCTTGGCGAAGCAGCTCACCCGCTGGGCCTTCTTGACCCAGCCTGCGTCCTCTTTTGGCGCGTTGCACTTGGGTGCCCACCGGTCGATGTTGTGGCGCTTGCGGCGGGAGAAGATGACGATGGGTTCGAAGAGGCGGTCGACGGTCTCGATGAGCTTGAGCTCGGTGAGCTCCTGGGATGTCTGATTCGCCCCGAAGAAGTCTCGGCTGACGTGGACATGGAGCCCGCAGGTGTCGGTGTCGTGGCTCCTCATGCCCTCGGCGAGCGCCGAGGCGCAGATGCCGCGCCACATCGCCTTGCCCGCATCCGACATCATGTACTCGGGGCTCATGGGATGGGTGACGAGCTCGCAACCCTCATCGAGGCTGCCGTCGTGCTTGAAGTAGAGCATCTTCTGGCCGAATTCCTCCGAAATCCTCTTCGCCGCCGCCTCGGCGTTGCCGTAGTCCATCTCAAGCTCGACCCCGAGGTAGAGTCCGGTCGGCTCGCATCCCTCGACGTCGTGGAAGACGGGCTCCGGCTTGAAGCTGTAGGACATGATCGCCCGGCCCGAGTTGTAGGCCATGCACGACCAGCAGAAGCGACCGTCGGCGCCCTGCTGCAGGTCGCCGTTTCGCAGGAGCCCTCCGCAGCAATCGCAGCGCGAGTAGTTCGTCACGCACATGTCGCAGATGGTGCGTCCCGAGCGGTCGTGATGGCGCTCGTGGCTCGAAACCTCGTGACGGCATCCGCAGTCGAGGCAGACGAACGTGTGCTCCTCGGCGCACGATGCGCACAGCACGCGCCCGGAAGTGCTCGTGAGCGCGGTGTCGATGTCGTGATAGGCTCCGCACTCGTCGCAGCGGAAATAGAGCATGTCGATGCAGTCTTGGCAGACGTCCGCGACAGGCGTGCTGTTGGGCTCGAACTGGCTTCCGCAGTGTCTGCAGAACTGGAAGAGCGACTCGCTCTGCGGAGGCTCGCGCCTCGTCCTCCTTCTCGTGGATGCGGTTGGCATCATCTCACCCCTTTCTATGGCGTTCCTTGCGCACCCGGAGAGCGCAGGGCGCCCGTGCAGGTGCAAGGGGGAAATGCGAAACCCGACAGGGCTTGAGTTTTTATGGCGATACGGAGATGGCTAGATGCCAGAAAAAGTTTTCGCGGCCCTTGGCGCGTGCGCGGGAGGGCCTGCGAGCATTCGGGTTGCTAGGAGCGCGGAAAGGGTGATGGATTGACCTGCGTCAAGGAGAAGGGGGACGAGAGCGGCTCTCGGGAGCGTTAGAACAGCGTCGGCGCGAATCCTTGCCGAGCCTCGTCTGGCGCCTGTTCGCCGGTGACATCTAGGATGACGTTGCTCCTGTCCGCGAGTACGGCGAAGTCGCCTGTGAGCCATCGGATCACCTCGCTAGGTTCGAGCGCGATGGGCATGCGAGCGTGGATCGGAGCCACGAAGCGGTTCGGCTCGGTGGTGACCACGCTGAAGGCATCCTCGTTGCGCACTCCTGCGAGCAGGGTGAGGCGTCCGGGTAAGGCGAACTCGTACTGCTTCTTGATGAGCTTTCCCGTGCGCGGGCTCGCGACGGTCTCGGTAGCGCTTGGCTCGAAGAAGCCGAAGGTGGGCACGATGCAGCGGCCATGCTCGATGGCCTCGCGCCAGACGCCGCTTCTCTGGCCGAGGGCGGTCTCGATGCGGGTGTTGAAGAGCACCTTGCGCTCGTCCCAGGGCGCGGCGAACCCCCAGCGAAGATCCAAAGGCACAAGCTCGTCGTGCTTCGGCACGATGATGGGCGCTATGGACTTGGGGAAGGCGTCAGGCCTTCGCGCAGGCCAGTCGGGCTCTGGGTTGAAGGGCGTGTCCATCTCGATGCTCTGGATGACCCCGAGCACCTCGTCCCATGAAAGCGATACGAACCTTCCGCACATAGCAATCCTTCAGTAGCCGTCTGCTGCGCAGTCGTTCCAGGGCTCCTTCGCTTCGACGAACCATCTCGGATCCTCGAAGTAGAGCCGCGTGATGTTTCTGCCGACCCGTATCGTATAGCAGATGCCGTCTCCTCCGACACGGCGGGAAGACATGCGTCGCACATCCTTTACCTCGTCGATGACGAGCGTCGAGTACTTCTCGCCATCGAACCACAGGATGGACATCGGGCGCACCTGCCCCTCCTCGTTGGTGAACGTGGTGACGGGCACGTAGCGCTTGTGTCTGGCATCTATCCCCTGCATGCATGCCGCCTAGCGCAAGAACCCTATGGGATGCACGGTGTTGTCGCGCTTGATGTCGAGGTTTCTCATGGTGTCGTCGGTGAGCTCGACCACGCGGCGTACGCACCCGTTTCCGAAGCGGCGGCGAAGGTCGTCTATGGCAGCTTCCAGCCGCTCTTGCGCTGCGATGGCTTCCACATTGCCGAAAAGGTCGCATTGGACGGGCATATCCATGGGCACGAGGTTCGTGGCGCGCACGTGGATGGCGCGCAAGGCATGCTCGGGGTCGATCGGCTGGTTCTCAAGTATGAGCTCCATGGCGGTGTTTGCGATGTCCTTCGTGAGGCAGGTGGGCGCCTTGCGGGTGCGCTGACGCGCATATCCAGACAGATCTCCCGCGCGGCGCAGGCCAACCGAGACGGTTCGGCAGCGCAGGCGCGACTCGCGAAGACGCTGACCGACGGACTCTGCGAGCAGCCACACGAGTGCCTTGGCGTCGCGCTCGCTTTCTAAGTCATGCGGGGCGGTGAGGCCGTTCCCGATGCCCTTGATGTCGTATTCCACGTCGGCTTTTGTAGGGTCGAATTGCCGCACCGGCGAGCCGTCGATACCATTGGCGAAGTCGTGCAACATGAGCCCGACCACCCCGAAGCGCCGCTTGAGGAATATATCCGAGGCGTGGGCGAGGTCCCCTATGGTGTCCTTGCCTGCAGAGTGGAGCTTGCGGGCGGTCGCCGGTCCCACGTAGATGAGATCGGATGCTGCGCGCGGCCACACCACCTCAGGTAGGCTCTCGGGGGTGATGGACACGATGCCGTCTCCCGGATCGATGTCGCTTCCGAGCTTGGCCATCACCTTGTTGAACGACAGCCCCACGCTGACGGTGAGCCCGAGTTCCGCCTTCACACGCTCCGATATCTCCTGAGCGAGCAACAGCCCATCGCCGCCGAAGAGGTGCAGCGAGTTCGTGACCTCGACCCACGACTCATCCAGCCCGAACGGCTCGACGAGGTCGGTGTAGTCGTAGTAGATCATCCGCGCGAGGCGCGAGTACTTCTTGTACGCAGCATAGTCAGGGGGCACGATGGTGATATCCGGGCACACCTTCTTGGCCTCCCAGATGGCACAGCCCGTCTTCACTCCCGCCGCCTTCGCCTGCCTGGATTTGGCAAGCACGATGCCGTTTCGCTTCTTCGGGTCGCCCGCAACGGCGATGGGGCGGTTTCGAAGGGAGGGGTCGAGGTGCTGGGCCACGCTGGCATAGAACGCATTCATGTCTATGTGCATGACGACGCGCTCGCGCATCTGGGACTCCATATGCCGTACCTCCTCCCAGGTTATGGATTCATCAGCCTCGTCTTCGACAGAGCCTCTCTTCCCGTGCTGCGATTCGTGAATGATTGGGAACAAATGTTCGATTATGCGAGATTACCCATGATGCGCTTTATGGAGGCGATTGTCAATACAGATGTTCGCCCGAAGGGATGCCCACGCCCTCGGTGTCGCTGGGACAAATTGTCCCAGCTATCGCGAGGAGCGCTGCAAGGGCAAGCTCGCTCGTGCTCTCGAAGGGGACGTCGAAGCCGAGCTCGATGATGACGGCCTTTCGGGGCAGGCGAATTCCTCTCCGCCTCGCGGCGGCTACAACCAGCATGCGGATCTCGCGAGTGGCGGATGAGGTGACGCCGCGTATGGAGATGCCAGGGCTTCCGGGCGAGATGGTTGCGGTGGCCGTTACGCAGCGCGCGAGGCCGCCTTCCATGATGACGCTTGTGATAGAAGTGGGGCTCAAGGCGATACCTCCTTCTCAGCACAGGACGCTGATGGTCGTGTCGGGGCACACGTGGAGCGCAAGAGCCCCGTTGTCGTTGTGGCAGGTGAACTCGATGTCGTCGTACTCCTCGCCCACGCGGCAGAACTCGCAGGGAACCCCTGTGCTCATAATCTCCGAGAGAGCGGTCGTGACGTTGGTGACGTCAGCGAGCATGCCGTCGTACCACTTGACCCAATCCCAGCCGAACACCACGGATCCATCCTGCTCCTCGAAGAACTCGGGTATTCGCCTCGTGCCGATGAGCGGGTAGGTGCCATGCCCCTCGCTCAGCTCGTCCACTCGCTTGCATATTCGGTCGTAGCCCTCGCGGGTGGTCGCTATCCTGACATCGCTTCTGTAGCCCATTGTCGCGTCCTTTCTATCGTGTGCCTTGCGCGCTCGGACTGCGCAGATGGACGCAGGCGCACAAGGGAGGAAGCGAAACCCGTAAGGGCTTGAGTTTTCAGGGTGATGCCGCAGATTCGTCTCGCCATGAAAAGTTTTCGCGGCCCTTGGGTGCATGCGAGGCAATCTGCGACGATGCGGGCGGCAAGGCATGCGGAAGGGCGCGGGCGAAGATGACGGAGGCGACACGCCAAGCGAAAACGGGATCTGAGATGCTCAGCTAGGGAGGTGGCGGGCGGCCCACACGGGGTGCACTACGGCTCCGATCGTGAGGAGCTCCATGCTGCGCGTGCCTTCGAGGGAGTCGCCCACGATGACGCGGCCCGCCATCCCAAGGAGAGACATCTGCACGTAGCACATGAGCGCCGTGTCCTGCGAGATGTCCTGCGCCTCGAACCAGGCATCCGTCTGCGGGTTCATCCCCTGGTCGCGAAGGACGTTGAACGCGGCAACGAGCATCCCGCCTGAACCGGCGCAGGGGTCGCATATCGAGATGTAGCCCTTCTCCTTGGCTTGCGCACTGTCGGCGAGCATCATCTGCGCGATCATCTTGGAGATATTGTAGGGCGTGAAGAACTGCGAGCGGGAGCTTATCGGGAGGCCGAGGGCGTTGTACACGTAGCCCATGGCATCGCGGTCGGGGTTCGCCTCAAGCGCATCGACTACAGCCGAGAGCATCTCGTCGAATTCGCCTACGAACCCCTCGTATCTAGCGAACTGCCTTTTGGCGTCCTCGATGAGCGAGCCGGGCGCACATCCTGCCGCTAGGGCCATGGGCGCAGCGGCCATCGTGACGAAGGCGGACCAGATGTCGCGATCGTCCCTTCCTGCTGCTTTCAGGCGCGAGAAGGCCTCCGTGACTCGGCGCAGGTTAGCGTCTTGCGGGGTGAACGTGTTCTTTGATCGGGGCATCGGAGATCCTTTCATGGCGATTGCGATTCGGGAAAGCGCCGCCAGCAACGAATGCCGACGGCGCTCGGGGCGAGCCTAGTTGCGAGGCTTGATTCGGCACGTTTCGCCTTGCGGGTAGTTGTTCGGGTTCTGCGAGTAGTCGCCGCTTGCGCCGTAGAGACCGACATACGCCTTGCCCGTGTGGTCCAGGCCGTTCACGACGCCATCGCCGAAGCCTGCGACAGGACAGGCCTCCCACTTGCCGTGGATGCCGTCGAACATCCACACCTCGTCGCCGACTCGCAAATCGCTGGCGGGAACCTCCACCGAATCCAGGAACTCGCCGAGGCGAAGCTCCTCGGGCATGGACGCGTCGAAGCTGCGGAGCATGTCGTCGAACTTGTGCCAGTCCTCCTCCTCGGATGGCCCGAACGAGCGCATCCCGACGGGATTCCATTCCGAGTCGTATTCCGTCCGCAGGTGGTCGGCGATCTGCCAGCCCTCGATGACGTAGATGCCGTTGTCGCCGGGGTCCATCTGCCTATCGGTGGTGTACGCGCCGACGCCCAGGGACGTGGAGCCTCCGAAGAAGTTGCCCATCACCTGGCAGATGCGGGCGAAGCCGTACTCGTCCGAGCTCGGCGGCCTGTAGCCCTGCAGCTCGCAGTACTTGAGCAGCGGCTCTATGGTGTCGCGCCCTCCGTTCCAGTGCAGATAGACGCCGACCTTGCGTTCCGGCGTGGTGATGACGGCTCGATTTCCCATGATTGCGACCTCCTTGTCTTTGGCTAGGCCCCATGCCTTCGCCTTCTGGGCGGAGAGCTGACGAGGTTCATTGAGGAGCGCAAGGGGGAAATGCGAAACCCGGAAGGGCTTGAGTTTTCAGGGCGGTATCGAAGAGTTGTCCCGCCATGAAAAGTTTTCGCGACCCTTGCGCGCGAAATGGTTCTCGGCAAGTCTTACCGCTTGAAGGGAAGGCGGCCTGCCATGAGAGGTCGGGGGGATGAATCGAGAATAGACTTATAGACACAACTACAGTAATATATGTGTCTAATAATCTAGGAGGGCAAGGTCAAGTCCGTTTCTGAACATATCGAAGAGCTCGGCGGTGTTGCGACCGCAGCGCAGCTCAAAGAAGCCGGCTTCGCGCCTGGGGTGATCGAGTACGCCTTGAGCAGAGGCCGAATCGACAAACTCACCCGAGGCGTCTACTGCTCCCTCGACGTGCTGGAAGACGAATTCGCTGCCGTGACGATGCGATGGCCGAAATGCATCCTCTCGCATGGGACTGCGCTTTATCTGCTCGGGCTTTCCGATCGTGTGCCCGGGAACCTGAGCGTCAGTGTTCCTCGGGGATATAATCCGCAAGAGCTGAGGCGAATCCATCCAGACATGAGGATCTATCGCGAGAGCGACAAGCTCTACGGACTCGGCAAGACCATGGTGAAGGATCCAATGGGCATCCCCGTGCCCGTATACGATGCCGAGCGTTCCATCGCCGACATCATCCAGGAAAGGGCGAAGGGAGCTGCGAACCCGCAGCTCGTAAGAGACGCCATAGTGGGGTATTTCAGGAAGGGCGACCGCGACCTGTCAAAGCTTGCGAAGATGTGCGAGGCTGTGGGTGTTCGCGACGAGCTGCAAACCTACTTGGAGGTGCTCACATGAGTGAGATCAAAAGCGATGCGAGCCTGAAGGGCAAGATACGTCAGCTTGCAAAAGACTATGGACTTAAGCCACAGGAGGTTCTTCAGATGTATCTGTTCGAGCATCTGCTCATGAGGCTTGAGAGAAGTGCGTACGCTGATAGGTTCGTGCTCAAGGGAGGATTGCTGATTTCCTCGATGACGGGGATTTACCAGCGCACCACCATGGATATGGACGCCACCGTTGTGGGCATGGACATGGACGAGGCAACGGTCACGGATGCCATGTGCGAGATTTGCGCCATAGATGTCGATGATGGCATGGCCTACGCGTTCGAGAGAATCGAGCCTATCCGGGAAGATGACGAGTACGCAAACTGGCGTGCACACGTAAGGGCAACGTACGGCAAGATCGATGCCCCAGTGAAGGTTGACATCACAACCGGCGATGCTATCTACCCGGAGCAGCTCCGCCGCAGGTTCGAGCTCATGTTCGACCAGGGCACGCTGGACGTGTTGTCCTACCATCCCGCGACCGTCCTCGCGGAGAAGCTGGAGACGGTGCTCAGGCGCGCCGCAGCGAATACGCGCGGCAGGGATTTCTACGACCTCTACGCCATACCGCGATACTATTCCGAGGCCATAGGTGAGCTGGATCTTCGAGAGGCGCTTCTGCATACTGCAAAGAAGCGCGGCTCGCTGCAAGCACTGGAACATTGGCAAGATATCATTGAGGATATCCGATCCTCCAATATCATGCATCGGGTTTGGGATTCATATATCGTGGATACGCCTTATGCAAAAGATGTTAGCTTCGAGGATACGCTTAGTTCGATTGATCTTCTGATGAAAGACTCTGGATTCTAAGGAACTGGATTCACTGGGACAAATTGTCGCAGTGCGTTTGTGCAAGGCAAGAAGGCTTAGCCGTGAAGATGAATGGGCCTTCTGACCTTTTGGGTTTTCTTTGAACACATGCCCGAGTTCTATTGTCCGCAACTCAAAGGCTATGATAGGATACTTTTTGCCGTTTTTTTCGGCATCTGACGCGAGTCGGGTTGTGGCTCAGCTTGGTAGAGCGCTGCGTTCGGGACGCAGAGGTCGCAGGTTCAAATCCTGTCAACCCGACCATTTACTTCCTCTCCTAATCCCAAAAAATCGTTTATGACCTGCTAAAACCTTGCAGTTCATAGTCGCTATCCGTCGGTGTCCAGAAGCAAAATAGGTGGTCATTTGGGTGGTCAGCTCAGTGGTCATAGGGTGGTCAGATAAGATATGCGAGATCAGATGCGAGGGTTTTTGAAGTAGTACCAAATATGCGTTGTGTTAGACCACTTTGGATACTGGGACTTTTCCTATAATCTTTCTTGCTTAAATAGCAGGCGAAAGCGAAGGAGCTCCTATGGTCACCAAGGATGATGCGTGTTGGATAATCGGCCTTTCCGCAGGTGCGGGCATTGGCGTATATCTTGATGGCGGCTGGGGCGTCGATGCGCTTGTCGGGCGTGAGACCAGGGCTCATAACGACATCGACCTGTTCGTTCAGCGCGGGGATTACCAAAGGTTCGTGGATCTAATTGCTGATGAGGGGTTTTCCGAGGTGGCTGCATCTTTCACCACCGAAGATCACACGGTGTGGCAAGACGAGGCGGGGCGCATCGTCGACCTGCATTGCTTCGATTTCGCCGAGAATGGCGATATTCTGTATCAGGGAGATCGTTTTCCCGGGGAGGTCTTTTCGGGGAGGGGGCGCATCGGCGAGGTGGAGGTGTCGTGCATCGACCCCGAAAGCCAGCTGTTGTTTCACTTGGGCTATCAGCATGACGAGCACGACGTCCACGATGTCATGCTCCTATGCCGTGAGTACGGTTTCGACGTTCCCGAAGAATATCGCTAGCTGTTGCTTTTTGCATCGGGTCACGACTTCAGCGCTTGCCGCAGATGCGCTGCGCCAGACCGCCCTGGACATCACGCCACGCCGTATATGGCCCTCCGCGCACGCGAGTCCCATTTCGCCTGCTTGATCCAGTACTCGTAGAACGGATAGGGGGTCACCTTGTACTGGCGCCAGGTCTTCTCGTACGTGCCGCGGGCCGCCTGCCTCACTATGAGCTCGGCGAGCTCGTCCGCGCTCCTGCGGACCTTGAAGCACCACGTCCACTTGAACCAGGCGAGGTAGTTCT
>ERZ772879.944-NODE-944-length-21606-cov-2.866688_pt1 | contig 21606 bp, 10 predicted proteins | sample MGYA00580582_ERZ772879 | MGnify/ENA primary metagenome ERZ772879 (study PRJEB29015, sample SAMEA2737682) | human gut metagenome | biome: human gut; feature: human-associated habitat; material: faeces | place: China | collected 2012 ... | reverse complement strand
ACATATCTGTTGGTTCTCATAGGCGTGGTGCTCTGCATGATAGCGTCGGCAAGAGTCAAGACCACATACAAGAAGTATGAGAAGGTGGGATCGCGGTCAGGCTACACAGCGGACCAGGTCGCATACATGATACTCAGGAATGCGGGGATAACGGATGTGTCAATACATCACATCTCAGGAGATCTGACTGATAATTACAATCCTAAGGAGCATACGCTCAATCTGTCGGACAGCGTGTATGGTTCCAGATCCATCGCAGCGATAGGCGTGGCAGCCCATGAGTGCGGACATGCCATACAGCATGCAAATGCATATGCACCGCTCACCATAAGGTCAGCCATCATTCCAGCGGCAAATATAGGCTCAGCCATATCATGGCCGCTCATACTTATAGGACTTCTCATTCCGAGGGTTGATTACCTTATAACACTCGGAATCATATTGTTCTCACTGGTTGTTGTCCTACAGTTTGTGACACTTCCGGTGGAGTTCAATGCATCGAGAAGAGCCATGGCGACACTGGAGGGCAGCGGGTATCTCTATCCGGATGAACTCAAGGGTGCAAGAAGTGTACTCACAGCGGCAGCTATGACATATGTGGCAGCCATGGTATCAGCATCACTTCAGTTGCTCAGACTTGTATTATTGTTTGGCAACAGGAGAAGATAGCGGAATTATAACAGAAAATATAAAAATGCATAAAAAAGTCTTGTGAATTTGTTGATAGTATTTGCAACTTTGCTATGGTAAAATGGTTAAAGTGGCAAAAATCTACATATTTGCAAGACTTTTTCTGCTATAGTGCACAATTATAGCGGGAATGGTCTGCGAAACAATTAATTAAGGGAGGGTAATTGATGAGAAAGAGAAGGCTACGAGGAGGTATAACGGCCTTGTCGGTGCTTGCTGCTATTGGCATGGCATCGGGAATAACGGCATTTGCGGCGGACGGAACACAGTCTGAAGCTGCGAATACGGGAAAGGGGCTGGAGTATGTATATGAGTCGTCAGGCTCTACACCATCAGGTGTCACGCTCAACGGCAATTCGGTAATCATAAAGCAGTCGCCGAATTCCACTGACAGCGAGCAGTTATTAAATATTTACAATGACAAAGACAGGGATGGAATCCTTGATGAGGGCGAGGAAGCTTTCGCATTGGATGGAAGCACGGACATACAATATGGCAATATATATGGAATCTATCATGGTAATGGCAGTTCGCCGATCTCCATAACCATAGACGGTGCTGAACTGCCTGTTGTATATGGAGCATTTGAGAGCACTGTTGAGACTCCGGAGAACATGACTGCGGTAACTATCAGTGTGAAGGGCGACGCGGCAGTTGAAAGTCTGTATGGACTTTTCAGGACATATTGTACTGGTGGTGTACTGATAGACACGGAGAAGTCAGTTAAGATAAAGACGCTCTATGGTCTCAGCACATCGACCATAGATGGAGACATCACGGAGAATATCAATTATAGCTGTGACGGCAACACATTTGTCACACTGGCTACAGATGGATATTACACAGGAAAGGCATACACTATAAATGGCGATGCAGTGTTCAATATGAAAGGAGCCAGCGCCAATTCAGTGTATCTCGTGCAGAATGGAGCTGTGCTCAGTAAGACACTGACGGCCAAGGTGACTGACTCCAAGGTAGACAGCCTGAACGGAGTTTCCCAGGGGGCAAAGGTTGATGGTGACGTGAGCCTTACATTTGACGGAATATCAGCCGTAAAGGATGGAAGAAGTGCCAGTGTATATGGTGCGTCAAGTGCGACTATCCTTGGAAATCTGGACCTTAAGCTGAAAAGCCAGTCTGGATCAGAGATGTCTGTGTATGGCACCAATAATACAAATATAAAGGGAAATGTAAATGTCAGCATTGATGGCTCAGGAGCAAAGTTCAACACCATATATGGAATGTATGGCGGTATGCTGGGCGGAAGGGCTGATATAGATATAAAGAACTGCGCTGCCGGTTACACAACATGTGGCATGAATTCGGTTTCGTTCAGTCAGACTCAGCCGGAGGAAGAAGGAACATATACGTATACTGTGAACATGGGGAATATCACTGGCGCCAGCGGCAGGGTATATGGAATTTCAAATTGTTCCGGCATCACTTCTGCCAGCGTTGTAATGAAGGCTGTGGCAACAACAGATACATTAAATGGCATGTATCTGAGCACAGGTGTAAAAGGTGATATAAAGGCAGAGCTTTACAACTGTAATGCAGCCTATGTAAAAGCTCTGGAGCTGTCAAATGTGACGGTAAATGGTTCTGTAGATGCCATAGTTTCGGGCTGTAGCATTACGAGATCTCTGAATGTAGAGCAGGGCGGAAGCATCAGTAAGGATCTTAACATAAGCGTCAGCAACGTTATCAGCAGTTCAGCACAGCTTGTATACGGCGGTAGCTGTCTGGGAAATATGACGGTCAATGTGGATGGCATGAATGATGAATCCATAGTAGACGAAAATGGCAATCCGCTTGTGAACTCGTATGAATACGCGGGCAGCGACATGTTTACCATGATGGGCAACTTTGCACTGGCAGGGGAACTCAAGGCGGATATAGCAAAGATACATTTTGCAAAATGTGGACTCGCCGGAGGTGATTACAGTTGCGGAAATATCGGAACAAAGGTTGACATAACGTTGTCAGACAGCAGTATAAATGGACTGGCGGGAAATAATATTTTCTATCTGGCAAATGAGAGCTATTCCGGTTCAACCGAGAATACAGTTCCTGTTGATATAAAGATCAACAACACAGATTTTACAAATGCAGACGGAATAAGCTTCCAGATGTATATAGGTAATAACAAGGATGCAAAAGTTACATTTGATGACAAGTGCAGTATGCCGGAGAAGTATTATATGGCTCCAAGCATGAATACCACCGGCTCATCTGTTATAACCTATGGACAGAATATATATTATGGCGGACAGAATCTTGTGATAGACAAGGATGTAACTGCTGACAATATTTACTTTGGTAACTTCACAGAGAACGGAAGCCAGGGCAATGCCGTGATCGTTATCAACAAGGGGGTAACGGTAACTGCAAATGAGGGTATATATGCAGCAGGCGGTTCAAACATACTCCACAGTGGAATCCTCAAGGGAACATTTAAGGCGACTGATGGGTATCTGCCAAATATATTCTCAAAGGGGGGCGTAATAGAGGACTCGGCTGTAGGGGATGTTGCAAATGTAAATTATTCATTGGATGTTGTGTCCAACGAGAAGGCCGCAACGTACACCATGACAGGCAAGACGTCACAGTATATTGATCCTGATGGTACATATGTCAAGGGCGGCGCAGATGTCAAGATAACACCGACCGTGAACAAGGGATATATTCTTGACAAGGTGACCTTCAGAGGTCACAGCGGAAAATTCAGCGGTTGAAGCAAATGGCGTGTACACGTTCAGCATGCCGAACGAGCCTTGTACAGTGACGATCGTAACGACAGGAAAGCAGATCGTGGTATCCAAGACAACTGTTGACCCTTCAGCACTGCTTGGAAAAGAATACACGGCAGCTTCACCTCTCTATGACATGGCAGATCTTGTCATATCAAACGACGCAAGAGAGGGCGAGGTCACATACGAGATAGACGAGACAAATGGTCTTCCTGAGGGACTCACATTGACCGACGGCAAGATCGTCGGAACGGCAAGTAAGCTTTATGAAGACGGAAAAAATGTCATAGTCCATGTGACAGGAAGAAACGGTTCAAAGGCACAGCTCTCATTGAACGTGATCGTCTCAAATGAGGAGAAGAAACAGGACAACCAGGATGGCCGAATCGTAGTTGATGAGGATGAGAAGACTATATGTCTTAACGTAACATCGGTGGTAATCCAGGCAAAGGACGACACAGATACAGAGATATACGTGGACGACAATCAGGATGGACAGGCAGATGGCAAGACACCTCTGTACACCGGAGATCTGTCGGAGTACACGATAACAGGTGTCGAGGACAACGCCATAAGACGAAGCATCAGGATCACCATGACGGGGGGAAATGTAAAAGCAATATACGGTGCAAAGGATTCAGAGCTTTCATATGAAGGCGGCGATGCGGTGAGTATAAATATCCGTGGTGGTAAGGCAGCAACTATGTATGTTCTGTCGAATTCAACCGTGGATGGAACCATCGCATATGAGATCGCAGAGAACACTGTAGATAAGGGCGGATTTGCAGCGGATACAACATCAAAATATACCGGTGCATTCATGAGAAACAGCAAGGATATCGTAACTATCAGAGGAACCTATGTTGTGAATAAGAAGCTCACGGCAATGGCTCTGATAATCTATGACAGTGCGGCAGTTGATGTAAATGCTCCTGTTGAGGTAACGGATTATGTGTCACTGAACGAGAGATCATCCGCAGTATTTAACGATACGCTGACCGCTGACAGGCTTGGTTATTCAAAGTATGCCAAGGCAGTTGTGAATGGAGATACGAAGCTTGCGGCTCTCAATATGACACAGTATGACACGACACTCACAATAGGCGAGGATGCGCTGTTTGATGTGGGCAAGGTCAACATGACATCAGGCTGGGCAAGAGTATATCAGAAGGGTACGCTCAAGTGTCCTTCAGACCAGTTCAGCAACACAGGTGTGTGGGTGGCAGCAGGAAAATTTGCAGATGATATAGATGCCAGCGGCTGGACAGGAGTGTATTACAGCTATGCAGGCGGCTCAACAAACATGGACAACACATCAGCAAAATTGGCTGCACAGTCATATGTAGTTGAATATGAGAATGTCAAATATGTTGCCTGCAAACAGGCGATCACAGTTAGCTATACCGATGTGCCGGGTTACACAGCCTATGTGTCGGCAAATGGCGGCGAGCCGGTACAGGGAAGCAACGGAAGTGCAAAGGTGACAGGCCCGGATTCATCTATGTCTATTGTAGTGGATTATGTGGCAGACCAGATAGACATCAGTAAGGAATACGCAGATCCGATTCTGGCGGCGGAGACCAAGTACACAGCGGATTCACCAGCGTACGATCTCACGATCCTCAAGGTTACAGGAGATACCACAAAGAATTATGGAACTGACATGCAGTACAGATTGAAGAGCGGTTCGACACTTCCATCAGGACTTGTGCTTGAGTCGGGTAAGATAACAGGAACAGCCAAGAATGCAGGTGAAAGCACAGTAGTATTTGTCATAACAGGACGAAATGGAACACCGGTTGATTTCCCAGTGGAATTCAAGGTACTGCCGGCAGGCACGGAGATACCTGATATCAACAAGCTTGGTGTATCTGTGAACACAGAGGATAAGACCATTGATCTCGGTGGAAATTCGGCAGTGATAATAGTTGATCCGTCGGATAGCAGCAAGAGCTCAGTATATCTGGATGCTGATCACAACGGAGTGGCAGACGACAACAGACCACTCAGAATAGACCAAGAGGTTACATATGATCTGTCAGGCTACAGCATATCAGGCTATACGGACACAGCAAATAAATACACCGGTGACATATCGGTGACACTCAGAAGCGGAAATGTCGGCAATATATGTGCTGCGGGTTCAACTGACAGCAAGGCAGACCGAGTGACGATAGATGGAAATGTAACCATGACGATCATGAGCGGTTATGTGTCAGGCACTGTAGCTGCGGCAGGAAACGCTGATGTCAAGACAGTGACCTTCGCGGCAGAGGACGGAAGAGCAGGAAGCGTGGTATACGGTGCGTACAATACAAATGCGGAGAAGGTAGACTTCACATTTGCAAAGTCTGCACAGATGTACACACCGAAATCAACCAAGTCTGAGAATATGTATGTTACATCGGGTGGATCAGTATCCGGTGATGTGGATATAAGAGTTGGTATAACTGATCATTACAATACATTTATATACGGTGCGGATTACATGAACAAGCGCTCCTACTTCAACGGAGTGTCGGGAACAGCCGTATCTGGCAATGTGAACTGTGTGGTTGATGGAAGATGGTGCGCTGAGAAGTGCAACAACTTTGTCCAGCAGTCAGATGTGAAGGGAGATCTGTATGCCGAGATAAAGTCAGGAGAACTCAGAAAAAATGACGTCAACAATGAGCATAGCAAGGCATTGGTATTTAACTATGGTCACAGCATTGGAAATATATACGTCAAGGCAGGAACAGAGGGCGCTGTCACAGGTGACTTTGTACTTGCGGCAGGCGGTAAGGTTGGCAAGGTAGAGTATGTAGACGAGAATGCAAAGTCCACAGCTACTGTAAAGGGCACCGCTGACAATTACCAGGTTGAGAGTCTGGGTTCACTGTATATGTCTCTCGCCGGCAAATTAACTATAGGCGGAGACTACACACTTGACAGAGAGGTGGAGGTAAAACAGCTTGAGATCCTCAAGGATTCAAAGCTGACTATCGCCGAGGGCGCAGCTCTTACAAATACATCGACAGCGACAGTTACCGTGATGTTGAGAACCTTGGCACATGGAATGTGGACGGCGCTCTGACTATGACAGGATCACTGGTCAACAGAGGTGCATGGAATCTGAAAGGAAATGTTCAGGCTTCAGCAACAGTAGATAACTACGGAGAGATCACAGCCACAAATAGTGAGAGACTCACGCTGAATACAAGTGCAAAGCTTATCAACAGAGCAGATGCACAGTGGACATTTGGCAACCTCACAAACAGTGCAATGATCGTAAACTATGGTAATATGAAGCAGCTTGCATATACGTCAAGTCTTGGAAGCGGAAGCATACTCACCACAGTGATCCCGGATATGGTGTACGCACTGAAAAATTACAGCGTCATTTTCTACAAGCTTGATGTGGATTATCCTGCATATTGCTTCAAGGATGGCGATGCAAAGATAGAGAAGAGTTCATCGGCAACAAGATGTCAGAAGAAGTCAGGTGTTGACGGTGACGATGCACTCTATATACAGGGTGGCAAGTCGTTCTACATCACAATAGACGGTGAGCCGATAGATGGAATGGCGGTGGATTCAGTTGTATTTGGACCGGATGACACAGCCATGACTACAAGTAACAACCGTCTCTGGAGCGGCGTCATGACATATGAGCCGGCAACAGTTACGGTAAATATGGCAAAGCAGGAGGCCGTAAATATAACTCTTGCAAAGACAGAGGATACAGTTAAGGCGCAGGTTGGAAAGACAACCACAAAGGATGAGCCATTATATGATCTGACAGCCATAGAGATCCAGAATGATGAAGCTGTGGACAACGGATATGTGTTATACTCCCTTGCAAAGGGACAGACACTTCCGGCAGGACTTGTGATATACGATGGAAAGGTATATGGAACGCCGAAGACTGCAAGTGCTGAGGCACAGACAGTCAAGTTCACGGTGAGAGGACAGAATCAGACAGTGGCTGAGTTCACACTGATCATATCCAGCGTGGAGAAGGGAATACCTTCATTTACTGCCGGAAAGGCGGGCGACGCATATGCCGGCAAGACCCTTGCGGATGTGGAGCTTCCAACATCGGCAGCAGGAAAGTACATGTGGGCAGATGGAACACAGCAGGTAGGAAAGGCCGGAACAAGCGAGACCTACGATGCATACTTTGTTCCAGACGACACAGCAAACTATGACTGGAGCAAGATCGATGCAGCAGAGGGAACATATGAGGAACTGGAAGACGGAAGTGTGAGAATTGCAGTGAAGCTTTCAGTGTATGTGAGAAAGCAGGATCCTGTATTTACAGTTCCGGAGAATGTCACAGCTACATACGGAGACACTGTTGGCAAGATACTCCTGCCTGAGACAGCAGGTGGAATGTTCATCTGGGAGAATGCAGATGAATCTGTAGGAGAGGTTGGAACAAAGACTTTCCTTGCAACATTTGTACCTGAAGATGAGGATGTATACGAGAGAGCAGAGCATGTGGAGATAACTGTTCAGATTCTTCCTGCAAATGCAGTATTTACTCAGGCGATAGATTCACTGAGTGCTAAGGAGAATATGACTCTTGCAGACATAGAGCTTCCAGAGCGCGAGGATGGAGTATACACATGGTATACAGACAGAACGACAAAGGTTGAGGATGGCAATACATACAAGCTTTGTTTCAAGCCTGCGGACACAGCAAATTATGACTGGACATCACTTACAGGATGGAACAGGGCTTACAATGGAGTTGTATTCAATGTAAAGATCACCATCGAGAAAGAGCCGGAGCAGCATGTACACGATTACGGCAATAAGTACAAGAGCGACAGCAGATCTCACTGGTATCAGTGCTCATGTGGAGAGAAGTCAGGCCTGGCAAATCACACATGGGACAAGGGCGCGATAACGACCAAGCCTACAGACACAGCGGCAGGTAAGAAGACATTTACCTGTACCAAGTGTGGATACAAGCGTTATGAGTCAGTAGCTGCCCTTGGAATAGACATAGGAAATTCCAAGAACAATGTGGTCGTAAGCGGTATAGAAAAGAATGGATATACATACACAGGATCATCTATCACTGTTAAATCGCTTGCGCTGAGGAGAGGCAAAACAACACTGAAGAATGGTGTGGATTACACCGTACAGTACAAGAACAACAAGAATATCGGTACAGCGACAGTAAAGATCACTGGTAAGGGTAATTACAGAGGCTCCGTCAGCAAGACATTTGCTATCAAGGCTGGCAAGGGCAAGATATACAAAGTTGCGCAGAAGGGCGTGCCTGGCTATCTGAAATACAAGGTGACAAATGCCGCTTCAAATGGCAAGGGAACAGTGACACTTGTTGGAAGTACAAGCAAGAAGAACGACAAGAAGTTCAAGTCGCTCACGGTTGCATCCAGTGTCAAGATCGGTGGAGTGAACTTCAATGTTACGGCTGTAGGAGCGAAAGCATTTACAGGACGCAAATATCTCACCACGGTTGTGATCGGAGGAAACGTTAAGACCATAGGCGGTGCAGCATTCAGCAAGTGTGGAAAGCTTGGAAAAGTTACCATAAAGTCTACAAGGATAACGACTATCGGTAAGAATGCTTTCCAGGGTGTCAAGAGCAATGTGAAGATATATTTTCCTAAGAAGAAATATGACGCATATGCAAAGAAGCTCAAGGCGAAGGGAATGAACACTCCTAAGAAAGCGGTATACAAAAAGTCAAAATAAATGAAATGCGTTGATGTGTTGGCGGGACAGTCACAGATGATGTGGCTGTCCTGTTTTTTATGTGAAGATCGTTCTGGTGTAAAACCATGAGTGTAGTGACAGGAAAGATATAATCTGCTATACTGAACATATGTTTGTGAATATATGGAGGACTGTATGGATAATTTTATAGATGAACTGAATGAACAACAAAGGGAGGCAGTGACAACCACAGAAGGGTATGTGCGCATAATTGCGGGAGCGGGAACCGGCAAGACAAAGGCGCTCACATACAGGTATGCGTATCTGGTGGATGAGCTTGGAATATCCACATCGAATATACTGTGTGTCACATTTACAAATAAAGCGGCGAGGGAGATGAGCAAACGTATCAGACAGATGATCGGGGACAGTGATACGGGATACATCTGCACATTTCACGGCTTCTGTGTGAAGCTTCTGAGGGAGGATATCCATGCCATCAATTATCCCCAGAACTTCGTGGTGATGGACAGCGAGGACACGGAGGAGATACTCAAAACTGTGTACGAGAATGCCCATATACAGTCGAGAACATATACATTTGACATGGCCAGGGATCACATATCGGCGATGAAGAACGATATGCAGCATATCGCATATTTGGCGGACATAAGCAACGACAGACTGCTGGCGGATTATGAGAAGGCTTCAGACATACCTGAAAAGGTATGTCTGGGATACCTGTACGAACAGAAGAAGGTGTATGGACTTGACTATGATGATCTCATAACCATTGCGCTCCACATCCTCAGAACCGATGCGGAGAAATGCCGCAAATGGCAGGAACGCATGATGTATGTCATGGTGGACGAGTTTCAGGATGTCAGTGGTAACCAGTATGCGCTGGCGGAGATACTCAGCGGTTATCACAGGAATCTGTTCATCGTGGGCGATCCGGATCAGACCATATATACGTGGCGCGGGGCAAGGATAGAGTACATACTGGAATTCGACAAGAACCATGAGAATACACAGACCATATTCCTCGACACGAATTATCGTTCAACTCCTGACATACTGGCGGTGTCCAACTCACTGATCGAGAAGAACAGGAACAGACTGCCCCACAGGCTTGTGGCTGTGAAGCCGTCTGAGGCACGCCCTCTGTACGTACATTCCAGGACCACCGGGGATGAAGCCCAGTGGGTGACAAATGAGATAAAAAGACTGGTTGAGGCGGGCACAAAGTACAGTGACATAGCCGTTTTGTATAGGTCACATTTCGTGTCGAGAAGCATAGAGGAAGCATTTATCAAGACAAAGATCCCGTATATCCTCTACAGCGGAACGGAGTTCTACAAACGCAAGGAGATAAAGGATGTGCTGGCATATCTCAGGATGGTGGCATACGCGGATGATCTGTCATTTCGCAGGGTGATAAATGAACCAAAGCGGAACTTTGGCAAAAAAAGAATGTCGATGCTGAAGTCGTACTGTGAGACTCAAAGATGCTCACTGTACAGCGGTCTTCAGGATCTTCTGGAGGAGAAGACTGTTAAGTCGACAGGTGTTTCAGCCTTTGTCGAGATCATAGAAAATTTCAGGAAGACATACAAGGAGAAAAGTCTGTCAGACCTTGTGACAGAGCTCATGGCAGCCACGGGCTACGAGGCGATGCTCAGACAGGCAGGCGAACAGGAAAGGCTGGACAACCTGGCAGAGCTGAAGCAGTCGATAGACGAATATGAGAAGACCTCCGGTGAGGAGAATACGCTGGAGGAATATCTGCAGAGCATAGCTCTCTACACGAACAATGACAGGGAGAAGGACAAGGATTCTGTGACGATGATGACCATACACACCGCAAAGGGCCTGGAGTTCCCATATGTGTTCGTGTGTGGTGTAAATGAAGGCATATTCCCAAGCAAGCATGTGGACACTGAGGCGATGCTCGAGGAGGAACGACGCATGGCATACGTGGCATGTACCAGAGCGGAGCGCGGTCTGTACATCAGCGATGCCGAGGGGCTGAACTATGATGATTCATTTAGATATCCTTCTAGATTCATATTCAATATAGACCGGGAAGCCATCGACTACGTGAACGAGCTTCCGCAGCGCCTAGTGGACGACACGAAGAGCTACATAGCCGCAAATGAAAGCCGCTATATGCCGCTGGACACCGAGCTAAAGCCCGGAGACAGGGTGAGACACAAGGTGTTCGGCGAGGGCACGATAACCGGTATCAGGGGAGATATAGGGTGCTATGTGGTTAAGTTTGATAGGGTGGAGACGGAGAGGAACTTGAAGATTGGGGTGGGGCTGGAGAAGATTGGAAATCTATAAAGATTTTGATGGTGAGACGAGTATAGTATGAAGAATACTAGTGTAAATATAGAAAGTAATACTTGACACAATCAGAGGTAGAAAAGTAATATAATACTGTAGATTTGGCATATAAATGTTAACTGCGCGGGTTAAATAACCTATAGAAATTTCTACTGTTGTAGATTCTGTATATGGAATGAATGATGCGTCAAGTTAAATAACCTATAGAAATTTCTACTGTTGTAGATTCGCATGTATAAGGATTGACGTCATGCGTTAAGTAACCTATAGTAATTTCTACTGTTGTAGATCCATTAGTACAATCCGTCTTGCACTTAGATGGGTATCCAAGTGTGAGTTATAGTATGTGTATATAAAAAAGAGTAGAGGTATGTTAAGTGCCTTGAAATAAATTTCTACTGTGGTAGATTTAGTTAATGTAAAAAGTTTAACGCTGAATATGGCGTTATTCTTTTTTACTCAGATCAAATTCAAAATTACATTAACTAATAAAATTAGTGACAAACTCGTTGATGTATGTTATTATGTTATCATATTATATAGATTGATTTTAAGGGAGGAGTTATATGGTAGGTAATAAAATATCAAATTCGTTTGATTCGTTTACTGGAATCAACGCATTAAGTAAAACGTTAAGAAATGAGTTAATTCCATCAGATTATACTAAGAGACATATTGCTGAGAGTGATTTTATTGCGGCTGATACAAACAAAAATGAAGATCAGTATGTAGCAAAAGAAATGATGGATGATTATTATCGCGATTTTATAAGTAAGGTTCTAGATAATTTACATGATATAGAATGGAAAAATTTGTTTGAATTAATGCATAAAGCGAAAATAGATAAAAGTGATGCAACTTCAAAAGAGTTGATAAAAATTCAGGATATGCTTCGTAAAAAAATAGGAAAAAAATTCTCTCAAGATCCTGAATATAAAGTCATGCTCAGTGCTGGTATGATAACAAAGATTTTACCAAAATATATATTGGAGAAATATGAAACTGATAGAGAAGACAGATTAGAAGCAATAAAAAGATTTTACGGATTCACAGTTTATTTTAAAGAATTTTGGGCAAGTAGACAAAATGTATTTTCTGATAAGGCAATAGCGTCATCTATATCATATAGAATCATACACGAGAATGCCAAAATATATATGGATAACCTGGATGCTTATAATAGAATAAAACAGATTGCTTGTGAAGAAATTGAGAAGATTGAAGAAGAGGCATATGTTTTTCTGCAAGGTGACCAGTTAGATGTGGTATATACCGAAGAAGCATATGGACGATTTATATCCCAGAGTGGAATAGATTTATATAATAATATATGTGGGGTTATTAATGCTCATATGAATTTATATTGCCAGAGCAAAAAATGCTCCAGATCAAAGTTTAAAATGCAAAAATTACATAAACAGATTTTATGTAAAGCAGAAACCGGGTTTGAAATTCCATTAGGCTTTCAAGATGATGCGCAAGTGATAAATGCGATTAATTCATTTAATGCTCTAATAAAAGAAAAAAATATTATATCACGTCTCAGAACTATAGGGAAAAGCATATCTTTATATGACGTAAATAAGATATATATTTCATCTAAAGCGTTCGAGAATGTCTCTGTATACATTGATCATAAATGGGATGTGATAGCTTCAAGCTTGTATAAGTATTTCTCGGAAATTGTCAAAGGAAATAAAGACAATAGGGAAGAAAAGATTCAGAAGGAAATTAAGAAAGTAAAGAGCTGTAGTCTGGGTGATTTGCAGAGACTGGTTAATTCATATTATAAAATAGATAGCACATGTTTGGAGCATGAAGTAACTGAATTTGTTACTAAAATAATAGATGAGATAGATAACTTTCAAATTACGGATTTTAAATTTAACGACAAAATTAGCTTGATTCAAAATGAACAGATTGTCATGGATATAAAAACATATCTTGATAAATATATGAGTATTTATCGTTGGATGAAATCGTTTGTGATTGATGAGCTAGTTGATAAGGATATGGAGTTTTATTCAGAACTTGATGAACTTAATGAGGATATGTCGGAAATTGTGAATTTATATAACAAAGTGCGTAACTATGTTACACAGAAGCCTTATAGTCAGGAAAAGATAAAATTGAACTTCGGATCACCGACTCTTGCCGATGGATGGTCGAAATCAAAGGAATTTGATAACAATGCTATTATATTGATTCGTGATGAAAAAATATATTTGGCAATATTTAACCCAAGAAATAAACCAGCTAAGACTGTTATATCAGGACACGATGTTTGCAATTCTGAAACAGATTATAAGAAAATGAATTATTATTTGCTCCCTGGGGCAAGTAAGACTTTACCACATGTGTTTATTAAGTCTAGATTGTGGAATGAATCACATGGAATACCTGATGAAATACTGCGGGGATATGAGTTGGGTAAACACTTGAAATCATCGGTAAATTTTGATGTAGAATTCTGCTGGAAGCTAATTGATTATTATAAAGAATGTATAAGCTGTTATCCAAATTATAAGGCGTATAATTTTAAATTTGCTGATACAGAATCGTACAATGATATATCAGAATTCTATAGAGAAGTGGAGTGTCAGGGATATAAGATTGACTGGACATATATAAGTTCAGAAGATGTAGAACAACTTGATCGTGATGGTCAAATATATCTGTTTCAAATCTATAATAAAGACTTTGCACCGAATAGTAAAGGAATGGATAATCTTCATACGAAGTACCTCAAAAATATATTTAGCGAAGACAATCTTAAAAACATAGTTATAAAATTGAACGGAGAGGCAGAATTATTTTATAGAAAATCAAGTGTCAAGAAAAAAGTAGAACATAAAAAGGGTACGATTTTAGTCAATAAAACATATAAGGTTGAGGATAACACTGAAAACAGTAAAGAAAAAAAAGTTATTATTGAATCAGTACCAGATGATTGCTATATGGAACTTGTTGATTATTGGAGAAATGGTGGTATCGGAATTCTTTCAGACAAAGCTGTTCAATATAAGGACAAAGTATCTCATTATGAAGCTACTATGGATATAGTCATTGCAACTATTATAATGCTGGGCTTACAGCTATTGGTTCACCGCAATAAATTCAAAAAGAATATTAAAAAGCAGATGGAAGAATTAATATAAATGAAAAGGTACTCAAGTATATAGCGGAAAATGATGAGCTTCATGTGATTGGAATTGATAGAGGAGAAAGAAATCTCCTTTATGTGTCAGTAATTAATAAAAAGGGAAAGATTGTTGAGCAGAAGTCTTTCAATATGATAGAAAGCTATGAAACTGTAACAAATATAGTTAGAAGATATAATTATAAAGACAAACTGGTCAACAAAGAAAGTGCCCGGACAGATGCGAGAAAAAATTGGAAAGAAATTGGAAAGATAAAAGAAATAAAAGAGGGATACTTGTCACAGGTAATTCATGAAATATCGAAGATGGTGTTGAAATATAATGCAATCATTGTTATGGAAGATCTAAATTATGGATTTAAACGAGGTAGGTTTAGGGTTGAACGTCAGGTATACCAGAAATTTGAGAATATGTTGATATCTAAACTGGCATACTTGGTAGATAAAAGTCGAAAAGCCGATGAACCAGGAGGTGTACTAAGAGGGTATCAGCTTACGTATATTCCAGATTCTTTAGAGAAACTTGGTAGCCAGTGTGGAATCATATTCTATGTACCTGCTGCGTATACATCTAAGATTGATCCGTTAACAGGCTTTGTAAATGTATTCAATTTTAGAGAATATTCTAATTTTGAAACAAAATTGGATTTTGTTAGATCATTAGACAGTATACGATATGATACAGAGAAGAGATTGTTTTCAATATCATTTGATTATGACAACTTTAAAACACATAATACCACTCTGGCAAAAACGAAGTGGGTTATATATTTACGAGGCGAGCGTATAAAAAAGGAACATACATCTTACGGGTGGAAGGATGATGTTTGGAATGTGGAAAGTAGAATTAAAGACTTGTTTGACAGTTCACATATGAAATACGATGATGGACATAATTTAATTGAAGATATTCTTGAATTAGAATCGAGTGTACAGAAGAAGCTGATCAATGAATTGATAGAAATAATAAGGTTGACTGTTCAACTTCGTAACAGTAAGTCAGAGAGATACGATAGGACAGAAGCTGAATACGACAGAATAGTATCGCCAGTTATGGATGAAAATGGACGGTTTTATGATTCGGAAAATTATATTTTCAATGAAGAAACAGAGTTACCAAAGGATGCAGATGCTAATGGTGCATATTGCATTGCATTAAAAGGTCTGTACAATGTCATAGCCATAAAGAATAACTGGAAAGAAGGAGAGAAATTCAACAGAAAATTGTTAAGTCTAAATAATTATAACTGGTTCGATTTTATACAAAATAGAAGGTTTTAAGAATGGATGATATCATATTAATATCAACTCTAAATGATTTTATATTTTGTCCGGTGTCAATATACTTTCATGGGCTTTATGGTTATTCAGATATACTGACGTATCAGTCGAAATCACAACTGAATGGCACTAAGGCTCATGAAACTGTTGATCATGGTAATTATTCAACAAGAAAAGAAATACTAACAGGCATAGATGTATATTCGGAGAAATATCGTATAATTGGTAAAATTGATGTATATGATTCAAGAAAAAGAATGCTGATAGAGAGAAAAAAGCATGTGAATAAGATTTATGACGGATATGTATTTCAATTATATGGGCAGTACTATTCAATGGTGGAGATGGGGTATACTGTGGATTTTTTAAAAATTCACAGCATAGATGATAATAAGAATTATAATATTGCTTTGCCAGAGAATGATTTAGAGATGAAGCAGAAATTTGAAAATTTGATATGTACTATGAGAACTTTTGATATGAATGGATTTGTTCAAGACAATGCTCAGAAATGCTCTAATTGTATATATGAAGATGCTTGTGACAGATCGGCAAGTAGAGGTGACTAAGTATGTTAAGTGCTAATGATTTCAGCAAGAAACAAATTATTTTTATGTTTCCCAAGGAAGGCGATAAACTTACGTTTTCTAATGACAATATTGTAGTAAAGGACAAAGCAGGGAAGACTAAATATCAATCAACATGTTATAGATTGTTTATGTTGTGTATAGTAGGAAATATATCAATAACAAGTGGGCTTATACAACGGAGTAAGAAGTTTGGCTTTTCGATTTGCTTAATGAGTATGACATTTAAGGTGTATGAGGTTATAGGTGCAAGAATGGAGGGAAATACCTTATTAAGAAAGCATCAATATACTTATGAAGGTACTGAGATAGGTATAAGAATTGAGAAAAACAAAATAATTAATCAATCAGAGGCGTTGAGAAAAATAAGAGTAAAGAATCAATATATTAAAGAAGGAATTGCTTTATTGGATAGTTTGTCGGACTCTTTGTGCGAAAATATGGATTATTTGACAGTGATGGGGATAGAAGGGAATGCAGCAAAAGTGTATTTCCCAAGAATGTTTGATAATGTTAATTGGAATGGTAGAAAACCCCGAATAAAGAATGATTACATAAATGTTACACTGGATATAGCATATACTATGTTATTCAATATCGTTGATGCGATGTTGCAAGTGTATGAATTTGACACTTATTATGGGGTATTCCATAAATGCTTTTATATGAGGAAATCTCTTGTATGTGATCTGATGGAGCCGATGAGGCCTATAGTGGATTATGCAATACGAAAAGCAATTAATTTAGGACAGTGCAAAAAAGAAGATTTCGATTTATATGGCAGTAGATGGTATTTGCAGATGAAATATAATGCTACATATATACAGTTTATTATGGCAGCGATACTCGATTATAAGGACGATATATTCTTATACATACAAAAATATTATAGATTTTTTATGAAAATGAAAAGTGTAGAACAGTTTCCTAGTTTCGAGTTACATTAGATGGGAGCGAATATGGTTATAGTTAGTTATGATATATCAGATGATAAACTTAGGACAAAGTTTTCAAAGTATTTATCACGATTTGGACATAGATTGCAGTATTCGGTATTTGAAATTGACAATAGTCAGAGAATAATAGAGAATATAGTTACAGATATAAGCAATAAGTTTGAAAAAAGTTTTACTCAGGAGGATAGTGTTATGATATTTAAAATGTCCTCAAATTGTGAGGTGTTAAGATTTGGGTATGCCAAAAATGACGAAAAGGATTTTATTGTTATTCAATAATGCAAACCTTGGTCTTTATAATCAATAATAAATAGGTTACTTAATATATATGGGTAAAATAAATAAAAAAATAATCAAATATGATGGTTACAAGAAAGAAAATTGTGTAAAAACACAAAAATGGGGTTAAGTAACCTATAGTAATTTCTACTGTTGTAGATCCTTAACACTTGCGTTTAATTCCAAAGTTAAGTAACCTATAGTAATTTCTACTGTTGTAGATTCAAAGCTGGCCGCTTACATGACCAAGGGTTAAGTAACCTATAGTAATTTCTACTGTTGTAGATGGTATCCGCGGTGTACATATGATTTGTGTTAAGTAACCTATAGTAATTTCTACTGTTGTAGATCAGACTCTTCATCTTTGACTACTACGTTAAGTAACCTATAGTAATTTCTACTGTTGTAGATTACAACTGTAACTGCCACATTACTTGCGTTAAGTAACCTATAGTAATTTCTACTGTTGTAGATTTCGATGTGTAGTCGCAATAACCGTCAGTTAAGTAACCTATAGTAATTTCTACTGTTGTAGATCTGCAAGTTTCACTGTAGTACCCATCGTTAAGTAACCTATAGTAATTTCTACTGTTGTAGATAATATTCCACTGCCTCCTGTCTGTTGAGTTAAGTAACCTATAGTAATTTCTACTGTTGTAGATCTTGTAAATATTACACCCGTGAGAGTGTTAAGTAACCTATAGTAATTTCTACTGTTGTAGATAGATGTAAGTCTTTCAATCTGTGACTTTGTTAAGTAACCTATAGTAATTTCTACTGTTGTAGATTTGCGCTCATTCGCTATCACTCCTTTATGTTAAGTAACCTACAGTAATTTCTACTGTTGTAGATACTGCAAGCATAGCTGACTTTTGCACGTGTTAAGTAACCTATAGTAATTTCTACTGTTGTAGATTAATTGGCTTATTCCAGTTAAATATTGTTAAGTAACCTATAGTAATTTCTACTGTTGTAGATTCAGTGTTTCGTATCCCATGTTACAGTTAAGTAACCTATAGTAATTTCTACTGTTGTAGATAAATATCAGTAACGACAAGTGAGGAAGGTTAAGTAACCTATAGTAATTTCTACTGTTGTAGATACGAGCTTGCAAAGAAGATGCCTAGCCAGTTAAGTAACCTATAGTAATTTCTACTGTTGTAGATAAAGCGCAGCTTGAGGGTGTTCTGAGTAAGTTAAGTAACCTATAGTAATTTCTACTGTTGTAGATTAATCGTTGCATGGTGTACTCCAAGGGTTAAGTAACCTATAGTAATTTCTACTGTTGTAGATCTGTCTTCGTTTCCTTTGTTGCCATATTGTTAAGTAACCTATAGTAATTTCTACTGTTGTAGATATCATAAATAATTTGTGCGTATTATATGTTAAGTAACCTATAGTAATTTCTACTGTTGTAGATGTTCATTTAACTGATATTCATACAGGTGTTAAGTAACCTATAGTAATTTCTACTGTTGTAGATATAGCATCCTTTTCAGAATCAAATATGTTAAGTAACCTATAGTAATTTCTACTATTAGTAGATATGGATATATAGTGGAATCGTTGGGGAATAAAACAATAGATTTCACAAGTTATAATAAAGCGTTAATGAATAATATTGCTGCATAACAAGGAGAAGTAATTGATCTTAAATGTAAATAAATTTATATAGGGGAAGCGATGGGCAAAAGAAAAAATAGAAAGTATGGCAACAAGCAAAGTGATGTCAAGAAGGATAGGGAAAAAGACATTGAACTTTACGCTGAAGCATTATATTTGGCTTTGAAAAAATATGATGAAGAAAGTAAAGCAAATTCATATAATATCATTAAAGATACAGACGAAAAAGAAAAGTCTAGACAAGTAAGAACCGCGTTAAGAATAGTTTTTCTGCCATTCTTGAGTAATAAAAAAATAATAACACAGGGGAAAATATATATAGAATTACTTGGTTGTATTGTCTCTATTGTAATTAGCTTACTTGGATGGATAATTTGGCTTGCAGGTATACTGGTGATTATAGCCAGTTCTGTAAATATAAATAATATAGGACTATTCCGTACGATAATATTTGTATTTATGGGAATAGTCTTGCTTGTAATAGGAGGAAGTACAATTTTTGCTGGTAGAAAATTTGAAGAAGAGACTGATAGTACAGATATATATGCTTATACGTCAAGCATAATTGCTTTATTGAGTTTTATATTAGCAATTATAGCATTAGTTATTTCGTATAGATAAGTTGGTATAAGACGATGTAAGAAAATAACTAAAAATGTAATGAAGAATGATACTGATATGTTGAAGCCTGGAAAGGTAAGATTTTAATGAGAAAGCGAATTTATGAGATAATAGAGATTGCGAATGATGATGACAAGTTAAGCGCACTATACGATATGTTTATGATGATTGTGATATGTGCAAGTATCATCCCTCTGTGTTTTAAAGAACAGAATAATTATTTGAACATAATTGATAAGGTTACAGTTACTATATTTGTTATTGATTATCTTTTGAGATGGTTTACAGCAGACTTTAAACTTTCGAAGTATAAGTATCGAGCCTTTGTTATTTATCCGTTTTCACCTATGGCGATTATTGATTTGTTATCTATTTTGCCATCTGTAACTATTCTGAACTCTGGGTTTAGACTATTCAAATTATTTAGGTTGATACTAACCTTCCGTATATTGAGGTTTGTGAGATATTCCAAAAGTATTAGAATAATAGTTGAAGTCCTGAAGAAAGAAAAGAGCATTTTGATGGCTGTGTGTTATTTGGCATTTGGGTACATAATAGTATCAGGACTTATTATGTTTCAGGTCGAGCCAGAAAGTTTTAATTCGCTGTTTGATGCATTATATTGGTCGACCACTGCACTTACTACTGTAGGCTACGGTGATATATACCCGGTTACTGTATTTGGAAAGCTGGTAAGTATGGTATCATCTATAGTCGGTATAGCAGTAGTGGCGTTACCGGCAGGAGTTATAACTGGTGGTTATATTGACGTGATAAAAAGTGAAAAAGATAACGATTGAGACCTGTTGTAGGAGGACTTACCCATGCACATATACATAGACGCCGACGCCTGTCCTGTAGTAGGCATAGCAGAAAACATAGCAACAAAATACAACATCCCAGTAACGCTTCTATGCGATACGAACCATGTCCTCACATCTGATTACAGTGAGGTTGTAGTAGTCGGTGCCGGAGCGGATGCGGTGGACTACAAGCTGATAAGCATTTGCCATAGAGGCGATATAGTTGTAACTCAGGATTATGGCGTGGCTGCGATGGCACTGGGAAAAGGAGCATTTGCTATACATCAATCGGGCAAATGGTATACAAATGAGAATATCGATCAGATGCTTATGGAGAGGCATCTGAACAAAAAAGCGAGAAGGGCATCGAGCAGGAATCATATCAAAGGGCCGAGGAAAAGGACAGAAGAGGATGACCAGAGATTTGCGGAGTCTTTTGAGAAACTGCTGCGAAAGGCAAATAATTTGTAGATACATATGAAGGTGATGAGGGATTCGAACCCTCACCACACATGAACCGAAAGAGGTCAGATTTTAATGGATAAGAAAAAATCAATTTCAACGATAGAATATTACAATACATATGCTGACAGATATTCAGAGATCACCAGAAATGCTGACATGTCGGACATATACCAGCACTTTGAGGAAAATCTCAAGCTGGGCTGCAGGATCCTTGATCTCGGATGCGGCAGTGGACGTGACAGCAAATATTTTCTGGATAAGGGCTATGATGTCGTATCACTGGACGCGTCTGAGGCTATGTGCAGGAAAACTCAGGAGTTGACGGGAAAAGAGGCTGTACATATGCGCATTGAGGACATGAATTACGAA